>OFFW01000091.1_pt1 | contig 70750 bp, 55 predicted proteins | sample 1521501 | NCBI WGS metagenome assembly OFFW01 (sample SAMEA3504107, study PRJEB24116) | mouse gut metagenome | biome: mouse gut; feature: mouse-associated habitat; material: faeces | place: Denmark | collected 2011
TCGCATCACATCTGGATTCGGAGATTATGGTCATGGATGAGGTACTGGCGGTAGGTGACATGAGATTTCAGAAAAAGTGCTTGGGAAAAATGGAAGATGCCGCCTATTATGACAGTAAAGCAGTGTTATATGTAAGTCATAATATGTCAACAATAAGGGCTTTTTGTCAAAGATGTGTCGTGCTGGAAAAAGGAAAAGTGGTATATGACGGGAAAGTTGAAGAGGCAATTAGCGTATATCTGCATCAAGAACAAAACGAGCAGAAAATTACTTATGATTTGGAGTTAGTACCTAGAGAGAGCAGAGATGCGGGGATATTGTGTAGATTTTTCAAATTTGAGTTTCTTGATAAGGAAACTCCATTTTTCGAGCAAACCGAAAAAATTAAATTTGCTGTGGAGTTTAGTAATCAAAAAGAGCTTATGAATAAAAATATCTATCTTCAAATTTCGAGGGCTGATAGGGCCGAGAGCATAGGGGGATTGATGACAGAGAAATTTGATATTCCAAAGGGGAGATCGAGGAAGGAATTTGAGTTTTCAGTCAGTGTATTGGCAGAAGGAGACTATTATTTAGAACCTGTGCTAATAGATTTAAATCCGGATGGCACTCATGGAACATTGGATAGGGCTAAGCAAAGGATCTTTTTTAATGTCGTAAGAGAGAAGGGGGCAGCAATACTTGCATGGAATAGAAATGTTTATGGAACATTTATCTTACCGTCAGCAGTGCTGTTAAAAGAAGAATAGAATGTATTTACTGAGAAAAAAGGAACTGAAGAAGGCACTTGTCTTATGGTATTCTATGAATCTAAATTATGGCGATTATTTAATATTTCAAACAGTAAAAAAACATTTGGAATTATGGGGGTTTAGTGTTGAAGCAATGGATGTAGGGCTTTCGTACAGAGCTATTGCAAAAAATGCGAGGGCGTGCGATGTTCTTTGGTTTGCAGGGGGAGGAATCATTGAGAGGGGGATTCCGGACATTATAGAAAATTTCCCAGATTTTCATAAAAGGTCAAAACGAATCATATATGGTGTCACAGGACTGAGTATAGGCGCGTTTGATTATTCTGAATATAGAGAAGAAATTGCATATTGGATAAGAAATGCAGATTTTTTTTATTCCCGTGATTCTTTTACAACGTTAGAACTTAATAGAATATCTGAGTCAGATAAAGTAATTGATGGAGTGGATGTCGTTTTTGCAAATGACAGTTTTAAAAGGTGTAGTGTAAAGGATGATGGAAGGGTAGGGATTAACCTGCGAGAGTTACCTTATACGGACCTAAGTGGTGAATTTAGGTATATTGATTGGGAATGTTCGTTTATAAAGACATTTTCCAAATGTATGGTCGGCATTCCGGATCAGCATGATTGCCTTAAAAAGATGGACATACAGTTTGATACTGATTATCAGCCGGATAGTGTAACAAAATTATTGCAGAGTGTATCTTTTACAGTATCCATGCGATTTCACGTGATCTTAGTAGCAGCGGTCATGGGTAAGGTATCTATACCGATAGTATATTGTCCTAAAGTCTCAAGACTGGCGGAACAATTGGGGATAGATGAACTTATATTAGGAATTCATGACTATAAAAAATTAGGAAAGATAGTTGCTCGATATTTAGCGAACGAGAACAAATATAAGACTATAATGTCGAATAATGTGGAAGAGTTACAACAGAGAGCAAGAATGATGTTTCAAGAAGTTGGATGTAAATTAAAAGGAGATATTTGAGATGGAGAAGTATTTGTTAAGATTTGTGCCAACAATGAAGTGTAATTTTAATTGTGATTATTGTTTTTTGGGAAAATCTGTTGACAGAGCCGCGGAAACCATGTTTGATCATCATTCAGTGAATGAATGGATTGAAGCAATGAAATTATATTCCGATAAGGAAATCGAGATATATATGTGGGGTGGCGAACCGTTTTTGTTAGATGATACATACACATTGCTTAAAGCATGGTTGGCGATGGATCATATTACGGAAGGCTGTCGCATTGATACCAATGTATATTTTGCAGATAAGATAGCGGAGAGGTGTCCCAGCAATAAATTAAAGCTTAATTGTAGCTATCATATGCAGCATCATACTTTGGAGGATGAGTTTAAGAAAGTAAAAAAATTGAAAAAACTAGATATGGTGGGTATGGTTAATTTTGTTGCAAGTGAATCTAATTTGAGACAATTACGTGAGGAATATCATATGTCGATTCATGACTTGATAGATAAATTTGCAGAGATAGGAGTATTCATGAACGTGGCTGGTGATTTTGCACTTGCTAATAACGAAAAATATGAAAGACGTGATGAATATATGGACTTTATTTTACAATTTATTTCTCCGCGGGAGTGGGAGTTGCTTAGGGGCAAAAGTAAAAAGTGCAAGTGTGATGCCGGAAAGCATTTCTTTACGGTGAATAATGATGGACGACTTACTAGTTGTATTGATGATGCCGTGTATGGGGATTTTTTTAAGGGAGAAATCACTCCCGCGAAACGTGTTAAGAAATGTAAAAAGGGATGTCAGTCACTAATTTCATATCCGTGGAGGCAGGATAATGAATGTAATCCATGGAATAGTCTCTTGGAATATGTGAAAAGAAATGAAGAATATAGAAAGAATGTACAAACGAAGATAGATTTTATATTTGACTAAAGATTTGGAGAATGTATGAAAGTTTTGCATGTTATTCCGTTCGGCATTTTTGCAGTTAATTATGTTAATGCATTTAATAAATATAATGCGAATAGCCATACATTTTGGATGTATGGCTATTCAAAAGAGCATGAACTTAGTAGAAATATTTACTTTGATGAAGAAAAAAATGTGATGCGGATAGAGAAGTCAGAATATTCCAGTCTGGAAAAAGTATATAGTAATCATGAGATAATTATTTTTTTATGTTTTCCAGAAGATTTAGAATTATTAAAGTTGATATTTATTTGTTATCGGAGTTGTCCAAAGCCATATATATTAAGTCCATGGGGGCGAGATGCTGACAGAACGTCTGATATTTACAGAAGGGATGAGCATGAGTGGAAAGCAATAGAGCAAATGAAACTGTGGATGGCCCAAAATAGCACCATTATAGCGTCAACTCAAAGACTATACGATGTGTTACAGAATTTATATCATGTAAAGAGTACAAGACTTTTTTTGCTAACAATTTGTTAGCATTTTCTGTAGATAAATTAGTGGATTTAAAGATGGCGAAGCATGATAGATTGAACATTATGGTAGGACACAGGGGGACAAGCACAAGTAAACATTTAGAAGTGTTTGATGCAGTTGGGGGTTATAAGAAAGAAATAGGATATATTTTTTGTCCATTATCTTATGGTGAAAAATCTTATACTCGGAAGGTGTGTTGGGTAGGAAGATTAAAATTTGGGAGTAAATGGAAACCGATTTTAGAATGGATGGATATGGACAGTTATATGCATTTTTTAAACGAAAATGTGGATGTTGCAATATTTGCAAGTCAATTTGAAGGAGCGAGCACTATATATGCCTTGGTATATATGGGAAAGACTCTTTATTTAAATGAACAGAGTGAAACGGCAGAGATATTAGATGAGTTAGAAGTTTCTTATTACAAAATCAGTTCTGAATATAAGGAAATCCCGCTAAAAACAATTTCTGAAGTAGAGAAAGAAAGAAACCGAAAAATAATGAAAGAATTTGGAAGTATAGAACGTTTTAATGAGCAATGGACAGTTTTGATAAGGGAGTGTTATCAAAAGCGAATAATTGATGAAAAATCAGAAGGGAACTATTAAAGTGAGTGGATTAGAAAATAAAATAGATTTTCAAATAGAGAGGTACGATTTTATTGAAGAAATAAAAGGAGAAAATTGTATCTATATTTTTGGCGCAGGATCTTTGGCGGATACAATAACAGTGAAATTAAGAGAGTGTGGAATCCATTGCTTTGGTGCTTTAGTTGATAAGAAGTATTACAAAGGGGGCGCTACAGTTAATGGAATCAAGGTGTATGAGTGGGAGTCATTTGTGCCGGAGTGTAATATTGTTGTAGTGATGGCAATGTCGGATATGAAACGTGGATTAGAAATTGAAAAGCGAGAATTTGTAAAAAAGGTAGTATACCCAGGGTGTGTAGGATTTGAAAATGATAAATTGTTGGATGAAAGTTACCTGCGTGAGAACCTCGGGCAATATGAGGATATGTTGAAAAAGCTAGCGGATATAAGCTCGAAAGAAATTTTATCTACATGGATAAATTCTTGCCTGAGCCGATATAATCCAATGATTTTTCCCTTTTGTAATGATAAAGTAGGATATTTTAATCGAATTGATCTACAATTTTCAGAGATTGGTTCATATATTAATATAGGGGCATACACAGGAGACACGATTGAAGAATTTTTGTTGGTAAATAATATGTATGATCGAATATATGCAATTGAAATTGACGAGAAGATGAATTCTTATTTGGAAAGAAAATACAAGAATGATAAAAGGATAAATGTAGTTAAAAAAGCATTTTGGAATTATGAAGGTGAAATAATTGTTGCACAATGCGATAATGCGAATTCGGTGGGGAGTATCATTAAAAATTCGGGAAATGGAAATAGGATTAAGTGTATAACACTTGATCAATATTTTACGGAAGACAAAGGGAAAATTGACTTAATCTCCATTGCTTTGAGGGGACAGGAAAATGTATTGGCGGGAGGGGGAAAATTGATAAAGAGAGACCATCCCATGATTGTAGCAAAAGTAGGATTTGAAAGAGACGGAGTGATCAAAGTAATTAACACTATTTATGAAATTGATTCTTCGTATGCATTTTATTTGAGATTTAAAGATAACAGAACAGAAGAATTGACTGTTTATGCAGTAAGGAAAGGTAATTTATGAAAACAATAATGATACTAGGTGCATCAGTTCAACAGATTCCATTTATAAAAATATGTAAAGAATTTGGTCTTAAAACAGTTGTGGTTAGCCGTAAGGGAAAATATCCAGGGTTCGATTTAGCTGATCAAGTATATTATTATGATACTCAGGACAAAGAAAATATTTTGAAGGCGGCATGCATAGAAGAAATATGTGCTATCACAACAGATCAAACGGATGTATCTGTAGCAACGGTTGCGTATGTTGCTGATAAACTAAAGCTCAGAGGAATTGGACAAGAGATTGCTAAGAAATTTACGAATAAATATGAAATGAGAAAGGCGGCAAGAGACGCTGGGATCCCGGTTCCAGATTTTTGCGAAGTGAAGGATTTGTATGAGGCATTGGAAGCAGTTAAGAAAATAGGCTATCCTGCAATAATTAAGCCAGTAGATAGTAGTGGAAGCCGAGGAGTGTTCAAAATTAATAATCAGTATGAACTGAGAGCAAAATTTGGGGAGTCCATGGTTAATTCGAACAGTAAAAGATTGGTACTTGAGTCATATATATGTGGAAAAGAGTATTTGGCGGACGGATTTGCGATGAATTATAAGTACTGTACTTTAGATGTTGGGGAAAAGGAGTACTTTGATGTCCCCAATATTTTTGTGTCCCGAATGTGTGTATTTTCTTCTGTCAATAGGAAAAATGACCGTGTGTACGAAATGGTGGAGGAAACAAATAATAAGTTGGTAAAGTCATTTGGTTTACCATTCGGGATTACGCATGGTGAGTATATGTATGTTCCTAATGAGGACAAGGTATACTTAGTAGAGTGCGCTGCACGTGGTGGAGGAGTATATCTTTCATCAGACTTAACGCCTATGGCAACGGGGTTTGATACTAACCGGGCACTTATACAATATTTAGTATATGGAAAGGAAACATATATTTGTAAAGAAAAGCTGGACAATAAAGTTTCTGCTTGGTTGTGTTTCTCTTTTCCAAAAGGAAAAATATCGAAGATAGAAGGTGTATTGGAAACGCAGCATATTGATGGTGTTAAAAAAGTTATACTAGATGATATATATGTTGGGATGGATACGGAGGAGTTGAAGAATGATTCTGGAAAGTATGGTCCAATACTGGTAATGGGTAATGGCATTGTGGATTGTCAAAATATTATTTCAAAAGTACGAGAAACGTTAAAGATAGAAATTGAAACAGATGAGGGGATTGAAGGAGTAATTTGGTGATATGAAAGACATAGTTGAAGGCGGAAAAAATGTGTATGGTTTTGATATAGGGATAATTATGTTAGAGACGAGATTTCCGAGGATATTGGGTGATATAGGTAATGCCAAGACATTTAGTTATCCGGTTTTGTATGATATTGTAAAAGGTTATAAACCTGATAAAGTGGTGTTGGATTTGAAAATGGAAGATATTCGGCCATTCATTGATTCGGCGAAACGGTTGGAAGATATGGGGGTAAAGGCAATAACAACCTCGTGCGGTTTTCTCGCAATGTTTCAAAGTGAAATAGCATCGTGCATTAAAATACCGATTTTTACGTCAACGATTGTTCTGTTACCCTTATTGTGTAAAATGTGCGGCGGTATGAAAGTTTTAGTTCTTACGGCAAACAGTGAAACACTGACAGAGAAACACTTTGTATCCGCTTGTGGAAGCGACTATACAAAATATAATTTTGATGTTGTCGGAACACAGACAATGAAAACATTTACAAATTTTACAGTACAAAATAGAGAACGTGTGAGCGTTCGTGAATGCGGCAATGATATTATGAATACGGTTGGTCAGGCATTTAGTAAGCAAAAATATGGTGCTGTTTTAATGGAATGTACAAATATTCCGCCATACAGTGATGCAGTTAGGGAGAAGTATAAGGTGCCAGTTTTTGATATTGTTACATTAACAAACTTTCTTTATATGGCAGTGAATAGAAATGGATTTGGCATTTTTAATGGGGAGGATTAAATGAGATTAGCACTTTGTGGATTAGGTAAAGCGGGAAAGGCATTTGTGAAGTATGTTATAGAACAGAAGGAGAATGAATTAATTTGCGTGCTTTGCAGAGATGAAAGTGATACAGCGGGGAAACCTGTCAGTGAAATTACAGGAATAGTGACACCTCAGGAACTTATTGTAGAGAGAATCCGAGAGTTTGATAATCAAAAATTCAATGTCGATGTAATTATTGATTTTTCAGCAAGCAGCACGACGATTGAGTTGTTGGAGTTATGCTGTAGAAATAGAATAAATTTGGTGATTTGTCCAACAGATTTTAGTGATAAACAAATTGAATATATTAAAAAGAAAGTGGATATGAGTGAAATTGGTGTTGTGTATGCGCCTACATTGACAAGAGGCATAAATATATTGATAGATTTTGTGAGCAAACTTGCAAGATATGAAGAGTATCATTTTGAGATAATTGAACGACATGCTAAAAATAAGCTGTCGCCAACAAAGACAGCACAGTGTATTTTGCGGGAAATTAATAGAGATGACACCAACATTGCATCTGTACGACTGGATGGATATGTAGGGATTCATGAGGTAAGCGCTACAAATGGATGTGAAAGAATAACAATCGTTCACGAGTCTTTTTCACGAGAAGCTTTTGTCAAGGGTGCGCTAATGACAGCAGATTTTATTAAGGATAAAAAAGGATTTTATAAGATAAAGGATATACAGATATGATGTTTTAATTTTATCCATAGATTGCTTATTTTCATAGAAAGAAGATTGACATATGTGAGGAGGCGTCGCAGAATATATGAAAAATGGAGAGTGCTGTTTAGAGGAATTATCCTGCAATGAATATATTGATCAATGTGTTATTTTTGGAGAGACATTTTACATTCAATTATTTATTAATTATAATCTTTTTCATGTGCAAAATATTAAAGTTTGGCATACGGACAGAAACTTATGGGCGCAAGATATAAACATTATCTATGTGTCCGAGTTGCATATAAAAGAAAGTAATGCAGTAGTGATTTATTGTGGCTTTAATCAAAATGATAAGGAAAAGTATGTTGACCTTATAGATTATGATTTTTTTGAAATGAGATCAATACGAGAGAAGGGTATATTCAACTATCAGGGAAAGGATTATATTGTTGATGATGTAAAGTTTGTTGCATCTAATCCTGATTATATGAGCAGAGCATATAAAGATATTGATACAGGAAACTTATTAAACTATTTACAAGAACTTGCAAAAGCACCTGCAGGAAGACGTATAGATGAGAAAGGACAAATTTGTTTATGGGATTATAATAGTTGTTTTATCAATCAAAAAAGAGGGAGAAGAGTAACGCTAGAAGCATCAAACTGCAAAAAGAAAATTCATATATTTGGAGATAGCAGAGTGAGTGGTTATATGTTGGAGGATAAAGATTTGTTTTCCAACATATTGCAACATCTTTTGAATGACGCAGAGATTGACTATGGAATTATAAATTATGGAATTCCGGGTAGAGAGATTGAACGTATGGAATTTCAGCTAGAAAAAGCAAAATTACGTGCAGGCGATATTGTTTTTATAATGACTGCTTGCCACGAGTATCGTGTTAATCCATTTGAACGACAACAACAATTTGCGCTTCATATGAAAAAAATCAAGTCTATTTGCGATAAGCGTAATGTCAAATTGTGTTACATTAATCTTCCGGTAACAGTCGAGATGATTACTCCAAGCAAGGATGAACAAAAGATTATAGAGTTATATCGAAACTATAAATTTAATGAATATACACTAAACAAGATTGAATATTTTAAGGAGTATCTTTTTGTAGCATTAGCTGGATATAGTATTTACCATTTTGATATGGCCATAGAATTTAATAAGCAGCATGAGGATTTGTTGTTTATTAATATGCATCATTATAGCCCAGTGGGGAATAAAATTATAGCAGATGCAATGTATAAATTAATTACTGTATTGTGTAACTCAGAATACGATAAGAAAAAAGTGTGCAAATTATATGAAAATGCTGAAAAGGATGTAAAGCGTTATATAAAGAGTGAAAAAATTGGTTATAGTGTGTTGGGAAAAACAAAAATTTGTTTGGGGGGGGGTATAAAATTCTTATTTACAGAACAAGGACGGTTTAGATGTCGAATATGGGGAACAAGTATTATAAAAGAAATTCATGCTAAGAAAAATAGCAATTCTAAAAGATATGGGGCTATTGTTATGAATGCTAATCCTTTTACAGTAGGACATAGACATTTGGTGGAGTATGCTTGCCATGAAGTCGATTATTTATATATTTTTGTTTTGGAGGAGGACAGGTCAGAAATTTCATTTGATGATAGATTGCACATGGTTTATTTAGGAGTTAAAGATTTAAAAAATGTAATAGTTACTACGGGTGGAAGAAATGTTATTTCCAATGATACCTTTCCGGAATATTTTATGAAAAGCGAATTACAAGATGTAAATATAGATACTTATAAAGACATAGAAAGATTTGCATTATATGTTGCACCAGTGTGGGGAATTACAAAAAGATTTTTTGCTGAAGAACCATTAGACAATATAACGCGTCAGTATAATGAACAAATGAAACAGTATCTGCCGCGGTTTTCTATTCAAGCAATTGAGATTCCTCGAAAGGTTGATGAAATAGGAGTTATAAGTGCAACAAGAGTACGCAGGGCTATGGAAAAAGAAGATTGGACAACAGTGTCTCAACTGGTGCCCGCATGTACTTTGCGATATCTGAAAAAGATATCATACAAACATTGATTTCCAACATATCTTGTTTTAAAATAATGTGCATAAGCTTGTATGACTAATGCAGTGCACATATTTGAAGAATAGGATTGGAAAGAAAAAATGAAAAAAATAATGCTGGTTTTCGGGACAAGACCGGAAGCGATAAAGATGTGTCCCCTCATAAAAGAACTTAAAAAGAGATCGTCAATTAGGACAATGGTGTGTGTCACCGGACAGCATAGACAGATGCTTGAACAAGTATTACAATTTTTTGAAGTGGAGCCAGATTATGATCTTTCTATTATGAAGGATCACCAAACCCTCTTTGATGTGACGACAAAAATTTTGAATTCGCTTAAGGAGGTTTTGGATGAAAGCAGGCCGGATATTGTATTGGTTCACGGAGATACATCAACGACCTTTGTGACAGCGCTTGCCTGTTTCTATTTGCAGATTCCGGTGGGACATGTGGAAGCAGGTTTGCGAACCTACAATATTTATTCTCCGTATCCCGAAGAATTTAATCGTGAGGCGGTATCAATTATTGCTCAATATAATTTTGCACCGACTGTATCAGCAAAGACTAATCTGATAAAAGAGGGAAGAGATGCAGAGAAAATATGGGTAACTGGCAATACAGCAATAGATGCAATGAGAATGACAGTCAGAGATGATTATTCACATCCGGAACTTAAATGGGCATCAGATTCAAGAATGATTTTGATCACAGCACATCGCAGAGAAAACCTGGGAGAACCGATGCGGAATATGTTTAGGGCAATATGGCGTGTTTTAAATGAACATAGTGATGTAAAAGCAATTTATCCAATACATATGAATCCACAGGTTCGAAAGATTGCAGAAGAGATATTTGGGAAATCAGTTTCTGGAAAAAGTAAAGCGGAAGCGGATCGTATACATATTATTGAGCCTTTGGATGTATTGGACTTTCATAATTTTATGAAACATTGCTACTTGATTTTGACGGATTCTGGTGGTATTCAAGAAGAAGCACCGTCTCTTGGAAAGCCTGTTTTGGTGATGCGGGATACTACGGAGAGACCGGAGGGCATTGAAGCCGGAACACTGAGGTTGGTGGGTACGCAGGAGGATACCATATATGAGGAATTTAGCAGGCTTTTGAATGATCTGCAGGCATATAATCAGATGAAAGAGGCTTCGAATCCATACGGTGATGGGCATGCAAGTGAACGGATTGCAGACATTTTGGAGAAAGGGTTTACAGATAAGTAAATCGGTTGCATGATGCTGGGAATTTCGCTGATGAAAAAGTAAGACGAATCGGTCTGTTAATTTAGGACGGGGAAGACTGATTTTTCAGAGAGGATTTTCAATAGTCTTTGAAAAAGCAGAGAATTTATAAAAAGGATCCTGAAAGTTGCATAAAGTAAGGCTTAGAGATTTTGGGTGTATATATTTTGCGATGGAGGAAAGCATAATGAATTCGAACCTGTCAACATTCGAAATAGAAGATAACTTAAACAATTATCTGGCAACGGCCGGTTCGCAGCAGATTAAGCAATACATCTTATTTACGGCAGCGATATTGATCGCATGTGTGGTCGTTCCCGTGTTTTTGATAAGAGTTATTGGTAAGTACGAAAGAAAAGCAGCGAATACAAAGGGAGTGCCGTGCAAGGCATATCTTTTCAGAGTTACTGCAAAACTCGGATTACATTATACATGGATAATCTTTCTGCCTGTCCTTGCCATAAGACGGCTTTATTACAGTGTGCAATTGGAAAGGCGGTATGATTTCTACGGAAAATGGCTAAGCGTGTTTAGTATCGTTCTTATTCTGTTCACATTGATCGCCGTATCGCATTTATTTAAGTTTCAAGCCAGAGGATTGATTGAGACCGGCATGCTGTTAGTTCTTGATGCTGTGCACAAACATTGTATATGGCTCGGCTTTGCGGACAAAGTTATGGATAGTGCAAAAGGATTAAGTGCAGCGGCAAGATATGGCTATTATATAATGGCAGACAATATGTTTGTGAGATCCATGGCGGCAGATGCTTTAGTATTTGCTGTGGTGGTTTTCTTTACTTTTTACTACTATAAACGACGTTATTTGTTCACACCGGAAAAGCTGCATCTGCCAAAATGTGTTTATTGTGGGAAAGCGATTCTTAAGGGAGATGACTTTTGCACATGCTGTGGGACTAAGCTAACTGTCAATCCCGTAGAGAAGCCGATAGAGCCATTGGATGAAGTAAGGAGTTGCAGGAAATGCGGCAGAGGCGCCAAAGACATAGGATGTATTGTATGCGACACAAAGGAATATATTGAGAAACACATAAAAGAAAAAAACAAAGAGAAGAGGGATGCAACTGTACAAGGAAGCGTTTTGACAATACTTTTTTTGATCTGTATTTTTATTCCGCAGAAGAACAATAACTCATGGGCTTTGCAGATAGGCAGTGCGAACATGAACAATGCGTTTGTCGAGCGGTGGCAGGAATTTGATGAGCAGCCGGATCGGGCGGCAGACCCGGTATGGCTGGCAGGATTTGATGCAGATTTTAATGCACTATATATAATTGACAGTAAGTGGTATTATGTAAAACCAGGAATGGTATTGAATGATAAGCTGTGGTTTTACGCGTTATATGCAGAAGCGTCGTTTGCTCAGATGGAAGTGCTGGAGGAAATAAGAGAACAGGTTCATGATATAGCAGCTGGTCGGAGGGCTGATGATGCTTTTATTGAGATTGAAAAGGATTTGAAGACAAGATTTAATGAGACGATCATGCAGCAGGAAAAGGCGGGAATAAAATATACCGATGCAGCTTCGCCGTGGGATATATGGGGAAAATTTGGGTACCTATGCGTGGACGGAATAAATTATTATTTGCAAGGCGTAAGCGTTACTTACATAGCAATAGGTATCCTGGCTGTATGTGCAGCGATGTTTGTCTATATGATGAACAGCTTTAGTAATACAACAGAGACAGCGCTGGAGCGTTGGAGCAGGAAGAACAGTATAAGGACTGAGGAATATATCAGAAGGCATGATATCGCTGTACAGCCCACAGTCATTTCTGCCAATGTTTTTTACAGAACATTCACGGCGTTGAAAAATTGCGGACATAGTTTCTTGCGTGTAGCAAGTGAGATTTGGATGCTGTTTGTCAGAATAGTATGTGCGCTTGGAGTGTTACTGTCGATTTTCAGATTAAGAAATATAAGGGGATGTTTTTGCTGGGTAAAAGATGGGCTGACTGACGATCAGCCGGCACGGGTGGTTGGAGAAGGAGACCATGTAGCGTTTTGGAGAGCGGAAAGGAAGTTGAATATAATTGCTATAGCAGTCAGTATAGTTCTTTTTGCAGTAGGTTTTGCCATTGCTTTTAAGCACAACTTTCAAGAACCCAATAAGGAGGAGCAGTATCTGCAGCTGGCAGATGACGTGACGCATGGTTATAGTGAAGATATTATTACAGCCATGATACGTATTGAGGACAGCCATACATTGTCTGATGATGAGAGAAAATGGATTTACGATTTATTTGATAGACAGATAGAAGCCGATCAGAGAATTCTGGATTATGATATGACGGAACTTGATGAATATCTGGAGCTTCATGCCGGTCTCTGTGGGTTGTGTGAAGACGATATCATGATGATTCAGAAAATTAAAGAATCTTTGGAGAATGATATCGTCCCGTCCCGGGAATTACAGAGAGAGTATGCGAGTCTGCGGGGAGAAAACTATATGTGGGTATTGATAAAAATTGCAGAAGAAAGCCTTCAGCAAACTGTGGATGCGTTCTTTGACTTGTAGAGACGCTGCTGCTCACAGGTTAGAAATGCGTATTTTGTGAGAATAGAGTGAGTAGTAGCGTTACGTCTATGAAAAAGTCTCCTATGATACAATGAGTATGGTGGCGCAAGCCAACTCAAAGAAAAGAATAGGAGGCGGTCCAAATGGACAAAAAGAGTTTATCAGTGTGGAAAGGATTATGTGACATTCCGGAGAGTTTGTTTTGGGTGAGAGGGGAGAATACGTAGAAAACAGGAAATCCTTGATGACTTTGTGTTGCTTTTTTTGACAATATGTGATATCAATGTTTTATGAATATTACCACATGGAGTAAACAAATGAAAAAACGAAAATACTATGCAAGTTACACAGTAATTTTTTTGACAGTTAGTTTTGGAGTCTATATCTGGTTCCTGTTTGGTAAACGAACATTTATCTGGCATGCTGATGGGTGGAATGAGTATTATAAAGCTTTGGTCTATTACGCACAGTATCTGCGTTCTATTCTCAGGGGATTATTATTGAATCACACGCTGGAGATTCCGAATTGGGACTTTAGCCTTGGTGAGGGGAGCGATATATTACAAACATTGCAGTGCTTTGGCATTGGTGATCCTATTGTTGCCCTGTCTGTGTTTGTACCGGCAGATTTTTTGCATTTATTTTATAGTATCAGTGCATTATTCAGGCTTTATCTGGCGGGAGTGGCTTTTTCTGAACTTTGCTTTAAGATGGATTATAATAATCATTTTGCGGTTTTGGCCGGTGCAATAGCGTATGTATTCTCACATTGGGGAATATACCATGTATCGATTCATCCGTATTTTATAACTCCATTGATCTGTCTGCCGCTGCTTATACTGGGCATTGAAAAGATTATTAAGAAAGAAAGTCCGTTGTTCTTTTCAGTGGCGGTTTTTTTAGCGGCAATCTGTAATTTTTATTTCTTCTATATGTTAGTTTTAATGACGGTTATTTATGTATTGGCAAGATTGACTTATTTATATAGAAGAGAACTTAAAAATGCTGTTAGAGTTTTTTGGAATATCAGCTGGTCGGCCCTGCTTGGTGTAGGAATGTCAGCAGTCATCCTTGCACCGGTGTGCTATACGTTTCTTGAAAATGACCGTGTAGGAGGGGTCAAAAACTTTCAGCATTTATTTTATCCGTTTCAATATTATAGTCAGCTATTCGGGATATATCTGACAGAAAAGAATACGTATAGCTTGCATATGGGATTTGCGGTTCCTGTTTTGCTGGCAACGATTCTGCTTTTTTACAGGAAGAAAGAGCATAGGTTTTTAAAAGCATTATTTTTAGTGAACATTGCTTTTATAGTTTTTCCTGTTTTTGGACAGATTTTTAATGGGTTTTCATATATGTCCGGCCGTTGGTGTTTTGCATTTACCTTGCTCTCAGCATTTATCCTAACGGTAATGTGGCCGACTTTGGTACAGAGTGGACAGGTTGAGTGTAGAATGTTGTTTATATGCACGACATGCTATTTTGTACTATGCATGTTAGCGGAATATTCCAGAACAATTTCGACGTTTTCTGCTATAGCAGTGTGCTATGTTCTTATATTGATTTTGGCATTGGGGGAGGGTACAAATTCGGCGTCCTTTACAGTTGGCAAACGTAGCATAGCTGTTTTTACAATATTGTTAATTAGTATTTTACAGATTAGCTTTTGGAGATACTCTTCAGCCGAAGGAGCAAGTAACACTGCGTCGGAAGGTATGGAAGCGAAAAATGTATGGTATCGGGTATTAAAGATGAATGAAGCAGAATCAATTAAAAATTATACCGAGATGACAGATCCAGATCATGCATTTTATAGATATACGGGCCGCGGGCTGACTAAAAACGCAGGGCAGCTTTCCGATATTTCATCTACGCAGTATTATTATTCTTTTTCTAATCCATATATATCAAAGTACCGTAACGAGTTGGAACTACTGGAAACAGGGCAGTCGTTTTCGTATGAAGGATATGATGACCGGCCATTTTTGCTTTCGCTTGCATCTGTTCGATATTATGCAGCACAATATCAAAACAATGCACAACTTCCTTATGGCCTACAGCATATATGGACAACAAATGTAAGAGAACTGTTAACACAGAGAGCGGAAGAAGCATTGAAAACGGAATTAGGTGTGGATCAAATAAACGAGAGACAGTCAGCCGAAATCCGAGGGCTCACATCGTCATGGTGGGATATCTATGAAAATGAGTATTGCTTACCGTTGGCGTATAGCTATGATTCCTTTATTTCAGAAGATGCGTGGAGAAACTTATCAGCAGTTGAAAAGCAGGAAGCAATGCTGGAAACGGTATATTTAGAGGAAGCCCCGTCGTATGTACAGGAAAAGAGTCCGGTATTAACCAGCAGGAAAATACCGTTTGAAATAACCTGCGATAGTACGGAAGTGTCGAAACAAGGGAATACTTTTATTGTAACTGCTCCAAACGCATCTGTAACATTGAGCTTTGAAGGTATGCCAAACTGCGAAACTTATTTTTCGATAAAAGGGCTTACGTTTGAAGGGGTATCATATGATGAGTTATATTTTGGAGACGATACAGTTGACCCATATAATATTTATAATGAAACAACCTGGGATCTTCTTTCCTACGACAGAAAGAAAAGTATAAAGAGAGGAAAAGTGTTTTCGTCTCCTGTAAAGGAGACCGGCATATCGCTGAGGGCATCAAATGGAACCTTTAAAGAAATTCCATATAAAACGCAAGATTATGAGTGGTATTCTGACCGGCATGATTTTACCGCAAATATGTCTTATTCAGAAGAAGCAATAAGAACATTGACATTGTCATTTCAACAAATAGGTACTTATAGATTTGATGAAATGGAGGTCGCATGTCAACCACTTGAACATTACAAGCAGAGAATAGATAATCTGCGGAAAGATACAATCGAAAAAGTTTATGTTGGTAGTGATCAAGTATATGGTGAGATCAATACTTCTGTTCCTAAGATGGTCTGCTTTTCCATACCGTATTCCGATGGGTGGAAGGCTTATGTTGACGGTATAGAAGTGAAATTACATCATGCAAATACCGCATATATGGCAATTGAAGTAGAACCCGGAGAACATCAGTATGAGTTAGTTTATGAAACACCCTTGTTAAAACTGGGCATGTATGTTTCTGCCATAAGCCTGATCGTATTTTTCGGTATCTCTGTGTTCGGGAAAGGTAAGGTCAAAGTCTTGAATCAAAACTGAAAATAAATAAATTGGCTGGCTTCATATTCGGGACCAAATACGCCGAACAAGATGACCGCACAAAAGAGTAATGCAAGCGCCAATGAGCGAAACCATAATCCCTGATGTTGCAATTTATTTAAGACGTTAATTTTTTTGTATTTCAAATAGTCCGCAACGGCCAGTATCATTAAAGCGATAAGCAGAAAACGAAATTCACCTTCTGCAAGGCCTAATGTATATAAGGAACCGTCAACCAGAATTTCCGGATTAAAACGAAATATATTTTGTAGAATTTCTCTTGACTTTTTCAAGTTACCGGCGCGGAAGAATAACCATGCAAAATCTACCATGGCAAAGGTAGAAATAACTTTCAGAACATGGTGGCTGAATGTTTCGCGGCAGATATGGAGTTTGCGAATAAGGTAGTTTCTTGTCGGCTTTAATATTTCACCAATGACCTGATACAGTCCATTTATGCAGCCCCAAAGGACAAACGCAAAGGAAGCGCCGTGCCATAATCCGCTTATGGTAAAAACAATTAAAATATTTAAGTATTTGCGAAAACTTCCCTTGCGATTGCCTCCCAAGGGGATATACAGGTAGTCTTTGAACCAGCTTGTAAGAGAAATATGCCAACGTCTCCAAAAATCTGCGACATTATCAGCAAAATATGGTGCATTGAAATTCTCCATCAGGTGAAATCCCATAATTTGTGCGGTGCCTCGGGCGATTGTAGTATAGCCATTGAAATCGCAAAGAATTTGAAAAGCAAATAGAATCGTTGCGATGATCAAATAGAGACCGTTATATGTTGAAGGAGAGTCATACACTGTGCTGACAATGATTGCAATCCTGTCGGCCAATACGAGCTTCAGAAAGTATCCCCAGAAAATCAGGAACAGACCATCACGCACATTTTCGTATTTCAGATGATGACGCTCATTAATTTGGGCAAGCAGGTTTTTCGATCGTTCAATCGGGCCAGCGACTAACTGAGGAAAGAAGGATACAAAGAGGGCATATTTAAAGAAATTTTTCTCTGCGTAAATTTCATCCCGATAGACGTCCATTGTATAGCTAAGCGCTTGAAATGTATAGAAAGAAATTCCTACAGGCAACAGGAAATCAAAGGAGGAAACGGCAAGCTGAATATGCAGCAGCTCAAAAACATAGCTTAACGATTCCATGAAAAAATTAAAATATTTGAAAAATGCCAGCAGAGATAGATTTAAAATAAAACTGCCTGCCAGGCAAAATTTTTTGCACAAAGTCTTATGCGTGACGCTGAGGGAGGAGTACTTGATCCGGTCCATGATCAGACTGCTCAGGTAAGTTATGATGGTGGAAAACATGAGTAATATAATATACTTTGGATTCCAGCACATATAGAAATAGTAACTGCATGCTAAGAGCCATAGATAACGTGCCTTGTGTGGAATAACATAATATATGATTGCTACAAATGGTAAAAATATAAGAAAGTCAGTTGAATTAAACAGCACTTTTATTACCTCATATCAATAATTGATCTCTACTCGATTCGTTACTTCTTTGCTTTGGACTGGGCGTGCTTCAACAATAAAGACACCTGTTTCTATTTCTGGAAAGGTGACGCAGTTTTGTGTACTCCATTCCTGTACTGTGATTGGCTGAGTGTCGCCTTCACATTGTTTGGTGATGCGGAATTCAGCTTCCGTTTCGACTAAATTATCTATAGAGTATATCGTGTATATTTTCTGCTTACCGCTTGAGTTTTCTTGAATATCCAGTCCAAAGATACGCTGGTCAATCTGACGTAATTTTTCGTTATAGGAGGCATAAAACATGTCTTCTGGAATTGGGTTACATTCTAATTCATCCAGCAGAACTTCGGCTAGAATATCTGTGAAAAGCTGCGCACCTTCGTAACCAAGATGGTCGTAGTCCATAATATATTTATCATTTTGCAAGTTAAGATATTTGGTATTACAGAGATTGAAGTCGTAATAGCGCAGACCATATTTATTGGCGATGTCGTTTACTTGCGCGATGTATTGATCATAATTTCCCATACAGCAAAGTCGAAAATCAGGCATTGGCGCTGTGAAGAAGGTGAGGTCGATATTGTTTCGCTGGCATAAGTCTATTATTTTATTCAGATACGTCTTAGCGTTTTCATCTTCCCAATCTCCTGGAATAGCGCCAGTGTTTCCTTCAAATGTGCCTGGTTCTATATGACCCGATATAGTACAGAAGCCTTTCTTAAAAGTTGGTGCCTGGGGGTCTAGTGTGTAGACGGCATTTTTATAGTTTTCGCTCTTCTTTTGTTCAAGATTTGTTTTGATGTATTGCGTGTCAAAGACATGATTTGCAAATCGTCTTATTGGGAAGAGCGTCATTAGACCATACTGCTTGTTTAGCAGATGGTATCCATAGTCTAACTTGTTGAGTGACAGAGGCATTTGATAGAGGATATCCCAATGTGTAGACATGACCTCGATGTTGTTCAGGTCACCACGTACATAGGGAATCATATAATACATTTCGAGATATACATGCTCTAAGTCATTATGCCTAAGGGCTTCTTTTAGTAGATAATAAGAAGTCATGTAAGATTGCGCAGGAGTTGCCAGGTTAAAATTGTTTCTTCCATTGATAGAATCCATTTTTTCAGGAATAACACTTGTAAATACATGAGAACTTCCTAAATATAATAAGTCTATGTTATCTTCCTGTTCGGAAAGCTCATTCATGATTGTTCGCTCCCATGAAACACAATCGTTGACATAGATATAGTCTAAGATGTTCAATATGCTGAGACATATTGCAACTGTCAAGACAACACTGATTAATCTCTTACCATAAAGCTGTGCCTGAATGATGGATTTCCTGATGGGATTTACGTTGTTGGAATTGCTTAAAGCATTCATAGGCATTCCTCATTTTGATTCTTTGAATAGATATATACATTACAAAATCAATTCATTATAGCAGAATTAAATATATTACGAAAGAGGAAAACGGACTATATATAAAGATTTGTTGATTGGGAGAGATGTTCCGAAATAAATTGATTTTGTGCTCATACTTGAAAAAACCATGAAATACAGTTATCATGTATCTATAGCTTAATCTCGAATAAACGATAAGGAAAATAAGGAAAACCATGAAAAAGATATTAGTATATGGCAGGCCATACAGCAATGGCGGGGATTTCCTGATCTATGACAGGATAGTGAAAGTTTTGAAAGCATTCAGCCCAGAATGCTCCATTGAGGTGAATTTGGATAATGTAGCTCAATTTCAGCCAACAGAATTGAACGAATATGATGCGATCGTGACCGGCGGCGGCGGCGCTCAATATGCGGAGCCTTATGTAAGGACAAGCTTTTTTTATCAGCATATAGATGAAATTACCGTACCGATTCATTACATGGGAACCGGATTGTATGGAGCCGATGGTGAGGATGAGACGATCTACGACTGCCAATATTCTGCTGAAATGATCGCTTATTTTAACAAAGTCATAGAGCGCGGCGGTCAGATTGCCACAAGAGACTGGGTAGTAGATACGATCATGCGTAATAATGGGGTGAATGGAGCAATTATGGCTGGGTGTCCTGCTTGGTATGATCTTGATCTGCTGAAGAAAGAGGAAGACGATGTCGTATTTCAAGGAGGTTTTGCAGGCAGAGAGATAAGAACGATAGCGATTTCTAACCATGGCCTTACCAAGAACATGCAGGATCATGGAAAGAAGCTTAAGCAAATACAAAGTTTGATTGCTTTTCTTCAAAGAACATTCCCGGAAGCGGAGACATTACTTACTTTTAACGACGGCTATATCACGAAATACTCCAGGGACTACAACCTGTCTTTACAGAACTGGGCGTCAGAACACGGAGTGACGTGTGTGGATCTCTCAGGTGACGCAGACAAGTTTAAGGCGCTTGACGGAATTGACCTGCACATCGGTTTTCGGGTGCATACGCATATTTACTGTATCAGTCAGATGATTCCGAGTCTTTTGATCGAGGAAGATATCAGAGGTTATGGCATGAATGAGACATTGTGCCTTCCACATATCAGGGCGTATGCCGAACACAGCAAGCCGGATGATTTTGCGCCGAATCCGTATCTGGATGTACAGCTTTTCACGCTACTGGAACAGATGCGGTCGCAGGGACGTGTTGATTACAGTGAGGTTTTCAGGATTATCAGGAAATGCTATCAGACCGGAATGAGGAGTTGGCTTGCGAATGTTCTTATGTAAACGGAAGGATATGATCAGATAGATGTATCGTGTAGAAGATAAGTTTTTAGTAAGTGAAAGGGAACTGTTCTTGTTGCAGTCGCGTTTGAAAGCGGTATTGAAAGCGGACAGTCATTCGACAAACGGCTATACCATAACAAGTGCTTATTTTGACGATCTGTGTGATAGCTACCTGCGGGATACGATAGACGGAAATCGACTGCGCCAGAAATACAGGATCAGAATTTACAACAGATCCTTTGAAGAACAAAAAGGATGAGCAAATGACAACAAAAGATATAATTAGAGAACAGTGTGTATAATAACATAGGGGAGGGACAAATCTTTCAACGTATAAATATTAATGATTTTGGTGACGGCTTGCTTTATAGGGATATATATTTGGTATGGTATATGGATTTACAAGTAAAGCAATATTTTATTCGAAGTATTTGAATAGGAGAGCTGTGGGAAGTAGCAGGTGTCAATTTTGATATTCCGGAATCTACAGGTGAATGGCACAAGGTGACACTGGTGTCATCGGATGGTGCACTTGTGGATACCATGTATATTCAGGATGGTGAATATATTGAAAATATACCAGTATTGGATGAAAATAAATACATAGGATGGTTTATTCGTGGAGCAGATGGATATGATGGTAAAATCTTCCACAGGTTGATCCCTGTTTATGAGGATATGGTATTGCGTGCCAGGGAAAGACCCTGAATGAAAAATACATACACAAGACAATAATATGAGACGAGGTAATGCAATATGAAATTTTTAGTAGTCATTCCCGCACGGGGCGGTTCCAAAGGGATTCCAATGAAAAATATCTATCCGTTAAACGGGAAACCTTTATTATCCTATTCCCTGGAGATGATGTGTCAGGTGGAATTTGATGGAGACGTGGTGGTGAGTACCGATTCGGAACGGATCAAGGAGGTAGCACTTCTGACACCGGGCATAGAGGTAGTGGACAGGCCGCAGGACATTTCCGGCGATAAGGCAAGTACCGAGTCGGCACTGTTGCATGCTTTGGAGGTTATGGAGGAAAGGAAAGGTTACACTTATGATGCCGTTGTAACGCTTCAGGCAACTTCTCCCCTTCGCAGAGCCGAGACGGTCAAAGCGTGTTTCAATCAGTATGAGAAGGATCGTGACAAATATGACGCGCTGCTTACGCTGACAGAGACCAGAACGGATTATTGGATTAAGGAGGGAGAGAATCACTACCGCAGATTATATCCTGATGCACCCAGAAGAAGGCAGGACAGAGATCCAATCTATATTGAAAACAGTGCGGTGTATATTACGGACAGGCAGTCTCTGCTGGACACAGGATCTGTTTTGGGACATCGTGTAAACGGATATGTGATTCCGGAAAAAGAAGGTGTAGATATCAATGAACCGATAGATATTGTTTTGGCGGAAGAGTTGATAAAAGAAAGGGATAAGGTGTCAAAGAAAAATGAGAACGATCACGATTGAGAACAGGGTAATTGGCGAAGGACAGCCGGCATTTATTATTGCAGAAGGCTGCGACAATCATATGGGGAATATGGATGCTGCCAGAGAAATGTGCCGTCAGGCAAAACTGGCGGGAGCGGATTGTATCAAATTTCAGCATCATCTTCCGGATGAGGAAATGTTGAAGGATGTCCCGATGTCTTCCAATTTTGATATTCCGCTTTATGATTTCCTGAAATTACATGCGCTGACGCTTGACCAGCATGTGGAATTGATGAATTATTGTAAGGAAATAGGGATTATGTATCTGTGCACGCCGTTTAGTCTGAAGGCGGCATATGAATTGAATGAGATTGGAGTCTCGGCCTTTAAGATCGGTTCAGGCGAGATGACGGATGTACCGACTCTGCAGGCGATCGCCAGGCTGGGCAAACCGATGATCGTATCAACTGGTATGTGTACCATGGACGAGATCAAGAGAACTTATGATGCACTTGTTGAAACGGGGGTAGAATTCGCGTTTACAAACTGCTTGTCGGAATATCCTCCGAAGTATGAAGATGTGAATCTCGGTGTTATCGCCAGTATGAAGGAAGCATTCCCGAAGGCTATTATAGGGCACTCGGATCATACGCCGGATCTGTACACATGTTATGCGGCGGCAGCCTTGGGAGCCGCTATTATTGAGAAGCATGTTATCCTGAGCAAACAGACGCCGGGGCCGGATCAGACGGTTTCGATTGACTTTGAAGATCTGTATCGTCTGGTGGATGGTGTTCGCAAGATCGAACTTGCATCCGGTAATGAGAAATGTGTTCATAAAGATGAAGATGCCATCAGGTCATGGGCCTTTAGGAGTATTGTTTCGTTACGGGACATTAAAGCCGGCGAAGTGATCACACAGGAGATGATCTGGTCTAAAAGGCCGGGAACAGGTATCCCGTCTCATCGTATGGCGGAGGTGATCGGCAGGAAGGCGGCAAAAGATATTCAGAGTAATGTGCTGCTAAAATGGGAAGATCTCGCGTGACGGTTTCAGCTGGTTTCAATATATTTTGTGTAAGCAGTGCGAAGAAGCAGTGATTCAGGAATACAGACAAGTAATAAAGGATGGGAGAAAAAGCACATAGGCCGGAAGGAGACAGGAATTCGGCAGGTGTAATGAATAAGCAGGACATGAAGAAAATTATGATCATAACCGGTTCCAGGGGAGAATGGGGATACATCCGACCGATCATGCGGTTGATAGAGAAGAGGGAGGATGTGGAAGCAGTATTGGTGGTTACCAATATGCATTTGCTCCCGGCCTATGGAAGTTCATACAAAGAGATTGAGAATGATGGTTTTCACATTGATTACAAAGTGCATATGTCTCTGGATGGTTACAGCCATGTGACGCAGGCCAAATCGTTGGGAATTTTTTTGTCATCCATGCCGGATATTATCGAAAATGAGAAGCCGGACTGGATTCTTCTGGCGGGCGATCGTGGGGAACAGCTTATGGGCGCCATCGCAGGAGCCTATACCTATACACCGGTTGCGCATATTCAGGCGGGTGAGGTTTCGGGGAATATTGATAACATGACCCGCCACGCGATCGGTAAAATGGTCCATATGCATTTTGCATCAAATCAGGATGCGGCGGAGCGTCTGATCAAACTTGGGGAAGAAGCATTCCGTGTGCATAATGTGGGAGCTCCGCAGATTGATGAGATGGTTTCTGCCCAGTATACAGAATTAACAGATATCGAGGAAAAACTCTGTGTGCATCTGCAGAAGGGATATCTGCTCGGGGTCATGCATCCGGTGACGGAAGAGGCAGATAAAGCGGAGGTGCAGGCAGAAATCTTTATCAAGGCACTGAATAAGTTTCATTTCCCTAAAGTCATCATTCTGCCAAACAACGATGCAGGCTCTAACGGAGTAAAGCGTGCGATCCAAGAATACCGGGAAGGTGAATATTATATGTATGCGAACCTGAAAAGGGAAGACTATCTGGGGCTGCTGAAGAATGCAATGTGTGTTGTCGGAAATTCCAGTTCCGGTCTGCTCGAGGCACCGACATTTAAGGTGCCGGCTGTCAATATCGGGAGAAGACAGAATCTGCGTTTTCGGGGGATCAATGTAATTGATGTTCCGTTTGACTTAGATGCAGTAACAACAGCGGTAGAGAAAGCAGTCAGCAGAGAGTTCAGAGAGTATCTTGTACGTGAGTGTGTGAACCCTTATGGAGACGGACACTCTTCTGAACGGATACTGGATCTGCTTGTCAATACACCGATCGACCAGCGGCTGTTGGTAAAGCAGCTGACATACTAAAAATTGGTGTGCAATCTGGCAGAATCTGATCTGTCAGCAGAAGGTACAGCGAAGAGCAGGAAGGTGGTGTCATACGTGATGCAGTTAGATCGATACTGTGTAAAGGAACACTATACGATCAAAGAAGTGCTGGAACAGTTTGAAAGCTATAATAACAGAGTTGCGATCGTGACAGGCGACTCTGATAAGGTGATCGGTGTCGTAAGCCAGGGGGATATTTTACGGGCGTTGTCTGCCGGGCAGAATTTATATACACCGGTCAATCAGATCATCAGGAATTCTTTTCTGCATTTATATGAGAAGGATCTGGAGAAGGCGTATCCTATTTTCAAAAAGAAGCAGATCAGCCTGCTTCCGGTTATTGATCACAGTAATAAATTGATTGATTTTATTACGATTGATGATATTTATAATTATTTGGAGAATAAGTGAAGATGGGAAAAACGGACAGGGCGTTGCTAAGTAAATATGAAGTCAGTGTGATTGGCGCACTTGCAATTACGCTTTTGCCTACATTTATTGTACTGTTCCTTCAGATCATCATGGACCTGAAAACCGGGGAAACAAATAATTTTCGGATTTACTTTACAAGCGGGGGCGTTTTTCTTTTATGCCTGCTTCTGTCTGTGTTACTATGTGTAAGGTATGCAAAAGAAATAATGATCTCACGTGGAGCACTGTATGGCGTGACCGCAGTGCTGTTTACTGGCCTGGCTTTGTTGTTGGTGAAATGCTATTTGAATTCTGTGACCGTATATCCTGCTATGAGCGGTGAGTGGTTTCCGTGGCATAGTAAAAGTGACTGGAAAATGTTCTGTCTGATGTCTGGAACCGGGATTATTGGAAGTGTGGTGTTTTTATGGGCGGAAAAGCAGCGGAAGGTGATTGAGATCATTCGCTGGCCGGCTTATTTGCTGGCATCGTTTATTGCTGGTTTTTCGATGTATGCGCCTAATTGGGCGGCCAATGACAGAATGCACGGCAGTGCATATTATGTGTCGGTTTATAATGCGCTGATGAATGAACCGTATACTTACAGCAACCAGAGTATATACGGACATTATGCAATATTGTTGAAGTATCCGGTCAAATGGCTTGGAGGAGACTACCGGGCTTTTAACATTGTGATAGCGGTGGTCGGTGGGGTGAGTCTGTTTTTTGTTGCGATGGCGCTGGATCTGTGCGTCAGGAATCATTTTATATCCATGATTGCGGTTTGGGCAGTGCCGGTGATGTTTCTATATTATCCGCTTAACCACTGGCAGATGTTTCCGCACAGGGTTGTTTTTGCCGGTATCGAATTGTATTTGATCACGGCTCTTTTTTATAAAAGAAAGGCCATGATCAAGTTGACAGGTTACATCGTCTGCTGCTTATCTATGTTGTGGAATGTAGAGACCGGAATTGTGTGTCTGGGAGTGTGGGCGGTCACTTGTATTGTCTATGAAAATTTCTGTCTGCGGACGGTGTGGAGCCTCGGGCTTTTTTTGAGAGACATTTTGCGGAATATGATGTATTCTGTTTTTTCTGTTATGGGATTGATCGGGCTTTTTAATTTGTACAATATGCCTCTGGGAGAGCCATGGCATGGGTTGCGATTTATTTTGTATCCACATGTTGCATCATGGGACCGGCCGGGTCTGATGATTGTGCAGGCGGCGGAACAGGCGGTAACAGTAGTGGCAGGGAGCATAGTTTCATCTGATGCTGCGTCAACGGAATGGGGAGGCGGATTTGCCACGGGATTGTCGGTATTTTTTCCTGTACAGATCAGTTATTGGTATTTTGTTTTCCTGCTTATGGGCATGGCGATCATACTGTACATTGTGAGGCTGGTATACCGTTGTACAGAAGCGAATGATCATATTATGGGGATAGCAGCCGTTTTAGCGCTCGGGCATCTGACCTATTTTATCAACAGACCCTGTTTTGATTATCTTGCTATTGGTTTTTTTGAAGCAGTGCTGATCATGGCGGTCATAGCAGACAGGTGCTGGAAGCGGAAGAGCGGTCTTGCGTACGGTAAAAGAGGCGTGCAGTTAATGAGCGTTTTTATACTGTCTGTTTTATGTGTCTTGACGGTGTGGCAGACTTATTTCCGCATATCTGGCAGAATAGAGGATGGGTATTATGACCGGGGTGAGTTTATCGAAATAGCGAAGGAGATTGCTTCAAAAGTTCCAGAAGATACCTATGCGATCGGTATGATGGGAACGCAGGAAATCTATGCGGAACTTGGTTGGGATACGCAGAGCCATGTCATGGACTTTATGGCGCTTGGATGTACCGGCGGAGACTGGCTGGAGACTCTGGTTACGGAGACTGCGGCACAAGAGGAATGTGTGGTATGTTTCCGGAGCAAAAAAACGGAAGAACGGGAAACGATACAACATTTTATGAGAAGATTTTTAGGATATCATGAGGATGCAATTACGGTAAAAGAGTTTTGGGATCTGGATATTGATGAAGACTGGTATTTTGGGGTTTATTATCTTGGTCTGGATCAGAGTATAGAAAACAGTGTGCGGGAACGCTATGGAGTATCGATTAAATGAGATCAGACACGTATTTTCCGAAAATTGAATGGAAACAGAAATGGACGTTTGCTGTTTGCATCCTTACCGTGTTGATAACACATTTATACATGTTTACTAATAAGCTGCCAAATCATGATGATGTGAACAGGCTTATTGCGGGTGACACGGACGAAGTTAAGATTCAGCATGGAAGATGGGCAGGGGTTATTTTTGACCGTGTGAGCGGCAGTTCTGTCAGCATTCCTTATGTAATGGGGATAATATCAGTCTTGGCGTTTGCCGGAACGGCGGTTGTATTGGTTTCGCTGTTTTGTATAGAGCATAAGGTATCCATCGTGCTTTTATGTGGTCTGTTGAGTACCTTTCCGGTTTCGGCGGGGATTTTCATGTATGGATATATCGCTGACGTATATTTTATCAGTATGTTTTTGGCGGTTTGGAGCGTCTGGCTTCTTACACGGGGTAAACTGTCGGGAAATATAAGCGGTTTGGTGCTTCTGACATTGTCGTGCGGCTGCTATCAGGCATTTTGGTGTTTTGGGATAGCGCTTCTGTTTTTGTATTATCTCCTGTATTTTGTCGAACTGCAGGAGGGGTGGAAAGAGTTTATCATCAGGATAGCCAAATGTTTTGGCTGGGTGGTGCTATCTCTGGTTTTGTATTTGTTTGTCAATAAAGTCGTGCAGTACTGCACGGGCTATGGGGCTACGGACTATCAGGGATTATCCGCGATGGGACAATTCGAAGGCATAGGGCAGCTTATCAGGGTATTGCTGTACTCTTATTATGAGTTTGTGCAGTTTTTGTATTTAAAAGGAAGTTTTACCGTCTCGCATGTTATGATTGGGGTGAATTTTATCTTGACAGCAGCGGTTATAGCCATGATGATTCACAGAGCGAAGACGTGCAGACAGTTTAAAGGGTATTGGGGTGTTTTGACATTGTTGATCTGCTTGACCCCGCTGGCGTTTAACCTGATTTCAATTGTCAGCATGAATCAGACGCATATCTTGATGCAGTATACATTTCTTATGCCGTATGTTATGTGTCTTCTGCTGTTGGATCGAATGATGGTTGGGAGGAGGAAGGTATGGCTTGTATTTTGTCTGTTGCTGGCTGGTGTTATTTACAACGGATTTCTTACAGTTAATGAGATGTATTTTCGTCAACAGCTGAATTATGAAGCGACTTATTCTTATACAGTAAGGCTGTTGTCAAGGATTGAAGCAATGGAAGGCTACGATCCGGAAATTCCGGTGGCTTTCATTAACGAGAATCCCCAGCATAACGATCATATTACGATCATGTCGGAGAACTATCCTGTTGATATGGAATATTTTAGTCATCTTGACGGTATGACAGCCATAGAGCCGCATACGTTTGTAAAAAGAGCAAATGATATCGCAGATTTTTGCAGATATTATCATGGATATGATCTTAAATTGATTGAAATGGAGAAGTTGTCGGCGCTGGCGGCAACAGAAGAATTCCAGAATATGTCGGTATATCCGCAGGCTGATGGCATGAGATATATTGACGGGGTGCTGGTGGTCAAGCTGGCGGACGGGAAGTAGCAATGGAATCTGTATCTATACGCACTTGATATTCGTGGCATGAGAGCCGGATTAGAGGAGTGAAGACGAGAATGTGCGTAGGAATAGGGAGTTTTATGTCAAAGATTAATTTGTTGGACTGTACTTTGCGCGATGGCGGGTATTTGAATGACTGGGAATTTGGACAGGATAATATCATAAATATTTTTGAGCGCCTTGTCAGCGCAGAACTTGATATTATAGAGATTGGTTTTTTGAATGAGGCAAGGCAGTATGATAAGAATCGAACAATATTTCCGGATGCCATATGTGTAAACAGGACTTTTGAAGGAGTGGGGAAAGGAAGTTCCATGATTGTTGGTATGATCGACTACGGTACGTGTGGCCTTGAACACTTGATTCCAGCACATGAGAGCTTTATGGATGGTATCAGGGTTATTTTCAAGAAGGAAAAGAAAGAGGGGGCTATCGAATTCTGCGGACAGGTGAAGGCGTTAGGGTACAAAGTGTTCGCACAGGCTGTTTCCATTACCAGTTATAATGATGAGGAACTGATGGATTTAATACGGTTGGTGAATGCTCTGGAGCCTTACGCTTTTTCGCTGGTAGACACATATGGCCTTTTACATAAAAACCGTCTGATGCATTATTTTGAGTTTGTAAATCAACACATGAAAACATCCATTGGTTTAGGTTATCATTCTCATAATAATTTTCAACTGGCTTATGCGAACTGTATTGAGGTGATGGAACTGCCGGGAATTGAACGGCAGGTGGTCATAGACGGGACACTATATGGTATGGGTAAAAGCGCCGGTAATGCGCCACTGGAGCTTCTGGCAACTTATATGAATGACAATCTGGGGAAGCAGTATCACTGCAGCCAGTTGATGGAAGCGATCGATGTGACTATGCTGGAATTATATAAGCAGATTCCATGGGGATACTCTTTCAAATTCTTTTTGGCTGCATCAAAGGACTGCCATCCCAATTATGTTACTTATTTGATGGATAAAAAGAAGCTGTCTGTGAAATCGATTAATGAGATATTGGATAGGCTGGAAGATTCTAAGAAACTGCTTTATGATGGAGAGTATGCGGAGCGACTTTATGTAGAATATCAGAAAAAGGAGTGCGACGACACAAAAGACCGTGTGCATTTGAAAAACTGGTTGCAGGGCAGGCAGATTTTGCTGCTGGCTCCGGGGAAAAATATTGTGGAGCAACGTGATAAGGTGAAAGATTATCTGGCGAAGCAGGGGGTGGAAAATGTGGTCAAGATAGCCATTAATTTTGTCCCTGCGGATATTCCGGTGGATGCTGTTTTTATCAGTAACGCCAAGAGATATGTTCCATTATCAACAAAACTCAGCCAGAATAGAGAAAAATTGACGACACTTGCGACCTCAAATGTGACCAAGGCATCAGGAACTTTTGATTATGTGTTTAATTACAGCACGCTTTTGGACGAACAGGCGTTGATTGTGGATAATCCGATGATCATGCTGCTGGAATTGCTGCGCGGGGCAAAGATAGCGCATGCAGCGCTTGCCGGATTTGATGGGTATGTGAAGGCGGCGGCGCCTAATTATGTGAATCCAAATATGGATTATTCGTTTAGCCGTGAGAAGGCGCAGGAGATCAACAATGATGTGATGAATAGTATGGAGCGGCTGGGTGAGTTGGGATTTGGGATGGAATTTATTACAGATACGCTGTATCACTAAATAATGTGTGGCGGGTCTATAAAATTACATTATGAGGCGGCATATTTATGGAACGTAAGAGAAAATTGGATACAAAGAATATAGAGCAATGTTTTTTAGGCATAATAATGATTTATATCATAACTTATTTGGCAGTAACAAGTAATATTGAGTTATGTATAGATTTTGGGACGCATGCATCCTGGAGTATCCAGTTGTTTTCAGGAGAACTGTCGATCAGTGATTTTTTGATAAACAAAAGTGCATACCCATTGTGGCATATTGTTACCGGTGTAGTTCATAAATTTGTGGGATTAAATGAGACTGAGGCAACGGCAACTGTGACAGCCTTTTTTAATTGTTTCACCTATTTAGGTGTTAATGCAGTATGGATTTACTATGAGAGAGAGTGCAAACAGAAGAGTAATACCTGGCTGTGGAGTTTTTTGTTGATGATCATGGGGCCGTTGTATGTGCCGCGTTACACGCAGTATTATTATTTAGGACAGGGAACCGGAAACATATGGCATAATCCGACTAATATAGCGGTAAAAGGAATAGCAGTCCTGGCATTTATGGTTATTGGGCTCTTACTGCAAAGAGCAGGCCGAAACAGGAAATGGTATCTTTTTTTGGCGGTGCTGCTGGTATTGAGTGCATTGGCAAAACCTTCATTCCTGCAAGGAATAATTCCGGGTGTGGGATTGTATATGCTCATAAAATGTATTTACGAGTTATACCAAGAAAAAAGAAAGAATCATTTTGTATTAGAGTGTAAAAATTGTTTAAAGATCATTCTCGCCTTTGTACCGGCGGTTTGTGTTGTGGCATTTCAATTTTATGTATCTTTTTTTGGTGGAGAAGCTGGTGATGGAATAGGGATTTCATACGGATATGTGCTGCATCAGTTTAGTGTTAACTTGTTTTATTCATTTTTATTTGCCTTTATATTTCCGCTTACAGTGTTGCTCATTGATTTCAAGAATGTAATAAAGGATATCTTTTTTCAAATTGCATGTTGCTATGAACTTTGTGCATGGTTGGAAAGTGCTTTGATTTTTGAAAAGGGAGCACGAGCGGCACATGGGAACTGGTTATGGGCGTCTTATCTTTCCATGTTTATTGTATGGATGGTGTCGATGATGAGATTTTGCAGATATATTAACAGACAGGAGGAATTTTCATACAAAAAAGCGATTGGAATTTGCCTGGGAGGCGGCGCCTTTATTTTACAGGTATTATGTGGCTTTTTTTACTGGTATAACATTGCAACGGGTAAGATACCCTATTGATTTGAGAAAGGCATAAAGGTATTACGATGAAGATAAAAACAGCTGATTATATAGCGAGGTTTCTCGCAGACCATGGCGTCAAAGATGTATTTACCATCACCGGCGGCGGCGCTATGCATCTAAACGACGCGATCGGACACCATGCATCATTACATTGTACGTACAATCATCATGAACAGGCATGTGCCATTGCAGCGGAAGGGTATGCTAGACTGACCGGGAAGGTGGCGGCAGTCTGCGTGACTTCCGGTCCCGGCGGTACCAACGCCATCACCGGCGTTCTGGGCGGATGGCAGGATTCTATTCCCATGTTTGTGATCTCAGGGCAGGTAAAAAAGGAGACGACTACCTGGTCTACCTCTGTACCGCTTCGGCAGCTTGGCGATCAGGAATTTCAGATCGTGGACTGTGTAAAAGGGATGACAAAGTATGCGCAGATGATCACGGAACCGACGCAGATCAGATATCATCTGGAAAAGGCGTGGTATTTGTGTAACAATGGAAGAAAAGGGCCGGTTTGGCTGGACATTCCGCTGGATGTGCAGGCAGCGGTCGTGGAAGACCAGGAATTGAGAACCTTTGTACCCGGGGAGGAGACGGTGCAGTCCATGAACGGCATGGAGATGATGCACCTTCATGAGGAGCCTTCCTACGATGTGCGGTTGACTGGCCAGATTCTGGAGAGGATCAGAGAGGCGCAACGGCCAGTGCTTTTGGCCGGAACCGGAGTGCGGCTTTCGGGGGCGTATGAGGAATTTTTAAAATGTATTGATGCCCTGCAGATTCCGGTGGTGACCGCGTGGAATGCCCATGATCTGTTGTGGGACGGGCATCCTCTTTACTGTGGAAGGCCGGGCAGTGTGGGGACCAGAGGCGGTAATTTTATAGTCCAGAACAGTGATCTGCTGCTGGTGTTTGGCTGTCGGATGAATATCCGTCAGATCAGTTATAATTATAAAGAATTTGCGAAAAATGCTTATAAGATCGTGGTAGATATCGACGAGGCGGAACTGCATAAGCCTACGGTGTCCGTGGATATGAGGATACATGCCGATGTGGCAGACGTGATGAAGGATATCGCCATTCAGGCACAGGACGCGGGAAATCATCGGGAATGGCTCGGGTGGTGCAGACGTGTTAACGCAAAATATCCGGCAGCTCTGCCTTCTTATTTCCAGAAGCAGAAACCTTTGAATCCTTATGCATTTATACAACGGTTTTCGGAATGCCTGGAAGAAGGCGACCCGGTGATCTGTGGCAATGGAAGCGCCTGTGTGATCACTTTTCAGGCTATGCAGATCAAGAAGGGGCAGAGGCTGTTTACCAATTCCGGCTGCGCGGCGATGGGCTATGGCTTTCCGGCAGCATTGGGCTGCGCAGTGGCCAGACAGGGGGAAAGAGTGATCTGCGTGGACGGTGACGGCAGTTTTCAGATGAATCTGCAGGAACTGCAGACGGTAGTCTATAATTGTCTGAACTTAAAAATTTTTATTTTGAATAATAACGGTTACCACTCTATCCGGCAGACACAGACCAATCTGTTTGACCCACCGCTGGTGGGGGTTTGTGATGGCAACGGTCTGAGTTTTCCCAGTCTTGAAAAGATCGCCTGCGCCTACGGGATACCGTATGAGAAGATTGACGGGCTGGCGGATATTCCGGGAAAAATGAGGAAGGTTTTGCAGACAGAAGGACCGGCCCTCTGTGAGGTAGTGGTGGATCCGGAACAGAATTTTGAGCCGAAGCTGTCTTCGAAGGTCCTTCCGGATGGCAGGATCGTGTCTCCGGAAATCGACGATATGTATCCGTTCCTGCCAAGAGAGGAGTATCAGCAGAATAAACTGGTATAATACAGGTGTTATCAAATGCTGTTACGATGAGCAGTTGGGAGCGGGGAACAGCAATTACAGGGAAATAACAGGGAGGTGCAGGCATGAAAGTAGTAATCCTGGCCGGCGGTCAGCGAAGCACGATCAGCAATGAGCAGGAAGGAATTCCCAAGCCGATGGCGGAAATCGGCGGGAAGCCCATGCTCTGGCATATTATGAAAAGTTTTTCCGCCTACGGATTGAATGAATTTATCATCTGCGGCGGCTATAAAGTGGATATGATCAAAGAATACTTTATGGACTACTATATTTATCAGTCAGACATTACGGTGGATCTTCAGACTAATACCATTGAGATTCATAAGAACCGCACGGAGGACTGGAAGGTTACGGTAGTGGATACCGGATTGTATTCGGCTACCGGGCAGCGTGTGGCGCGGATTCGGGAGTATATCGAGGAGGATACATTCCTTGTGGTGTCCGGAGACTGCCTTTTTGATATTGATGTAAACCGTATGATCGATCATCACAAAGAGCAGGGGAGGATCGCGACGATGGCGGTAGCCAGACCGACAGGGCGCAACGAGGCGCTGGATATTGATGCTGTGGGCCTGATCAGGAAGATACAGCAGAATGAGCCGGTAAATGAGGCGTGGACGAATGCCTGTCTTTATGTGTTGGATCGGAAAGTGTTCGATGTACTGCAGGGAGATTACAGTCTGGAAAAGCTGCTGACGGATAATCTGGCGGAGAAAGAACAGTTGACTACTTATAAGCATAAGGGTTTCTGGACACCGGTGGAGACATACCGCGACAGGGTAAATATGGAAAATCTGTGGAATGCGGGAATAGCGCCCTGGGCCGGGTGAGAAGGTCTGCGACGTCATGGATGCATATGCAGGTCCAGTGTCTGCGCCACACTTTTCAGAGAACATTTGTGTCAAAAATAATATGGGGGCAATATGAAGGTAGTAATTTTAGCGGGCGGAAAAGGCAGCCGGATCAGCGAAGAATCGGTATTGAAACCAAAGCCGATGGTGGAAATCGGAGACAAACCGATCCTGTGGCATATCATGAAAATATATTCTGCGTATGGATATCATGATTTTATTGTATGCTGCGGTTATAAAGGACATATCATTAAGGACTATTTTGTCCATTATTATATGTATCAGTCGGATGCTACGTTTCATTTACAGGATAAGGTGAGGGAATATCACAATTCTTCTGCGGAGCCGTGGCGTATTACGCTGGCCAATACCGGCCTGGAGACGTTGACAGCCGGCCGGATTCTGCAGATCAGGGATTATATCGGTACGGATGAAACTTTTATGCTGACGTACGGGGACGGCGTGGCGGATGTGGATATTCCGGCGCTGCTTGCTTTTCATAAAGAGCATGGAAGAATAGCGACCATCACGACGACGCAGCCGGCAGGCAGATTTGGAGCGATCAAGATTGATGAGCATGGCAGCATTGAGAGTTTTAAGGAAAAAGCGCGGAAGGATCAGTCCTGGGTAAATGCCGGGTTCATGGTGTTGAACAGCGGGATTTTTGCGTATCTGGGAGACGGCTCGGAAATGCTGGAGGCGACGCCTTTTGAGCTTCTGGCGGCAGATCACCAGATGGCGGCGTACCGGCACCCCGGATTCTGGTCGCCTATGGATACTGTTCATGACCGGGCCTATCTGGAAGGTTTGTGGAGCAGTGGACAGGCGCCGTGGCGGATCTGGGAATGATTAGTGGTCAAAGATAATAGATATATCCTGCGGGCGGCAGGGAGTTTGCTGTGAAGGACAGGATAGGTATATAAACGAAAAAGCGAAGAAAACAGAGAAGAAAAAGACAGGAGAAGCATATGAACGAAAAAACAGAACAGCAGGCAAAAGAACAGATCCTGGATCTGGTAAAAGAGTATTGCGAAACTTACCATAATGTAAAGAAGCCTTTTGAAGCAGGCCAGCGCATTCCTTATGCGTCCCGTGTATATGACAGTGCGGAAATGGTCAATCTGGTGGACAGTGCATTGGAATTCTGGTTGACTTCCGGAAGATATACGGATCAATTTGAGAAGCAGATGGCTGCGTATCTGGGAGTTCGGTACTGCTCTCTTGTCAATTCGGGATCTTCGGCGAATCTGCTTGCCTTTATGGCGCTGACCTCTCCGCTTCTTGGCGAACGGGCCGTGAGAAGAGGAGACGAGGTGATCACCGTGGCGGCCGGCTTTCCGACAACAGTTGCCCCTGTCATTCAGTATGGGGCGGTCCCGGTATTTGTGGATGTGACGATTCCACAGTATAATATTGATGTAAGCATGTTGGAAGAGGCGTTGTCTGATAAGACAAAAGCGGTGATGATCGCACACACGCTGGGGAACCCCTTCGACTTAAAGGCAGTCAGTGCATTTTGTAAAAAGCATAATTTATGGCTGGTAGAGGATAATTGTGATGCGCTCGGTTCCGAGTATACGATTGACGGTGCGGTCAGGCTGACAGGAACCATCGGGGATATCGGCACTTCCAGTTTTTATCCGCCGCATCATATGACGATGGGGGAAGGCGGCGCGGTATATACGGACAATGCCCTTTTGAATAAATGTATCCGTTCCTTCCGTGATTGGGGACGGGACTGTGTGTGTCCGTCCGGATGCGATAATCTCTGCGGGCATCGTTTTGACAGGCAGTATGGAGAACTGCCCTTAGGATATGATCACAAATACGTATATTCTCATTTTGGATATAATCTGAAAGCGACTGATATGCAGGCGGCGATCGGCTGCGCGCAGCTGGAAAAGTTCCCCTCTTTCGTGGAGAAAAGAAGGCATAATTTTGACCGCTTGAAAGCAAATTTGCTGGCGGCAGAGGAGGCGGAACATATTTTGGACAAGCTGATCCTGCCGGAGGCATGTGAGAATTCCGCACCCAGCTGGTTTGGTTTCCTGATTACCTGTAAAGAGGGTGTCAGTCGTAACCACGTGGTACAGTATATGGAAGACCATGGTATTCAGACAAGGATGCTGTTTGCCGGAAATCTGACGAAGCACCCCTGCTTTGATGAGATGCGTGCGGCGGGAGCGGGCTACCGTGTGGCCGGCAGTCTGACCAATACGGACAGGATCATGGCGGATACTTTCTGGATCGGCGTGTATCCGGGGATGACGGACGAGATGATCGATCATATGGCAAAGACATTGATTGAGGCTGTGAGGCAGTAAGGAACAAGTGGATTGACAACTGAGATTTTATGTTTGAAAAGAGAGAGCATGCTATGTTTAACTTTGGATTAGATTTCTATCGGGGAAAAAGGGTTCTGGTGACCGGGCATACAGGCTTTAAGGGAACGTGGATGTGTGCCGCGCTGCTGCAGGCAGGTGCACATGTTACAGGATATGCACTGGAACCGCCGACAGAGCCGAGTATTTATGCACTTAGCGGTATGGGTGAGAGAATACATTCCGTTACAGGGGATATCCGGGATCTTGCGCGTCTGCAGCGGGTGTTTGATGAGACACAGCCGGAGATCGTCATTCATATGGCGGCGCAGCCGATCGTGCGGGAATCCTATAAGAATCCTGTCTATACGTATGAGGCCAATGTGATGGGGACGGTCAATATTCTGGAATGTGTCCGAACGCATTCCTGTGTACGTTCTTTTGTCAACGTCACGACGGATAAGGTGTATCTGAACAGGGAGTGGCACTGGGGATATCGTGAGAATGAGGAATTGAACGGATATGATCCTTATTCCAATTCGAAATCCTGTTCAGAGCTGGTGACGAGCAGTTATAAGAATTCTTTTTTCAATGCCGATTCGGTGGCGATTTCAACTGTCAGGGCCGGCAACGTGATCGGCGGCGGCGATTTCGCTGTGGACAGGATCATTCCGGATTGTATCAGGGCCGCGGCGGAAGGACGGGATATCATTGTGCGTAATCCCTATTCGGTCAGGCCGTATCAGCATGTTCTGGAGCCGGTGGCGGTGTATCTTATGCTTGCGGCAAGGCAGGCGGAAGATACGGACCTTGCGGGAAGTTATAATGTGGGGCCGGATGAGACGGACTGTTTCTCCACGGGGAAACTGGTGACGCTGTTCTGTGAGAAGTGGCAGCAGGTTACAGGACAGAAGATTTCCTGGAAGAATGAATATGACGGCGGTCCGCATGAAGCAAATTTCCTGAAACTGGATTGTTCCAGACTGAAATCGACCTTTGGCTGGGCACCTGTCTGGAATGTGGAGAAAGCGATGGAGATGATCGTGGAGTGGAGTGTGGCCTGGCGGGATGGCAGACCGGTTGCGCAGGTTATGGAGCGGCAGTTACAGGAGTTTTATCATCCAACCGTGTAGGAAACTACCAGACTTTGTGCAGGATATTAGAAAAAGGGAGAACCAATATGAACGCATTAGTAGGCTACACAGGATTTGTAGGCAGCAATCTGTACAGCGAAGGCAGCTTCGACGCAGTCTATCATTCTAAAAATATAGAGGAAGCCTTTGGAACGAAACCGGATCTGCTGGTCTATTCCGGACTGCGGGCCGAGAAATATTTGGCAAATCAGGCGCCGGAACGGGATATGGAGTTGATCCTGCAGGCAGAGGAGAACATCAGCCGGATCTCGCCGAAGAAGCTGGTTTTGATCTCTACAGTGGATGTATTTAAGGCGCCGGACGGTGTGCAGGAAAGCACCGGGATCCAGACGGAAGGACTGCATCCGTATGGATATAACCGTTATCAGTTGGAGGTATGGGTGAGAGAGCGTTATGCGGATGCTTTGATCGTTCGCCTGCCGGGACTGTTCGGGAAGAATATTAAGAAGAATTTTATCTATGATTACATGCATGTCATTCCGTTTATGTTAAAGCAGGAGAAAATGCAGCAGCTGTTGGGTGACGATCCTCAGTTGGAAGAATATTATCAGATACAGGAAAATGGGTTTTATAAAGTGAGGGATCTTGACCGGCAGCAGGAAGCGTGCCTGAAAGAGAAGTTTCAGAAACTGGGGTTCAGCGCACTGCACTTTACGGACAGCCGGAGTATTTATCAGTTTTATCCGTTAAAGCGGTTGTGGAAGGACATTCAGACGGCGATGCAGCAGGACGTCCGCCTGTGGCATCCGGCGACAGAGCCTGTTTCTGCGGGAGAACTTTATCAGTATCTGACGGGTGAGCGCTTTGTGAACGAACTGCCCGGTGTTCCGGCAAAGTATGACTACTGGACGGAGTATGCAGAGCTGTTCGGAGGACAGGGGCATTATATCATGTCAAAAGAGGAGGTCATGGCTGCGGTTAAAGACTTTGTATCGTGTGCTTAGGGCATCTGAGAAGGGGGAAGCTATGACAGGAGCAGTGATTTCCGGGCCGACCGGGGCCATCGGTATGGCATTGATCGAAAAATGTATCAGAGAAAATACAAGAGTCCTCGCGATCTGTCATAAGGGCTCCGCTAGGATAAAAAATATGCCGCAGTCCCCGCTCGTGCAGGTGGTGGAGGCGGATCTGGCCGACTATAAGCAGTTGTTTCGTCAGAAGAATGCAGCCATGCATCAGTTTGACGTTTTTTATCATTTTGCGTGGAGCGGAACGGTGGGAGAGGCCAGAAACGATATGCACCTGCAGACCGGCAATATTGCGTATACCATGGATGCTGTGGAGCTGGCTGAGCGGCTGGGATGTCATACGTTCATCGGTGCAGGGTCTCAGGCGGAATACGGCAGGGTGGACGGGAAACTGACATCGGATCTGCCGGCGCATCCGGAGAACGGATACGGTATGGCGAAGCTCTGTGCCGGGCAGATGAGCCGAGTTGTCTGTGCAAAGAAGAAGATGCGGCATATCTGGACGAGAATCTTAAGTGTTTACGGGCCATACGACGGTTCCGGCAGTATGGTGATGAGTGCGGTGAGAAAGATCGGAAGCGGGGAAGCTACGGCATTTACGCCCGGCGGGCAGATGTGGGATTACCTTTACAGCAGGGATGCGGCGCAGATTTTCTATGCGCTGGCAGAGAAGGGAACGGATGGCGCGGTGTACTGTATAGGCAGCGGTCAGGCCAGGGAGCTGAAAAGTTATATCAAGGACATCGACAACGTGCTGCAGGAGTATCGTGGTGAAGTGATAAAAGAGACGGAAGAAGAGCAGGAAGCGCGGCTGGGCATCGGCCTGATTCCTTATGCGGAGAAGCAGGTCATGTATCTGTGTGCGGACACCACTTTTTTGGAGAAGCAGATCGGGCAGGTACCGCATACGGATTTTAAAGAGGGGATTCGGAGTATATTGGACACAGGATTTATATAGGGTAAAATCTGAACTATGTGGAAAGTATCTTTATTAGTGACAACTTATAATGTAAAAGAGCAGGCAAAGATAACGCTGGACAGTATCGGACAGCAGGATTACCCTGACATAGAGGTCATTATCGTGGACGGGAAGTCGCAGGACGGAACGTTGGAAGTTATCCGGGATTTTTCCGAAAAGTACGGACAGAGCGGTCATGACAGTCAGACGGCTCAGGGCGGCGGAGCCGATAAGGGACACGGCCGGCAGCTTACCGTCAAATGGATCTCCGAGCCGGATAATGGTCTGTATGATGCCATGAACAAGGCGTGGCGTATGTGCAGCGGCGATGTCGTGGCGGTGTGCAACGACAGATTCTGCACGCCCGATGCGGTCACGAAACTGGTGCGGGCGATCGAGCAGGGCGGCAGGGACTGCATCGGCTCTCACGCGGATCTGGTTTACGTGGAGGGAGAGCGGATCATCCGCACATGGCATATGGGGGACGGGCGGCTGGCGGACGGCTGGCTTCCGGGCCATCCGACGTTATTCCTGAAACGCAGTGTCTACGAGAAATACGGCGTTTACGATACCGGCTACCGGTGCGCGGCGGATTACGAGTTCATGGTACGTTTCCTGAAGGACGAGAAGAACCGGCTGGCTTATGTGCCGGAGCGGCTGGTCTCCATGTTCTACGGCGGGACGAGCAATGCCGGGCTGCGCAATTACTGGGTGTCCGTCCGGGAAAGCTATATGGCACTCAGAAGACACGGAGTCAGACATCCGCTGCTGATCATATTCAGGCGGACGGTGCGGGTGCTCAGACAATTTTAACCGTGTCAGGAACGGTACAGGAGCGGCTGTTATGCGCATATCTGGTAACAGCCACATAGAGGTAACGATGAAATTTCAGAAATCATTTTATACATTTGTAAATACAGCAATCCGCATCCTGCTTGTACTGATCGTATCGGGCCTGCTGCTGCAGAGCCTGTTCAGCACCAGTTTTATCGGTGTTGTTACGTCGGAAGCAGGAATCGGCATGGAAAGGACAAGAAACATTGCGGACGATCCCTGGCGGCATCTTTTGGTGTTTGCGGTCTTTACCGCGGTGGGCATACTGATCCGTCAGATTGTGAAAAGGCGGGCAAGCCATCCGGCACTGCAGACACAGGCATACGGTCAGACAGGTAATGCACACGCAAATAACGACAAGCTAACAGAGAGTGCAGTACAGGCCAGTAACAGCGGACTGACACCGAGTGCAGTACAGGCAAGTAACGGCGGACTGGCGCAGAACGCAGCGCACACAGAAGCCGGCAGCAGGATAAAGTCCGTAGGAAACAACCGCATTTTCTGCTATCTCAGTCTCTTTACCATAGCGCTCTGGACATTCTGGATTCTGATCACGCAGCTGGAACCGGGTTCTGACCCGGCCAAGGTCTACGGGATCGCCATGCAGTGGCGGGAGGGGAATTTTTCAGCTTATGCGGAAGGCGGTTATCTGTTCCGGTATCCGTATCAGGCGGGTATTATTCTGTTTTATTATCTGCTCTCCTTTGTATTTGGCGTGGACAATTATATCGGTCTGCAGTTTGTCAATGTGATCGCACTGGCGGCGGTCTATGTGCTGCTGTCGAAGTTGGCGGCTTTTTTCTGGAAAAAGGAGGAAAAGCTGCCTGTTCTTGTGTATATGGCGCTGCTTTTGTGGACGCCGCTGGCTTTCTATGTGACGTATCTGTATGGCATTCTTCCGGGTATGGCGTTATCTCTGGGAGCCGTCTACGGTGTTGCGAAATATCTGGATACGGGAAAATACCGCTATGTCCTGCCGGCCTGTATCTGTATGGGATTTGCCACGGTCATCAAGATGAACTGCCTGATCTATCTGATCGCGGCAGCCTGTTTCCTTGTCTATGATGCAATAGTGACATTGATGTCAGAAAAGAGAAAGGCAGCCAGGGCGCTGGCTTCCCTGTCGGTGATCGTTCTGATGAGCCTTGGCGTGGCGGGATGTAACGAGGCAGTCAACAGGTATGTGGAGAAGCTGTCCGGATATGAGGCCGGGGAAGGGCTGGAAATGCTCTCCTGGGTTGTGATGGGACTGCAGGAGACGCCGCTTGGGCCGGGCGGTTACAGCGGCTATATCGGTGATATTTATGTGAAGTACGATTATGACGCGGAGAAGGTGAAGGAGGCCTCCTGGACAGACATCAAAAAAGCACTGACAAGAATGGCAGAAAATCCCCTGGATGAAGGAGCGACCTTCTTTGCCCGCAAAAACGCTTTTCAGTGGAACGACCCTTCTTTTATCAGCTTGGACCGGACGAAGGGAAGAAACGCGGCCATCGAACTGTCGGGGGCCGTACGGAGCCTGATCGAAGGGCAGGGGAGCGTGCTGTTCTACGTGGTGATGAACTATGCACAGACGCTGCTGCTTTTCGGAATGCTTTTGTACGTGTTTTTAAACTGGCGAAGCAGGAATGTGCAGGAACTGCTGGGGGCGGTGATTTTTCTCGGCGGATATCTGTTTCATTTTATATGGGAATCCAGTGCGTCCTATACGATTCCGTACTTTGTGGTCATGATTCCCTACGGGGCGAAGGGGCTTGTTGACTGGCTGCGTTATGTGGAGGGGTTGCCTGCCTATATGGCGCAAAACAGGCGCGGCGCTGCCGGAAAAAGAGAGCTTGTGAGAAAGCTGGGCGCGCCGGTGGGCGGCACTGTGGCAGCGGTGATTCTGGTGGTGCTGCTTGGCAGTACAAACCTGTTTGATAAGACATTTGCGCTGGATGACGGGGAGGAAGCGCGGGCGCAGTTTTATCAGGAAGAGCAAAAGACGCCGGCGGGCGTTTTGGACGGGTATTATTATTTGACACCTTATGCGGCACAGGATATGGCAGTGGCGGAAAGAGAAGGGAAAGTGACACTGGTGTCATTAGATCAGCCTGCAGGGGTGGACGTGGATGCAGAGAATCCGGAACAGAAAATATATTTTCACAATGTATCCCGCAGAAAGTTGAAGCAGTCCGGCAGTTCTGCCGCGGCTGGGATCAGCCTGCGATTCCGCAGCAATGAGCAGGTACTGGCCGTGGAGCAGTCGGGAGACGGCGCCGGGTTGACCGTGCATATGGACGACGGTATGAACATGTTCTACGAAGAACAGGACAAGGTAAGTTACTTATGGAATCTGTACGGCACACCAGAGCAGGGATACTATATCGTGCAGAACGGTCTAGCGCTCACTTACCGGGACGGTGCAGTGACATTGGAAGCGCATGGAGAGCGTGAAGAGCAGCGGTGGATGCTCAGATAGTTTGACGGATGATGTTGATGATAAAAAGATGCAAAAAAGAATATATCCCGTTTCTGACCGGTATGCTGGTGGTTCTGCTGGCATTATCACGTTATATCGTAAACGGCGAGCCGGTGGATGTGAGAAGCGATGCTGCTGACCTGGCCGATGGCATCATGCTGTCTGACGGTATGGAGATCATGCAGCCGCTGACCATTCCGGAGGGAAGCAGCTGGCGGCAGGGATATTATGCGCTTTTCGTATCCGAAAGCAGCCCTGACAGCGCCGGAAAGCTGGTCTATACACTGCAGCAGGACGGCCGGCAGGATACCCAGAGTCTTTCTTTAGGGGAAATGACGGGCGGAACCTGGGTCAGACTGCAAAAACTTCCGCTTAAGAAGCTGGAAAGCGGAACGGCCACGCTTTTGCTGCGCACGGAGGGTGTGGCAGAAGGAGAGCTGGAGATTGCTGCCGGGCCGGACTTTTACGGCTTCGGTAATTTCAGTCTGAACGGCAATGCACAGCAGACGACGTTGGCGCAGGCCTGTCATTACCACGTGACAGGGACGGAATATACGATCCGGCTGGTGTGCTATGGGATCGTGCTTTTGTGTGCGACAGTATTGGTGTTTCTTGCTTTTGCAGGGGCGGAAAAAGGAAAATCGGCTGAGAAAAGTCCGGCCTGTTTTTTTGCGTTTTCAGTACTGACGGTATTCTTTATGGCAGTCATTTATCTGGTGAACAGTTCTGTTTATCTGGAACCCACTTATGCGGAAGCGGTGACGAACTTCCTGCGTTTTGCAAGGGAAGAAAAGCTGACCGCCAATCTGCTGATCGCGGATGCTGGATATCTGCCGCTGCTGCCGCGCCTGATCATGCTTTTTTATGTGAAGCTGCTGCGGGTGCCGGCTTCTGCCGCGCTCTATTTTATGCAGGGGACGGCCTGTCTTCTGTGCAGCATGGTGTGGGCATTTTTTGTCTTGCCGCCATTTAAAGGTCTGATGCGGTTTCCGAACAGGATCTTGTGGTGTATGCTTGTGATGATGACTTGTTTTTGTGAAGAGACGTTGTTTTTTACCAATCATGCCTATTGGGGGATCTATCTGCTGCTGTTGCTTCTGGTGGCTGATCTGGAGGCGTTTTCCCGATGGATCTATGCCGGCCTGTTGGGCGCGGCGGCCCTGGTCTGTCTGTCCAAAGGTACGTATGCGGTGATGCTGCCGCTGATGCTTTTTTATCTGCTCCTTTTCTGGAAAAGTATCGGCAGGCGGGCACGGCTGTTTGCTTTTGTGACGGGCGCGGCGTCCCTGCTGCAGCTTTTGTATTCTTTTGGCGGGCAGGGAGACGGCGGCGGCTGGATCGATGCAGCGTCCATGGGACAGGCGGCGTACTGGCTGCGGCTGGCCGGCAGACTGGCGGTGGAGCTGGGTGCAGCTTTGTTGACGCCGCTTCGGGAGATCTTGTGGCGGCTGCCCTTTTCCGGTATTCTGGCGGGAGCCACAGGAGTCGTCGGACTTGTCGTGCTGGCGGCCGGATTTGTCGTGCAGGTGCTGTGTCCTTTATTCCACGGCAAAAAGGTTGACCGGCAGCGGGTGACTTTCTGTACGCTGGCGATGTTTCTGGTGATTGTGTCAGCTTTTTTCCTGGTAACGGTGAAGCGTGTTCCGGATTCCTGGGAGGCGGTAGGGAAAATCGGGGCGGCGCAGATGGGGCAGCAAATATGAGATCTTTTCCAATGTGGGATTTTATATGCTTCTGTTGACGGGATGCGCGCTGCTGAGGGAGAGAGAAACGTGTGGAAAGACCGGCAGCAGGAAGGGACTGATTGCTGCGGCGGGACAGGCTGTGGCTGTGCACTGGGGTATTGTACTGCTGATGGTTCTTTTTGGGCTGACGAGTCCTGTGCTGCAGCTTACGGGCTGGGCCGGGGCCGAAATCTCCGATGAACGCGTGTATGCGGGAACGATCAACACAGCCTGGCAGGATGGCCGGAAGCTGTTGTCGGAAAACGCTTTTTTCCTGCCGGTGCGTGAAGCGTATTGGGCCTACAGCCGCAATATCAATCTGTATCAGGTGGGGACCGCATTTTATTTCGAAGAGACGTCGTGCTTTAATGTGGAGGAAGAGCTGGCAGGCCGCCACAGTTCTTATGAGATTGAGGACGTGGCGCTGGGACAGAATGTGATCGAGGTGTTGATCGAAAGACCCCTGCGGGTTGACCGGCCGGCTTACCGGGTGCAACTTCTGGATGCGGCTGGCAACGTGATCGCCGAGGCAGACCAGATGGATGCCGGCAGGAATAAGAAGTGCCTGTTCCGTTTCGCGGAGCCGGTGAGCGGGGTTAAGACGATAGCGGTGACAGATACAGAAGGAAATCCGGTATTTTTTAAAGAGTATATCGCATGGGCGTGCGCCTGGTAGAGCACGGTTTACATCAGAGCAGCAGCTTAAAAAGTCCGGACAGCCGGCAGCGGATGCAGGCGGCGTAGAGCTTGTTGTGCAGGCCGGTGATATCCTTGAGAGGAACGGCTTTGAAGGCTGTGCGGATATACGGATTATCGCATTCCGCCAGAAAAAGCCGCCGAAAATCGCCGGACGTTTCCAGGATCGTGCGAAAGACCGGAACGAAGGTGAGCAGGCTCTGGTAGACGAAGAAGTAATGCAGCTGCTTTTGCATAAAAGGGCGGGCCGCCGGAACGATCAGCCGTTCGTAAGTCTCGAACATGGAGTGGTTTTCGATCAGACGTTTTACATCCATCTGATGACAGAGGGAACTGTCATTGCTCCTGTAATAGTAGTACGCCTCATCACAGAAAAAGACGGAATCGGCTTCCAGCATACAGGAATAAGTGACGGGACCGTCCTCGCCCACGACGATGTCGTGCGGAATACGGAACAGACAGCGTTCCAGCAGGCTTCGCCGAAACAGCTTGTTCCACAGGTTGGGGGCGATGCCGAACACGAAGAAGGTTCCAAAATAGATCATATTAGGGTATACTGTCTCCATAAGCCTTTTTTTGTCATAGAAGCCGGACGGAAAAGGGATGCCGCATATTTTCTCTTTGTGGGGCATGACGGAGATGTAATTGCAGTGCACGATGTCTGCGCCGGTATCCCGGGCGGCAGTGCACATGCGGTCGTACATTTCCGGGGCCACCCAGTCGTCGCTGTCCACGAAGGCGATGTAGGTTCCGAGGCTTGCGCGGACGCCTTTTTGTCTGGCTGCCGTATGGCCGTTGTTTGCCTGGTGCAGGCAATGGATCTGTGAGTGACCGGCGGCATATGCATCGCAGATGGCGGGGGAACGGTCCGTGGAACCGTCATCCACCAGGATAACTTCATAATCTGTAAACTGCTGCGCCAGAATACTGTCGAGGCAGCAGGGCAGATAGGATTCGGCGTTGTAAACCGGTATGACGATACTCAAAAAAGGGTTGACAGACATGGTGGCGGCTCCTTGTGTGGTAGTTTGTCTTATTGTAGCGCGTTTTTTTTAGATTGGCAATATGGAGGTACGGGTATGGTGAAAGGGAAGATCGTCTTTGTCATTCCGGACATGCCGGGCGGGGGGACGGAGCGGGTGGTGGCACTGCTGGCGAATGAGTATGCCGCCAGAGGGATTGCGGTGTCGATCCTTCTTTTTGCAGGACATCAGATGGCCTATCCGCTGGATGAACGTATCGAGGTGGTGTCGCTGGGGGAGCCTTCCGGCGGCAGCATTGGCAGACGAATAGAGCGGATCCGGCGGATGCGGTCCTACTACAGGGCCAACAGAGGATGCCGGATCTGGGCGTTTAGTGTTATGGGGGCCGTTTTTTCTGCGGTGGCCGTCATCGGATGCAGAAAGGAATATACTTTTCTGATCTCCGAGCGGAACGATCCGCAGCGCTATGAGCATCCGCATATCCGTAACTTTTTTTACCGGGGAGCCGACAGGATCGTTTGTCAGACGCAGGATGCCATCGACTCTTTTCCAAAAGCGATCAGGAGAAAGGCGCTGGTGATACCGAATCCGGTGGAGATTGGCGACACCGCAGTCTGGAGCGGGGAACGGGAAAAGAGGATCGTCGCCGTAGGACGGCTGGAACCGCAGAAAAATCACAGTCTGCTGCTGCAGGCCTTTGCCCGGTTTCGGGCGCAGTATCCGGCGTATACGCTGGAGTTATACGGTCAGGGATCTCTGGAGGCTGCTCTGCGGGAGCAGGCGAAGGAACTTGAAATTGACAGAAGTGTCATATTTCATGGGTTTTCCCGGCAGGTCAGGGAGGAGATACGCGGGGCGGCCATGTATGTGCTGTCTTCTGACTATGAGGGAATATCCAATTCCATGCTGGAGGCGCTGGCGCTGGGGATTCCGGTCATTGCCACGGATTGTCCCTGCGGTGGTTCCCGAACGTATATCCGGCAGGAGGTGAACGGTCTGCTTGTGCCCACCGGAAATATGACAGAACTGTCAGATGCGATGCTGCGTCTGGCGGGCGATCCGCAGCTGGGGGCAGGATTTGGCCGGGAAGGACAGAAGCTGAAAGAGACACTTGGTGTTTCGCGGATCGCGGACCGCTTTTTGGTCTCGTAATCCGGTCTTTGTACGGCCGGCGGCCGGCAGGAATGTGTGCCGGGCAGGGATCCAAAGTCCGCGGCGGCTAAAGGAGAACGACGAAATGAGCAAGATACTGATCATCAATCCAATCTTATACACGGCAGAGACAAACAGGATTCCCAAAGTAAGCTCCATTAAGGATACCATGATCTATGCCCTGTGCATGGGGTTCGTTCATGGCGGGCATAAGGTGACGCTGATCGCGGCGCAGGACTACCGGCCGCTGCGCGAGGAGGAGTATCCTTTTACGGTTCTGTACCAGAAGACTGTATGGCACAAAATTTTTATGCCCAGATGTTTTCCGTATATGCCGGGGCTGCGGGGATATCTGCGGCGGCACAGAGAGTTTGATCTGATCCTGACAAGCGAGGTATTTGCACCGTGGTCTTATACGGCGGTCAGAATGCGCCCGGACAGGACCATTGTCTGGCATGAGCTGGCGGCCCATAACAATATGCTGCACAGGATACCGTCGAAGGTCTGGTACAATGGCGTGGCCCGTCTGCTGATGAAAAAAGCGCTGGTGGTGCCGCGGTCTGAGGCGGCGTCGGTTTTTATCAGGCAGTTTATGAAGCGGGTGTCGAAGACGGTGGTGGATCATGGCGTGGATCTGACAAAGCTGGATACCATCATGCAGGCGAAGAAGGAACAGGACGCCAGGGAACAGTCAGCCGCCGAAAAGCCGGTGGCGGGACGTCCTGCATTTCCTGAGAAAAAGAAACAGTTTGTGGTCGTTTCCCAGCTGATCGAGAGAAAAAGGATCCACAGGATCCTGGAAGTCTTCGCAGAGCTGATCGGCAGAGGATATGAGGATTATCGCCTGTATCTGATCGGCAGCGGGGAGCGGGAGACGGCGCTGCGGTCACTGGCGGAGAAACTGCAGCTGCGTGAAAAGGTCATTTTCTGCGGACAGATGCGGCATGAACAACTGCTGCCCGTGGTTGCCGCTTCCAAGGCGATGCTGGTCTATACGGAAAAAGATAACAATATGGTGTCCATCGTGGAGAGCATTGCCGTTGGTACGCCTGTAGTCACGACGGCAGTTCCTTACAATGCGGCCTATATCCGGCAGGAACAGCTGGGGATCGCGGAGGATGACTGGAGCGTGGAAGCACTGGTAAAAATGATCAGGGACAATGAATTTTATCGGCAGAATTGTCTGCATTACCGGGAGAGACTGTCTGCAGATTTCTGCGCGGGGCAGTTTTTGCGCATTTTAAGGGCAGAGGAGGATTCGTTGTGCTGATAATGCAGGGCGCATAAGTTTTTTTGCGCTGTTTCGTTCTATTTGAAAAAATCATGGATTTTGTATATAATAAAGTGGTTGAAGTATGACGGATGATGGAAAAAGGAAGAGGAGACAACAATTTTGTATATAAATACAGCATTTTGTTTTGACCACAATTTAGTCCGTCAGGTGCAGGTGGCGGCCGCTTCCCTGCTGGATCACAGAGGATCGGCGCAGAACCATTATCATATTTACTGTGTCTGTACCAAAGAAGCGGCGGTTGTGGAGGAGGACCTCCGACAGATCGTTGCCGCAAGGGATCCGGGGTCAGAGCTTACCATGAGGGTGGCGGACAACCCCTATGCAGATTCCTACCAGGTGAGGGGCATTTCTGCGGGTACTTATCTGCGGCTGGAACTGCACAGGCTTTTGCCGGAAGTGGATAAGATATTGTATACGGATGTGGATATCCTTTTTCAAGGCAGCCTGCGGGAACTCTGGGAGACGCCGCTGGAGGGAAAGTTTCTGGCGGCGGTACGGGGCGGTGCGAACCTCGCTGACCAGTGGGCGCGCAACAGCGAGCGGCCTTACTGGCATCATCTGGAGAAGGTGCGGGGGAATTATATCAACGCCGGAGTGACGCTGATGAATCTCGCCCTGATCAGAGAACGGCAGATGGAGAAGCAGTGGCGGGAATGGGCGAAGGAGAAGCTCTATTATCAGGATCAGGATATTTTAAACATCACCTGTCAGGGGGCGATCGCCTTTCTGCCTTTTCGCTATAACAGCCTTGCCTATATGACGGACGTGGATTATGATAATTGTATCAGGGAAGGGATCTATTCGGCGCAGGAGTGTGAGGAGGGCAGGAAGTGTCCGGTGATCATTCACTATGCCGGAGATAAACCCTGGAAAAGATACGATACCAACAGAGGAAATCTCTGGTGGGATTATGTAAAAAGCCAGCCGGATCTGGCAGGCCTGTTTGACGAGGCTGCCGCGCGCAGCTGCCACGGACCGACAGTTATGCAGCGGGCGCTGCGCAAACTCAGGCGGCTGCTGGGGCTGGAGTAATAGAGGAGAGACGGCGGCTGAGGAATACATGCAGACAGGTAGCAGAACGCAGGAAGGGCCAGCCTGCTGTAAATACGGCGGTAAAAGGACACAGATAAGAGAAGAACGGAGGAAAAGATGAAGATAGCAGTTGCAGGAACAGGATATGTAGGCTTGGTGGCAGGTGTATGTTTTGCGGAAAAAGGGCATAACGTCACTTGCGTGGATGTGGACGAGAAGAAGGTCAGACTGATGGAGTCCGGCGTCTCGCCTATCTATGAAGAAGGATTAGAAGAGCTGATGCGGAAGAACAATGCCACCGGCAGGCTGCACTATACGACAGACTACCAGAATGCCTATCGGGATGTGGACGCTATTTTTATCGGCGTGGGCACGCCGGAGCAGCCGGACGGTTCCGCCAACTTAAGCTATATCGCGACGGTTTCCAGACAGATCGCAGAGTCTGTGGAGCGGGACTGTCTGGTGGTGGTGAAATCCACGGTTCCGGTGGGCACCAATGACAAGGTGGAGCAGTTTATCAGAGATTTCCTGATTCGGGATGTGAAGGTAGAAGTGGCCTCCAATCCGGAATTTTTGGCACAGGGATCCGCGGTGCATGATACGCTTCATGCGGCGCGCATCATTATCGGCACGGAGAGCAGGGAGGCGGAGGCTGTGCTGAAAAAGATCTATGAGCCCTTCAAGTTGCCCATCGTGTCGGTAGGCAGACGTTCGGCGGAGATGATTAAATATGCCTGCAATGATTTCCTGGCCCTGAAGATTTCGTATATGAATGATATCGCCAATCTGTGCGAGCTGGTGGGGGCGGATATTGATGCGGTGGCGGAGGGTATGAGTTACGATGCCAGAATCGGCTCCCGCTTTCTGAATGCGGGTGTGGGCTACGGCGGCAGCTGTTTCCCGAAGGATACGAAGGCATTGAAATATCTGGCCAGACAGAACGGCTATACGCTGCGTACCGTGGAGGCGGCCGTGGATGTGAACGCGGAGCAGAAAACGAAGCTGTTCCACAAAGCCAGCAACCGGATGATCACCTTCCAGAACCTGAAAGTGGCGGTTTTGGGGCTTGCCTTTAAGGCGGGAACCGACGATCTGCGGGAGGCGCCGTCGCTGGACAATGTGCAGCTTTTATTGGAGAGCGGCGCGGATCTCTATGCTTATGATCCGGTGGCGGCAGACAACTTTAAGAAACGGTATCCGGAAGGGGCAAACGAGAAGGGAACGATACAGTATGTGTCCACACCGGAGGAAGCGCTGGAAGGAGCGAATATCTGCTTTATCTTTACGGAGTGGGGCGAGATCAGGGCTGTCACGCCGGAAACCTTTAAGGAGAAGATGCGGATCCCGCTTGTCTATGACGGGCGTAATCTCTACAGTCTGGATGCCATGCGGGAAGCGGGCGTGGAATATTACAGCATCGGCAGATAGATTTTTTGCGGCCGCTGTCCGCGCAGGTGTCGGCAGGCAATGCAGGAGCGTCGGACTCTGATATCAGACCGGGAAAGGTACAACGAATAATATGAATGTATTAGATACAAGCAAGACGTATTTGGTGACAGGCGGTGCCGGGTTTATCGGCTTCCATCTGTCCAGAGGCCTTCTGGAAAAAGGCGCCAGGGTCATCGGTTTCGATAATCTGAACGATTACTATGACGTAAAACTGAAAGAAGACCGCCTGAGAATCTTGAGAGAATATGAGAACTATACTTTTATCAAAGGAGATCTGGGGGACAAGGGAGACGTGTTCCGTCTTTTTCAGGAATATGTGCCGCAGGTGGTGGTGAACTTGGGGGCGCAGGCCGGCGTGCGTTACAGCATCGACAATCCGGATGCCTATATGCGTTCCAACATGATGGGATTTTTTCATGTGCTTGAGGGATGCCGGTATTTTCCAGTGGAGCATCTGGTCTATGCTTCTTCCAGCTCGGTTTACGGCGGCAACGAGAAGACGCCTTTTTCCACGGAGGATAAGGTGGACGGGCCGGTGAGCCTGTATGCGGCGACCAAGAAATCCAATGAGCTGATGGCACATGCCTACAGCAAGTTGTACCATATTCCGGTGACGGGGCTTCGCTTTTTTACCGTATACGGGCCTTATGGCAGGCCGGATATGGCGTATTATAAATTCACACAGAAGATTCTGGCGGGCAGGCCGATCCAGATTTATAACAACGGCGATATGTACCGGGATTTTACCTATATAGACGACATTGTCAGGGGCGTGGAAAATATCCTCTGCAACCCGCCGGCACAAAATGACAAGGGTGTCAGTTACAAGTTGTATAATATCGGCAACAACAAGCCTGAAAAGCTGATGGACTATATCGAGACACTGGAAAAATGTCTGGGAAAGACTGCGGTGAAGGAATACCTGCCGATGCAGCCCGGGGATGTGTACCAGACCTACGCGGATGTGACGGAGCTGATGCGGGATTATGATTTTAAGCCGGATACGACCATTGAGGAAGGCTTAAGCAGGTTCGTGGCCTGGTATCGGGAGTATTATCATGTCGATCCGGACGCCTGAGGATGAACGGTTACCGTTAAAAACAGAAGGAAAGAAGAAAGAAACAGTCAGGATAGATGGAGAAAGAGGGGGCTGACAGGATATGGATAACAGCATAAAGGCGGAGAGGACTACGCCGGTCTTGTATCTGGTAGTACCCTGTTATAACGAAGAGGAAGTCATTGAGAGATCCGCGCAGGTGCTTGGCGGTAAACTGCGGCGTCTGCAGCAGGCCGGGCGTATTGCACCCGGCAGTAAGGTCATGTTTGTCAATGACGGCAGCAGAGACGATACGCTGCGGCTGCTGCATGAGGCGGCTGCCGCGGATCCGTTGTTTTCGGTGGTCAGCCTGTCCGGCAATTACGGGCATCAGAGCGCGATCCTGGCCGGCATGATGACGGCCAGACAGTATGCGGACGCGGTGGTGACCATTGACGCGGATTTACAGCAGGATATCGAGGCGCTGGATAAATTTCTGGACAGCTATATGGCAGGCAGTGAGGTAGTGTACGGTGTGCGCAATGACAGACATTCGGACGGTTTTTTCAAAAAAGGAACGGCCACGATGTATTATAACCTGATGCATCTTCTGGGCAGCCGTGTGATCACAAACCATGCGGATTACCGTCTGATGTCCAGAAAGGCACTGGATGCGCTGGCGGAGTACAAGGAGACGAACCTTTTCCTGCGGGGGCTGATCCCGACGATGGGATTTCCTTCCGATGTGGTGTATTTTGATGTCAAGGCCAGAGAGGCGGGCCATTCCAAATATACGTTAAGTAAGATGATGACACTGGCCATGGACGGGATCACCTCCATGAGCACCAGGCCGCTGCGGATGATCAGCGTGCTGGGTTTTTTTGTCTGCGTGTTCAGCTGTGTGATGCTGGTGGTCAATCTGGTGGACTGGGCCAATGGTAATAACGTGCCCGGTTATACGACGACCATGACGGTCTCGCTGCTGATCGGCGGCATCACGCTGCTGTCGCTGGGGATCATCGGGGAGTATATCGGGAAGATCTATATGGAGACGAAGCAGAGGCCGCGGTATATTATCGACACTTTTGTATGGAAGGAAGAGAAGCCGGACGGGGAAGAGAGCCGAAGCAATGAGATTCAGTAAGGCCGGATGCAGCCGGTATTGTGGATCGGAAGAAGCGCAGTCCGGAAAGTGAGCAGAAAGGACAGACAAACACATGGTTAGAACAGATATACACGCAGACGACTACGCCCTGACGCTGCAAACTTCTCAGGATATGCTCTCCTGTATGCAAAAAGGACAGCTGGACAGCATCAGCATCGTGCCCAACATGTCCTGCTTTGAGGCGTGTATGGAATTGCTTTATGCGGCAGTACCGAAGCTGCCGTTTCTGCCGCTTATGTCTGTGCATCTGGATTTTGTAGAGGGACGGTGTCTTGCGGGCGCTCCGTCTGTGCCGCTGCTTGCCGCAGACGGGGGCAGGAGCGGTCAAAAGGGCCTGATCGGGTTGTCCTGGGGCGGCGTATTCGTTCTGTCGTATCTGCCCTGGAAGCGCAGGGCGGCCAAAGAACAGCTGAAAAAGGAGATCAGGGCGCAGATCGGCACGGCATGGACGGCAATGAAGCGTGCAATGGCTGTTGCCGAAGAGCATGGAGTTGCATGTAAACAAAAAGGACTGCGCATTGATTCCCACCAACATGCCCATATGATACCGGTGGTATGGGAGGCGCTGACGGAGGTGCTTGCCGGGGAAGACTATCAGGTGGAGTATATTCGCAATTCCAAAGAGATGATAGCTGCCTTTGCCGGACAGGTATCTCTCTGGAAGACTTACCGCCCGATCAATTTTGTCAAAAACAGACTGTTAGCGTTCTATTCCCATAAAGTGGATCGATACTGTAAAAAGCATGGTCTGGATCGGATGTATCTGTGGGGGCTTGTCATGAGCGGCCATATGGATTATGACAGGATTGTCACATTATATCCGAAGATCGCACATAAGGCGCAGAAGGATGGGCGCGTGCTGGAGATTCTTTTCCACCCGGGCCGGATGCTTCCCGAAGAAGTGACAGAAGAGATCGGCAGGGAAGCGGCGGAAGACTTTTATCTGCGGCCGGACCGGCATGTGGAGATGGAGGCGGTAAACAGGATTCGGGGCTTACTTTTAAACTAAGAGTTCATTGCTTTGGGCACTTCGGAGAGAAAGGAAAGCGTGGATGGCAAAAAAAATCGGGATTGGCAATCAGGATTTTGAGAAAATTCAGCAAGAGGGCTGCTTCTATATTGATAAAACAAAATTTATACGCGAATGGTGGGAAAGCGGAGACAGTGTTACACTGATCACCCGACCGAGGCGTTTCGGCAAGACGCTCAATATGAGCATGGTGGAGAATTTCTTTTCTGTTAAGTATGCAAACAGGAGCGAGTTGTTTGAAAGGTTTTCTGTCTGGCAGGACGAGAAATACCGTCGTCTGCAGGGAACCTATCCGGTCATCAGTCTGTCCTTTGCCAATGTGAAAGAGTCGGATTACAGGGGGACAAGGCAGTCCATCAACCGGATTCTGGAGGATATCTACAATAAAAATATATTTTTGCTCGAGAGCGGACTTTTGACGGAAAATGAGAAAGATTATTTTCGGAGCGTGAACTGTGACATGGAGGATGGGACCGCGACATGGGCACTCCATAAGATGTCGGATTTCCTTTCCCGGTATTATGAGAAGAAGGTGATCATCCTGTTGGATGAGTACGACACTCCCATGCAGGAAGCGTATGTCAACGGATATTGGAAAGAGATGTCGGTGTTCATGAGGAGTCTGTTTAATTCTGCCTTCAAGACAAATCCCTGTCTGGAGCGTGCCATTATGACAGGGATCACCAGAGTCAGTAAGGAATCCATTTTTTCCGATCTGAATCATCTGAAAGTGGTGACAGCGACTTCTGATAAATACGCAGACTGTTTTGGCTTTACCGAGAAAGAAGTATTTGATGCGCTGGATGAGTATGGTATGTCTGCGCAGAAGCAGAGGCTGAAAGAATGGTATGACGGCTTTTCGTTTGGAAAAATAACAGATATTTACAATCCGTGGTCCATCATTAATTTTCTGGATGACGGTGAAGTGGCGATCTATTGGGCGAACACCAGCAGTAACAGTCTGGTCGGAAAATTGATTCGGGAGGGAAGTCCGGAGATCAAGATGACGATGGAACAACTGCTGCGGGGAGAGACTTTCAGCACTTCATTCGACGAACAGGTCGTATTTAACCAACTTGACCAGGGAGATGATGCCATATGGAGTCTGCTGTTTGCAAGCGGATATCTGAAGATGGAGCATTATGAATTTAACGTTGTGCGCGGTAAGGCGGAGTTTGTGCTGAGCCTGACAAACAGGGAAGTCCGTGTGATGTTTGAGCGGATGATAGAGGGATGGTTTGAAAGGTATCGCAGAGTCAATAACGCGTTCCTTCAGGCATTGCTGGCGGGTGACGTAAAAGGGATGAATACGTTTATGAATAAGGTAGCCCTGCAGTCATTCAGCTATTTTGATACGGGTAAGAGTCCTTCCGGAGAAGAACCGGAACGCTTTTACCATGGGTTTGTTCTGGGCTTGATGGTGGAGCTTGCCGACAGATATGTGCTCACATCAAACAGAGAAAGTGGATTTGGACGGTATGACGTGATGCTGGAACCCAAAAAGCAGAGTGACGATGCGATCATTATCGAATTTAAGGTACAGGAGGAGGACGAAAAGGAACTGGCCGATACCGTTCAGGAGGCATTGCGGCAGATTGAGGAGAAGGCGTATCAGGCGAGCCTGACGGCAAAGGGCGTCCCGGCGGATCGGATACGCAGGTATGGATTTGCCTTTTGCGGGAAAAAGGTCCTGATCGGTTGAGAAGATATACCAGGAAGCTGTTTGTAATGCCGGACGGCTTCCTGTTTTTTTTTTATTGAAAGCGTTTCAACTCGGGCAGTTCGTTCCAGAGGATGCTCATAAAGTAGGCGGCCCCTTCCGGATTCAGATGATCGGAGTCGGAGAAATACTGCAGATTCTCCCGAAAACGCTCATCAAACGAATAATCATAATAAACGACACCTGTGTCAGATGCAATATTGTCGACTGTCGATCTGAATTCCTGCAGGAACTCCTGCGACACCAGATCGGTGTAATATTTGGAGAAGGGAGTGGTGATCAGCACAGGCGTGATTTTGTGCTCCTGACAGTAGGCGATGATCGCGCGCAGCTCTTCGATCCGCTCCGGCATAAAATATTCTTCTTTCTTATCGAAATGTCTGCCGTAACGTTCCCCGGCCCTGCGGGCAAATTCCTCCACGTCAATGCCTTCGTTGGCGGCATGGGCGGTCAGCACGGGGCTGAGGTTCGGGAACAGTTTCAGGATATCTTCCCCGGCGGAGAGGATGGGCAGCCTGTTGGTGATGATGTCCACATAGGGATCATAATCGGGAATGTTTTCAGGAGAGAGGAAATGGTAGTAGCGCACACTCATGGCCTCAGCCTCCGACCGGTTCACCACTTCGTTGTTGAAGGAAAAGTAGGAGACGGGGATAAAGAGGACGCTGCCGTCCACCATATACTGTCCAAACTGCTTCAGGATCGCATAATCGTAGTTATAGCTCTGGCTCGTGTTGGCAAAATTAAAACAGACATACCCTCTGGCCATAATGTCGTCATAGACGAAGTCGTAGGCGCCGTGGGAACTGCCCAGATTGCCGATATGGACTTCCCAGTAATTTCGCCCCAGCATATCGAATTTGAGGATATCCTGATATTTCTGCTCGTCGATGGCTTTGTAGGGCCTGTTCATCAGATAGATGAGGAACATGGCCGCTGCCGGGATCAGGACACATTTCAGTGCAAAGCGGATGATATCGAATCTTTTTCTCATCATGATATTCCTTTCCGTATTATATTCTTTCCGTTCCTGTTCATCTGTTTCCATTTTAGAAATCGTTCCTGTCCACCTGTTTTCATTTTAGAAATTTTAGAACTGGAAGTAAATAAACTCCGTTGCCACTCCTTTTGGGGAAAACAGTGCGATCACGACAAGCAGCAGCACATACACAGGCCAGCGGACGAAAAATTTCTGTCTGGAAAATGCGGCTATGACGTCACATTTCAGGGAGGCCAGATCGTAGAGGGCAAGAAACAGTACAGAGAGTCCCATGCCCATGGCGGCGATCGGCGAGATACCGAGGCATGTGATACCGGTCTGCAGGTAGTTCATGGGCCGTTCAATATCCCAGAAAAGCCGGGAGATGATCCACAGGGCATCCTGAATGCTGTTTGCCCGGAAGAAGATCCAGGTGAAGCACAGCAGGACAAAGGTGACGGGCAGCTGCCACCAGTGCCTGCGCCTTTTGATTTCCAGGCCTTTTCTTTTTTTCGGATAAAGGAAGGTCTCCAGGATCTGCAGCAGGCCATGTATGCCGCCCCACAGAATATAAGTCAGGCTGCTGCCGTGCCAGAAACCGCTGACGAGAAAGGTCAGAAGCAGATTCAGGCAGTGCCGCCATCTGGCAGTCCGGTTGCCGCCCAGCGGGATGTAGACATAGTCCCGAAACCAGGTAGACAGAGAGATATGCCAGCGGCTCCAGAATTCCCGGATGGAAAAAGCAAAGTACGGGCTTTTGAAATTCGTCATCAGTTCGATGCCGAACAGTCTGGCACAGCCGACGGCGATATCAGAGTAGCCGGAAAAGTCGCAGTATATTTCAATGGCAAACATGACTGTAGCAACAAGGAAAGCCAGTCCCACATAGGCCTGCGCGTTGTCGTAGATGCTGTTGACGGTGACGGCCAGCACATCGGCGACCACCAGTTTCTTATAATATCCCCATGCCATCAGTTTTAAGCCGTAAGTCACGTTTTCGTAGACAAAGGGCCGTTTCTTTTTGTACTGCGGCAGAAGGCTGTCTGCTCTGCCGATGGGACCGGCCAGCAGCTGCGGGAAGAAAGAGACGAACAGCGCATAATAGCCGAAATGCCGTTCCGCCTTGATCTTTCCCCGGTAGACGTCGATCAGATAGCCCATGGATTGAAAGAAGTAGAAAGAAACACCTGCAGGCAGCAGGATAGTCAGCGTGACAGGCTGCAGGGAAATCCGGCCTGCCGCGATCAGCTCATTGAGCCTGCCGATCAGCGGGCCGGCCGTCTTATAGACGAGCAGGATACCTGTGAGCGGCAGGACACCGCCCCACAGGCAGAGCCTGCGGCGTGCCGCGGAGGGCGCAGCCTCCAGTCCACGGGCAAGCGCGTAGGTCAGCACCGTGGTGAACAACAGCAGCAGCCCATATCCAAAATGAAGATTCATATAAAAGGCGTAGCTGGCAAGCAGCAGGAACGCCCAGCGGTATTTGTGCGGCACAATATAATACAGAAGAAATACAACCGGCAGAAATACAGCAAAGGTTACGGAATTAAACAGCATAGAAAAGTCCCCTTTTTCTGGATATCTTATAACGGCTTTATTGTACTCCTTCTTTTTGAATCGTGCAAGAAACAATAGAGCGATAAACTAAAACGGCGGTAAATAAAGAAAAGCAGCGGATTAAAGTAGCAAAAAAGCCGTTCATATGATACTATTAGGATATTATATTTTGGTTGGAGCGTCAGATGGGTATCACATCATTCTATTTTTTGTGTTTTTTTGCGGCAATCTTAATCGTATATTATCTGATTCCGGGCAGGCTGCAGTGGCTGCTGCTGTTGGCGTGCAGCGTGGCATACTACCTGATGACCGGCAACGGCCTGCTGATCTTATATCCGGCAGTGTCGGTGACGGCCTGCTTTCTGGGAATCCGGCTGCTTGCCGTGATACCGGCGAAGGAGCAGCGCAGGCGCAGGTGGATACTGACAGCGACGATCCTGGTCAACATCGGCATTCTGGTGGTGCTCAAGTATGTCAACTTCGGCATCTATACGATTGACGGTATTGCGCAGCTGTTTGGCAGTTCAAAGACGCTGATCAAGAGCGTTGACTTTCTGATTCCGCTGGGCGTGTCGTTCTATACCTTTTCCCTGCTGGGCTATGTGATCGACGTGTACAACGGTATTGCAAAACCGCAGAGAAACTACTGGAAGCTGATGCTGTACGGCATGTATTTTCCGGTCATCCTTTCCGGGCCGATCCTGAAATACAGGGAGCATGGAGAGCAGTTCTTCGTACCGCACCGGTTTGATTACCGGCTGGTAACGCGGGGAATGCAGCGGATGCTGTGGGGATTTTTTAAGAAGCTGGTGATCGCGGAGCGGCTGGGAACGCTGGTGGATACGGTGTATGGCGGATATACGGAATATCCGGGCGCCTATATCTGGTTTGCCACAGTGTGCTATGCGTTCCAGCTTTACACGGATTTTTCCGGTTGTATGGATATCGTGCTGGGAATGTCGGAGAGTCTGGGAATTGTTCTGCCGGAGAACTTTCAGACACCGTTTTTTGCAAAAAGCGTGGCGGAATACTGGCGCAGATGGCATATCACGCTGGGGGTGTGGATGAAAGAGTATGTGTTCTTTCCGGTTCTGCGGTCGCCCCTTTTTACGGATCTGAACAAATCCTGGAAGGAGAAATTCGGTAAGAAGAAAGGAAAACAGTATGTGACATTCGTGGCCATGTTCCTGTTATGGCTGACAGTGGGCATCTGGCACGGCGGGGACTGGAAGTTTGTGATCGGTTCCGGTCTGCTGCACTGGGTCTATATCGTGTCGGAAGAGCTGCTTGCGCCGGCCTGCGGCCGCTTTATGGACAAGTGCAGGATCCGGACAGAAGGCAGGACGGTGAATCTGCTGCGCATATTGAGGACGTTTCTGCTGGTATGTATCGGGGATCTGTTCTTCCGTGCGGCGTCGGTGGGAGACGCATTCGCCATGCTGGGCAGGGCGGTTTCCGTGTGGAATCCGTCGGTGCTCTGGAACGGAGCGTTGTTCGGGCTGGGACTGGACTGGATTGAAGTGATGATCGCGGGACTTTCGCTGCTTTTGCTTCTGGCAGTGTCGTTGCTGCAGCAAAAAGGGTCTGTGCGGGATAAGATCGGCGGGTATGTGCTGCCGGTCAGATGGGCGCTCTGGTACGCTTTGTTGTTTGCGGTGATACTGTTAGGATGCTACGGGCCGGGATACAGCGCCGGGGAGTTTATCTACCAGGGATTTTAATGGCAGCGTTTGTTGGGGTTTTGTATGGCAAAGAGCGCAAATATATGGTAGAATGTGTAAAGATATCGCGCTGATACCGCGAAGAAAGCGGAGATACAAGAAAGGCTGAGACATTAGAAATGGACAAAATTGCAGTTTTAATTCCGTGTTATAACGAAGAGAAGACGATCGCCAAGGTGGTGCGGGACGCGAAAGCGGCTTTGCCGGAGGCGGTGGTCTATGTGTATGATAACAATTCCAGCGACCGCACCGTGGAGCTGGCCGAGGCAGAAGGGGCAGTGGTCAGGCATGAGTACATGCAGGGCAAGGGCAATGTGATCCGGCGCATGTTCCGCGAGGTCGAGGCGGAGTGCTATATCATGGTGGACGGGGATGATACCTATCCGATGGAGTACGCGGCCGGGATGGTGGACAAGGTGCTTAACCGCAATGCGGACATGGTAGTGGGTGACCGGCTGTCGTCCACATATTTTACGGAGAATAAGCGGCCCTTCCACAACTTTGGCAACACCATCGTGCGCAGCAGCATCAACAGGCTGTTCAACTGTGAGATCAAAGATATCATGACAGGTTATCGGGCGTTCAGTTACGGGTTCGTGAAGACCTTTCCGGTGCTGTCCACCGGATTTGAGATAGAGACGGAGATGACGATCCATGCAGTCTATAATAATATGCAGATCGAGAATGTGATCGTGGATTACAGAGACCGGCCGGAGGGCAGTGAATCCAAGCTGAATACCTTTTCCGACGGTTTTAAGGTGATCAGGACGATCGTGAAGCTGTACCGGGATTACAAGCCGCTGGGATTCTTCGGGATGTGTGCCGCGGTGCTCACGGTGATCGCAGTGCTTATGTTCATTCCGATCCTGATCGCTTATCTGGAGACCGGGCTGGTGCTGCGGTTCCCGACTTTGTTTGTCTGCGGATTTATCGGTCTGGCGGCTCTCCAGTCGCTGTTCGCCGGATTGATGCTGTCGAACATGGCGCTGAAGAACCGCAGGGATTTCGAGTACAGGCTGACGCTCGTGACCCGCAGGGTTCGCAGGGAAGAGTAGCATCGTTGCAGGCGAGCGGTTTGGTATGCGCAGCAGGTTCTGAGATCAGGTTCTGAGATGCCGCGGCCCCGGATCAGGGCGGCCGCAGTCCGGTTAGCCGGTGCTGCCGCAGTGCAGTGCACAGCCTCAGCGCAGCTGGTACACCCGGTATTCGGCGCCGCCTGCGGTGAAGGTGTCGGCCACATGGCAGTCCACATCGTAGGTGTGGCGGTAATATTGCAGGACGGGATGTTCTTCGTTGTAAGGAGCATCCTGCAGGATAAAATAAACATGGTCATTTTCCACCAGATCCCGGCCGAAACTGTCGATGCCGTGCTGCGCCAGCTTCGTTCTGGTATTGGGGTTTAAGACAACGCCCCAGTTTGTGTAGATAAAGTTGTTATACGTATCCAGAGTCAGGTCAAAAGGCGATTCGCAGTAATGTTCCAGTGTCCCCGAACCGTAAGTCCATATGTAAAGATTTTCCGGATGGGAATGGCAGTATTCTTTCAGCTGCTCCCAGGTTTCCTGATGCACGTGATAGTTGGCGTCCACATTGTTCTTCGTGATGAGAAGTGATGCGGCGGAAAAAAGAAATACCACGGGCAGAATGATCAGGTAACGTCTGGACTTTTCCAGCCGGAGCAGGTTAAAGGCCAGCAGTATGGCAAAAAGTACGGCATGATCGACGGTGATCAGAGGCTGTATGATGCGCTTCGGAAAACGCCCTTCGTAGAGCACGTAGACCCAGCTGACCGTGCGCCCGATCAGGTAGAACAGATAGACGGGCAGGGCGTTGTGATTGCGCTGCACAAGGATCAGCAGGAACGTCACCAGGATCAAAAGGGCTGCCAGCAGGTTGGCCGGCTGCATACCGTCTTCGTACAGGAAAACGGTGAGGCCGCCTTTGACGATGTTTTTCAGGCGGTCGGAGAAATTCGTGCGGGCCAGGTAACATTCGCGGGCGATGTCGTGCATCTGTTTCCAGTCTTCCACGGACATGTCGTAGCCGATATGCGGAGCGCCGCTGCGCCGGTAATTGTATGCTTCCTCTGTGATGCCAAGGTCAGTCAGCGCATCGGCACATTCTTCATATTCGGGCCAGGTATAGAAGTCCCCCACCCGCTCTCTGTAATGATTGATCCTGCGAAAGTCGGACCATTCCTGCCCGGAGTAGGCGACGGCATTCAACCCGTACAAAATCCCCATGCCGGCCAGCAGTATGGCGGCAAAACTGAAAAGTTTGGCGGGAATTTTCTCACAGCCGGTCCTGTATGCGATCAGCCATTTGGCAAGCCACAGCATACCGGCAATGGGCAGCATCAGATAGAGGATATTCTGACGCATACTGAAGGCGATCCATGCAAAAAACAGGGTCGGCAGATTCCCTTTGAGGAAGGCGGACACCGGCCCGGCGCTTTTGGTCGTCGCGAAGCAAAACAGCGCCGCAGCGGCGACAAGGCCCGCAACGGTAGTATACTGCGCTTCGGAAATGACATTCAGATTTACGAGGAAAAAGAGAATGCAGACGGTGGTCAGGGCCGGCTTCCAGAAAGGATCCTGGCTGTTATGGCGCTGCCACAGGTGCATGCTGCGGATATAGACGGCGTAAAGGCAGGCGATCTGTACGCCGTGCATAAACAGGCCGTACCACGGGATAAAGCTGCACAGCGTATACAGACCGGACAAAAGCCGGGATAACGGGTATAAAAAGAAGAGCACGCGGGCATCCGGATAGCCAAGGTAAGCCCCGGACAGGGTGCTGTACATGCCCCAGTCGTCGTTGATGCCGTCCACAGGGCCGATCCACAACAGTTCGATGGCATAGAAGGCGGCCAGGAAAACAAGGAAAAAGAGTCTCCACGACCAGGGGGTGAAGCCCCGGGAGGTATCTTTGGGCCTGCGTATACCTGATAAAAGCGGGGATGGCGCGGCGGGCTGGGAACCTTGATTGACAAATGACATAGACGGCTCCTTTCTCTATCCGTAAATTCACATCGTTGAATATTTCCAGTTTTTTATTATATACTATAACAGAGGATACTTACAATAGATTTCAATTCTTAAGATTTATGGAAGGTTTTGTTAATAAATCGCGAGAGGACTGGTCATGGAATTTGAAAAGTGATATAGTAGACATAACGTAATGTTTAACAGTTAACAGGATACATACAGGGCATGGTCCCGGGTGTATGACAGATAGAGAGAAAGGCCGGGTTTTGAGAATGGATAACAGAGAGAACAGGAATCTGCGAAAAAGAAGATATAACACGAATGTGGTGCTGCTGGCGGTGATGATCGGTTTTTGTATTCTGGCCATCATAGAGATCATTTATGGACAGGTACAGATCAAAATGCAGAAGGAGCGGCTGGCGCTGGAGCAGGAGAACCATCAGACGGTACAGGAGCTGAAGGCGGAGTGGGATCAGCTGAAAGGGGATCCGAGCGTGGGGACGGAGGTTCCGGCCACGGCAGGCGAGGAACAGACAGGCAGCGGCGAGACGGAGAAAACGCTGACCAGTACGGAGCAGACACAGAACGGCACGTCCGCCCAGACAGACCAGAGCGCAGCCCAGAATGCGGCTCAGCCGCAGGTTACGGTGTCGCAGAACAGCCCGCAGGAGAAGCAGTATGATATGCAGATCGTCTTTATGGGAGACAGTATTCTGGACAATGAGCGGGAAGACCATGGTGTGGCGTCACTGATCTCTGATGGCTGCAATGCCAGAGTCTATAACATGTCCATCGGTGGAACGACCGCGGCGGTCATGCCGGGCGAGCAGCTGGGCTTCGACCAATGGGAGTCCAGAAGCCTTTTGGGACTGGTTCATGCGATCCGCGGAGAGATCAAGCCGGATATTTTTGAAGGGTATCGGGCCGGCGAGATTTTGAAGGAATGCGATTTCAGTAAGACGGATTATTTTGTGATCGAATACGGTATCAATGATTTCCTGTCGCAGAAGATCCCGCAGAGTAAGTATCTGGCAGACGGCAGTACGCTGAATGTACTGGATTCCAACACCTTTTCGGGAGCGCTGCAGACAGCGGTGACTCTGCTGCAGGACAGATTCCCGAATTCCAAGATCCTGCTGGTTTCTCCGCATTACTGTCAATTTTTCGACGCAGATAAATTTATAGGAGACGCCTACAGTCTGAACCATGGGTACGGAACTCTGGTGGAGTTTTCCAGATGCGTGGGGTATGTGTATGAACAGAATAAGAAAAACAACGTTCTGATCTACAATGCCATGGAAGAGAGCGGGATCGACGGATATAACGCAGATAAATATCTGGAGGACGGCATACATCTGACGACGGAAGGCCGGATCCAGTATGCGGATTATCTGATCCGGATCATCAAAGGGGATTTCTATCCGCAGGAATAACGTGTTTTTTTTGATAAAGTGGGTACAATGGCCTGCCACATACGGCAGGCCATTATTGCGCGGCTGCGGTGGAATATGGTATGATATGGAAGGTTACAATTTCGGGAAGGTTTGGAGGAAGAGATGAAAGAACTGGAATACCCTTTTGACAGTGAATATATTTTGAAGAAATCGAAGAAGATCAGACGACAGCTTTTAGAGTCCGGGGCGGGTTTTCTGGATAAAAAGATCGCGGTGCTCGGCGGCAGCACGACCCATGATATCATCAGGGTGTTGGAGGTGTTTCTGCTGCAGCAGGGCATCCGCCCGCAGTTCTATGAGTCGGAGTATGCGCAGTACTGGCAGGATGTGATGTTTGACAACCCGGAGCTGGAGGCGTTTCACCCGGACCTGATCTTTATCCATACGAGCGGCCGGAACGTGACGGCATATCCGGCGTTGACGGACTCTGCGGAGCAGATCGATGCGCTGCTGGAAGAGCAGTATGAGCATTTTCGCGTCATGTGGGAGAAGATCGCGGACAAGTATCAGTGTCCGGTGATACAGAATAACTTCGAGTATCCCTTTTACCGGGTGCTGGGCAATCAGGAAGCTGTGTATCGGCAGGGGCGGATCAGCTTCTTAAACGGACTGAACGAGAAGTTCTATCAGTATGCGAGAGAGCACACCGGTTTTTACATTCATGATATCAATTATATGGCGGCGGCCTATGGGCTGGACAGGTGGGCCGATCCGTTTTACTGGCATATGTACAAATATGCTCTCTGTATGCAGGCCATTCCGGAGTTTGCTTTTAATCTGTCCAATATTATCAAGGCCGTTTTCGGCAAAAACAAAAAGTCGCTGGTGCTTGATCTGGACAATACGCTCTGGGGCGGCATCGTGGGGGACGACGGCGTGGAGAATCTGGAGATCGGACAGGAAACCCCGATGGGACAGGTCTATGCGGAGTTTCAGCATTACCTCAAGGCGCAGAAAGAGATCGGCGTGATGCTCAACGTCAACTCCAAGAATGAGCAGGAGAATGCCATGGCGGGACTGGAGCATCCGGAGGGCATCTTAAAACCCGATGATTTTATTGTGATCAAGGCGAACTGGGAGCCGAAGAGCAGGAATATCGCAGCGATCGCCGAAGAACTGAATATACTGCCTGACAGTCTGGTGTTTGTGGATGACAACCCGGCGGAGCGGGAGATCGTGGCGGCGCAGGTGTCCGGCGTGGCGGTGCCTGATATCGGCACGCCGGAGCAGTATATCCGCAGGCTTGATCATGCCGGATATTTTGAAGTGACAGACCTGTCGGAAGACGACCGGAAGCGCAATGAGATGTACAAGGCCAATATGGCCAGACAGAGACAGCGGATGAATTTCGGCGATTACGGGGAGTATCTTCGCTCGCTGGCGATGAAAGGGACGATCAGGGCTTTTGAACCGATGTATATGGCGCGGATCGCCCAGCTTACCAATAAGAGCAATCAGTTTAACCTGACCACAAGACGTTACACGCAGGGCGATATCGAACGGTTTGCAAATAATGACACTTATGTCACAAGATATGGCAAGCTGGAAGACAAGTTTGGTGACAATGGTGTCGTTTCTGTCGTGATCGGGCGCAAAGGAAGCATGGAGGAGACTGCAGGCCCTGCAGACAGGCCGGTATTGCATCTCGAATTGTGGCTGATGAGCTGCCGCGTCCTGAAGCGGGACATGGAGCTTGCCATGATGGACAGCGTGGTGGAAGCCTGTCAGGCGTGCGGCATCCATACGATCCTGGGTTATTATTATCCAACGGCCAAGAACGGGATGGTAAAAGAGTTCTACGGGCTGCTGGGATTTACGAAGATCCGGGAGGACGAGGACGGCAGCAGTGTATGGCAGTTTGACATTCCGGAGGCATACGAGCGGAAGAATAATGTGATCACAGTGTAAGGTCAGCGTATAATTTTTATTGTCAAATCACCGGAAAAATATTATAGTACTAATTGAGAAGTACAGCATATATAGTAAACGACATAACAAATTTCTGTTTCCGGCTCTTGCAGGAGCCTATACGGTAGCCACTGCAAGGCCGAAAACGAAATTTCTAATGTCGCTAACTATAAATGATTTTTGGCGGTTTGGCAGGAAATCAGAACAGGAAACGGAGAGAAAGACATGAGCAGAGAAGAAGTATTTGAGAAGTTAAATGAGGTTTTCAGGGACGTATTCGACGATGAGGAGATCACCGTGACGGATGCGACGACGGCGGACGATATTGAGGACTGGGATTCTCTGGAGCACATCAATCTGCTGGCGGCTGTGGAGCAGGAGTTTGGCATGAAGTTCAATATGGGCCAGGTGGTGTCCATGAAGAACGTAGGCGAAATGGCGGATATCATCATCAGCCAGATCGGATAAAGCGGCTATGGCGGATAGACTGATCGGCAGAGTGCAGGGATTTTATAAGCGTCTGGAGAAACTCGACGGCAGGGCGGAAGCGATCCTGGTGTGGGGTTTCTTTTCGGTACTCGTATTCGGTGTGGTGCTGGGGATGGGGACGCTCACTTCCGGTTTCCATCTGGTGGATGACTGGGAGTTTGCCAAGTATGTGGACTGGATGACACTGGAAGGCAGAAGCGTTGCGGACTGCCTGCGGGAAGCGGTGTGCTATGACCTGACCATGCGGTTTCGGCCGCTGTATTATATCAACCGCGTGTTGATGGCGGCGGTGTTTGACATTAATCTGACAGCAATGTCAGTGATCAAGGCGGCGGAGATTGTGGCGGCCTTTGTGCTGCTCTATTACTGCGCAAGGCGCATGCGCTGCAATATGGTCTATGCGGCGCTCTTTTCCCTGACGGTGCTGACAGGATACCAGTCGGCGGTCTGGTGGAAGCTGGGACCGCAGGAGTCCTACGATATCATGATGTTTGCGCTGGGCTTCTGGTTGATGCTCAAGTGGCTGCGGACAGGCAGGCGGTGGTATGCCGCTGCCAGTGTGGGCGCTTTCTTCCTGATGTCAATCTACAAGGAGCCTTTTATCCTGCTGCTGCCGTTTGTGGGGCTGTATGTATTGTATGAAGAGATGACGGGTAAGAAGGTGACGCTGTCTGCGCTGTGGGCGGCGATCAGGCGCAGGCTTCCCTTTCTTATGGCTCTCGGCCTTATGTTTGCGGCGGAGATGTTTTTGATCGTATTTGTGATCGGCACCAACAATTACTCCTATGTGGGCCTGGATGAGAGTGTCACGCTGGAACAGTATGCACAGGCGTGGGCGCTGGCGGCGCATACGGATCTGAAATGGTATGTGCGGTTCGGGTGGCTGTTCATCCTGCTCTTTCTGACTTACTGGGAGCATGCGAAAAAGCTGGGCTGGGAGATTCTGCTGGCGTTTTCGATCATCCTGCCGCAGTGTGTCAGCTATAGTAAGACTGCCATGACGGAGCGTTATCTGCTTCCGGCAGTGCTGGGATTTGCCTTTTTCTTCGTGATCGTGGGCTGCAATTTCCGGCCGCTGAGCGGTAAGAGAAGGATCGCGTATGTGCTGTGCCTGTTTTTGATGCTGGCGGCCCACGGCAGAGTGGTGTTGCGGGAAGCGGCTTATTTCACTTACCGGGGCGAGAGTATCCGCACCATGATGGATTCGACGCTTGCACTGGTAAAGGGAACGGATAAAAAGGTGCTGTCCTGTTTTGCACCAAATCTGGAAGGCAACAGGACGATGTATTACTGGTTTCGCCTGCAGGGATATGACGAAGTTTTCTACTGGGAAGAAGAGGAGAAAAAGATAAACCGCTCGTTTGGTCCCAGAGAGGACGAACAGGCGGCGTTTGAGGAGATTGATGTGATCGTGATGTACAACCGGGAGGACCGCCACTGGTGCTATGAGCCGAGTCTGGATCTGAGCGGTTTCACCGAGAAGGTGTGCGGGACGATCACCATGTATGTCAGAGAGTGACGAAAAAAGTCAGGATTGTCGGCCGAAGGGCGGCAGGAAAGGCTCAGCGGATGAGCTCGATCATGCCGATGTCGGCGTTTGTCAAAAACACGACGTCGCGGCCGCCCAGCGCGGGTGCGGGGGTCGGCGTGTCGATGGCGATAAACCCTCCTGCGGTCAGTTCTGCGAAGGCCGCGTCAAAGTCCTCAGTCTGGTAGCAGATATGATAGGGGCTGTTCTTGTACTTCTTCATCAGGCCGGAGACCACGGAGTCTTCGGCGGCCGGGGATACCAGTTCAATGCGGCAGCCGTCCTTGACAAGGAAGCAGATGTTGACTTTGCGGAAAGCATCATAGACGATGTCCTGTTCCATCCGGTAACCGAGTGCGAGGAAAGTCCGGGTGGCTTTTTCTATTTTTTTGACTAAATATCCGATATGGTGTACACTTAAGGCTGACATGGGCGCCTCCTTTCGGCTGTTTCATACAATAAAATTTTAACATAAAAAACGGAAATGTAAATTGAAAAGGTGATTTTACGTAAAATGAAAGATTTTTATTTGAAAAACAGAGACTTCATCATGGAGGTGATCCACTTCGGCATGGTGGGGGTGATCAATACACTGATGGGCTGGGTCATCATGGCGGTGCTCTATAACCTGATCCATCTGAATTACTGGCTGTCCAGCGGGATTTCCTATTTTATCGGGAGCGTTTTCTCGTATCATGCCAATGCCAAACTGACCTTTAAGGTGGAAAACAAGGACAAGTGGCTGCCCTGGCGGTTTGCGGTCAATATCATCGTCTGCTATCTGGCGGCATTCAGTGTGGCACAGCCGCTGGTGAGGAAGGTGCTGGCGTCACAGCCGCAGGTAATCGTGGATAACGTGGCCATGTTCCTTGGCATGTGCATGTTTATCGTGTTGAACTTTTTCGGGCAGAAGCTGTTTGTATTCCGGAAGACGAAGAAGCATCAGGCCGGCATGTAAAGCGCCTGAAGGCGGATGCAGGGCAGAAGCTGGAGTTCTGCCCGCGTTCTCAGCGCAAAGCGCTTCGGAATGGAGGAAAAGATGAAGGATCTGACGCAGCGCAAATGGTTTGTGTGGCTGACTGCATACTGGTTTCTGTTCCCGGTGGCGGGTTTTCTTCTGCTGGCGGCGGGTGTGTTTTGGCTGAAGGCGTCCGCCGCGGGGGGCACGGTGTACCTGATGGCGGTGAACGAGAAGGTGCTGGACACCACGCCGGAGAATATGCCCGCCGTCATGGGCGGCACGCTGTACGTGCCCTATACCATGCTGTCCATCCGGGACAGCGGCATCAACCTGGGCGTCAGCGCGCTGTACAGCACCACCCGGCGGACGGTGCTGGTGTCCAACGGGCAGATCGGCGTGGTGTTCGACATCCAGAACAACACCGCCCAGGATTTGCAGCAGAACCCGGTGCCCGCCCGGGCCATGGTGCGCAACTCCATGATCTTCGTGCCCATCGACTGGCTGTGCGGCTACTTCGGCACCATCAGCTGCTCCCGGGTGCGCACCCCCTACGGCACCCTGATCCGGGTGACCAACGGGGCGGTGGTGCTCCGGGATCTGGACTTTGTGGACGCGGCGGGGAGCCAGCTGGAGGAAAAGCAGCGCAACTATCTGAACTCCATCGCCCCGCCCTCCCCGCCTCCCACCCAGGCCCCCACGGTCCCGCCCACCGGCCC
>OFFW01000102.1_pt1 | contig 67712 bp, 51 predicted proteins | sample 1521501 | NCBI WGS metagenome assembly OFFW01 (sample SAMEA3504107, study PRJEB24116) | mouse gut metagenome | biome: mouse gut; feature: mouse-associated habitat; material: faeces | place: Denmark | collected 2011
AGCCGAACGGAGAAGAATTTCCGGTACAGACCTGGTTTGACCTGGAAGGGGCGGCACCCGGACTGTCCACAATGATCCATGGCATTTCCATCTTAAATGACGGGAAATTTGCAGCGGATGCGGCGGGGAAGAACGGTGAGCTGACGGTGCTTAGAAGTCCGATCTACGCGCAGCATGAGCCTTATGTGCCGGATCCGGAACTGGAGTATGTATATTTGGACCAGGGCGTCCAGACTTTTACCTATGGCATATATCCCCATGACGGACACTGGGAAGAGGCACAAACTGTAAAGCGGGCAAAGATCATGAATGAAAAACCGATCGCCCTGTTTGAGACTTACCATAAGGGACAGCTCCCGCAGAAGGCTTCCTTCTTAAGTGTAAGCGAGGACAATATATTTGTGGAAGTGTTAAAGGAGGCGGAGGACGGAAGCGGCGATCTGATCCTGCGCGCCTATGAGGCGTCAGGCAGGCATACCACCGCAGAATGCAGGATTCCTTCCCTGAACAGGGAATTTACCTTATCCTTTACGCCTTTTGAGATCAAGACCGTGCGTCTCTCAGAAGGAAAGGAGGCTGTCTGCACGAATATGCTGGAGGAATGCTGACAGAAAGTAAAATCTAGTTAATGCATTGCGGGACGATATGCGTTAAACTATAGATATCTTGTGGAGGAAGGCGGGGCAAAGGCGATGAGACAGAATAAATTGTTAGAGGGCGGTACGCTTTTTTTCATGACGGTTTCGTCCATGCTTCTGGCACTCACCGTGCTGCTCTTTTCGACACTGCTGGGTGCCATAGATGATCTGATGGATAAGGCGCTGGTTCCCGATCACATACAGATGCACTGTGTGGACAATGGCTTCGGGGAAGAGGGGGAAGCTGCCTGGGAAGCGGAGAAAGCGGCGGTAGCACACTTTGCCGGCAGCCGCAGGGAGATCAGAGAGTGGCAGATCTGCTCATTTCTTAATCTGGATAACAACAGCGTTACACTGGGCGGCAGCAGTCTTACTGACAGCACCCAGGACAACGGCCTGTGCGTGCAGGGCAGCCGGTTTGACTATCTGCTGGATCTGGAAAGCGGACTGCCCAGGGTACTGCCGGGGGAGGTTTATGTCCCGGTCTGCTACCGTTCCCGTTATGACCTGTCAGTGGGGGACCTGATGGTGCTGGAAGGGGCCGGGGACGGCGAAGACGTAGAGCTTGTGATCGGAGGGTTTCTCAGGGATGCCCAGATGAATTCCATGATGGCCTCCTCCAAGAGGTTTCTTGTTCATAAAGAGGATTACGAAAGAATCCGGGACGCCGGTTATAAAAACAACATCGCGGCGGAAGAACTTCTGATTGAATTTCTGCTAAGGGACGGGGCGGACAGCAATGCTTTTGCCGCCGCCTATGCCGCCGCAGGGCTTTTATCGGACGGCCCTGCCATCACACGGCCGCTGATACGGACAATGAATGCCTTATCGGAGGGGACTATGATTTTTGTAATCTTCCTTATAAGTATTGTGACGCTTCTGATATCCATGCTCTGTATCCGGTTTCTGTGTCTGATACAGATGGAGCGGGAGCGGAAAGAGGTGGGGATGCTCAAAGTCCTTGGCGTGGGAGCGGCGGAAATCATGCGGCTTTACATTGCAAAATATTTTTTCTTTTCGGTCTTAGGAGCTTTGGCGGGACTCTCGGCGGCTTTTGCGCTGAAAGAGCCTTTGGAAAAGCAGGTGCGGGAGCTGTACGGGGCGGCGAAGCCTGAACTTCCGGCAGGGATTTGGGCAGTTGCGGCAGTATGTCTGGCGGAGGGGATGATTCTTATTTCCGTCAGGCAGTCCCTGAAAAGGACGGAAAAGATTTCGGCGCTGGAGGCTTTGTTTTCCGCCCAGGAGGAAAAAGGCGGCAAAGGACGGTATCTGATTATCGGGCTTGTGGCTTTTGCCTGCACCTTTCTGGTGCTGGTTCCCCGGAACTTATACAGTACAATGTCCGCCCCGGAATTTGTGCGTTACATGGGAATCGGAGAGGGTGAAATCCGCATGGACGTGGGCCGGTCTAAGGAGATTGAACAGGTGACGGAACGAATTGCCCAATCCCTTTTGCAGGACAGGAAGGTTGAAAAATTCACCCTGCTTGTTACAAGGAATTATACGGCGGTTCTTCCCGGGGGAGAAAGGGTCCGCTTAGCCGTGGAAAGCGGCGACCACGGCGTATTTCCGGTGAAATATGGGGAAGGAAAGCTGCCTGAGGGGCCTTTCGAGATTGCGCTGTCCGCCTTAAACGCAAAGGAGCTGGGATTGTCCTTAGGGGACAGCCTGCTTTTGGAAAGCGGAGGAAGAGCCGCGGAATATACGGTGTGCGGGATTTATTCCGACATTACAAACGGCGGAAAGACGGCAAAGGCATACGGCGCGGCAAAGGACGCGCCGGTTATATGGAGCGTTCTGTACGCTTCCCTGAATGAAGCAGCCGGAAAAGAAAATGAATCTGCCGGAAAAAAAGAGTGGATGGAAGGCTACAGAAGGATGGGCGCGGACGTTACGGATATCCATAATTACGTGGAGGACACCTATCGTCAGACTCTTTCCCGGCTTTATCTGGCGTCCATAGTGTCGGCCCTTTTGGCCGGCGCCGTGACGATGGTGGTGGTTTCGCTGTTTATCCGCCTCCTGGTTGAGGAAAAACGTTGCGGGATTTCCCTGTATAAAGCGCTGGGATTTACCGGAAAGGATATGAAAAAAATCTACTTTTTAAAAGGGCTGCTGCCGGCCGTGGCAGGCTGCGCCGCCGGGATTATAGTTGGAAATCCGCTGGGAGAGGGAATCTGCGCCGCGGTAATGAAATCCTTCGGTGCGGAGGGCTTTCGGTTTACCGTTTCCTGGGGGTTTTTGTTTACGAGGATACTGACCGTTGTTCTGGCCCCGGCCGTCTTAGCGCTCTGGGCGGGCGTATCGGAAATCGGAAAGGTGGAAGCTTATGAGTGCTGTCAGGGACGGGCCCCGGGCAGTAACGGGAGATAATTTGATGGATAAAGTATTACGAGTGGAAAATTTAAGCAGGGAAGGGATTCTCTCCCGGATTACCTTTGAAATGGAGAGCGGGGAGATGCTGGCGGTGATGGGGCCGTCCGGCTCCGGAAAGTCCACGCTTTTGTACCACGCGGCAGGGATGATAAGGCCGTCCGAAGGGGAGATATGGCTGGAAGACAAAAAAATCAGCGGCATGAGCGAGGACGAAAGGGCGAAAATACGGCTGCACCATATGGGATTTGTGTTTCAGCAGATGAACATGGTGGCCGGATTAAATATTCTGGACAATATCCTTCTGCCGGCGGTGCAGGCAAACCGGAGCCGCACCAAAAAGACGGGGAAGAAATCAAAGGCGCAGCTTACGGAAAAGGCAAAGACGCTGATGCAGAAACTTTCCGTGTCAGGTCTGGAGGAGCGCAGGATTACCCAGGTTTCGGGAGGACAGCTCCAGCGAGCCTGTATCTGCCGGAGCATGATAAACTCGCCAAAGATTTTGTTTGCCGACGAACCGACGGGCGCGCTTAACAGAAGCGCCGCAAAGGAAGTCATGGCGCAGCTTGTCAGCCTGAACCGTGAAGGAACCGCGGTTTTGACGGTGACCCATGACAGCAGGGTGGCCGCCTGCTGCGAGCGGATTTTGTATCTTCTGGACGGCAGCATCCGGGGGGAGCTGACGCTGGGGAAACTGGCGCAGGGAGAGGTGACGCTTGGAGAAATGACGGACCGGCTTATAAAGCAGCGGGAAGAGAAGGTAGACAGATGGCTTGGCCAGATGGGGTGGTAAGACGGAAAAATACCGCAGGGCCAGAGGGCCCTGCGGTATTTGCGCCTACTGTGTTTCGTTGATATAGAGCTGAACTCTGTTCTGGACAACCGAGGCCACATCCTGTGCGCTCTTTTGTCCGCTGAAGAATCCAGACGCTTCCTCCAGAATAATATTCAGTATTTCCTTGTCCATATGGGCTTCGCCCTTTGTGGAGTCTATCATTTCCCTTACCCGTTCCACGTCTTCTGGTGTGGCCGCATAAACGTCCATGGAATAGGGCTCGCCGCCCATGGTTCCGCCCCAGGTCATTTTGGAACGCTCCGTCTCTTTGCCGTTTTCGTCTTTTATATACTCCGGCGTCATGTCGTTTTTAAACTGCTCTTCAAGGGCGGATTTTAAGATAGGGAAACCGCCGTTGGGGGAGCCTACGTTCTGCTGCCGCTCCCTGGAAACGTTAAAGCGGATAAATTCCCATACGCCTTCCTTATGTTCACTGTCGGAACACATGGCAACGGTGGTTCCGTTGGAACGGAAAGTCAGCCCGCTTTCCCCGAAAGTGGGGTAGCCAATGAGATTTACCGGCCCGCCGAACATGTACTCATACATCTGATACTGGGAAACGGAAGTGAGATATCCGTCGTATAGCAGCGTTCTTCCGCTTCTCAAATCGTCCAGAGTGGTATCGTCGCTTGCTTCGTCGGGAAAACCGTTGGCAAATTCGAGGATTTTCTTAAATTCTTCCCCTGTAAAGTCACATTTTCCTGTCGCCTCATCGATAAACAAATCCTGGCTCATGGTACACATGGTTCTTAAAATACTGGACTTGTCAGAGCCGGGCAGAAGCCGCGCGCCGTTTTCGGCGGATGCCATCAGGGACATGACGTCCTCCACCGTCCAGGTTTTTCCGTCTCCGATTACGGAAGCCTTTCCCACAAGCGCTTCCACACCGTACCATGGCATAATCGCATACAGCTTTCCGTCTCGTTCATAGGCTTTCATAGCGCTTTCCACATAATCGTCCCTTGACATGGTTTCGTCCCCCTCGAGATAAGGGTTCAAATCCTCGATGGCTCCCAATGAAATGAGCGTTTCCAAAGACATGGGACAATAGAACAAATCTATGATGTCCGGGAACTGCCCGCTTTCCAAATCTTTACTGAAAAGGTCCGCTTTTTCGGAATAATCCATGGTAGCGTCACCGTACTCCTTTATCATAATACGGTATTTCTGGCTTTGTCTGTTAAAGGCGGAAATATCCCTCTCGGCAAAAATGGAAGAGAAATAGGTTCCGTATGTTAAAATGATTTTTTCCTCCACTTCCGACTTCGGCTTCCGGGTAAGCACCACCAGCTCGGAACCGCCGTCCGGGGTCATATAATCCGCCGTCAGCGCCGCAATTCTCTGGTCAGGGAGCAGAACAACGGAGACAAGGTTGGTGGAGTTTACATCATAATCCGTCCAGCGTAAAATTTCCGCCGGCTGTTCATCCTCAAGGTTACAGGACTGGAGGACGCCGTTTGCCGTATAGAGCAAATCCGTGTCCGTTCCCCCCTGATAGGTTCCGTACTCAAAGGAAATGGAGCTGTCCAGTTTCTTTAAATCTGTCTGGCCCGGAACCACCTCGTTTACCAGAAAACCGAGGGCGTCGTCGTAATAGGCAGCCCCTATTTTTCCGTTTTTCATCTGGAAAAAGCCGTTAATGTACGCTCCCGGACTTATCTGGCTGTAAATGGAGCCGTCCGGCTTTACGATATAAATTGCCTGCCCGCTGTTGATGTAATAATTACCCTCCGCGTCCGTCAGAATATCGGAAATATAAAAATCAGGGGTCTGCGAGAAAGTTTCGCTGACGTCTAAAGACGCCAGTTCGCTGCCGCTTGTGTCCAGCGTCTTGATGAGGACTTCCTCTGCCTGGGAGCTCTCGGGCGCATAACGCATCAGGCTGACCGTCAGATTTCCGTCCATGTTCATATTAAGGCTGCTCAGATACTGGTTTTCCTCTAAGGCAACCGGCAGCTCCGTAGTCTGCTGACTGTCTATATCCATGGAAATGAGTTTCGTCCCGTCGCCTGAGTATTCCAGATAAAAGAGGTTCCTGTCATTTCCAAGGGCCATCTTTCCCACCGTGTTTCCGGCGCTTCCAAGGGGATGGTATTCCGGCACGTAGACATATCCGTCCGCATCCGCATCCTCAGTGCCTTCATCCTTTACCGGCGCGGTATCGGGACCGGCCTGTTCCGGCTGCTTTCCACATCCGCCCAAAACAAATGCCGCCGCAAGCGCCATTATTACACGCAGTATAGATTTCTTTTTCATTTTTATAACCATACTCCTTTCCAAAGCAGACTGAAAATTTCAATTTTCCCTCCGCTTCTATGCTTTATCATACTAAGTATACCATACCACAAACTGTAATATGGTACAATATTTTGAAAAGAAAAATATATGCCACCGGGGCTTAAGCGAAAGATATCAGTCATATTTATAACATCATTCCCTCAAAAATCAGACAGTTTATTTTCCACGGATTTTATAAAATGGTTGTGGAGTAAGATTTTACAAAAGTGCAAAGGCATGGAGGAAAAATGATAGCATATAATTTAGAATTTCACAATGTGGACCATCTGGAGAGGGTTCCCGGAATGAGCGGGCTGCGATTGGAGCGTTTCCCGGAACATTTCAAACGCGAACTCGGGATTTCGGACAACCATAACGGGCAGTTTCGGGCAAAACGGGCTCATGGCTGCGAAATCCGGTTTGTGACAGAGGCAAAGTACTTTGATATCGGCCTGACCGCGGTGGAGGCGGATGTGGATATTGTGGTTTACTATGGCGATATGATGCATTCCGGATATACGCTGAAAGCGGGAGTATGCTCGGTAATCCATGTGGAATACCCGGAAATCTACAAACAGGCGGATGTAAAAAGGCTTCCAAAGGGGAGATTTGCTCCTTATGTATGGCGCGTCCAGTTTGGCATGAACGGTTATATTTATTTCCATTATTTAGATACCTTCGGATATGAGCACAGACCGCCGCTGGCGGAGGAAAAGCCGGAAGTTTTGTGGGCCGCGTACGGCTCGTCCATTACCTGCGGCAGCGTTACCATGCTGTATTCCAACAGCTATATTGAACAGGCGGCGCTTCATTTAGGATATGATGTAATGAACAAGGGATTGTCGGGGTCCTGTATGTGCGAACCGGCGGCAGCGGATTATCTGGCGTCGCTTAAGGCAGACGTGCTGTCTCTGGAGCTGGGGGTCAATATGCTGATTCCTTTTGAAAAGGACGAGTTTGAGAGCCGGGTTCGATATTTACTGCAGAAAGTTCTGCAGGAAAGCCCGGCGAAAGAAATTTTTGTGATAGATATTTTCCGTAACAGGGGCCCTTTATTAACCGACCGCAGCGACCCGCAGTACAGAAATTATTTTGTGTTCAAGGAGATTGTAAAAAGACTTGCCGGTGAAATGAAAGACGACAGAGTGACAGCGATTGACGGACACGATATTGCAGCAGACGAAACATGTCTGAGTACGGACCTTCTTCATCCCTCTGATAACGGGCATATTCTTATGGGAAGAAATCTGGCGGAAAGGATGAAAGGAGAGAACGGATATGGACCAAAGGAAATCATATGACGTGATTGTGACAGGAGGCGGCCCTTCGGGGGTGGCCGCGGCCGTGGCGGCGGCAAGGAACGGCTGCAAAACCCTGTTAATCGAAAGAGGAAGCTGTCTGGGAGGCATGGCGACACAGGCGCTGGTGCCCGCATTCGGCCCCTTTACAAATGCGGAAGTGGATTTGATTGGAGGAATCGGGAGAGAAGTTTTAGAGAGGATGAAAAAAGAGGGATATGAAAGTCCTTTTTATGACAGAAAACCTGACCGGATTGAAGGGATAGACTGGCATCAGATTGATTCGGAAGTACTTAAGCGTGTTTTGGACGAAATGGTTTTGGAAAGCCGGTGTGACATTTTGTTCCATACAGAGGTGATTGAAACAGAAAAAAACGGCAGAGAGGTGCGGGCGGTATGTACGTTTTATAAGGGGAAAAAAGAATGGATTGACACCGGATACCTGATTGACTGTACGGGAAACGCGGATTTGGCAAAAATGGCAGGCGCCGGTTTTGATTATGGGGATGAAGAGGGAAAAGTACAGGCTGGCACACTATGCTTTCGGGTAGCCGGTATTGATGTGCCAAAGTTCATGGATTATGTGAGAGATACGGGTGAAGACGGAAATCTTTCAAAAGCGTGTGAAAGGGCGGTTAAAAACGGGGATTTTCCGGGCGGAGAGGTGAAAGTTGGAGGGATGGCGCTGCAGGCGGACGGCGTTGCGGGCCTGAACTTTGGACACAGCTATAATCTGTCGCCCTTAGACCCCTGGAAATTCAGCCGGTCCGAAATCGAAGCGAGAAGAAAACTGCCCGAACTGGCAGCCTTTTTGAGGAAATATGTGCCGGGAATGGAGAACTGCGTCCTTGTGGCGGGCGGCTATGGTATTGGCGTACGGGAATCCAGGAGGCTGCGCGGGCGCTATACTCTGACCGGAGACGATTATTTTAAGAGAGCGGATTTTGAAGACGCCATTGCCTATTATTCTTATCCGGTGGATATGCATGCCGCCGTTCCGGAGGAAGGGGCAAAGATGGAATCAAATTATCAAAAGTGGCGGTACAAAAACGGAGAGTGCTACGGCATCCCTTACAGATGCCTGCTGCCGGACAATCTGGATAATCTTGCAGTGGCGGGCAGGGCCGTCAGTGCGGACAGAATTATGATGGCTTCCGTCAGATTGATGCCGCCCTGCTTCGCAACCGGCCAGGCCGCCGGCACCGCGTGCGCGATTGCCGTGAAAGAAAGGGTAAATCTGAGGGAAGTGGATGCAGGCAAATTGAGAAATAAGTTAAAGGAACAGGGATGCTATTTAAAATAAAGGTCAAAAACAGGGAACAGCAAAGACTGCTGCTACGGTTTATTACAGGAGGCGGAAAATGAGGACTGATTTTGAAATGCCGGAAAAATGGGCAAATGAATTTCTGGAGTTTGCAGGAAAAAGCCCGGTGGGAAATACACGCAGGCCGGAACGGTTTATCAAAAAAATGAAGGAAAACACAGGAATTGTCGGGAAACTCAGCATATGGGGGAAAGATTCCCATGGTCTTGAGAGAAAGAACCCGCTTATTGTGGCGCTTGGCGACAGTGTGACGGCAGGGCATTTTGAATGGTCCCTGGAAGAGAAAAAGCTGGAACTGTTTTTAAAAGGAGAGTGGCAGCCGGAAAAAGGAGAAATAATAGAGATAACGGATGCAAGGGAAGTTTATCACGAGCGGTTCCGCCGGAAATTAATCGACTTATTTGAACAGACAAGCGTAAGCGTGGTCAATTCGGGGATTGCCGGAGATACGATAATCGGAATGCGGGAGAGGCTTGAGAGAGATGTAATCCGGTATCAGCCCGATTTGGTTTTAATCAATGGAGCGATTAACTGGGGCAGCGATTTGGGAACGACGGAAGATTATGGGGAAATTTTGAGGGAGGTAGTCAGAAAAACGGCGAAAATGACGGAAGCGGATATTATTTTGATGACGCCCAATATGGTATGTCCGAATCCGTTATCCAGGGAACCTGTAAGGCTCTCTGAAAGGGTGGAATGCATTCGCAATCTGGCGGAGGAAGAAAAGGTTTGTCTGGCAGATGCTTATGCTGTCTGGGAGGCGTTTGTAAAGCAGGGGTATCCTCTTTCGCAAATGCTTGCCAATGGAATCAATCATCCGTCAAAAGCGGGACATGAAGTTTATGCGTTGGTGTTGATGAAATTATTTGGATGAGTCTGAATCCACGACGGTGTTAAAAGAAGAAAAACGGAGGGAAAATCAATGAAAGGATTAGAAAAACTAAAAGAACCAAAGAAAGCGAGAATAGGAATTTACAGCGCGGGACTCCATACATACTGGGAACAGTTTGCGGGCCTTAAGGACTGCCTGACGGGATACAACAAATTTATTGAAAACCGTCTTGAAGAATTTGGAGAGGTGTTTAATTTCGGGCTTGTGGATACGGAGGAGGGCGGAAGAGCGGCGGGAGAATACTTTAACAAAAACAATGTGGATATTGTATTTCTGCACGTGGCGACCTATTGTACCAGCGCGTGCGTCCTTCCCGTTCACCAGATAAATAAGGCGCCGGTTATCGTTTTAAATCTGCAGCCGGCCCCGGAAATGAATTATGAAAAGACAGGAACGGACAGATGGCTGGCGCAGTGCGTAGGATGCTCCGTGCCGGAAATAGCCAATGCGTTTAACCGGTCGGGAATTGCCTTCCGGGCGGTAAACGGCCTTTTAGGGCTTCGGGAGACTCCGGCTTTTGCAAAGGCGGACGAGACGACGTTTGAACGTCCGGAGGCGGTTAAAGCATGGAAGGAAATCCGAAAGTGGTGCATGGCGGCCGGCGTAAAGCGCACGCTGCAGCATGGAAGATTCGGATTCCTGGGAGGATATTACAGCGGTATGCTGGATATGTACAGTGATTTTACAATGCTTCAGGCGCAGACAGGAATAGACGTTGAAATTCTGGAGATGAGCGATTTGGACGCGTACCTTAAAGCGGTCACCGACGAGGAAGTCCGGGAAAAAATGGAGGAGATTACCCACTTTTTTGAGATTTCCGGCGATTCTCCCTCTGATGTGATTGCAAAAAAACCTACGGCGGAGCAGATGAACTGGTCGGCAAAAGTGGCCGCCGCGCAGGAAAAAATGGTGCTTGACCGGAATCTTGACAGTATTTCTTATTATTATCACGGCAGGAACGACCATTTTGAAGAAGTGCAAAGCGGCTTTATTGTAGGATTTTCCCTGCTGAATGCAAAGGGAATTTCCTGTTCCGGTGAAGGCGATATCAAGACGGCCCTTGCCATGAAAATTGCGGATATCTGCGGAACGGGCGGAAGCTTCTGCGAGATTGTAGCGGCGGATTTTAACAGGGACACCATGATTTTAGGGCATGACGGACCTTTCCATTTCGCTGTTTCAAAAGACAAGCCAATCCTTCGGGGGATGGGCGTTTATCACGGGAAACGGGGAAGCGGCGTTTCCGTGGAAGCAAAGGTGAGTCCGGGTGCCGTAACCACTCTCGGGGTAACGCAGACCGGCGACGGCAGACTGAAATTCAATATCAGTGAAGGGGAGGCAATCGATGCGCCGATTTTGCTGAACGGCAATACCTCCACGCATATCCGGTTCGCGCAGAAACCGGCCGAGTACATGGACAACTGGTTTGCGGAGGCGCCGACGCATCACCTGGCGCTGTCTGTGGGCCACAATGCGGGGCTGTTTAAAAAGGCCGCAATGATAATGGGCATTCCGTACGCTCAATATTAAGCCGTCTGCAGGTTACGTCAAAAATTGAACATAGCTGCGTCAATTGGTGAATTTACCGGATGGTATTGCTTCGATAAAATAAAGTCATAAAAAAACACGGGAGGTATAAGATGAAACTTAAAAAAGTATTAGCTTTAACAATGGCGGCAATGCTGACAGTTACGGCATTGGCGGGATGCGGAAACAGCGGGACGGATTCGCCGGAGGAATCACAGACGGAACAAAGCAAAGAGAGCGCGGAGCCCGAAGAAAGCGAAGCTTCGAATGCGGGGGATGAGGTTTCCGCGGAGAGCAGCGGAGAAAAGACCGTGATTACTGTCTGGACCAAAGACCGCCATGATGCGGAATTTATGCAGGGTAAGATTGACGAGTACAATGCGACCAACACAGATAATATCGAAGTGGTGTATGAGATTTATTCCGATAACTATTCGCAGGCAGTGGACATGGTTTTCCAGAATGGCGATGCACCGGACATGTTCGTATTTCTGGACCAGGTATTCCAAAACTACTACAATACAGGAAAGTTTGCGGATATCACGCCTCTGATGGACGACGAGTTTAAGGCGACCTTTGCCGACAACATGATAGACGGCTTCAACGTATTTGACGGAAAGTGTTATTTTATACCGACAGCAGCGACGGCATGCCGCCTGTTCTACAATAAAGATATTTTTGCAAAGGTTGGAATCGAGAAAGCGCCGGAAACACTGCAGGAGCTGGTGGACGATGCAAAGTTAATCACAGAACAGCTTTCTGGGGAAGGCATTTACGGATTTGCAGCCAACATGAAGAGCGCCCAGTCAGCCTTAAGCCGTTCTTTAATGAAACAGGGAGAAAGGGAGTTGGGAATGAAGTTCGGCTATGACTTTAAGAATGGCCGGTACGACTTTACAGGTTACGAAAGTCTGGTAAGCGCATGGAAAACGCTGATGTCGCCCGAATGTGCATTCCCTGGATGTGAATCGCTGGATATTGACCCATTAAGGACACAGTTTGCTGACGGAAAAATCGGTATGTATATGTCGTTTACACATGCGGAGCCGGGCGTTTACGCCAATCAGTTCCCCATGGAGCAGGAGTGGGGATGCGCACAGCTTCCGGTAACAGACGGCAAAGTGGTAGGAGCGGAGCACTATCAGCCGCTTAACGGATACCTGTTCAACGCGGAAAGCGAACATCTGGAAGAAGCGTGGAAGGTATATTGCGCGGTATTTGCCAATGTGGATACGTTAAAGGAATACTATGAAAACGGTTTTGGCATTTCCACAGTAAAAAAAGTAATCGAAAGCGCCCAGCCGGCACAGTACTATCTGGACAATCCGGACCTTCTGGTCTGCGATACGGACGCGGTTTATCCGCTGAATCCCGGAGAAGTAAATGTGGACGCCGTAATCATTGAAGGACAGAATATGTATGAGGCCATGGCGGAAATGATATTGGGCGATATGGATATTGCGGAGGGCCTGCAGGATTTGACAGACAGATACAATGCGGCTCTGGACGCTGGTATTGCGGAAGGGGCCGGAACGGAAATTAAGATTGATAACTTTGACCCCATGAATCCATAACACTAACAGCCGCGGAAAGTCTGGGGGGATGGGGATACCGTAAAGAGATTTACGGTGTCCCTTTTTAAAACCGAAAGACCCCGGGAAAATAACAGAAAATTATGAAAGGATGATAGAAATGTCGAAAAAAGAAAAAATCTCACCGGCAAAGCGCAAACGGCTTATCCGTGAAAATCTGCGCTCCTACAGTCTCTTACTGCCCAATTTGATACTGTTTCTCGCGTTTTCGGTATATCCGGTATTATGGACATTTAAATATGTTTTTTACCGCTATGGGGGATACGGTTCCAGCGTTCCCAAATTTGTGGGGTTTGATAATTTAATCCGTGTGTTCGGCGACGATATTTATTGGAAAGCCGTGAAAAATACTTTTGTCTACGCGGGGGCAAAAATTTTGTTTGTCATCCCCATTGCCTTTTTTCTGGCGCTTTTGCTGAACAAAAAAAGAAGGGGAAACGGCTTTTTCCAGAGTGTAATCTTTATGCCTACCGTTATGAGCTCGGCGGTTATGGGACTGGTTTTTTATCTTCTGTTTAACGTGTATAACGGCCAGATTAACAGATACTTACTGGACTGGAACATCATTTCGCAGCCTGTCAACTGGCTGGGGAAACAGCATGCGATGAAGACGCTGGTTATCACGGCCATATGGGGCGGTATCGGTAATTATATGGTATATTTTATCGCCGGCCTTCAGCAGATTTCCCAGGATACGCTGGAAAGCGCAAGGATTGACGGGGCAAACAGGCTGCAGACTTTGTGGTACATCACGATTCCCATGCTGGGGCCTATTCTGAAAATTATCCTGATGCTGTCCATCACGGCGGCGTTCTCGGATATGAACAGCGTTATGGTTCTGACTGAGGGCGGCCCTACCAACGCGACAATGGTTATGGCTCTTTACGGCTACCAGTTCTTCTTCCCGATTTCGGCAGGAACCGTTATCACGCCCCAATACGGTTATGGCGCTGCGGTCAGCACGGTTTCCGCGGTGATTGCGGGACTGATTACGCTTGGCTATCTGTTTATTTCCAGAAAACTGGATGACATTTATTAGAGGGGAGGAAGCAAAGATGAGGAGAACAAAAGAAGGGCTGCTTCTTACGATTTCTTATATTTTTATAGGAATCATGGTTGTTTTTACCATTTATCCTATTATTTATACGATTGTCGGTTCCTTCAAAACCAACAGTGAATTGACCCTGGGAGGAAGCTTTTTCCCGGAAATATGGCACGTGGAAAATTATGTGCAGGCTTTTATACAGGCGGATTTCGTCAAATATACATGGAACAGCGTAATTGTCAGTATGGCGGTTATGGTGATTGCAACTCTTACGGCTTCTCTGGCAGGCTTTACCTTTGCCAGAAGAAATTTTGTGGGAAAAAAGCTGTGGCTTGCCGCATATACCACGCTGATGTTTGTGGCATTAGGCTCCGTCACCTTATACCCGATTTATTCCCTGCTTACGGCGCTTCACCTGAATAAGTCGATAGCCGGTCTGATTCTGGCGCTGGTAAGCGGGCAGGCTTCCAATGTCATGCTCACGATGGGCTTTGTGAAAAGCATTCCCAAAGAGCTTGATGAGGCGGCGATTATTGACGGCTGCAGTTTATACGGTATCTTTTTTAAGATTATTCTGCCATTGATTAAACCCATTATGGCAGTGGTGGCGCTGTTCTCGTTCCGGCAGGCATGGAACGATTATGTTACCACTTTGATTATGAGTATTTCACTGCCGAAGCTGCGAACCTTGACGGTAGCGGTTGTCCAGCTTAAGTATTCCGTCAACGCGGCGGCGGAATGGCACATTATGCTTGCCGGAGCCTCGATTGCCATTGTCCCCATATTAATTGTCTACGGGTTTTGCCATAAGCAGTTTATCGGCGGATTGACGGCAGGAGCGGTAAAAGGATAAGGGCCGCGGGAAAATTACCTGAAAGTCTACTTTGACTTTTTGTTTTCAGATATAATCATAGTAGATGGAGGGCGCGTTATGAAACTATTGGGTAATCTCAGACTGAGGACGAAAATCATACTTGTCTGTGTCATTATTTTGCTTTTAAACAGTATTATCTGCGGTGGCCTTTACTATAATTATGCATTCAAGGACACCCTGAAAAATTATTATTCCAGCTCGGAGGATATGGTTTCCCAGATTCGCATGCAGCTTGGCAGTGAGACGCAGTCCATTGCAAAAAGGGTTCATGCCATTTTCAATAATATGTCGTTCTATGTGCCGATATCCCAGTATCTGCAGAATCAGGATACGGCGAACTATGTGAAATTACTGAGCGATATTTCGGACGTGGTTACCGAATTTCATCAGGGGGACAGGTATATCCACTCGGTCAGCATCGAGACGGATTTTGGCAGCTTTGATAATTTTACCAGAATCAGGAACCATGAATTTGATTTCATGGAATCGGATATGCACAGCTTTTTTTCCCAAAATCCCGGCGAATCGATTTGCTGGTATCCGGCGATGGTTTCACCGATATTCAAGAGCAGCGACATGGTGATACCGGTAATTTACCGTTTTACCCTAAACCGCAGGGAAATCTATGTCATCGTCAGTCTGCAGCAGTCAGAGATTGAGAAGTTTTTGAAGGATACCTATAGTTCCTACGATGAAATCTTTATTGCAGACAGAAACGGTGAGAACATTTTAAACTGTGGGGAAAGGGAAGCGCGGATTCTGGATTTCTTTTCGGGAGACGAACTGGAACACCAAAACGCAGTCTGTAAGGAAGTGAAGATAGACAAAGAGACGTACCTGGCCACCTACACGGAAATGAGCGGTACCGGATGGCGAATCTGCGCAATGAGGAGAGCGGAATCCCTGGTGGGAAATCTGGAGCGGCTGCGGTATTTCATTGTGGTTGTGGTATGTATCTGCACGGCAATCAGTATTATGTTGATTATTCTGATAGCCCACAGGATAACCGTATCGTTAGGCCAGCTTGCCGCCGTTATGAACAAAGTCACCAGAGAAGAGGATTTTCAGAGCCAGTTTGTATATCCTTACCATGACGAGGTGGGGAATCTGGGCGTCAGCTTTAACTATATGATTCAGAAGATTAACCATCTGGTTACGGAGCTGAATGCCAATATTGAAGAACTGCGGGAGGAGAAGGAGAATGTAAAGAAGGTTCTGACGCAGAAACGGAAAGCGGAGCTGAAGGCTTTGCAGGCGCAGATTAATCCGCACTTTTTATATAACACGTTAAATGCGATTACCTGGCAGGCGGCGGACCAGGGAGTGCCGGAAATCAGCATCCTGTCCAATTCGCTGGGCAAATTTTTCAGAATCAGCCTAAGCAGGGGAAAAGAAGTCATTACCGTCCGGGAAGAGCTGGAACATGTGGAAAATTATCTCAGGATTCAGGGAATACGGTATAAGGATAAAATTCAGTACGAATTTCATGTGGCGGAGGATATTAAGGACCTGTTTATTATAAAGCTGGTGCTGCAGCCCCTTGTGGAAAATTCCATTTATCACGGAATCAAGGTGAAGAAGGGAACCGGACACATCCGCATATGCGGCAGGCGGGCCGTAAACGGGGCCGGAATGCAGACGCTGCAGATTTGTGTGGAGGATGACGGAGAGGGGATTGAAGAAGAGAGACTGAAAGTAATTAAGGATGGATTGTCCTTTGGACGCATCAGCCAGGACAGCGGATACGGCATTTACAATGTCAATGAAAGAATCAGGCTGTATTATGGCGACGCGTACGGACTTTTAATGGAAAGCGAGCGAGGGAAAATCACACATGCAACCGTCCGGATACCGGTTCAGACTACGGAGGAGATATAATCATGTATCGTATTGTCATTGCAGACGACGAAGAGTATACAAGAGATTTGCTGGCCCAGAACATCAACCGGTCGCAGAAAGAGTTCCGGGTAGTGGGGAAAGCGCGGGACGGCGAGGAAGCCTTTCAACTGGTGAAAGAGCTGGAGCCGGATATTCTGATTACGGATATCTGTATGCCGATTGTGGACGGACTTAAGCTAATCTGTAAGATTCGGGAACTGAATTATTCCCTGAAAACAGTGATTATAAGCGGTTACGATGATTTCGCCTATGCGAAGCGGGCGCTGACGCTGGGGGTGACAGAGTATCTTTTAAAACCGTTTTCTCCCGACGAAGTTTATGAAGTGCTGGAAAAGATTAAGACAGAGCTGGAAAACCAGAGAACACTGATGAATAACATTCAGGAAATGAAAGATAAACTGGAGGACAGCCGCCAGATATTTCAGGAACAGGTGGTAAAGGAGCTGGTGCAGAAAGCGCGCTTTGCGGAGCGGACGGATTTGGCTGTGCAGTTACCGGAGAGGGCAAAAAAGGCGGGAATGAATCTTCACACCAGTTACTGCACGGTGGGGGTTTTGCGGATTTATTCCAATCTCAAAAACCGGGAACAGGATATGACAGGCTTTTTGGCCGTCATTAAGGATACCTATTTTAATAAAAAGTGCAGTACCTATATTACCCGGATAAATGAAAAGCAGATTATTATTCTGTTTCTGGGGGAGTATCATAATTCACAGTCTTTTACCAGAGATATCAGGGAGGGACTGTCCGCTATCTGTGACAGCATGGAAAAGTATTACGATTTGCAGGCTAATTGTGTCATTGGAGGCATTTATCAGGACTGGCGGAAAATCCATAATTCTTATGAGGAAGCGCTGTCCGTCTGGCACGGAATCCTGAAAAGGCCGGAAACAGTGGTCTTTTATGAGGAGGAGGTGCTTCATGGGGAAAAAGGAAGAAAAGACGCGTTAGAGCGTCCCTTTGAGCTGGAGCAGCAGCTTTTAATCCATATTCAAATGGGCAGGAAAGAAAAGGCGGAGGAAAGCTTATATGAAATCCTGCGCTATTATGAGAGTATGAATGTCCAGTCCAGCGGTTTTGTCAGCATTTCCCTTTTGGGACTGGTTATTGACATTTCCGGCACGCTTACAAAGGTCGGCGGTCAGGGCCAGGTCTGGGAAGATGAAAATGTGGCGGAGTATTTAAAAAATCATTTTTCCTACGGAAGCCTGCAGGAGGCGCAGGAGGTTCTCCAGGCGTATGTCTTAAAATGCTGCGAAAGATTTGAGGCAATTAACGAAAAGCAGGGGGACCGTATCGTATCCCGGGTAAAAGAACTGATTGAAAAGAATTTAAGCGATGAGGAATTTAATTTAGAGACAGCTTCCGCAATGCTTTACTTCAGCCACAATTATGTGCGTCAGATATTCAAGCAGATTACGGGGGAGAGCTTTATGGAATATCTGATACGAAGACGGATGGAGCGGGCGAGAGAACTTTTGAAAAACGAGTCTTATAAGATTCAGGAGGTGGCTTCGCAGACAGGTTACAGCAACCAACGTTATTTTGCAAGCTGTTTCAAAAAATACTATGGCTATACGCCGACGGAATACAGGAACCGGTTAAAAGAGGAAATTTAAGCAGGAGGAAAAATAAATGGCTAAGATGATGCCGGAATTAAAATCAAGTAAAGTGATTACCCGCTATAACGGCGGAGAACCGATATTAAGCAAAAAAGATATTCCCTATGAGGCGGACTGCATTTTTAATGCGGGCGTGGCGAAATATCACGGAAGATATGTGATGGCATTCCGAAATGATTATCAGTTTGACGGCGTAGGGGCGTTTGGCAAATGTGTGATAGGCATCGCCTTTTCGGAGGACGGCATCCACTGGGAGGTGCAGGATAAACCGTTTTTGACGGTGGAGGATATGAAGGACGCGGATGTCACGAAGGTGTACGACCCCCGCTTTACGGTGATTGAGGATAAATGTTATCTCTGCTTTGCGGTGGATACGAACCATGGGCTGCGCGGAGGCGTCGCCGTGACGGAGGATTTCAGGTCGGTGGAGGTATTGTCCCTGACCGTGCCGGATAACCGTAACATGGTGCTGTTCCCGGAAAAAATCGACGGCAAATTCGTCCGTCTGGAACGACCCTTTCCGGTATATTCCAGAGGCGGGAAGGACCGGTTTGATATCTGGATGTCGAAATCCTATGATTTGAAATACTGGGGGGAATCCAGTCTGCTTATGGGAGTGGAGGACGTGCCTTATGCCAACGATAAAATCGGACCCGGCGCGCCGCCGGTGAAGACGGATGCCGGGTGGCTTACTTTGTTCCATACGGTGGATATTGACAGGACAAGGGGAAAGAACGGATGGGAGGCGTGCTGGCAGAAGCGTTACTGCGCCGGAATTATGCTGCTTGATTTGGAAAATCCCTCTAAAATTATCGGAATGTATAAGGAGCCCCTTATTGCGCCGGAAACGGAGTATGAGGTTGAGGGAGGCTTTCGGACCAATGTCATTTTCCCGGGAGGACTGATTCTGGAAGATGACGGAACGCTGAAAATCTATTACGGAGCGTCGGATACAGTGGAATGCATGGCAACCGCCAATGTGGAGGAGGTAATTCAATTATGCAGGCCGGTCAGTTAAGCAAAGAAGAACTGGATAATTTACATAAAGAGTTTCAAAATCCGTCGGCAGAGTACCGCGGAACCCCTTTCTGGGCATGGAACTGTGAAATTACGAAGGAGAAAGTAACGCGTATTCTTTCGGACTTTCAGAAAATGGGAATGGGAGGCGTATATCTGCACAGCCGGACGGGTATGAGTATGCCGTATCTGGGAAAAGAGTTTATGGACATGGTGCATTTTTCCCATGAGAAAGCAAAAGAGCTGGGGCTTCGGGTATGCCTGTATGATGAGGACAGGTGGCCGTCGGGCTATGGCGGGGGAATGGTAACCCAAAAAGAAGAATACAGAAGCCGCTTTTTACTGCTTTCTCCCAAAGAGCTTGCGCCAGGCGAATTATGGGACGAAGCGGGGCATAAGGCAAGCGCGCAGGCTGCGCCGGGAAAAAAGCGGAAACTGCTCGCCCGTTACCAGGTAAGGCTTGCGGGCGGCTGGCTGTCTGGCTATTACCGCATGAAGGAAGGGGAAAAAGAACAGGAGGAAAGGAAAAAGGAGGGCTGGAAGACCTGGTACGCTTACCTGGAAATCAGCGGGGATAACCCCTGGTTTAATAACCAGTCATATGTGGATACCTTAAATCCCGCGGCAATCCGCGCGTTTATCAATATTACCTATGAAGCGTATAAAAGGGAGCTGGGGGATGCGTTCGGGAAAAGCGTTCCCATGATTTTTACCGACGAACCTCAGTTCACTTTCAAAACGCAGTTTGGGTATGCGGAAGAAGAAAAGTTCCAGACAATCCCGTACACGGATGATTTTGAGGAAACCTACCGGGAAACTTACGGGGAAAGTTTTCTGGATTATCTGCCGGAGATTTTCTGGGAATTTTCGGACAATCGGATATCCGTTCACCGCTACCGCTATCACGACCATGTTTGCCGGCGGTTTACGGAAAGCTACGCGGACCAGGTTGGAAGCTGGTGCGAGGAAAACAATATCCTTCTGACAGGCCATATGATGAGGGAGCCGTATCTGGAATGGCAGACGATGGCGCTTGGGGAGGCCATGCGCTCTTACCGTTCCTTCGGGATTCCCGGCATGGATATTCTCTGCGACCGGAGGGAGCTTACCACGGCCAAACAGGTGCAGAGCGCCGTACACCAGTTTAATGCGCCGGGAATGACCAGCGAAATTTACGGAGTTACCAATTGGGATTTTGATTTCCGGGGGCATAAGATGGCTGGAGACTGGCAGGCGGCGCTGGGCGTAACAAGCCGCACCCATCATCTTACATGGACTTCTATGGGAGGAGAGGCAAAACGGGATTACCCGGCTTCCATAGGCAGCCAATCGCCGTGGTATGAGGAATATTCCTACATAGAAAATTATTTTGCCAGATTGAATACGGTTCTGACCAGAGGAAATCCCTATGTGAAAGTGGGAGTGATACATCCCATTGAATCCTACTGGCTGTATTTCGGAACGCAGGAAAATACCCATGAAATCCGCCGGGAAAGAGAGGAAAACTTTGTAAACCTGGTAAGATGGCTCATTCTCGGCCTGATGGATTTTGATTTCATTTCCGAATCCCTGCTGGCGGACTTTGCGCAGGAGGATAAGGAAGGCTTTCAGGCAGGCGCCATGAAGTATGACGTGGTGCTGGTACCCGATTGCATGACACTGCGAAAAAGCACCCTGGAGAGATTAAAGGAATTTGAAGGACGGGGCGGTAAGATTGTCTTTGCCGGGAGGATTCCGGAGTATATAGACGGAATGGCCGACGAGGAAGCGGCAGAGTTTGCCCGCCGCTGCCAGAGGGTCAGGTATTCCAGGCAGGCGGTTCTGGAAGCGTTAGAGCCTTACCGGTGTCTTGATATTCGCGACGGCGAAGGGAAAAGAAGTGCAAATATGCTGTACCAGATGAGGGAGGAAGGGGCAGAGAGATGGCTGTTCGCGGCGCATTGTGAAAAACCGGAGAATCCCGATTTGGCAGAGGCGGAAACGTTCCGCTTTACCGTGCCGGGAAATTTTGAACTGGAAAAATATGACGCCCTTACCGGAAGCATTGAGAGACATCCCGCTGAATACGAAGAAGGAAAAACCAGTTGGGAAGAAATTTCCTATGAGCATGATTCCTTTTTATACCGCCTGATTCCTTGTGACGCAAAAAGAGCCGAAAGCAGGGGGAAGAGACAGGCGCAGAGAGAGACAGCGCCTCAAAATCTGCAGGAGATAAAAATCCCCGGCCTGATGCCGGTGACACTGCATGAGCCGAACGTTTTGCTGCTGGACCGAGCGGAATATGCCTTTGATGAGGAAGAATGGAACGAAGAGGAAGATATTTTAAGAATTGATAACAGGTTCCGCGAAAAGCTGGGGCTGCCTCTGCGCACGGAAGCCTTTGCCCAGCCCTGGGTGGAGACAGAGGACGAAAAGAAGAGGCGGAAAGAGAAGAAACATACCCTGCATTTAAGGTTTCAGGTGGAAGCGCTGCAGAATACAGAGGGAGTTTTGCTGGCACTGGAGGGGCCTGAACACACGAAAGTATTGTGGAACGGAAAAGCTGTGGAGAGCGTCGTTTTAGGATGGTATGTGGACGAGGCAATCAAAACCATAAGGCTGGGAGAAATAAAAGCCGGTATCAATGTACTGGAACTTGCGGTATTTTTTGACGGCAAAGTTCCGGTTGAAAACGTATACTTATTAGGAGATTTCGGGGTCGATTTGCGGGGAAGAAAGGCATACGTTACCGGTCCGGTCCGGGAAATGACGTTTGGCGATTTATGCGGCCAGGGACTGCCTTTTTATGGCGGGAACGTCACATATCATGCGGAGTTTGAACTGGACGATGCCGTAAGTGGCCTGCAAATTCAAATTTCAAAATTCCGTGCGCCGTTAATTCGGGTAAAAGTGGACGGAACCGATTTGGGAAGAATTGCTTTTTCGCCGTATCTTAAAAAAACCGGACGGCTGGAAAAAGGACGGCATCTGCTGGAGATAACCGTTTACGGCAGCCGTGTCAATACCTTTGGGCCTGTCCATAACTGCAATGAAAAGGAAATCTGGATTGGGCCGGACGCGTGGCGGACAGTGGGGACGTCATGGTCATATGAGTATCAGTTAAAACCGGCCGGGATTTTGGTCAGCCCGGTGCTGCTTGCATAAAGCCGGATAAGCGGATTCGTAGAGGCGAGCGTATAACAGATACATGTCAAACCTATAGGATGCGCCTGCTGCCATTTGGTTAAAAGCGCCGTATGGCAGCAGGATAACGCAGCGATAATAAAAACTTGCATATTTTAGTTGCTTATGCTAAAATTTAGCCGTTGAACAAACAGACTATTGATTAAAAAAGGAGGGCATGCCATGCAAAACAGTATAATAATCCAAAACAGAATAGTGAAATTGACAGTCAAAGGTATGCCGCTTTGCGCGTCTTATATATAGGAAGTTTTCAATTGCTTTTTATTATATTTGGAAGAGGAAGTGTTGCAGGCACCTTTGGGGTGCTTTTTTTGCGCCCATTTTTAAAGAAAAGGAAAATAGCAGAATGATAACGGTAAAAGGAATTTATGCAAAAGCAAAGATATTCACAGACGACGCAGAGGACTATGCGCAGGCACAGGTGAAAATGATATGTGATAACGAAATTGCAGAGGGGAGTACAATCTGCCTGATGCCGGACATCCATCCCGGTAAAATAGGGCCCATCGGTCTTTCCATGACAGTCACGGATAAGGTAATCCCACAGCTTTTAGGGACGGATATCGGGTGCGGTATGACCTGTGTAAAACTGAACAAAACTAATGTAGAGTTCCAGAAACTGGACAGAATTATCCGGGAAAATGTGCCGTCAGGTTTCGCCATACGAAAAGAGCCTCATCACATGGCAGAGGAATTTTCCTACAAAGAGCTTCATTGCATCCGCCATATTAACAGGGAAAAAGCGGACAGAAGCCTTGGCACGCTCGGCGGCGGCAATCATTTCATCGAACTGGATAAGGGGAATGACGGCAGCCTGTACCTGGTGGTGCATACGGGAAGCAGACATCTGGGGGAGGAAGCGGCGGAGTATTACACGAAGCTTGCCAGTAGCAGCCTGAAAAAACAGGGGAAAGAAGTGCCCTATTACATGGGATACCTGGAAAACGACGACAGAACCGCTTATCTGGAGGATGTGCGGATTATCCAGCGCTATGCCGAATGGAACAGGCAGATTATCGTCAGGGAAATCCTTAAGGGAATGAAGTGGAAAGCGCTGAAGCAGTTTTCAGTGCCGCATAATTATGTGGATGATTCGGGTATGCTCCGCAAAGGCGCTGTTTTTGCGGGAAAAGGAGAATATGTGGTTATTCCGGCCAACATGAGGGATGGCGTTATTTTGGGCATCGGGAAAGGCAGCGCGCAGTGGAATTATTCCGCTCCCCACGGTTCCGGCCGGAAGTTAAAACGCGAGGATGTAAAGAACCGGTATACAGTGTCGGAGTTTAAAAAGGAGATGAAAGGCGTCTACAGTAGCTGCGTTGGCGCGGACACATTAGATGAAGCGCCTTTCGCCTACCGTTCCATAGAGGAAATTATTAAGCAGATTAAAGACACGGTAGAGGTTACAGAGCGATTGAATCCTGTCTATAATTTCAAGGCGGGAAGCAGGAAGTAGAGGAGATGGAGATTTATGATAGTACAGATTAGTGCCGGATTGGGGCCGTCCGAGTGTCAGTTGGCGGTTGCAAAGCTGTTTGAAGCATTACAGAAAGAATATGGCGGCTTAGAAAAGATATCAGAATCAGAAGGAGATGAAAAAGGCTGTTATGATTCTATCCGCTTTCGGACAGAGCATGACCTGAGCCGCCTTGAGGGGACGGTATTGTGGATATGTAAAAGCCCTTTCCGCAGGAACCATAAGAGGAAGAACTGGTATGTGGACGTGAGCGTTATCCCGGAAAAGGGAGAGGTTGATACGGAGAAAGAATACCGTATCGAAAAGTTCCACTGCGGGGGGAGGGGCGGACAGAACGTGAATAAGGTTGAAACAGGCGTGCGGATAATCCATATACCCACAGGACTGACGGCGCAGTCCACCGGGGAACGGAGCCAGTTTAGTAATAAGAATCGGGCTATGGAGAGATTACAGGAGAAAATTGTGGATTTACAAAAGGAGCAGGAAGCGGTGCAGAAAAGTGCCGCATGGCGGGAGCATACCCGTATTGTCAGGGGGAATCCGGTTCGGACTTATGAGGGGGAGAAGTTTGTTTTGAAGAAATCTCAGGAATGATATGGGAGAGAGAAATGTATGGGATTTTGGAAGTATTCATCCGGTATATGCGGAGCGAAAGAGGGATGGAAGCGTATGCGGAAAGAAAAAGCCGGACACGTAATAGATGAAATGATAAAAGAATCTATACGAAAAACAGGAAAGAAAGGCGGGGATGAAAACAGGGGGGGGAGGTGATTCTATGGTTATTTTCCTTCGTCTGTGCTATACTATAACCAACGTAAGGAAAGGAGAGGTTTTATATGCTGGTAAGCAGGGATAAAAAATGGGATTATGCCATTGGGATGATAAAGGTTGACGGCCTTGAGCCTACGCCGGAAATGAAGGAACTGATAGAGAAGGAAAAGCGCGGGGAGATTACCATGGAAGGGATTAAGGAGGCGCTTGACAGGCGGTATAAGGCAAAGGAGTGATTTTGGATGCATGACCCGTACCTCTATCCGGAAACAGAAATTTTAAAAAACCTTTTGGGGATTATGGATAATAAGAAGCTGCAGGAGGCGGAAAGCGATTATGTGACACTGCGACTCTCGGAGATAGCGGAAGATGAGAGGATGGCAGGGGTGTTTGACTTTGCCTCCCTGTGCCGGCTGCATTACCGTATCTTCCAGGATATCTATGAATGGGCAGGGAAGCCCCGTATCATAAACATAGAAAAGATAGAGACAGCTCTTAACGGCATTTCGGTGGAATATTCGGATGTTTTTGACATTGGGAGGGATGCAGGGGCAGCGCTTAAGAAGATGAACAGCTTTGTATGGGAGAGGGCCACACTTGAAGAGGTTGCCAGAAAGTTTTCTGATTATATGGCGGAATTATGGAAAGCGCATCCTTTTCGGGAAGGGAACACAAGGACGGTCGTTACCTTCTGCGCTATGTTTATAGAAGAAAGGGGCATATATATTGACAGTGGCCTTTTCAAGGACAATGCAGAGTATATGAGGGACGCGCTGGTGGCGGCAAGCGCCGTTTTCCATGACCTTGGGGACAGGCGCAAGCCGGAATACCTTTACAGGATTGTAGAGGACGCACTGCAAAGAGGGCAGGAGCTAAAGGAAGATGCAGTCCGCAGGATAAGGTCAGCCGGATATACGGCGGGAAGGGAACAGGTACGGAAAGTGATTACCTGTGAACGTTGGGAATGCCGAAAGTACAGCGCGGACGAGCTCAGGCAGTTACTGAGGCGGAAGGAAAAGACCGAACTGGAAAGATAATTAAAATCTTTTCCGGCATAAGAAGAAAGAGCAGTCTTGCTGCTTTAAACGGCGTGGCATTGTCCTTTCAAAGGAAATACGTTATAATTTTTCCCATAGCAAGAAAAAAGCATGGAGAGGCCTGCCGCATACCTTGCCGGATATGCGGCGGCGTTTCACAGGGGGAATGGATATATATGGGAGAGATTAATCGTGAGGATATGCTGGAACTGACCAGACGTATGACTTTGAAGCGGAACTGCTTTGACAGGATTGCCGGGGCATATCTGGACGAAGAGGGGTTTGTGGACGGAACCTTTAACAAGCATTTTCAGAAACTGTCGCAAAAAGACCAGCAGGCAAACCTTGATATAGCAAAGGCAGTTCCTTTTTCCGATACGAATGTGCAGCTTAGGGAGTATGCTTTCGGGGAAGCGGACAGGAAACCGGGGAGCATATGGCAGATACTTATGGCGCTGAAAGAGTGCGGGCTGAAAAATGACGCGATGCTGGATGTATTTTATGAGGAGTTTGGGCAGAGATACCAAACGAACGGCAGATATGCCATTTACTTTTTCCATGGCAGTTATGACGTCCCGCTGAAAGCCAGCGACAAGGAAAGCCTGTGGGAATCGGAAGAGGTTTATCAGTTCCTGATTTGTGCGGTCTGTCCGGTAAATGGTGATTATGAACCGGGGGAGCCAGAGTGCGGTTTCCTGTTCCCGGCGTTTAAGGACAGGAGCAGCGACATATACAGGATTGACGTTTTTACAGCAGACGGACAGTCTTGGCAGGATGGGGGATTAAGGGAAATCCTGTTGCCGCAACGTCAGGAATGAATGGCAGCTTTATCTGCATATTTTGCAGCCAGGACACAGTCTTCCCCAAAAGAAATATTTACCAAAATAATTAGCACTCACCTCTTTTTTCGGGGAGGCGTGCATTATCTTACTTTATCAGGTCTCGTAAAGCCCGTAAAATCGGGCTTTTCGAGACTTTGCTTTTTCATCAGGCTTCATCAAACGGTATCTTTTTTGTCGCAAATGGGGTATGAAATGGGATATGGAAAAGAGAAGCAAAAAAGGAAGAAAAATTTTTACTTTAGTATTTTTTTATAAATTTGCATTTGACAATTTTACCGGATAATTGTACAATAATGTTATAAAAATGTGAAAATCAATTCGCCATGACGAATCCTGTCAGGCAGAATATCTTTGGCAAATCGCCAGCATTTTCACGGAAAATATATGTTGGCGGAGCCGAAGAAGATTTAGGGATAAAAGCATCCTTTCCTTATTAATAATGCGGCAGCTCTGCCGGAAAAGGAGGAAGGATGAGTGAAACGAAGGAAAAGAAAGACATCGTAGAAAAGGAATTTGTAGCATTTCCCGACGTGGCGGCGGACGTTATCAACGTACTTTTGTATCAGGGAGAAAGGATGGCAGATAAGGACAGCTTAATGGCAGGCCCCACGGAATCTGTCTATCAGGGGAAAAAGAAGCTGCGGAACCAGTATGAGGATATCTGTAAATACAAATTTGCGGACGGCGCAGTCCATCTGATGTACCTTATTGCAAATCAGAGCCGGACAGACGGAAAGATGCTTCTCCGAAAAGCAGGCTATACAGGAGGAATATACCGGGAACAGTACGAAGGGAAAATAAAGGATGCCTGTCCGGTGATAGAATTTGTGCTTTACTGGGGAGAAAACAGGTGGAGGAGTAACCGAAGCATCCGTAAAATGTTCGGGAAGAAGAAGATTTCAGAAAAAGAGTGGAAATATGTAGATAATCTGGAGCTTTACGTATTTGAAATGCGCCGTTTGCCGAAGGAGACGAGAGAACTTTTCGAGAGCGATATGCGGATTGTGGTAGATTTTCTTGCGGAGGGAGCCAGTTATCGCTCGGACAGGAAGGTAGTACATAAAGCGGCGTTAATTAAGATGATAAAGGTATTATCCGGAGATACCGATGTGGACGGTATTGAAGACTGGCTGGAGGAACAGGGAATCAGAGAGGAGGACGAAATAAAAGTGTGCGAATTATTTGACCAATATGAACGGAAGGGAAGAAATGAAGGAAGAAAGCAGGGGAGAAGAGAAGGCAGAAAAGAAGGCGAAGCCAGACGCCTTGTAAAAGACGTCGAAAGCGCAATGAATTTTTTCAGGGTCACATTGGAGAAAGCCTGCGAAGGGCTGGGGACGACGGTTCAAGGGTATGAAAAAGCCAGGGAAATCTGTCTGGAAAGCGAGGCGGTCTTGTAAACCGTTTACCTTTTTAGTATAATGTAGCCGTGCCAAAGCCGGATAAGGCAACGACTTTGCAGCAGGCAGTCATTGCCCGCTGCAAGTTGCTTACCGTAATCAAAAGAGGCAGTCAAAGCAGACTGCCTGAAAGGAATTTGCATGGACGAAAAATTTATAGAAGTAAAGCAGCTTTACAAAACCTTTCATACTAAAAAGCAGAACATTGAGGTTTTAAGGGGAATCGACCTCTCCGTAGGAAAAGGCGATATCTACGGAATTGTAGGATTCAGCGGAGCAGGGAAATCTACTTTAGTCAGGTGCATCAACCGTCTGGAGGAGCCGGATAGCGGGAGCGTACGGATTGGGGATAAGGAAATCACTTCTCTTGGAAAGGCGGAATTAAACAGGCAGAGAAGAAAAATCGGCATGATATTTCAGCAGTTTAACCTGTTTGATTCCATGACGGTGACACAGAATATCGCCTATCCGCTTAAAATGGCGGGCATGGGGGCAAAGGAAGTGCGCGCAAGGGTTGATGAAATGCTGGCGCTGGTGGGGCTGTCGGAAAAAAGGGACGCCTATCCGGGAGAACTCTCCGGCGGGCAAAAGCAGCGGGTGGGGATTGCCAGAGCGCTGGCCAATCATCCGGACGTGCTTTTATCGGACGAAGCAACAAGCGCATTAGACCCGCAGACAACCCTTTCTGTGCTGGACCTTTTGAAGGAAATCAATCAGAAGCTGGGGCTGACGATTATTCTGATTACCCACGAGCTGGAAGTTATCAAGTATACCTGCCACAGGATGGCGGTTATGGAGAACGGGAAGCTGCTGGAACAGGGGCTGGTGAAAGACATTTTCCAGCATCCGCAGTGTGAAACTGCCAAAAACTTTATCGGCGTTTACAACAAATTCAGAAGCGATTACTGGCAGGAGGAAGCGGAATGAGTTTATACAAATATTCTTTTTGGGAAGTGCTGAAAAATGCTTTCAGCGCAGAGGTCTGGGAGCGGGTGCTGCCAGCCATCAATGAAACCATGTATATGGTGGCCGTATCTGCCGCATTTGTGCTGGTGTTCGGTGTAATTCTGGGTCTGGTGCTGGTGATGACGAGCAAGGAGGGGCTGATGCCGTGCAAAGCAGTACATACCGTTTTAAGCGTCGTTATCAACTGCTTCCGCTCACTGCCGCAGGTCATCATTATTATTGTGATGCTGCCGGTGGCAAGAGCGCTGGTGGGCAAATCCTACGGCTCCAACGCCTGCATCATCTCTCTGGTGGCGAGCTGCGTGCCGCTTTTTGCAAGGCTTGTGGAGAGCAGCCTGTTAGAGCTTGACAAGGGAAAAATCGAAGCTGCCAAGGCTATGGGAAGCGGTAATATGAGGATTTTATTTACCATCATGGTGCCGGAAACCATGCCTTCGCTGGTTCGCGCATTTACCAATGCGGTGGTGATTATCATTTCCATGACGGCCCTTGCCGGAAGCTTCGGAGCCGGGGGAATCGGATATGTTGCGGTTACTTATGGGTATACGCGGTTCGAACATGACCTTTTATTTGCAACAATTATCGTTCTGATTGTGATTGTCCAGATTGTGCAGATTCTGGGCGATACCGTTTCCAAAATTATTTTAAAGAGAAGGCATCTGATTTAGAAAGCAGACAACAGGGCTGCTCTCTGTTTTTGCGTTCAATGCGGTGCCTAGCATGGAACCGGAACGCTTTAAATTGGACAAAATGTATATTTTTTAAAGGATTAGGGTTGAAAATTTTCCTTCGGGAGGATACCACTTTTTGGCTGATTGTGCTAGAATTTCAATGGATTTAAAGAAATGATGGAAAGAAAGCATTATTTTCAGAGGAGGAAAGATTATGAAAAGGAAACTTGCTTTTATTATGGCGGCCGCATTGACAGTATCTGCCCTTTTGGCAGGCTGCGGCAACAACGGCGGCACACAGGAAGCGGCGGACGCGGAAGAAACTGCAGAGGATACGGCGGATGCGGAAGAAGCTGCAGAAGATACGGCGAGCGCTGCGGATGACACGGCCGCAGACGACGCGCAGGAAGCGGAAACCGGTACAGAGGCAAAGGAGCCTTCTGCAGAAAAGGTTATCCTGAAATGCGTATGCGACCTGACCCCTCACAGTGAGATTTTAGGCGCGGCAAGAGACGCTCTGGCGGCAGAGGGAATCGAACTTAATTTTGTGTCCACCACATGGGATGCGACATGGAACGATATGCTGATTGACGGAGAGGTTGATTTTGCTTACTTTATGCATGTGCCGGCTATGGAAAGTATTGAGGAGGAAATGGGTGCGACCCTGTACAGCATGGGAGGGATTCATGTTGAACCTTACACATGTTTTTCGTACAAATATGCGGGGAAGGAAGACCTTCCGGAAAATGCGGTAATTGCGATTCCCAACGATGCTTCCAATGAGTACAGAGCCCTGAAGGTGCTTGAAGCGGAAGGATACCTTAAGTTAAATCCGGATATCACCGCTGCAAACGCTTCCGTGAATGAAATTGAGGAATATCTGATTCCCATTGAAATTGTTGAGATGGACCAGGCCAACATTATTCCTTCGGCAGCCGATTTTGACGCTTATTTTGTAAATGCAAACAGAGCTCTTGAGGCTGGCATCAACACGAGTATCTATTTGATGAGGGAAGGCGAGGATTCCGAATATGCCAATATCATCACGGTGACAGAGGCCAACAAGGATAATGAGTACATCAAAACGCTGGTAAAGATACTGCAGTCTGACGACGTGAAGAATTTCATTACCGAGCATTATAACGGCGCGGTGATTCCGGCCAAATAATAAAACTGTATAAAAAGAATATACCTGCTGCCATCTGATAAAAAATATCGCATGGCAGCAGGATTTTTTTATACAATTTCAGCATTCAACGCTTGTTTTTGGGGAGGCGTGCATCATAACGGTTATATTGCCGGTGTGGATATATATTGGTATCTCCTATAATCCATTTAAAATAGCAACCGCTCACAAATGGAAGATTGTTATATAAAAATAAACGATATCGAATGATTTTAATGCAAAAATCTTATATTGTTAAATAGAAAACAACATGGAGCGGATATAAAGATGAAAGAAAAGCAATCACATGATTTTACCAAAAACTGCTGATACTTGTGATTCCCAAAACATTCCAGCAGCTCATGCTGGCTTTGGTCAGTGCTTCGGATGCCCTTATGCTGGGGATGCTGACACAGGATGCCCTGTCGGCAGTGTCTCTTGCAGGACAGATTACTTTTGTGGAGAACCTGTTTTTTGCTGCTATGGCCATAGGGCTTTCCATGCTTGCGGCGCAGTATTGGGGGAAGGGGGACAGGGCGGCTAAATCCAGCGTGATTAGTTCTGTAAGTGTGGTGGTCAATATTATACTGAACGCCATCTTTATTTTTGGGTGGCTTGGGTTACCTGAAATGGATGCTTGTCACGTGTTCCTGCTATATGTTCGGAAAGTCTGTGAACGGAACAACCATTGGAGGAATCTTTTACGCAGGAGGGGATTCCCGGTTCAGTATTCTCTGTGATACCGTGACGATGTGGTGTATTACCGTTCCACTTGGATTTCTTGCGGCTTTTGTATTGCAGTTTCCTGTTGTTGCCGTATATTTTATTGTTAATCTGGATGAAATTGTGAAACTGCCTGCGGTGTACATTCTATGTGGACACCGATGAAACGATAAAAATCCCCGCCATATACAGATACTGCAAAAATAGGGCAGGGTAAAAAAGATTATATAAAGGAAAAACGGAGGAGCGGACAATGACAATGAGAGAAAGAATTGCAAGTGGGAAACTGTTTACAGATTACTGTGAGGGGCTTCCCGAGGACAGGGTAAATGGAAAAAAACGCATGATTGCGTTCAATAACACTTCGCCGGAAGACACAGACGGGCGTTTGAGGGCAATGAAAGAGCTGTTCGGAAAAGAGACGGATGCGTGGATTGAGCCGCCTTTTTATTGCTGTTACGGGTACAATATTACGATAGGGGAAGGCTCTTATGTGAATTTTAACTGTAACTTTATAGATGATGGGAAAATCATTGTCGGTAAGAAAGTGATGTTTGGCGCTGCGGTCACGATTGCTACAGTGGGACATCCCATAGACCCGGATATGAGAGAGTATATGTATTCCCTGCCGGTAACCATCGGGGATAATTGCTGGATTGCAGCGGGGGTGACAATCTGTCCGGGAGTGACTATCGGGGAAAATACGGTAATTGGCGCCGGAAGCGTGGTGGTAAAGGACATTCCGGCGAACTGCGTCGCAGTGGGAAATCCGTGCAAAGTGGTCAGGGAGATTGGGGAAAAGGATAAAATGTATTATTACAAAGACTGGAAAATCACAGCAGAGGATTTGGAGGAAGAGCGCAGATTAAGGTGATGCTGCGGGATGCATTAGAGTGAGATGGATAGAATTTCAGACTGAAAGGGCGGAAGGATATGTTTGCAGACTGTCATGTACATACAGAATTTAGTGACGATTCGATATATCCGATAGAGCAGGTTGTCAGGGATGCCATAGCTGGGGGAATGGATGAAATCTGTTTTACAGACCATGTGGATTATGGCATTAAGCAGGATTGGGACTGTGGAAAGCCAATACTATATCGGGGAGAGGAACCGCTTGCCAATGTGGATTATCCGGTGTATATTGCCAGAATCAAAGAATTGCAGAAAAAATACAGGGAGAAAATCCGGATAAGGATTGGAATCGAGTTTGGCATGCAGGTACATACCATTCCGTTATACAGGGAACTGTTTCACAAATATCCTTTTGATTTTGTTATTCTGTCTGTTCATCAGGTGGATGACCAGGAATTTTGGACACAGGATTTTCAAAGGGGGAAGAGCCAGAAAGAATATAACGATAAATATTATGAGGAAATGCTGAACGTCATAAGGAGATATCGGGACTACAGTGTGTTAGGGCATATGGACCTTATTGCACGGTATGATGAGAAAGGCGAATATCCATTTGAAAAAGTAAAACCGATTATTTCAGAGATATTGAGAACCGTGATTTCGGATGGCAGGGGAATAGAGTTCAATACATCATACCATCGTTATGGGTTGAAAAATACAACACCGTCTGTAAATATATTAAAGCTGTACCGGGAACTGGGAGGCGAAATCATCACGATTGGCAGTGACAGCCACAAGGCGGAACATTTAGGAGCTTATATTAAAGAGGCTGAACACCTGCTGAAAGGACTGGGGTTTCAGTATTTCTGCACCTATGAAAAACAGCAGCCGGTATTTCACGGATTATAAAGCGGTTTCGGAAAACGGTTGAAACATATGGAAGATTGACGGCGGTGGAGTTTCCCGTCAAGTGGCTTGGGGAGCAGGGGAGGCTTTCTGGATATACCTTCTGCAGAACAGGGAAGTGACCTTCCGGTGCAAAGATATCAGATTCCATGTAAAGATTGAGGGAGTGGAAGCTTATACACAGGGATTTGCGGCTGTTGCAATTCCGGGTACAGTTTTGTATCAATTACAGTTACTTTCACTTTATGATTATATTTCGGCCTCCCAATGAGTTTCGATTATTATTTTAATTTTAATATAGGCGTCAGATAGAATCAATGTCCGCTGACAGGATGGTACTTTAATATAGAAAGAATCCGTTCGATTCAGACGAGATAAATGGTAGGGTAAACCATGCAAAAAGGGTAAAAATCACAAGGTTCGGAAGGGCGTGAACTTCTGTTTTGGGGTGCTTCCGCCGCCAAATATGCACTTTGAGTTCTTAAGAAATATTCAAGCATTGGATATATGTGGAATGATGAATGGATGTATTCAAAACTGCATTAGGGTATTGTTCTAAAAGCTGCTGCACAATAAGGAGACCGCTTCCATGCCCTTTGCCTTTTGTAGTCTGTCCAGCATGAATCCCTGTTAGCTGTATTTGTGAAGTAAGAGGATTTTTGATAATATAGGAACAGGCAGTTTCATTGTTCCTGATTCCTATTTCTATAATGCCATTCGGTATCCTGGCTGTTTCCTCGATTGCGTTATCAAGAAGGATACCAAGAATACGGGTAAGGTCAATAATATCTATCACTGTTCGGAAGTTTTCCGGTAAAATACATACATCCAAATTGACCGAGGCTCCAAGCTCCATAGACTGTGAAATTTTTAAATTTAAAAATGCCCGTAATGGTTCTGAAGGTATCTGATAAAGTTTGGATAACAACTCGCTTTGTATAATTGTTTTTTGCGAATAAGGATAGATTTTTTCCCAAAAGTAATCTTTCATGTCTTGATTAGAACTTTCATTCACGAAATTTCCCATTGTGAAGAAAATATTTTTAATATCGTGGCGCATTCCCCGCATATCAGAGAGACTGGACGAAAGTTTTTGATAGTAAGAGGCAATCTCTTCCTTTTCCCATTGCTGATAGGTCGCAGCATCCTTGTAAAAAGAAGTTTTAAAAAGCAATACAACAAAGGGAAGCTGCGCGCATAAAATCGCAAGGCATAGACAGGGAAGAAGTAACATTATAAGGAAATTACGAAGCTGTAATGCCGTAAAAAGAACAGATATCAGTATAAACAAAAGTAAAATAATCGCAGAAAAAGAGGGAAAATATTTTTCTATCTGTTGATATTTTCTGCCAAGATGATTCAGGCGCAGAAGCTGGTCATAAAATTTGTATCTGATAAAAAACGTTATTATAGTGATAATCAGCATAGCTAAAATGATGGTAATCATAAGTAGGCTTACTTCCCTGCCACTCTTAAAAACTAATGGAACAGAAATACATGCTAACTGAAAGGCATAAGAAAAAAATGACAGTACAATAAAAAGGAAGTAACAGGAAAAATGGTTGCCTTTTATATGTTTCATACTTATTTTGGCAGCGGTATAAAGTGAAAGGAACAGGATTATAAAAATCCATATGTTTCCAACGATTGCAGAGGTATTATTAAATAAACGGTTAGGGAATAGTAAAAGGCAGAACATCAGTACATAATCTTCTGCATGAAATGGTAAAAGCTGAAGTATTCTAAGCTGTAAGGTAATAAGTATGGCAAATGACAGAGAAAAAATAAATTCTCTTTTAATACTGACAGAATAGACATAACATATTTGAAAGACAGGAGGTATAAACAGAGCTATTCTTTTCAGGGAAGATGGCAGAAAACGTGTTGCAGCCCAAATGTAAGCAGAAAAGAAGAGGACAGAAGACATGTATTGGACAATTTCCTGTATACTGCCTGATAATAATAAACCTATACTTAAATAAGGCCCCGGACCATAAAAATCAATCATTTTTTCTCCTTGACATTTTTATCTTCTTAAACAAATTTCCATGATTTCTTTCCGCTTTCCAATGGCGCAGCAAACCATTGTTCCGTTAGAGAGCGTAATCAGACCGTTTTTTACAGAAACTACCTGTTCTTTATTTACGATTACTGAGCGGTGGCACCGGATAAAACCTGTCCCTAAAAGTTCCAATGCATGTTCTATGGTGTCTCTTACAGTAATTTCGGAGCCATTAAAAGTATGGTAGCAAATGGAGTGGGCAACCGTTTTTACAGAATCCACATAAGTAATGTCAGATAAAGATAAACAAGTTGTTTCATCAATGCCAATAGGCAGTTCCAGCATAGGAACATCAGGAGTTTGACATAGGACAGGCTCTGTCATCCTGAGATATTTTACGAGGGAGGTAATCATAACCTGTTGGTTGGGAACTTTTTCAATAAATCCAAAGGCCTGGATTCCGCTTTGCAGAATATCCGTTCCCTTATCGCCATGACTTGTTACAAAAACTACTTTGCCATTGGCATCAAATTTATATATTCTTTTTACAAGATCAATTCCATTTAATTCTTTTTTCCCTAAATCAAAGTCAAGAAAGTAAAGATAAGGACCGGGATTTTTTTGTATAAAGGTTAAGACATCTGCTCCAGAACAAGCCTTACATACAATCTGTGCTTCTGTTTTACTGATTTCAATTGCTTTTTCCAACATTCCATGAATCAGCTTGACTGTAAAATCATCATCATCACAAATCACTATTTTTATCATGGTAACACCTTTTTGCTTTTATAATGCAAATTTGGAAACACTTTTTAAATCTAACAGCCAGTATAGCAAAAAAAGTGTCTTTTGAGAAGAAGTTGTCCTAAACAGAGGGAAACTGTCCTGAAATGAAATTTGTTCAATTGATTTGGGACACAAACGGTGAAGAAAGGACAAAAAAGATATATCAGGATTTTTTGTGTGATAATGTAATTGCGCAGCCATAGAACGAGGGCTGACGCCATGTGTGAAGGAGGATATTAAAAAATGAATGGAGGTACAATCAAGGGAAGAGAACTGTCAACAGTGAAGGAGGCCAAAAGGCTGCCGGCATTGGATGCGGTTCGTGGTCTGGCAGTCATAGGGATGTATATTCAGCATTTCGCGCTTAACCAGTGGAATAGTTTTGTTTCTGGAAATACTATGATTTTATTTATGTTGTGTTCCGGTATTTCATACGCAATTATGACGCGGCGGATGTTGGCAGGAGGTGGTGGGATGAAATTTCTGAATACGCGTATATTGGCGCGCTCTGTTTTTATTGATTTTGCAGGTTATCTGTTAATCTTGCTGAATGGGCCATTTGCAGTAGTTTTAACAGCTTATGCTATGTTATATTTGTTGGCGCTCCCTTTTATACGGCTTTCAACATCAAAGTTGTTTGCTTTGTCTGGGATTTTATACTTTTTAAGCCCGCCGCTTATGCTGATTGGTATGAGTTTATTTGAAGGAGCAGCAATTTTAAGTGACATTGCCGGCGGGCCGCTTTCAGCTTTGGCCTGGTCACCTGTTTTTATTACCGGAATGGCGATTGGGCGGTTAGATTTGCATAAAACGAGTAATGCAATTAAATTTATAGCTGCAGGCATCATTATTTTGATACCGGTGAAGCTGATGGAAACTTTTGTGATGCCGGGAATTTTTCAGTCTTATATGGAATGGGCTTCCCTGAACCCGAAAATTATGAATGCAGAAATTGATGTATTTGCTATGTGGCCACTTAATACGCAGCCTGTTATGTGGCAGATGCTTTTCATATCTTCACCGCAGTGTGGTTCTACATGTGAACTACTGGCTGGCACAGGAGGTTCACTTATTCTGTTTGGATTTTTATGTCTGTCTGGAAAGAAGTGCGGAGCACTTTTAAAGCCGTTTTGTAATGCAGGAAAGCTGTCGCTTACCTTGTATGTGATTCAGATTGTAGTTGGGTGGGGACTGCAGATTGTTGCTCCGGACCAGGCTTTAAAGTTTATTGGGGCAATTCCGTGCGGGGATATTATAATTACAGTACTTGTTATATACCTGAGCTATATATTTATAAAATTTAAAGCCGGCCCAATTGAAGCTATGATACGTAAATTTGAAAGCCTGTTCATTGTCAGTGATGGTATGTGATGGCGGGGCAACGGCTGCAGACATTTCAAAAAGCGCTGGAAAGTAATCCTTATCCCCTGCTCCCCGCAGTTTTCTGTTCCCGGTTATAAAACAGCATGATGACAGCGCAGACAGAAAAGCCGGCCATAGGGATTCCGGCAAAGCACCAGCGAAAGAACATTCGGACAGCTTCCGGCTGGTTTATTGTCTGGGCGGCGGATGCGGGCGCAATGTAGCCAAAGGCGTGGATACCGGCAAGCAGAAGTGTCTGGTCCAATCCCATGACGGCGGTCTGTATGATACTGTTAACCGAAGCGGAAAACCCGTCCGCCCGGAAGCCGTTTTGCATTTCTACATGGTCAAGCGCTTCTGCCAGTAATGATGCCATAACATAGGTAGGGAGACTGCCGGTGGATTTTATCAGCAGGCCGCCCAGGGTAAAGGGCATAGAGTCTCCAGCCAGAAATACCATAAGGCTTCCAAAGGAAGCAATGAAAAATCCGGTTATTGTGACCTGGCATTTTCCGAATTTCCGGACTAACGGCCATAGCAGGACGACACCGAATCCCATAGGAGCCTGCCCGATGATGTTTACAAGTATTTGCCTAGCAGCGCCGCTTTCCACTGAATGCCCCAAAACCCAGTTGCAGTAATACAACATGCTGCTGGTGGTCAGTCCATTGCACAGATGCAGCACCAATGTAAATATTGCAACCAGAACCCAGCAGCGGTCGCGGAAACATGCCAGTACCTGTTTTTTTAAGGAAACTGCATGGGTGTCCGTACCGGTTCTGGCGGTAAGCCGCTCGCAGGTAAAAAAGTATTCTATGAGAGTTGCCGGTATGGCGATAGCAGACAAAGCGCTCATCACTGACAGCCATGAAATTCTGGCATCGCTGCCTACTCCAATCTGGCGGACAAGCAGCGGCATGATAATGGTGGACAGCATACCGGGAATCATTGACGTACCCATGGAAGTCAGCATGGCAAGGCTGTCACGCTGCTTTATATTGCGGGTGGATAGCGGAACCATAATGGAATGGCTGAGGGAATATGTGGAAAATGCCAGGCTAAAGAATAAATTATAGCTGATTACCACCCATGCAATCTGTGTCTGATAAGATGAGCGGGGAATGGCATACAGCAGAATGCCGCAGACTGCAAGCAGCGGTCCGGAGAACAAAATCCATGGACGCGCTTTGCCCTGGGATGTCCGGGTGTGGTCAATCAGTCTGCCAATAAAGATGCTGATTACGCTGCCAAGCAGCTTTGACAGCAGAGGCATTGCGGTCAGGAAAAAGCCGGCAAGACCTAATACATCGGTGTAAAACTGGGTCAGATAGGTTCCGGCAATTCCCGTATATACCATGTATACCAGACATGGACCGAGGAAATATCCTAAAATCTGTTCTTTCTTTTCCGTATCTTCTGATTTAATTCTGGATGCAGGCAGCTTTAAATGGCTATTGTTTCGCATAATATTTTCTCCATATGATATTTTGGCAACAGATGTTGATTATTTTCCATGGCTTTATTATAATAAAGTTGATATAGGACGACAACCAGCAAAAACAGTGAAAATGAAAGTTTGCCAACAAACTATTGAAATCTGTTGCGGAATAGAAGGAGAATCTGAAATGAACAGTTTAGATGCGAGGGCGAGATATACACGCAGAGTGCTTGAAGAAAGCTTTCTGTTCCTATTGCAGGAAAAGCCAGTGGGCAAGATTACGGTTACGGAACTATGTCAGCGGGCGCAAATTAACCGGGCTACTTTCTACAAGCATTATCGGGATGTTCCTGATTTATTGGAATGTCTGGTTCAGCAGGTTTTGGAGCGTCTGGAAAGCTTTCTTGCATCCTATCCTTACCGGCAGTTCGAACAGATTATTTTGGAGGTACTAAACTATATGCGCCGGGAAGGGGAGCGGTATTTTATCCTGGGTTCGGGCAACGCTGACCCAACGCTTTCGATGAAGACTTTTATACTGTGTTATAAGAGTGCTTATCCCGTGCTGGAGGAAAAATTTCCCCAGATGAGCCGGAAGGAAATGGAGATGCTATACCACTATCTGGCGCAAGGCTGCGGCGGTGTGCTGACCTGGTGGCTGCGGGATGGCATGAAGTTGGAACCGGAAGCCGTAACGGGTTTTATTTCGAAACTCAGCGTCAATACCGTTAAAGGGTTTGCTGAAAAATGATATAAGACTACCATGAAAGCCAAAATAAGAAATCCTTGCCGGAACAGGAATTGACTGCTGTTTCGGCAGGGATTTTTCAGAGTTTACCAGGCATTATATCTTGTGCATTTCTCTTCGGAACTGTTGGGGCTTTTTGCCGGTGATTTCCTGAAAGACGGTGGAGAAATGACTGGAGGAGCAGAAATGAAGTTCCAGTGCGATTTTGGAAACGGGATAGGCGGTGGTCATCAGCAGGAATTTCGCCCACTCTACCCGGGCGTGTTGGATGTAAGCTGTGACGGATACGCCTATTTCCTGCTTGAATTTCCGGGATAGATGGGATTCGGAATAGCCTATCCGTTTTGCAAGGATACTGAGGGAAAGAGGCTGATCCGAATGGGACTCAATGTAATCCCGGCAATTTTGGATTAGTGCGGAAACATTGGGGTTGTTGTGATGTTTGTGGACCCGCATAACAAAGTCCTCGTACATGGCATGATTGATAGAGCGCAGTTCGGTGACGGTTTTACACTGAATCATGCTCTGAATGTAGCTGTCGCCTACCCGATAGGCAGTGTCGGGGGAGAGACCCGCCTGAATGGCTTCCCGGACACACAGGGAGGTGAAACTGGTGCAGGTTACAATTGCATGTAAAATGGGGTCCTGACTTCCTGTCCGTACGCCGCTGGAGAGCAGGTTGGCGTGGGAAAAAGCACTTTGGTAATTCAGGTTGCCCTCCCGTATCATATTCAACAGTGCCCGTTCCGCCAGCCAGACTCTCATCCGGTCATGCTCCGGTTCTTCATTGCCTGCCGTCTCATCGGGATTCCACTTCTGGAAATGCAGGTCACTCCTGGTCAGGCGTTCCCCGGTAACGCAGTAGTGAGTCATCAGAACATATTGGAAGAAAAGCGTGGACGGAACAACCGGCAGCCCTTGCATGATATCCAGATATCCTTGACGCCAGGCACGGTTGATATCAAAGTCCAGAACGCTCTGTTCCAGATTGGCTGTGGAAATCTCGGAGTTGAAGACAGGCCCCAACACATAAATTGTCCATGGTGTGTTGTTTCGCCGTTCAAAAACAGCGCACCACATCAGCCCCAGCTCCCCACCCATCACCAGAGGGGCTGTATATTGGGTACAACACCTTATCATATAGGCCTTGTTACCGGTATTTTCAAAGATACGATCCAACACCAGATGATTGCTGTTTGTCCAGATTAGGTGGCCATCGGAGCCATATTTCCACAGGCTGATGTTTGTTCCGCATTGCAGAAGCTGTTCCATCAGGGCAAGATTTTCCTCTATATGCAATGTATCAGAAGCCATTTCCGTTCCTCCGTTTTTGTTAGAATATCATACTTGTGTTTGAAAAGCAAGATATTTGCTATAAATAAAAATGAAGCAAATATATAATATTCTGAGCATAAATATTGTTTACACAAGCCGACATTTTCCGATACAATAAAACCGTAATGAGGTGATACATACTTAAAAAAGTCAGGAGGAAGTGTAAGTGAGTTCTAATATTAAGACCAAAAGCGGCTGGTTAAGCGGTGCCTTTACCGGCTCCATGTGGGATTCCCGAATCAAGTCTGCCAACACCACGAAGAAGGAAATGTGGCTGGGCTATGTGCTGGGTGTCTGGGGCATGATGATGACCAGCTCCATTGTGAACAGTTATTTTAACCAATACCTTACAGACGTGATAGGGTTTGACTCAAACAAGGGGGCATGGATTGTTACGTTCATGGTATTGTTCCCGGTGCTTTCCAAGCTGATTGATGCCGTTACGAATCTGGTAATGGCGAAAATTATTGAATCCACGGCCTGTAAACAGGGTAAAGTACGGCCATGGTTTATTATTTCAGCGCCTTTTGTACTCATCAGCGTTATTCTGTTGTTCTGGATGCCATTTACCCGGCCTGTCCATCAGGCCATCTGGGTTGTGGTGGCTTTTAATCTGTACTACAGCGTATCCTATACCATGTGGAACATGTCCAAGGAGCTGATGCCTGCGGTTTCTACCCGGAATGTGAACCAGAGAAAAAATCTCTCCATGGCTGCCCAGATTGTGGGTAATGTGGGAACAGGCCTCGTATCCATTCTTTTTCCTGCCATTCTTGCTTCTGTGTGCGCTGCCGTTCATGGTAATAACGCGCAGGGGTATCTGCTCAGTATGTCCATTATGGTTGTACTGGCAGTGTGCACAACTTTTATCCAGTATTTTTATACCCGTGAACGCGTTACCGAAGAACGCCGGAACCAGTCGGGAATCCGGCAGGCTGACGCGGCACAGTTGGAGGTGCATAAAGAGGCCGGAATGTGGACGCAGTGCAAAGCCTGCCTCAAAAGCAAGTACTGGATTTTGTTTATTCTGATTGTTTTAATTTTTAATATTTGCGGCAACCTGAGAAATATCTCTCTGATTTATTATTCCGGCTGGGTGGTCAACGGTAACGCCTATGGCAATGTGGCGGCAATCCAGGCCAAATTCTCGATGATTGCCTTAAGTCCTATGGGACCCGGTATTTTGCTGATGCTGCCCCTGACTAAGAAGTTTGGGCGTACCAAAACAATCTGGACGACCGCGGTGCTGACGATAGTCGGCTCGGTACTTGCCTATATGAGCGTGGGCAGGGGAACAATGATTTATGCCGGGACGGCTTTGGCCGCAATCGGAAACATTTCTTTCAGCTATATGATTATGACTTACATGGGTGACCTCATCGACCAGGTGGAGTGGAAGACAGGCATCCGCTGTGACGGCCTGACCGGCGGGTTTGTCAGCGCCATGATGATGTTTGCGGTGGGGATTGCGCAGGGACTGTTCAATCTTGGGCTGATGATTTCCGGCTATGCCCAGCCTCAGAAGATTGGAACCTCCGCGGAGGGGCTGTCCCTTTACGCTGACCAGACGCCGGCGGCTGTCGGGTGGATTAACTTTTCCTATCAGGGGAGCTTTATTATCGTAGGCCTGGTCGTATTTTTTATGTTCTGTTTCGTATTTAAAATTGAGGACGATATGCCTGTGATATCCAAAGCCTTGCAGGAACGCAGAGTGGCGGAATGCGCCAAACTGGGTATTGAATATATCCCGGCGGCTGAGTTAGAGCGGCGGGAGATTGCGGAGCAGGAGCGTATTGCCGAGGAAAACCGTATAAAGGAGCTGAAAGCTTCCTGTGCCAGAAAAGGATTGGATTTTGATAAGGAGAACCAGAAGGTCTTAGACAGGCGCGCTGCTAAAAAATCAAAAGCAGATGCCAGGGCCGCAAAGAAGATGAAGTAATGACGGAAGATTCCTATGGTGAATGGAGATAAGCGTGAAAATTGTTAATTGTAAAGTCAATCATTTAGAGAACCCGTTAGGTTATTACATGGACCATACCGTTTTTTCATGGATGGTGGAAGAAAGCAGCGGAAAACGGCAGGCCGGGGCGCGGATTCAGGTGTGGAGCAATGGGGCGGTTGCTGCCGATACCGGCTGGGCTCATCTGGACAGTCTTGCCGCTATGGTGGAAATAAAACTGTGCCCACGCACCCGCTATTTATGGAAGGTTTCTGTCCGTACCGATGCAGGCGATGAAGCGCAGAGTGAAGAGAACTGGTTTGAAACAGGAAAAATGGAAGAGCCGTGGCAGGCGGAGTGGATTGGTTGCGATGATTCTGAAACGCGGCATCCCGTTTTTTCCAAAGAAATATGCCCGGGAGGGGATGTGGTATCCGCCAGGCTGTATATCTGCGGATTAGGGCTGTATGAAGCGTGCTGGAACGGAGAGAAGATTGGCGGAGAATACCTGGCCCCATACTGCAATAATTATAACGCATGGGTACAATACCAGACTTTCGATATGACGGAGTGCTTTCAACAGTCAGGGGTATTATCCGTGGAGCTGGGGAACGGATGGTATAATGGCCGGTTTGGTCTTGACAAAAACCCAAAGCCCTATTATGGCGACGGCAAAAAAATGATTGCAGAGGCAGTTTTGGTCTATGCGGACGGAACAACGCAAACCATTGGAACGGATGGAAGCTGGCGGGTGGGCCGCTCTCCTGTCACATTTTCCAATATCTATGACGGTGAATGGCGGGAAGATATCCTGCCAGCCGTCAGACCGGTTCCGGCAGTGTCAGTGGAGCCACCCAAAGGGAAATTGACCGCACGGTACTCCACGCCGGTGGAGGTGAGGGAAAGTCTGCCTGTAAAAGATATCATCCACACTCCTGCCGGGGAAACGGTGATTGATGTGGGGCAGAATATGACGGGGATTTTCAGGCTTTCGCTCCATGAGCCGAAAGGGGCAAGGATTCGCCTTCAATTTGGCGAGATTCTGCAGGATGGCAATTTCTATCGGGAAAACCTGCGGACGGCAAAGGCGGAGTATGTATATATTTCTGATGGGGAACCCCATGTACTGGAACCCAGGTTTACATTTTACGGTTATCGCTATGTAAAGGTGGAAGGAATTGAAAACTTGAAGGCGGAAGATTTTACTGCCCTGGTATTGTATTCCGGTCTGCCGCAGACAGGATGGCTGGAAACCGGCAGTCCGCTGGTAAACCGGCTGGTTTCCAATGTGGATTGGGGGCAGAGGGGGAATTTTCTGGATGTTCCGACTGACTGCCCGCAGCGGGATGAGCGCATGGGCTGGACGGGGGATGCACAGGTATTTTCCGGTACGGCCTGCTATCTGCGGGATAGCTGGGCTTTCTATGCCAAGTATCTGCATGATATGGAAACGGAGCAGCAGGCTAAAGACGGCGCGGTGCCGGATGTGGTTCCGGGTTTCGGCAAGGATTCCGTATCCGCCGCCTGGGGCGATGCTGCCTGTGTGATTCCCATGAAGCTGTATGAGATGTACGGGGATAAGTCCATCCTGGAGAGGCAGTATGGCAGCATGAAAGCGTGGGTGGAATATATCCGGCGGTCTGACGGAGAAAACTCTGGCTGGCGGAACCGGTTTCATTACGGGGACTGGCTGGCGCTGGACGGTGTGGGGATGAATGCAATGCGGGGCGGTACAGAAACGGGATATGTGGCGGATACCCAGTACCGTCACAGCGTCCTGCTTCTGGCCAGGGCAGCCGAAATTTTAAATCAGGATGAGGATGCGGCGGAATATAACCGTCTGGCGAAGACACTGCTGGAACGGATTCGGGAGGAATACTTTACGCCCTCGGGCCGCTGTGCAGTACCTACCCAGACAGGATATCTGCTGGCATTGTGCGACGGCAATGCCCCGAAACCGGATAAAATTGCGGCGGCGTTAAAGCAGAATCTGGAAAATAACAGTGGAAAGCTGCAGACGGGGTTTGTGGGAACTCCCCTTCTATGTAGTGTTCTGACAGAATACGGTAATGACAAGGCAGCCTTTGACCTGCTTCTGAATGAGGAATACCCGGGCTGGCTGTATGCCGTGAAACTGGGGGCAACTACCGTATGGGAGCGGTGGAACAGTGTGGATGAAAACGGGAAAATAGCAGAGAACGGAATGAACAGCCTGAACCACTATGCCTATGGCTCAATTTTGGAGTGGCTATACCGGGATGTGGCGGGGATTGCGCCGGAAACACCCGGGTTCAGAAAAGCAAGGCTGGCTCCGCATATGAGTATAGAACTGGGAAAAGTGGAAGCATCGTATCGGTCGGCGGCAGGCACATGGAAAGTGAAGTGGGAAATTTTGGAAAACGGTGATATTGCTTATCACTGTGTTGTTCCCTTTGGCTGTTCGGCGAAGCTGAGACTGCCCTACGGCGGGGGCGAACACAATCTTGAGGCAGGCAGTTTTCGGTTAACCTATACACCGGATACGGCATTACGGAAAAAATACAGCACCGATTCTACCTTACAGGAGTTGTTTGCCAACCCTAAAACAAAAGCGCTGCTTACTAAGATGCTGCCGGGGATTGCTCAACTGCCGCCTGGCATGATGGGGCTTACCATGAGGGCATTGGCAGCCAAAACGGGCGTTCCGGAGAAGGTGCTGGAACAGGCGGATGGTATGCTTGGCAAAATATAAGAGGAGGACACATGATGCAGACACATATTTATCCCGGCGAAGTCTGGATGGACACCAATGGAAAACGTATTGAAGCGCATGGCGGCAGTATATTCTGCGAAGAGGGGTTTTACTATTGGTATGGAGAAGATAAATCCCATACCCGTAAAAAGGGAAAGACCTGGACATGGGGCATTAAATGTTACCGCTCTGCAGACCTGGTAAACTGGGAAGACCTGGGGCATATCGTTAAGCCGATGCCTGACGACAAAGACAGTCTTTTTCATCCGAACCGTCGTCTCGACCGTCCGCATATCGTCAAAAACGAAAAAACAGGGAAGTATGTCCTGTGGCTTAAATACTGTGACAAAGCACACTTTGCTATTTTAACAGCGGATGCGCTTTTAGGCCCATATACTATGGTAAATCCTTTTTTTCAGCCTTATGGGCGTAAAGCAGGTGATTTTGATTTGGCAGTGGATGCAGACACCGGTGAGGGCTATCTTTATGTAGAGCTTGACCACAAGGAAGTTGTGGTATGCAGACTGACAGAAAATTATATGGGAGTGACCGATGAACAGGCAGTGATTTACACTGGTTTAAACCCGCCGTTTTCAAGAGAAGGAGTAACCCATTTTACCCATGGGGGCAGGCATTATCTGTTAACCAGCGGTATGACTGGTTATATTCCAAATCCAAGTGAAATTGCCGTTGCGGATGATTTTATGGGTCCGTTTACCGTGTTGGGAAATCCTCACATGGATGATGAAAGCTCCGCCAGCTTTAATTCGCAGGCAAGCTGTGCCTTTCCAATTGCCGGAACGGAGAAAATTATTATCATGGCAGACCGTTGGGTGCCGGAATATGTAATGACAAAAGAAAAGTATGAAACCTTCGTCAGGGCAATTTACAGCCGTTATGACAAAAAATATAAGGCTTCCCTTAAGGATATGCTTACGATGATGACTTCCCCTATGATGGGAGGTGCGAATACCTCCATTGCCAACTATGTCTGGCTTCCGGTGGAATGGGAGAGGGATATGCCCCGTATTTACTGGCGCAGGCAGTGGAATCCGGAAGATATTTAGAAGGAGAAAAAAATTATGGAAAATTTATACGGGACGTTATCTTCCGAACCTACGGAACTTGAACTGCGCAACCGCGCTCTTGCAAGGGAAGCGGCCGCAGAGGGGTTTGTGCTCCTGAAAAATGAAGGAGGCGCACTGCCATTGGCAGGCAGGAAAATTGCGCTTTACGGAATGGGGGCGAGGATGACCGTCAAGGGCGGTCTCGGAAGCGGCAGTGTGGAGGAACGCTGCAGCATTAATATAGAAGAGGGCCTGAAAAATGCGGGCTACGAAATTACCACGGGGGACTGGCTGGACGATTATGACGCAGAACACAATGCGGCTTATCAGGAATACCATGACATGGTGGAGGATAAGATTAAAGGGCTGACGGACCCCATGCAGATTATTCCTCTGGCGCACAGCTTTGTCTACCGATTCCCCAGCGGGCGGCTTATTTCCGGGGAGGATATTAGAAAAAGCGGTACGGATACAGCCGTCTATGTGCTGATGAGGCAGGCCGGTGAATGTAACGACCGTAAACTGGAAAAGGGCGATTACTATATTACAGACATCGAACGGAAAAATCTGGAAACCGTGGCGGACGCTTATGCGCATACGATTCTGGTTATGAATGTGGGCGGGCATATGGATATGGAATTTCTCGATGAAATTCCGGGTATTGATGCGGTAGTCCTGTTCGTACAGGGCGGAGAGGAAGGCGGGAACGCTCTTGCGGATGTGTTGTCCGGCAGAATCAATTTTTCCGGAAAACTGACGGATACCATTCCCATGCGCTATGAGGATATTCCTTTCGGGGATGAGTTCAGCCATCTGAACGGCAATCTGGAAAATGAATATTATAAAGAGGGAATCTTTGTGGGCTACCGCTATTTTGATTCCTTCGGTAAGGATGTGCGTTATCCTTTTGGCTATGGCTTAAGCTATACCGGATTTGAAGTCAAAGCAGAAGAAGTTTTCATAAAGCAGACGGAAGTGACGGTCAGGGTAAGGGTGACGAACACAGGCCGGGTTTCCGGTAAAGAGGTAGTCCAGCTTTATGTTTCTGCGCCAGCGGGCGGGCAGGAAAAGGAGTTACGGCGGCTGATTACTTTTGCCAAAACGAAAGCGCTGGAAGCAGGGGCATTTGAAGTGCTGACGCTTACCTTTGATTTGGCAGACTGTGCAAGCTATGATGAAACGGATGCCGGATGGCGGCTGGACGCCGGGCAGTATCTGGTATGGGTGGGGAACAGCAGCCGGAATACGGCAGCGGCGGCAGTGATTAAGCTGCAGGAATCCGTTATTACCTGCCAGTGTAAAAACTGCTGTGCGGCAGTGGATGAACTGCCTGTTTTTGTGCCGGACAGGAAGAAAACCGGAACTGTGGGCGACGTGCCTGTGCTCACGGCAGATACCGCTTTGTTTGAAACGCGGGTGACGGACTATACAGAGCCTGCCTGTGAGGAAACGGCACAGGAGAAAGAAATTCTGGACAGCCTTACCATAGAAGAACAGGCTTTGTTTTTGCAGGGCGGCGACCTGCGCAATCCGCCAAAGGGCGCCTTTGAGATTCACGGGGCAGGAGGCAAGACGGTTACCGGCCTTTTAGACAAGGGTATCTGTAATGTTATCTTTTCCGATGGTCCTGCCGGCGTCAATATTGCGAATCAGGTTAAGGCCTTGCCGGGAGGAGGCTTCGCGCCGTCGCAGGTTCCGGAGAGATATAGCTGGGGCGTTATGGGAGAGGCTATGCAGGCAAAGCTTAAGCAGATTCCGGGAGATGCTGTTTACCGGTATGCTACTGCATGGCCGGTGGAAATGCTGCTGGCGCAGACATGGAACCTTCCTCTTTTGCAGCGTGTGGGGGAAGCCGTGGGTGAAGAGATGCTGGCATTCGGCATTACCATATGGCTGGCTCCCGGTATGAATATCCATCGGAATCCTCTTGGAGGGCGGACATTTGAATATTATTCCGAAGACCCGGTGCTTACCGGCGAGATGGCGGCGGCGCTGACAAAGGGCGTTCAGAGCCATGAGGGGATTGGAACCTGTATGAAGCATTTTTGCTGCAATAATACAGAAGACAACCGCAATTACATCAGCAGTAATGTTTCCGAGCGGGCCCTGCGTGAAATCTATTTGAAGGGGTTTGAGATTGCGGTGAAAAAGAGCCGGCCTAAGGCGGTTATGAGCAGCTACAACATGCTCAACCACATCTATACTGCGAACAGGCATGATTTGCTTACGGATATTCTCCGCTGTGAATGGGGATTTGAGGGCTTTGTTATGACCGACTGGGGTAGTACCAATGAAAAAGCCGGGGAGCCGGGAAAATGTGCGGTATCCGGCAATGATTTGGTCATGCCGGGAAGCGATTTTGACTGGAAAGGTATCCTGGATGCCATAAGAAGCGGTGAACTGGACCAAAAGACCCTAAGGCGCAGCGCCTGCCGCATATTGCGGCTGATGCTTGCGGCAAATACCCCGGTGTTAGTCGGAAAGGAGCAGGATATTCATGCGGACAATTTCTAATTTTAATGACGGATGGCGGTTTAAAAAAAGCGCACAGATTCCCACAGAGCTGCCTGAGTGGGAAGAAGTGGCCCTGCCGCATACATGGAATGCTTCAGACGGGCAGGATGGAGGCAATGATTACTGGCGGGGAACCGGTACATATATTAAGGCGTTTGCCAATCCGGAAAAACCGGTTGGAGGACGGGTAATATTGGAATTTTCCGGTGTGGCCATGACAGCCGATGTTTATGTAAATGGTACACATCTTGCACGCCATGAAGGCGGATATTCTATATTCCGGGTGGATGTTACGGAATATTTACAGGCGATTAATATACTTTGTGTGGCAGTGGATAATTCTGCCAGTGACAGGGTATATCCGCAAAAAGCCGATTTTACATTTTATGGCGGTATATACCGTGATGTAAAAATGCTGATTCTTCCCAGGGAGCATTTTGAAGTATGTGATGATGGTACGCCGGGGATTAGGATTACGCCTGTTGTGGATGGAAATAAGGCTGTCATTACGGCAGAGACGTGGCAGACAGGCAGTGGAGATGTCGATATCACAGTAGATGGGCAGACACAAACAGTTATCAGTGAGAGCGGCTATGCCAAAGCGGAGTTTTTGATTGAAAATGTTCATTTATGGAATGGCGTGGAAGACCCTTATTTGTATACTGCACGGGCAGTATTTGGGGAGGATGAGATTTCTGTCCGTTTTGGATGCCGCCGTATTGCCTTTGACCCACAGCAGGGGTTTTTCCTGAACGGGCATCCGTATCCGCTTCATGGAATATCCCGCCATCAGGACAGGAAAGGGATGGGCAATGCCCTGACGGAAGCGGAGCATAAGGAAGATATGGAGCTGATTCGGGAGATGGGTGCGAATGCTATCCGGCTTGCGCATTATCAGCATGACCAATATTTTTATGACCTGTGTGATGAATATGGTATGGTGGTGTGGGCGGAAATTCCCTATATTACAAAACATATGCCCGAAGGCCGTGAGAATACGCTGGCTCAGATGAGAGAACTGATAGTGCAGAACTATAACCATCCATCCATCGTCTGCTGGGGGCTTTCCAATGAGATTACGGTTTCCGGCGGCGTGACAGAGGATTTAATGGAAAACCACAGACAGCTTAATGAACTATGCCATCGTTTGGATGCCACCCGCCCTACCAGTATGGCCAATGCGTTTATGCTGGAGACGGACAGCCCCTTACTGGAGGTGCCGGACATTCTGGGATATAATCTGTACTATGGCTGGTATGTAGGCGAATTGGAGGAAAACGACAGATTTTTTGACGAGTTCCATGACAGATATCCCAATCGGGCAATCGCCCTGACAGAATACGGGGCGGATGCAAACTGCCGTTTCCAGACGAATGTGCCGGAGAGGGGAGACTATACGGAACAGTACCAGTGTGTGTACCATGAGCATATGTTAAGCATGCTGGCAAAGCGGCCTTATATATGGGGCAGTTTTGTGTGGAACATGTTTGACTTTGCTGCTGACGGAAGGGATGAAGGGGGCGCCCACGGGATAAATCAGAAAGGCTTGGTGGGTTTTGACCGGAAGCTGAAAAAGGATGCTTTCTTTCTCTATAAGGCTTATTGGAGCCGGGAACCCTTTATTCATATCTGCGGCAGGCGTTATGTGGACAGGGCGGAGGAGAGCACGGAAATCAGGGTTTACACCAACCAGCCGGAAGTTTCATTGTACTGTGACGGAACGAAAATAGGACAGAAAGAAGGGGCATATATATTTCGTTTTGAACTGCCTCTTTCGGGCGGGCATATCATTGAGGCGAGAGCCGGGGAGCTGACCGACACGATTCGCATCCGGAAAGTGGGAAGCCCTAATCCGGATTATGCCATGGTATGTTCCGGCAGTGTCGCTAACTGGTTTGATGCCGAGGGAGTTAAGGAAGGATATTTTTCCATCAATGACAAGATGGGCGATATCCGGCAGAACCCGAAAGGGGCGGCTCTGGTTGACAAACTTATGGCGGCGGCAAGAGCCACGCGCGGTGATGTGGCCCAGAGCACACAGGGAAACCCGGTGCTGGAAAAGATGTTAAGTAATATGACGATAGTCGCTTTGTTAAAGCAGGCCGGAGATGCAATCCCGCCGGAGACGGTCCGTCAGTTAAATGCTGCATTGCAGCAGATTAAAAAATCCGAATAGAAAAAGTGGGGAGTGCAGGCTTTGTGGAGAAACGGCCTGCATTCTTTCATAATCTGTTTTTCCTGAAATCAAGAAAATTTACTGAAATAATTAGCACTCACCTCTTGACAGTGCTAACAATCAATGTTATATTCAATCTAGAACAAGCAAGAACCAAAGCGCACATCCCGCTTCAGGTTCCTTGCCGACACATAGGTATTTTACAAAATAGATAAATATATGATTGATTAGCCGCAAATACTGTATGAAAGCAGAAGGCAGAGAGGAGTGTTTATGAATATTTCCAAATTTACGCAAAAGTCCATGCAGGCCGTGGAGGGCTGTGAAAAGCTTGCATATGAATATGGCAATCAGGAAATCGAGCAGGAGCATCTGCTCTACAGCCTGCTTACCATTGACGACAGCCTGATTTTAAAACTTATAGAAAAGATGGAGATTAACACCGGGTACTTTTTAAATAAGGCGGAGGAAGCGGTAGGAAAAAGAGTCAAGGTGCAGGGGGGCAAGGTCTATGTGGGACAGGATTTGAACAAAGTTCTGATTTCCGCCGAGGAGGAGGCGAAAGCGCTTTCGGACGAATACGTGTCGGTGGAGCATCTTTTCCTTGCCATGATAAAGCACCCCAATAAGGCCGTCAGGGAGCTGTTTAGGGAGTTCGGCATCACCAGAGAGCGTTTCCTTCAGGCCCTGTCCACGGTAAGGGGAAACCAGCGGGTCACCTCCGACAATCCGGAGGCCACCTACGATACGCTGGCTAAGTACGGGCAGGAACTGGTGGAGAAAGCAAGGGAGCAGAAGCTTGACCCGGTGATTGGACGGGACAGTGAAATCAGAAACGTGATTCGGATTCTTTCCCGTAAGACGAAAAACAATCCGGTGCTGATTGGGGAACCCGGCGTCGGCAAGACGGCGGTGGTGGAAGGACTGGCACAGCGGATAGTGCGGGGCGACGTTCCGGCGGGTTTAAAGGATAAGAAGATTTTTGCGCTGGATATGGGCGCTTTAGTGGCAGGAGCCAAATACCGGGGCGAGTTTGAGGAGCGTTTGAAGGCGGTTCTTGAAGATGTGAAAAGCAGCGACGGCCAGATTATTCTTTTTATTGACGAGCTGCACACCATTGTGGGCGCGGGAAAAACGGACGGCGCGCTGGACGCGGGCAATATGTTAAAGCCCATGCTGGCAAGGGGCGAGCTTCACTGTATCGGAGCCACCACGCTGGACGAGTACCGGCAGTATATTGAAAAGGACGCCGCGCTGGAGCGGCGGTTCCAGCCGGTTATGGTGGAGGAGCCCACGGTGGAGGACACCATTTCCATTTTAAGAGGGCTGAAGGAGCGGTACGAGGTTTATCATGGCGTGAAAATTATGGATAACGCGCTAGTAAGCGCCGCCGTGCTTTCCAACCGTTATATTTCCGACAGGTTTTTGCCGGATAAGGCCATTGATTTGGTGGACGAGGCCTGCGCCCTCATAAAGACGGAGCTGGATTCCATGCCCACGGAGCTTGACGAGCTTCGGCGCAAGGTTATGCAGATGGAAATCGAGGAGACGGCTCTGAAAAAAGAGGACGACAGAATCAGCAGAGAGCGGCTTGCGGATTTGCAGAAGGAGCTTGCGGAGCTGAAAGAGGAGCTGAACAACCGGGTTGCCCAGTGGGAAAACGAAAAGGCTTCCGTGGAGAAGCTTTCCAGACTGAGGGAGGAAATCGACTCCGTGGGCAGTCAGATTGAAATTGCCCAGCGGGAAGGGGACTACGAAAAGGCGGCGGAGCTCAGCTACAGCAGGCTTCCGTCTCTGAAAAAGCAGTTGGAAATCGAGGAGGAGCAGGTAAAGAGCAAGGATTTGTCGCTGGTACATGAAAGCGTCTCCGAGGAGGAAATCGCCAGAATTATTTCCAGATGGACGGGAATCCCGGTGGCGAAGCTGACGGAAAGCGAGAGGAACAAGACGCTGCATCTTGACGAGGAGCTGCATAAGAGAGTAGTGGGGCAGGATGAGGGCGTAACCAAGGTAACGGAAGCCATCATCCGCTCCAAAGCAGGAATAAAGGACCCCACAAAGCCCATAGGCTCTTTCCTGTTTTTAGGCCCTACGGGGGTGGGAAAAACAGAGCTTGCCAAGGCGCTGGCTGCGTCCTTGTTTGACGATGAAAACAACATGGTCCGTATCGACATGAGCGAGTATATGGAGAAATATTCCGTATCCAGACTGATTGGAGCGCCTCCCGGATACGTGGGATACGAGGAGGGCGGACAGCTCACGGAAGCGGTCAGAAGAAAACCTTACTCGGTGGTGCTTTTTGATGAGATTGAAAAGGCACATCCCGACGTGTTCAACGTGCTTTTGCAGGTGCTTGACGACGGCCGGATTACGGATTCCCAGGGGCGGACGGTTGATTTTAAGAACACGATACTGATTATGACCTCCAATATCGGAGCCTCTTATCTTCTTGAAGGAATTGACTCAAATGGTCAAATAAGCGGTGAAGCGCAGCAGCTTGTGATGAACGACTTAAGAGGTCATTTCAGGCCGGAATTTTTGAACCGTCTGGACGAGATAATTTTGTTCAAACCGTTGACAAAGGACAACATTACAGGCATTATAGACTTGATTATCGGGGATTTAAACAGGCGGCTCTCCGATAAGGAGCTTACAGTGGAGCTTTCCGCCGGGGCAAGGAGCTTTATTGTGGACAACGCCTACGACCCGGTATACGGCGCGAGGCCCTTAAAACGGTATATCCAGAAATATGTGGAAACCCTCTCCGCCAAACTGATACTTGCGGATAGGGCAGCCGTGGGCGATACGATTTTAATCACCGTAAAAGACGGAGAACTGTCCGCGGAAGTAAAATAAACGGCGAAGGCGCTCAGGGAGAGCCTTTGCGGGACCGGAAAGGAAGATAAAGATGCCAGAAGACCCTATGATACTGTTAAGTTACGTCAATTTAAAACTGAGAGATTTCTATCCCGGTCTGGATGCCATGTGCGAGGATATGGACGTGAGCAGGGCTGAGATTGAGGAAAAATTAGGCGGCGCCGGCTTTTGCTACAATGCGGAGCAAAACAGGTTTGTCTGATAAAGAAAGAAAACTGCCCGTAAGGCGGCCGCTTACAAAAGAAAAAGGACGCTGCATGCAGCCTAAATTTGCTGCGGCAGCGCCCTTTTTTATCCGTGTTTCTGACAGCAGATAATATAGCAGATAAGCTTATTCGTTCAGAATCCTCTGTACGGCGTTCCACTCGATAACAGGCAGGTTTTTCTGGATGGACGCAGAGGTCTTTTTCTTCTTGCTTTCTATTTTGACAATATTCACGATAAGGCTTCCTAACGCAAGCACAAAAAAGATACCGACGGCGGCGATGGCAATCGTCAGGTTGTTCTCGACCCCTGAAAAGAAGTAGCAGCCGGCGCCGATGATAATGCCGAGAATAACAAGGACAATCGGTGTGCTGAACATTTCGTTCTTTGCGCCGCTGATGGCCCAGGACTGGGGGTTGTGGCAGTGAGGGCACTCGTCTTTAAAGGCTTTGGAATAAATCTGTCTTTCCGTGGCTTTCTGGTAAGCGTCTTTTACTTCCCGTACCAGATTCGCATGAGCCATTTCGTTTAATTTCTTTTGGTTTTTATCATTCAGATTTTTGAAATTGCTGTTGATTTCCGCCTGCATACCGGAAATCGTTGCAGTCAGGGCTCCGCTGTCTTTCATACACTGCTCGCAGCGGAAAGAATAGGGCACGTCAATAGTTTCTTTTTTCTGGTGCTTGTAATAAGTACTCATTTTTGAATCCCTCCTGATACAGACAGCTTTGCTGTGTTTTGTCACCATTATATTTCCGGCGTTCTGAAAAGTCAACAAAGCCTTTCATATATCACAGAAATCAATTTTCAGATTCCGGTGAGAGTATGCAGAGTCAGAAAGGCTGTCAACCCGGAATATTTCTTCGTCGCCGCGCTTTCGCTCTATAAAAACGTAACGGATGCTAAGCTCGCGAGCTGTATAACAGCTCGTAACCTCGCTAAGCACCGACGTTTTTATAAGGGCTCCTTAAGAAATATTCCGGGTTGACATCCTCTTTGGCAGTATTCATTTCACCGAAATCTGAAAATTGATTTCCGTGTTCATATATTAAAGGCATTACGCAAACCCGCCGGCATATACTTTAGAATAAGAGTATAAAAGGAGTCTTTTTCCATGAATTTAAAGAGAAGGATTTTATCTTGTATGATTCTGTTTGTTCTGCTGGCTGCCGTATGCGTCGTGGGCTATCTTCAAAAAAAGGATGTTCTGGCCATGGGGGAGTCCGTCACCAGTGAAAGCGGTAAAAAGGTGGCTCTCACCTTTGACGACGGGCCGCACCCCTACTATACGGAGCAGCTTTTAAAGGGACTGAAGGAGCGCAATGCCAGGGCGAGCTTTTTTATTACCGGCAAAAATGTGGAGGCTTATCCTGAAATTGTGAAGAAAATACACGACGAAGGCCATCTGATTGGAAATCACACCTATAATCACACCCAGCTCACGTCAAGGAACCGGGAAAGCTTCAAGCAGGAAATTATTAAGACCAATGAGGTCATCAGGGAGGTGACGGGCGAGGATACCATTTACATCCGCCCGCCCTACGGCAGTTGGAACCGGGAATTTGAAAAGGAGCTGAACATGTTTCCGGTGCTTTGGACCATAGACCCGTTAGACTGGTGCAGCAGCGACGTGTCCTGTATTGTGGGGGCGGTCTGCGCCAAGGTGGGAGAAAACGACATTATCCTGATGCATGACCAGTACAAGACCACGGTAACGGCGGCGCTTAAGATTGTGGATAAACTGACGAAAGAAGGGTATGAGTTTGTCACCGTAGACGAGCTTTTATTTGATTGAACACAAGTCCCCCTTTTGCTATAATGAAATCATATTGAAAGCTCTGCAGAAAAAGAGGACAAGCCATGAAATTTCTCCATATCTCGGACCTGCACCTTGGAAAACGCGTCAACGGGTTTTCCATGCTGGAGGACCAGAAGTATATTTTAAACCAGATTTTGCTTATTGCCGAAGCAAAGAGGGCCGACGGCGTGCTCATTGCCGGGGATATTTACGACAGACAGGTTCCCTCCGCGGAGGCGGTGCAGTTGTTCGACTGGTTTCTGACAGGACTTGCCGATATGGGAAAAAAGGTGTTTGTGGTCAGCGGAAATCACGACTCGGCGGAGCGGCTTTCCTTTGGAGCCAGGCTGATGCGCGGGCAGGAGGTGTACCTGTCGCCGGTCTATGACGGAGAGATATCCGGGATAAGGCTGGAGGACGAATTTGGGGAGCTTTTTGTCTATCTGCTGCCCTTTGTGAAGCCGGCGGTCGTCAGGCACGCGCTGGAGGGGGAAATGGAGGGCGCGCAAAGCGGCGGCGGGCCGCAAACCTGTCAGGAGGCGGTGGAACTTGCGGTGGCCCGCATGGGGGCGGACGGCGCAAGGAGAAACATTCTGGTGGCCCACCAGTTTGTGACAGGGGCCGGACGGTGCGAATCGGAGGACGCCTCGGTGGGCGGCCTTGACAATGTGGACGCCGGCGTTTTTGACGCGTTCGACTATGTGGCGCTTGGCCACATCCACAGTCCCCAGTGGGTAAAAAGAGAAACCCTGCGCTACTGCGGAACGCCTTTAAAGTACTCCTTTTCGGAGTCGGAACAGGAAAAGTCGGTTACCGTTGTGGAAATGAGGGAAAAGGGAAATGTGGAGGTTATGCAGGTTCCCCTGAAAGGCATCCGGGACATGCGCAGGATAAAGGGAAGCTATCTTGAGGTGATGGCGGAGGCTTTTTGTCAGGGAAGGAATAAGGAGGATTATCTGCAGATTACCCTCACAGACGAGGAGGACGTTCCCGAAGGCGTTGCGAGACTGCGCACGAATTATCCCAATCTGATGCAGCTTTCGTACGATAACAGGCGGACGGGGGAAAACCGGTACGTGGAAGTGGCAAAGGACATAGAAAACAAGTCGGAGCTGGCGCTTTTTGAAGAGTTTTACGAGATGCAGAACAATCAGCCCATGGGCGCAGAGCAGAAAGAGTTTGTCAGAGAACTGATAGAAATCCTGAAGGAGACGCGGTAAGGCATGAGACCGATAAAACTTACAATAAGCGCTTTTGGACCATATGCGGAAAAAACGGAAATAGATTTTGAAAGTCTGGGAAGCCGGGGCCTTTATCTCATAACCGGAGATACGGGTTCGGGCAAGACGACGATTTTTGACGCCATTGTGTATGCCCTGTACGGGGAAGCCAGCGGCGACGTGCGCAGGGCGGACATGTTCCGCAGCAAATATGCGAAGGAAGATACGGACACCTATGTGGAGCTTGTCTTTGATTACCGGGGAGAGCGTTACCGGGTAAGGCGAAATCCGGACTATGTAAGGCCAAAGGAAAGAGGAAGCGGTTACACCAATAAGCGGGCCGACGCGGAGCTTTCTTTTCCGGGGACAAGAGCGCCGGTTACAAAGGTTAAGGAGGTGACGCGGGCGGTAACGGAGCTGATTGGCCTGGACCGTAAGCAGTTTACAAGGATTGCCATGATTGCCCAGGGGGATTTCCAAAAGCTTCTGCTGTCGGGAACCGAGGAGAGAAGCGGCATTTTCCGTCAGATTTTCGGCACGGACATTTATCGGAGGCTGCAGGAGCGGCTGAAGGAGGAGGCCAGGGCGAAGAAAAAGGAGTATGATGAACTGCTTCATAACGTGAACCTTTATATGGGAAGCATTGTCAGCGGGGGCGATACGCCGGTTTCCGCCAGGATAACAAAGCTTAAGGAAAAAGGGTTTGACGGCAGAATCGGCGAGGGAGCGGCGCTTTTGGAGGAGCTTTGCAGGGAGGACGAGGCGGCGGTACAGGACCTTGATATTCAGATAAAAGCGCTGGAGACGCGGCTGGACAGCGAAAATCATCTGCTTGGAAATCTGGAAAAAACCAGACACCAGAAAGAGATGCTCTTATTAAACGAGCAAAAGCTTAAGGAGCGGGAGCCGGTATTTGCGGCGGCCGAGGAAGCCTGTGAGCGGGAGAACAAAAAGGGAGAGGCGTTGGGAAGGCTTGCGCTTGAGATAAAGGAGTTTCGGGACACTTTCACCTTGCTTGACGAGCTGGAACATGCCAGAGCGGAGTTTGAAAAGGCAGAAGCGCTATTGCATCAATCCGAGGTTCGGGAGAAGGAGATTGATAAGGGACGGGAAAGGAGAAAAGCGGAGCGGGAAAAGATTCAGGATTTTGCCGACCGTCTGCTTTCGCTGGAACGGCAGAAAAAAGAGCTTGAGGCGAAGGAGCGGGAAAAGGACAGATTCCTTCAGGCAAAGGAAGAACTTTTGAAAATGCAAAAAGAGCTGCTATCCCTGCAGGAAAAGTACCGGGAAGCGGTCTTAAAAAAGGAAAGGGCGGGTCAGGATTTCCGGGAGACTGAGGGACTTTTTCTGGACGCCCAGGCCGGGATACTGGCCGGAAAACTGCAGCCCGGCGCGCCCTGCCCGGTGTGCGGCTCGACCCATCACCCGCACCCCGCAAAAAGGCCAAAGCAGGCGCCCTCTAAGGAGGAACTGGATGAGAAAAAACGGCTTCTCTCACAGGCTGAGGCCGAAACGGAGCGTTTAAGCGAACGGGCGGGCAGTCTGAAAGAGCGGGTTGAGGAACAGAAAAAGACGGTGGAGGCTGTGTCCGGGGAAATTTTTGACGAAAGCATCGGCACTCTTTCGGAGCTGGAGGCTTTTCTGAAGGAGGCTTTCGGGAACTGTAAGCGCGGACAGGAAAAAGCGGAAGCGGACAAAAGGCGGATGGAGGAACTTGCCGGGGAAGAGGCCGGGGAGGAAGCGGAAAGACAGGCCGCAGAGGCGGAAATTTTAAAAACCAGAGAGCGGCTGGTGGGATGGAGGGAGCAGGCATTATTGCTGGAAAAGCAGGCCCATAGCCGGCTGAAACCGGCGGAGTCTTCCTCCTTTCCGGTAGCGGATATGAAAAAAATTACGGAAAAGAAAATCCAAAGCCTGACAGAAGAAAAGGAAAAGATGGAAGAAGCCTTAAGGCTGGCGCAGGCAAAGGCGGCGGAATGCCGGACGGAAAAAAGCAGCCTCACGGCAGCCATTGCAGCCCTGAAAGAGCAGTTGGAAGGAGCCGGGGACGAAAAAGATATTTCCCCAGAGGAAGTGCACAGAAGAATAGACAGGTGGAAGCTGGAAAAAGAGGAGCTGGGCAAAAGGCGGGACGGAAAAAACAGCGCCTGTACCAGAAACCGGGAGCTGTGCGGCAAAATAAGGAAAATGCAGAAGGCCATTACGGACACAGAGGAAAAATATGTCCGGGTGCAGGCGCTCTCCGACACGGCCGGGGGAACCCTTTCCGGCAAAAGGAAAATCGAGCTTGAAACCTATATCCAGATGGCCTGTTTTGACAGCGTTCTTGGGCGGGCAAATTTAAGGCTTCTCGTTATGAGCGGCGGACAGTACGAGCTAAAACGGGAGGAGGGTGAAAACCTAAAAGAAAAGGCAGGGCTGGACATCTGCGTCATCGACCATTACAACGGCACACAGCGCAGTGTGAAAACGCTCTCCGGCGGGGAATCCTTTCAGGCTTCCCTTTCCCTGGCCCTTGGCCTTTCCGACGAGATACAGTCCCGCGCCGGCGGTATCCAAATGGATTCCATGTTTGTGGACGAGGGCTTCGGTTCTTTGGACGAGGAGGCGTTAAGCCAGGCAATGCGCGCCCTTGCCCGGCTCACGGAAGGCAACCGTCTGGTTGGGATTATCTCCCATGTGGCCGAGCTTCGGGAGAAGATAGACAAAAAAATTATCGTGACAAAAAAGCGGGGCCAAGACGCGCCCGGCAGCAGCGTGAAGGTGGAAAATTAAGATTTTCAATTGACAGCGTTTAAAAATAGCGCAGAAACGAGGGGGAGCTTAAAAACGTCTGCGCAGATATTATACAGGAGGAACAGATTATGTACATTATTCCAAAACCAAAAACAGTGACAAAAAAGGAAGGGGATTTCTGCCTGAGCTACCAAAGCAGAATCGTACTTTCACCGGGACTGAGGGAAAACGGGACAACCTGTGCATCCCTGTTAAAGGAATGCATGGAAAACTGGGCGGGATTTTCTCCCTCTGTTACAGCGGGAGCGGCCAAAGAGGGGGATATTTTCCTTTGCCTTGACGGGGAATGCCGGGGAGAAGACGGTCAGGGGAGCGGTCTGTCCCCGGAGGAATACCGGCTGGAAATTAAGGAAAACGGGATTCTTATAACAGGCGGGGACAAAGCGGGCGTTTTGTACGGCGCACAGACGCTCTGCCAGATAATCGAGCAGCAGGGAGGCGCGCCGGAATGCATTTTGATTGAGGACGGGCCGGATATAAAGCACAGGGGCTATTATCTGGACGTGACCAGAGGGCGGGTGCCTCAAATGGCATACTTGAAGAAAGTGGTTGACCGCCTGTGCCGCTATAAAATCAACGAGTTTCAGCTTTATGTGGAGCACACCTATATGTTCGCCGGGCTCTCCGAGATGTGGCGGGACGAAACGCCCCTGACGGCGGAGGAAATCATGGAGCTTGACGGGTATTGCAGGGAAAGACACGTAGAGCTTATTCCTTCATTATCAAGCTTCGGCCATCTTTACGCGCTGCTTTCCACGAAAACCTACGGCGGGCTGTGCGAACTTGAAAATTCCTGGAAGCAGCCTTTTTCCCTTTCGGACAGAATGCGCCACCACACGGTGAATGTGGGCGACGAGAGGGTGATGCCTCTTATCAAAGGAATGCTGGAGGAGTATATGGCCCTGTTTTCCTCCGATAAATTTAACCTCTGTGCCGACGAAACCTTTGATTTGGGACGGGGAAAGTCAAAGGAGCTTGCCGACAGGAAGGGAGTCCACCGTATTTATATTGATTACGTAAAAGAGCTGTGCGGTTTTCTGGTGGAAAAAGGGAAACAGCCCATGTTCTGGGGAGACATTATCTGCGGGGAGCCGGAGCTTATCAGCGAACTGCCCGAAAACGTTATCTGCCTTACCTGGGGCTATGAGCCGGACCAGGACGACGAATCCTGCCGGAAAATGGCGAAGGCCGGCGCCAGACAGTATCTTTGTCCGGGGGTAAGCGGCTGGAACCAGTGGCTTAATTTAATCGGGGATTCTTACCAGAATATTACGCGGATGTGCACCTATGCCGGCAGATATTCCGCCGCAGATAAGGACGCCGCACAAGGGGAAGGAAAAGAGAGCGGATACGACAGCGTTGTGGGCATTTTAAACACGGACTGGGGGGATTACGGGCATGTGAACCATCCGGATTATTCCATTCCGGGCATGATTTACGGGGCGGCCTTTTCCTGGAATCAGGAAATCATTCCCTTTGAAGAGATGAACCGCCAGATTGCCCGGGTAGCGTTCCACGATACCTCCGAACAGCTTGTAAATCTTCTGGCAAAAGCGGCAGAGTTTTGTCTGTTTAAATGGTGGGGTGCCGTAAGTTTTTACGAGAAAAAAGAGCTGGGAATAGAGATGCCCGAATATGGGGTACGGGAATTTGCAGAGGGTCTTATAAAGCTGAAGGAATGCGAAAAGACAGGCAAAACAGCGCAGGTAAACGCCGCTCTTAAAAAGATAAGGGAACAGATAAAAAAGACGGCGGTTCACATGGATACCACCGAAAGAAAGTTTTTGGCAGACTGCGATATCACCCTTGACGGAATTGAAATCTGGAATGAAATCGGCGCGGCTGTGGCAAAAAGCAAAGCGGCCGACGATACGGCGGAAGGAGCCGGATATCTGACGGAGGATGAAGAGACGGCGGACGAGAGATTCGCGCTTGCATCCCGCTTGGAGAACTGGTTTATGGCCTATAAGGAAATGTGGCGCCGGGTCAGCAGGGAGGGCGATTTGGCCCACGTCGGGGAAGTGGTTTTCTGGTACGCGGATTTGCTGAGGGGACGTGAGAGAAGCAAAAAGGCCGTCAAAAATTGATAAAAAAATGACCGTCCGCGGAATAAAATAAAGCCGTTATCCACACAATAATTTGGGAGGTGGATAACGATGGATGGTAATTTTTCATATTTGCCTTTGGGACCCGGAATGGCTCTTGCAAGGACGGAAAACGTAAGGACAGGCTACGACGGGCTCAGTGAAACAGAAAAAGAGCATATTATATTGAAGTGTAAGGACGCGAAATCCAGGGAGGAAATGGAGAAAATCGTCAATTCCTACGCCGGAGAGGATGCGGGGGATTTGATGAAAGACGCCGGAATCCGGTAGATTTTGCGAATTGATGCGGGTATGGGCTCTGCCGGTGGGCAGAGCCTTTACATAAGGAAAGAGAATTCAAACCCGCCGATTGATTTTCCCACAATTCCCATGTATAATTTGAACGTCGGATAAAATTAATGGAGGCTACGGGAAAGGAAAACAGATATGAAAGTTACGGAGATTTTTGAAGCGCGGAAAAAAGAGGGCAAGCCGGTTTTATCCTTTGAAATTTTTCCGCCGAAAAAGGAGGAAGCCTTAAAGAACATTGATGCCACATTGGAGCGGCTGTGCGATTTGCACCCGGATTTTATCAGCGTGACCTTCGGGGCCGGCGGCAGCGCGGCGGATAATAAGACCATTGAGATTGCCAAGAAGATTAAAAATGTTTATCATGTGGAGCCTATCGTCCACCTGACCTGCCTTTATTATGGGAAAAAGGAAATCAGCGAAATGCTGAAGTATCTGGAAGAGGCGGGAGTGGAAAACATTCTGGCGCTGCGGGGAGACGAAAAGCCCGACGTCTCTGTGAAAAACGATTTCAGATACGCGAGCGAACTGGTGGAATATATAAAGAGCCATGGAAACTTCCACATCAGCGGAGCCTGCTATCCCGAAACCCATTTGGAGGCTAAGGACGCTGTGACGGATATTCATAATCTGAAAAAAAAGGTTGACGCCGGCGCGTCCCATCTGGTATCCCAACTGTTTTTTGACAACGAATTTTTTTACCGTTTCTATGAAAAGACAAGAATCGCCGGAATCAACGTGCCTGTGGAGGCGGGAATCATGCCTGTTACCAACAAGGCGCAGATAGAGCGCATGGTCAATACCTGCGGCGCGTCGCTGCCCGAAAAGTTTCAGAAAATTCTTCGTAAGTACGAGGACAATAAGGAGGCTCTTTTTGACGCCGGAATGGCCTACGCGATAAACCAGATTGTGGATTTGATTGCCAATGATGTGGAGGGCATCCACATTTATACCATGAACAAAGTGAAAATCGCGGACAAGATTTGCGAGGGCATCAAGAGCCTGATTTAGCGAAAGATTGAAAAATGAGAAAAAAAGCATTGATTACGGGAGCATCCCGGGGAATCGGCAAGGCGGCGGCGTATGCCCTTGCAAAGGACGGCTGGGATTTGTTTCTGGTCTGCAAAAGCGCGAAGGAAGCGCTTTTAAAGGTAAGGGAAGAGCTGGAAAATAAATACGGCATTTGCTGCGGCGCCATGGTCTGCGATGTGTCGGACGCCGGACAGGTGGAGGAGGCGTTAAGGAAGGCGGGAGAAATCCACGCGCTGATTAACAATGCCGCCGTATCCTATGTGGGACTTTTAACGGATATGACGCCGGAGGAATGGCACAGGGTAATAGACACCAACTTAAGCTCCCTGTTTTATACCTGCCGTCTGGCGGTGCCTCAGATGGTGCACCGGAAAGCAGGAAAAATTATCAACGTATCCTCCGTATGGGGAAACGCGGGAGCGTCCATGGAGGTTGCCTACAGCGCATCTAAAGGAGGAGTCAACAGCTTCACAAAAGCCCTTGCAAAGGAACTCGCGCCCAGCAATATTCAGGTAAACGCCGTGGCCTTTGGCGTCATCGACACGGATATGAACGCCTGTTTTTCCAGGGAGGAGATGGCCGCGCTGGAAGAAGAGATACCGGCGGGCAGAATGGGAAGGGCGCAGGAAGCCGGAGAAATTATCCGCCAGCTTATAAACGCGCCGGATTATCTGACCGGGCAGATTATCACTATGGACGGGGGATGGCTGTAGCGGTTTTTATAGAACAAAGCCGGACAGGCGAAAAAAGAGCGGATAACACAGAATAAATACGGACATATAATATATAGAAGAGACACTGCTAAAATGCATGGCGCTCCTAATCAGAACAGGCGCGGGAGCCTGTACGGAATGCCGCGCTGAAAGGAGGAAAATATGTATGATATTGTAATTATCGGTTCCGGCCCCGCCGGTTTATCGGCGTCCATTTATGCAAAGCGGGCGGGGCTTAAGGCCGTAACGCTGGAACAGAGCCCTATGAGCGGCGGACAGGTACTCACCACCTATGAGGTGGACAATTACCCGGGGCTGCCGGGCATCAACGGGTTTGATTTGGGAATGAAATTCCGGGAACACGCGGATAAGCTGGGGTGTGAATTTAAAAATGCCGAGGTTCTTGCAATCAGGAAAATAAACGCCGAAGCGCAAATAAAGGAGTCCGGGGCGCAGCTGCGGGCGGCCTCCATAGAGAGCCGTATACAGGAGGAAATGAAAGAAAAGGAGGAGGCGGGGTTCGTTCTGGAAACGGATAACGGCCCTGTCAGGACCAAAACGGTTCTGGCGGCCATGGGAGCCACCCACGCCAAGCTGGGGATTCCGGGAGAAAGCGATTTTACCGGAAAGGGCGTATCCTACTGCGCTACCTGTGACGGCGCGTTTTTCCGGGGACGGGTGACCGCGGTTATCGGCGGCGGGGACGTTGCGGTGGAGGACGCCATTTTTCTTGCAAGAGGCTGTGAAAAGGTGTATCTGATTCACAGGCGGGATGAGCTGCGGGCTGCGGCGATTCTGCAAAAGGAACTGATGTCGCTTCCCAACGTGGAAATACTGTGGGATACCGTTGCGGAGCGCATAGAGGGAGAAGGAACGGTGCAAAAGCTGGCGGTCAAAAATGTGAAAACCGGCAGGGAGAAAGCGCTTTTAGTGGACGGCGTTTTCGTGGCGGTGGGAATCATTCCCTCCAGCCATATTATGAAAGGGGCCGCCGACTGCGACGAAAAGGGCTATCTGATTGCGGGAGAGGACTGCGTTACCAGCACGCCGGGAATTTTTGCGGCCGGGGATATACGGACCAAGAAGCTGCGGCAGATTGTGACGGCTGCGGCCGACGGGGCAAACGCGATTACGTCCGTGCTGGAATATTTTACAGCCGGCTGACAGAACCGCCGTTTGTCCGGTAAAATGTAAATTGTTACAAAATATTAAAAATTGTATAATAAATAATGGGAAATTCCAGGAAAAGTGCGACAGAATGGCGGCAAAACCAGTCTGCCGCATTTTTTTCAGGCATTTTTCGGTATGAAAGGGGGATTTTTTGTAAGGAAGCGGTTGACAGAAAGAAGGTCAGGTGATATATTTATTTAAAAGATGTAACAAATTTGTAATATTTCTCAGGGTAAGCAAAACGCAGGTAAACGAAAAGATTACGGAGGTTATCATGCGAAGAAAGATTGGAAAAACAGGTAAACGGACCGCAGTTTGTGCAGTATCGGCAGCTCTTTTATTTTCCAGCATGAATTTAGATATATTGGCGGCTGATGTCAACGGACTTCCTTCAGCCGGAATTGATTTCTTTTTATCATCCAACGCCACAAGCGTTAAGAGTCTGAAAGAGGACGAGGGCGAAGTGAAATCCTCTTCTGAAAAAAAGGAAAGCGACGGGCTTTCTGAAAGCGAAGAAGACGCCGACGCAAAGGCAACCGCCACAATGTCTCCTACAGCGACTCCGTCTCCCACAGAAGAACCCGAAAAGGAGCCGGAAGAAGACATCGTAATAGAAGAGACGATGATGGCCTCTACCACAAAGAGCGTCAATCAGATAGAGAGAAAGTTAGAAGCCAAACGGGAAGAAAAAGGCTTCAAGTCTCTGGTAATAGCAGACGTAAACGATTATGTAAATGTGAGAAGCATGCCCAGCGAAGAGGGAGAAATCCTTGGAAAGCTTTATGACGAATCCGTAGGCGAATTTATTTCCGAAAAAGACGGATGGTATGAAATTACCTCCGGCAGCGTAACGGGTTATGTGAAAGCGGAATACTGCGTGACAGGCGACGACGCGGTTGACCTTGCCAAGAAGGTGGGAACCAGAATCGCCACAGTGACCACAACTACCTTAAAGGTTCGTGAAGAGCCCGGCATGGACGCTGTTGTCCTGGGACTTGTGCCCATTGAGGACCAGCTTCTGGTAACGGAAGAACTGGACGGATGGGTGAAGGTGGATATCGAGGAAGGTTTCGGATACGTTTCCACCGATTATGTAACCCTTTCCACGGAATTTGTAAAGGCGGAGTCAAAGGCGGAAGAAGAAGCCAGACTGGCAAAGGAAGCGGCGGAAAGAAGAGCGGCGCAGGCAGCGGCTGCGAAAGCAAGCAGAAAGTCCTCCTCCTCTTCAGGAAGCGCACCGGCTCCCGTAATCCCCTCCGGCGGCGGAAGCGAGCTGGGAGCGGCAGTTGCAAATTACGCCTGCCAGTTTGTGGGAAATCCTTATGTATGGGGCGGCACCAGCCTTACAAACGGTGCGGACTGCTCCGGATTTGTAATGAGCGTCTATGCGAATTTTGGCGTAGGACTTCCCCATTCCTCCAGCGCAATGCGCGGCGTGGGATACGGCGTAAGCCTTTCAGAAGCGCAGCCGGGCGATATCATCTGCTACAGCGGCCATGTTGCTATTTACTGCGGCAACAACACCATCGTACATGCAAGTACTGCGGCAACTGGCATCAAGTATACATCACCGGCCAACTACAAGCCGATTCTTGCAGTAAGAAGAATTTTCTAGAAAAAAATAGGAAGGCAGGAGCAGATAAAGCTCCTGCTTTTTTGATCACAGAAAGCAGCTTTTAGCAGCCTCGGCGCCCGGAAGGCGTATGCAATGATATACTGGCAATTCCCGGATTTTTATAGTAAGATAAAGAAATCAAAAGGTTATTGACTATGACTGAAACAGTAATGTTAAAAGCAGCGGACAGGAGAAGACTATGAGTTTAAACGAGACGCCGTCCTCGGAACGGATCCATATAGGAATCTTTGGAAAGCAGAATGCAGGCAAGTCCAGCCTTATCAATGCGATTACCGGACAGCATACCGCCCTGGTATCGGAACAAAAAGGAACAACTACAGATCCCGTGTATAAGGCCATGGAGCTTCTGCCTCTGGGCCCGGTTGTGCTGATGGACACGCCAGGCCTGGATGATAGGAGTGAGCTTGGAGAGCTCCGGACGGCCAGAAGCCGGGAAGCGCTGAAAAAGGCCGATCTGGCTCTTGTGGTCATTGACGCAGCCAGGGGCACAGAGCGTCTGGAAGAAGAGCTGATGGAAGAACTTCGAAAGCAGGAGACGCCGTTTTTAATTGTATATAATAAGAGCG
>OFFW01000112.1_pt1 | contig 64733 bp, 55 predicted proteins | sample 1521501 | NCBI WGS metagenome assembly OFFW01 (sample SAMEA3504107, study PRJEB24116) | mouse gut metagenome | biome: mouse gut; feature: mouse-associated habitat; material: faeces | place: Denmark | collected 2011
TTCTGTTGCTATATCTACTAAAGATACGGTATAAAATATTAGGAGGCGTTTTAACTTTAAATTCCATTCTGTTGCTATATCTACCTGATTCTCAACAAGCGTTATGCCGGCATCAAGATACTTTAAATTCCATTCTGTTGCTATATCTACGCAAGTCCGTCGCGCTGGTTCTCCGGAACCGGTGCTTTAAATTCCATTCTGTTGCTATATCTACGGCAGGCCAGGGCGGATTCACCTTATAAAGTATATCTTTAAATTCCATTCTGTTGCTATATCTACTGATTTGGTCTGCGTTGGTTCGCTTAATGCTGTTCTTTAAATTCCATTCTGTTGCTATATCTACCTTTTGCAGCGATCTTTTGTTTCTCTAACTTCTCCCTTTAAATTCCATTCTGTTGCTATATCTACAGGGAGTGCTGAGAGATACCGTAAAGGTACAGGCCTTTAAATTCCATTCTGTTGCTATATCTACCCAAAAGCATTATAATTCATTGCTGAAAAACATTGCTTTAAATTCCATTCTGTTGCTATATCTACTGTATCCTATCATGTTCATTTCCATTTCTGTTTTTCCCTTTAAATTCCATTCTGTTGCTATATCTACAGCTTCCGCCGTATGCTGCACTGGCAGTCAAAGGGCTTTAAATTCCATTCTGTTGCTATATCTACTCTCAGCAGGATGTCCTCACGCTCCCGGATCGCCCTTTAAATTCCATTCTGTTGCTATATCTACTCTGGAAGCTGTCTCTAATCTGCTTTATGTACTGTACTTTAAATTCCATTCTGTTGCTATATCTACACTAACGATCAGGCTCGCGATATTTTTTCTTTAATCTTTAAATTCCATTCTGTTGCTATATCTACAAAGTTCTGTTTTGCCAACAAGACAGGGCATGAAACTTTAAATTCCATTCTGTTGCTATATCTACGGAAATCGCAAACATACTATACGACGGAAACATATCTTTAAATTCCATTCTGTTGCTATATCTACTTATTAGTCCTTTACATGATCTTGATGTAAATCCCTTTAAATTCCATTCTGTTGCTATATCTACCCAAAACTTGCGCTGTCCATCACCGGCTTTTCAACTTTAAATTCCATTCTGTTGCTATATCTACGCCTTATACATGGCTACCGCCTGCTCCAGTTCCTCCTTTAAATTCCATTCTGTTGCTATATCTACGATTGTTGGTAAATATGTTGTTAATACTCTCATTAGTCTTTAAATTCCATTCTGTTGCTATATCTACGGTTTATCTGCTCTTTCTAACTATCAAACGTATTACTTTAAATTCCATTCTGTTGCTATATCTACGTCAGTCCACTGCATGATCTTGACAAGAATCCCACCTTTAAATTCCATTCTGTTGCTATATCTACGGTTTATCTGCTCTTTCTAGTTATCAAACGTACTACTTTAAATTCCATTCTGTTGCTATATCTACGTATGATACGACTGCCGTCATAAAGAGGGTGAATAATAACTTTAAATTCCATTCTGTTGCTATATCTACACGGAGGAAACAACCCATGACTAAAACCGAACTTACTTTAAATTCCATTCTGTTGCTATATCTACCAAATGCCGGTAGATGCGCAATCAGTCAAGACAGATACTTTAAATTCCATTCTGTTGCTATATCTACCTTTCTTCTTATGTATTCCAAGGTATTCCGCAAGGCTTTAAATTCCATTCTGTTGCTATATCTACATTCATTGCGACACGACCGAAGATATTCATAAACAACCTTTAAATTCCATTCTGTTGCTATATCTACAAGTATCAAATAGTTCAGGAACAACATTTATCATCTTTAAATTCCATTCTGTTGCTATATCTACAAAATCCGTCATTATTCCGCTCAGAGTATCAATGACCTTTAAATTCCATTCTGTTGCTATATCTACTTCCAGCGTACCGCTTTGCCATAGTTTCAGACAATCCTTTAAATTCCATTCTGTTGCTATATCTACGGCGATATCAGACACAAAGACAGTACTTTCAGCGATCTTTAAATTCCATTCTGTTGCTATATCTACTTTTTCCTTAAATTCCTTACTTGCATTTATCATACCTTTAAATTCCATTCTGTTGCTATATCTACTTCAATCGGGATTTCTTTTGCAAACTTTTCAACCTCACTTTAAATTCCATTCTGTTGCTATATCTACGTCAGTGGCTTTTTCATCAGCACCAGTTCTTTGTTGCTTTAAATTCCATTCTGTTGCTATATCTACTACGTTTATTTAGCCAACTTGTTTGCTCGTAGCCGGCTTTAAATTCCATTCTGTTGCTATATCTACTTTAGGTATGCTGTGCTTTGTAAGCCGTTGTTGTTCTTTAAATTCCATTCTGTTGCTATATCTACATTGTCGGCAAATACGTCGTTAATACGCTTATTAGCCTTTAAATTCCATTCTGTTGCTATATCTACCTCAAGCCTTGTATAATACCACTTATCCCCCGGCTCACTTTAAATTCCATTCTGTTGCTATATCTACGCTTATAGACAAAGAATGCGTTGTATGTCCAAAATGCTTTAAATTCCATTCTGTTGCTATATCTACAATACATGTGCTGTTTTGAAAATCCTTATGGGACAACTTTAAATTCCATTCTGTTGCTATATCTACCCGTCACAAAAAACACCGCATAAATCCACCATCTCCCCTTCCTATTTTGTCTACCCATCTTATAATTTAGATTTTATAACATTTTTCATCACATAACAACATCTTCTTAAAATCATTCATGCCTTCAAACCGCGTCTAATTCAGGACTTTTTCTTCTCCAATCTCACTTGTCGACCTGCCGTCCTTTTGACACCACTGGAGGTCGACAATAAGTTCAGGCAACACCGAACTCCAACGCACCATCGCTACACCATCCCACCTACGATCGGCACCCAGCACTGTCCTCTCTGTCCATTCCTCTTATGCAAATCATACAAAGATAGGCTCATCAGGAACTGACTCAAAATGTTTTTCCTGAAACCCCACCCGATCATCATAATAACAATCAATTACTTCTATTTTTTCATACGGTCCAATTTTCAAAGGCCCTTGCCGTCTTACTGCCATCCCTTTACGAATTGCTTTATGATATTTTCCTACAATATGGTCCTGCACAGAAACCGTATACTGCATGATATGATTACGTTCTTTTATTTTCTGAATAATATCAGTTTTTCTGGAACACATTTTTTCAGCACTTGCTTCGATTTCTTCCCTGTGGAAACTATAGATATCGTATGGGATAACGTCCCTTGTATAAATGTCATCTCTGACTTTGACATCCTTAATATCCAGCTCATACCAGATGATTTCCTGTAGCTTTTTCATCTGCTCTCTGTACTTTCTCATATAATTAGTGTTCGACAGTCTTTCCATTGTAAAATACTTGTCCAGCATCTCCATTTTGCTGCCCTCCGTCAAACTACCATCCGTCGAGTTTTCAAGTGTTTCTATAAGTGCCATCCTGGACAATTCAAAAATATCCCTGTCAATAAAAGCAGAACTGTTTCCCGCATATTTCTTCTTTGATGAAAATGATTCTTCCAGATATTTTTCATCAATTTCGATGTATATATAGCAGTTATAGCCCTCAATCGCCTTCTTCCCTTTTCTGTTTACTCTTCCCAGTCTCTGCAACAGGGAGGATATATCCTGCAATTCCGTAAAAAGATAATCGAAGTCAATATCAAGGCTTGCCTCCACAAGCGAGGTGCTGATCCAGATTACATTTTCTTCATGTTCATATCTGCCACATGCACAAATCTCTCTTTCCTTCTTTGCCCTGTCCTGCCGGATAAATTTTGAATGCAACAGATGTACTTTTTCACTGTTCTCTTCGCCCAACAGTTTACAGATTGTATGATACATTAACTGTGCTTTCTGTATCGTATTACAGATTACCAGTATTTTCCCGCCTTTAGCAGAAGATGCTGCCTTATGTCCATCGTCAATTTCAGGCAGACTCTCCACAGCGGAACACTGTCTGAATTTCTGTACTACATCTTCTGCATTGATCTTCGCCGGAATCATTTTTACTTTATGCCTGACCTGCTCTTTATTGCAAAACACGCCATATGTAAACTTACCGACTTCCTTTTCAATCAGATCTTTGACAAAAGGCGCCAGCGTCGCAGTCGTGATCGCGGCCTTCCCTCCCAATTCTCGAATCATCCTCAGACCGAAAATAAGATCAGCCAGCAGATCGGCCCCGTACATCTGAATTTCATCAATTACCACTTTTGAATAGGACAACGTCGCAAGTTTCAATTCATATGTCTGATACTTAAAAATAAAATCAAACAACTGATCTATCGTCGATACCGTGATCGGCATAGCCAACTGCCTGCTTTGCCTGTTATACTCGATCACATCCATCTCTGTATAATCCGGCTTCTCGTTTGCATAGTTTTCCAGTAATTTGGGAATTGCGTCTGAATGCAGCAATCCGATCCGCTTTTCAGAGTTGCTCTCATCTCCTTCTAAAATATCCTCTCTGATCCTGTCATACATCTTATTAATAGCTGTTTTTACCGGAAGCAGAATAAATCCCTTATGATCTCCAATCCAAAGCAGCGCCGCTTCTGTCTTTCCCATACCGGTCTGCCCCACAAGCATGATATCTTCACTTTCGTGATTCCGGCAAAACTGTTGCATTTCGTTCAATTCATAATGATTCTTTTGAAAAAAGGATTCCAGCTTATCCGTCAGGAAATCATTCGGATATTCTATCTCTGTATTGCCGCTTGCAGAATAATCACATTTGTGCAGAAGTCCTTTGACAAGGATCAACTTCTTCCGCAGATCCTTGTCTGCCTCAATCCGCTTCATGCCCTTGATCACTTTAAACCCCGGAGTACTGGCACATTTCCATGCAGCAAGCAGCTCTTTAGCCAGACACTGCTTTTCTGTACTCTGCAGGATTTGAAATACATTTCCATAATCATGATGAAATCCGACCACAAACAGCATTAGATAATATTCCGGAAGCGGTTCTTTGGGAATCAGATACATAGAAAGGATATTATGCGGAATCTCCCGCTCCGGTTCAAATCGCAGTTTATGGTTCTGTAACCGTTCCTGCATTCTGGGATTCGCTTTTCCCAGATCATGATAGTCACAGGCTCTGCACAACAACTCATGGATTTCTTTGCCGATATATTCCATTGTCAATAAGATGTCCGCTCTTTCTTTCAGCGCACGGTTATGTTCTTCTATTGTAATACCGCCACTTTTCGCATACTGTTTCACCATTTCTTTCCTTTCAAACGCGAACAGATTTTCCTGATTATCAATATCATACATGGTTTAACATCCTTTCTCTGCTATAGTAAACAACATTAGAAATTTCGTTTACTATAACTTATTGTACACAGCCATATCACCTACCTGCTCCAGGGCCGGCAATATAAAAAAGTAAACAGGCACAATTCTATTGCAGAATCGTGCCCTTACTCTACACAAAATTTACAATATAGTAACTGCCGTCTTCCCTGTAATCCACATAAATCCCATCCTCCTGTGTAAAATCAGCCGCATGGAATCTGGATACATACAGTACATTCTTTAGCTCAAACTCTCTTTGTCCGTTTTCATTAATTGCATATAATTTCGGCATTGCATATTTCGTCCCGATTGCCGGAAAACGCTGATCACGATCTCTCGTAAAGATTTTCTCTTTTCTCACATTTGTAATGTCCACATATGCCGAACAGTCGCAGGACAGTTCCTCCTCATATCCTGTGGAAAGCGTAACCCGATCCACACTCTCTATCGTAACAAAATCTTCGCTTCTCCCCAGTGCTGTCATATTATAGCCATTGTGAAAAATATCCTCCATTGTCTGCCTGTCGTCTGACGTGACATGAATAATAAGGTCAATGTCATATAAAATCTCATACTGCTTGACCGAGGCTGTGACAACCCGAAAACGAGAATAGGGAATGGAAAAAGCATTCTGCTCATACTCAGAAAACTCCCTTTCTGTCTTCCTTATCTTATCCTGTATTTCCTCTTCCTGTCTTCTGACAGCTTCGTATTCCACGGAACGTTTATCCAGCTGTTTCTTACGGCCGGAAAGTTTCTTCTTTTCTGCCTTCAATCTTTCCAGCTCGGGTTTTAATCGTTCGTTCTTCATCTGCTGAATTTCTCTTCCCAGCACTTTCAGCTTTTGATATTCTTTCAAAAGCGCCTGATCGATCACCTTAATATCTTCACTTTTTTCAAAACTGCTTCCCTGCTTTTTGGCCTCTGCAACTTTTACAAAAGCGGTACTGAGCATACTCTCATTGGTCATTTTTACCAGTATGCCTCTGTCATCAAAAGTGGAATTCATAAAATTCAGATCACGATACAACCGCCTGCCCATAGAAGCATATCTGCCCTGAATGCTGACGTCCATCTTATGGGTACTTGTATACCCGCAGGCTTTATGGATTGCTCCGATCACTGTCGAAAATGGCGGCAGCGGATATGTCATCTTGTTCTCATATGTTTCAGGCTTACGATAATTGGCACTGGACTGATGGAGAATAAATCTTATTGCATCTTTACTCATCTGCGCCCCTTTTCCTCCGTCCTTAAATAATACTTCTACACGCTGTAATATTCCTTCACCTGACTGCGCAGTGTTTCAAAGAAAGCCGCCACCCCGGCCGGATGCAGTTTCTCAACAATCTCATCTTCATTGTCGAAATTATGGCCACGAAGCAATGCCGAAGAATATCCCTGCTGCAGTTTCTGAATCAGATCTTCCGACAACACAAGTTTACCTTCTAATACCTTCACAACATTTTCAAAATAATGCGTTTTTCTGTCAGAAAATCCTCCCACAACAAACACCGGCTCTGCATTATCCAGATTACCTCTTACGATCAGGCTGAGATTCTCTACTGCACTGAGCAGGCTGTTCACTCTCGCTGCCTTCTCTTCTCCCGTCGCCTCTTCCTCCGTAAAATTAGGATCTCTGCCGATCATATCCAGATCGATCGTTATGCTGTATACACGCAGGGATTTATCATATTCATATTGATAGGGTATCAGTCCTGCTCTGCCTGCATCCTTCTGCAGGTTCAATCCGTTTGCTCTGGCATAGTTACCGGCCAGATACAGGTTATTATGAAAACGCGTTTCATTCACAAATGGCTCACAAGCCACGGCATCCGTTAAATAAAAGGAACTGTTACGTATATAAGTATCCTTTCCAGTTGTCATGTAGCCGCCTTCCAGTGCTCTGTTATTGGACGCATTTCTCTCTGGAGTTGCCTGTTTTTGTGTAGCACCGTCTACCGTCGTCACAAGGTCGTCATACATGCCGCTCTGTACCATAATCGCATTTTTCAGACTTTCCCGGCTGCGGATGGCATATACATGCCCCCTTCGGTAAACCTTCTGTACACTCCCGATGTTTCCCAGATTCTCCGAATAATTTGATGTCATATTTGCCACAACAGTTAATGTAATTGTCTTCCGATCCATAACCCTCTCCCTCTCTGTTTACAGCTATTCGTCCTTTGTTTCCTCTTCTGCCTTTTCCCGCGGATAATCGTTGAAATTATTGACAAAAGTATAGGCTACCTCTTTATTCGCTTCAAAATCTTCAAACAAATCATAGGCAAACGGGAAATACACATCCGTAAAATTAGACAAACTAAGCAATATTTCCGAAAATCTGTTATGATCGTTAAAGACCAGGGCACTCAATAACTTTGCTCTGTAAGAGTTGATTTTATTCTTCTGATTTCTGCTCGTCAGAACCTTTACCGCGTTCTCGGCGCCTGCATATGCGCTGCGCATTCCCTTATTCATATTCTCACCTCCGTCATACACCTTCCTGCGGATCAGAGCATTCAGATCGACGATCCTCCTTATCAATCCGACATAACGTCCACTGCCTTCCTGCACATCTTCTCTGAGTAAAAATTCAATCAACCCATCCATAAGCTGCAGATTACTGATCGCGTCTGTTACACTCTCCTGTATGGAAACAGTCCTTTCTCCCCTGCGGATCGTCCAACAAAAAATATCGTATTTCTTGATCTCCCTGAAAATATCGATACTGTCCTTTCTCAAAAAGAAAGTTTCAAAATAGGGCTTTTCGATATCCTTCTTGATGATCTCCACATCAAAATCAATAAAGTCCGCCGCATAGATAATATTTTCAAATAATACTTTCCTGATATCCGGGCTTCCCGGCCCGCTCTTCTGCTTCTGCGCCTCGCATTTTTCTCTCAACATCTTATTCGTGTGATACAGCTGCTCGATCGAATAATTGTCATTGATAAAAAAGGACTCCCGTCCAATAGAAAATGCAAAGGGAATAAAATCATAATACGCACTGTCCGACGATCGAAACAATCTTGTATCATGGCGGTACGAAACGGATTTCCCTTTTTTTGCAAAATCCACATAATATCCCCGCAGCCGGACAGTATCACCTGCCGGGTGTTGAAAAACATTTTCATTACAGAAATTCCTGTATAAATTCGTCTTATTCCTGTAAGTTTCCTTCACGATCATACTGCGATTATTCTGTATAAGGTCCAGTATGGTCTCTTTGTTCGTACCGTCAAACTTCTGCCTGGCAAAAACCTTCTTCATCACTGTATTTGCAGTCATCTTCTTATTAACAAACTCAATCTCTTTCTCCGACCACTCAGATCTGCTCAATACTTCTTCGACACTGCAATGATGCATCTCATCATAAAAATAACTCTCAATAAACTCTGTCAGCCTTTCCTCCGTGATCTCTTCGGCATTGAATTTGAGAATGTCAAATCCTTCCCTGTATTCCTGTCCAAATCCATAGCCATCTTCATTAAATATTTCAGTACGATTATAAGATATGCCTGAAAACTCAAAAAATCTGATCAGTCCGACGATCGCAGCAGAATCTTTCCAGTCATTCGCCTCCAGATGCTCTGTAAACCCTTCCATCATCCGCCACTCCTCCCTTATATTCAATCATCCCGAAACCCATACTTTTCCTTCCGCAGACTCCATTTAAATAGAAATGCTGCAATAGATAATGCGGAGCGGCTATCACAAATTCCGCGATTGACGCGTCAATATACACACCATAATGTTTAACCACTATTTTACGGCCTTCCACGGAACATACCCTGATGCTTCTCACATCCGGTTCTGAAAACCCGGCCATCCCTGCCTGGTTCTGCAGCGCTTTCTCAAACTGCTCCTGGTATCCCTCATCGGCACAGGTATAATATGTATCTTTGTTGGTTTCCCTGTTGTGCTCCCTTACTATGACAGAGGAACCCGGCATTGTAGCAAAGCAGGCAGCATTGTCTCTGATCTCATACTGATTCAACTGGATTATATTCTTTAAGACGATAAAGTTTTCTTCCTCTGTTGGGTATTTCTTATACTTCTGATTCAGAAATGCAAGCATCAGATACATTCCTGTCTGTGCTTTGTCATCCGTCGAAAAAATCACAGAAAAACCACTGCCCTCAAATTTCAGCTTCTCTTTCGTAAAGTGAGGCTTCCTGACGATCAAAGTCCATGTGAAATCTTTCGTATTCGTATCCGCATAATACTTCCCCAATAAATCACCATTTACGGACTTTGATAGAGCATTCTTAATGAAGCTGAGTATAAACCTGCGATATTCTATAGGAAGTTCCGGCCTGTCCGTGGAAAAATCAAGCTTAAATCTCATATACCCGACTCCTTCCCTGTCGATTCGTTTTATAACCAAACTGTTTCTATCATTTATTTGAAGTATATCACGCAGGGTATCAGATTACAATACTATATCTCTCTATTTTCATAAATTATAAATATACATAATATGGGGTTAATTAAGAATTTTTAACATGAAATAAATATCACTTGTAAAAAGAATACCAGATGCTAAAATAACAATATAGCCTATATTAGAATTTAAAGATATTTTGTATCTTTAAGAATTTAAAAGATAGCTCCATACTGGAACACATTACATCACATCTCCTCAAGATAGCACTCATCCTGGCAGGATCTTCCTTCATTCTTGATCAAAAGCGCATATTCATCATAAACCTGCATATTATTTTCCCGCAGGATCTGTCCGATATTCTGCCTGCTGCTTGGAACTACCCGTTCTCTTATCCACCGGATACTCCATTCCGGGCCGATATGCCGAATACCCCGTCTTACGAAAAGTGACATCATAAAAGGCGCTTCCTGCTCGGTTACATCTTCCGGAATGTCAATGGTAAATTCTTTTTTATCTTCATCGTATATCAGAATTGATAAGATTTTATTTCCATAACGCGCTTCCTTCACTGCGTATTTCTTCATATCTGCACCACCTCTTCCATATCATCTCCCAGATTTTCGTTAAATGGTTTTGCGTCAATATCTCATTCAGTCCATTTAAGATATATTCCTTATCCCTTTCCAAAAGATCTGCAATTTTCAGATCAAATCCTACTTTCTGTTCGTCCGGCCTGCGAAAATTATCCGAAGCACATATCCATGTTTCTATTCTCTTATTTCTTATACAGATTTCTGCATGAATCAGTCGATACTGTAAATGAGGAATCTTCAAAAGATCCATGACCCTGCTTACAACAAGTTCATTAATACACTCATGGCCAAAAACACCTTGATAACTATCATAATTCGATAACTTATAATAAACTCTTCCGTGCTCAGTCTCTTCATAAGCCTTTAGAAAGCATCCCGGCGTTCCCGGCGACAGTTTCTGTTCGGTCCAGTCCAAAAATGTCATATCCTTCAATTCTTTTACCAAATCCATCTTATTATGTCCTCTTTTTCAAAATGCTCCTGGCTTCTCCTTCTTTCGTGCTCTTAATCAGTACCCTTTTCCCTTCAAAGGCAAACCCATAATGCCGGATCTTCTCCTTCGCAATCCCTCTGTCGATCAAGACCGCGTCGTAATTTTTCTCCCCGATCTGCTGCAGCGCACTTATCACTGTGTCCTCCAGTGTAGCTTCTGCCGAAGGGTTTTTCACTTTAAACTCAAACAGGTAGGCATCCCCTTTGCCGTCTCTGGGTTCCATCATCACGTCATATCTCCCGAATCCGCTTTCCCGATTGGATGTGATCCTGTAATTCAGCCCGGCATCCGCGATCAGGCCCAACACAAACCCATGGTAAAACCGCTCCGGCTCTGTCTGCCCGGAAGGATGTCTGCCCGTATCAAAAGTACTGAATACAGCCTCTGTCATTTTGTTCATATACAGATTCATATATTCCAGATCATTTGCCAAAAGCGCCTTCACAAAATCATTATAGCGTGCTGAGGACTTCTGAAACCAGTTCCGGACCATTCGGCCGAATTCCTTTCTGACTTCAAGGTTTGTCAGAGAGAGTGTATACTTCGTTTCTTCTTCATCTCCGGCATGTGCAACACTCTCGACCTTCAAATAACCGGACGCAAGCAGCAGACTCCAGATGGCAGCGCCGTTCTCTTCCGGTTGATTAAACACAACCTCTTCATCAATGGCCGTGTCAATACTTTTTCCCGCCAGAAGATCCTCCATTGCTATTTTCACATCTGGTTCAGCCTCCCGGATAAATCTGCTCACCAGGCTGTTTGAACTGGTATTAGCCCAGTAAGTATCAAATCGCCCGCTGTCCAGGTACTTCGTAATAGACCAGGGATTGTAGATATCTTTCCTGCTTCCGAAACGAAATCCGTCATACCAGTGCCTCACTCTGTCCAGCGTGTTCTCCAAACCGAATTGTTCCAGTGCTGTCTTCACTTCCCTTTCTGTAAATCCAAACATGGTGCTGTATTTTTCCGTTGTGGTTGTGATCACCTCAAGATTGTTCAGGTCTGAAAAAATCGACTCCTTGCCCACTCTCGTGATCCCGGTCATCACCGCGCGGTCAAGAAACGGATTCGTCTTAAAAGAGGCATTGAACAGGCTGCGCACAAGAGAGGTCAATTCTTCCCAATATCCTGCCGCATACGCTTCCTGCAGCGGCGTATCGTATTCATCCAGAAAGATCAAAACCTTCTTGTCATAGCAACGCGCCAAATACATGGACAGGGTGTTGAGCGCTCCGGCTACAAACTGTTCGTCTATCTCTTTCTCCGGAGACGGATCGCTGTCAAAGTTCCGCAACGCATCATAATTTTTCTCTTCCTCTGCATTCAGAACGCCGCTCTCTTTTAAATACCTGTGTGCATCATATGCATTAGCAAGCGCTTTCACAATACCGTTCCTGGCGCCGCGGAAATTATTCGCTTTCACGCCCGCCAGACTGAGAAAGATTACCGGATAAGTTCCCTGCAGTGCACGGTATTTCTCATCCTCCCATATGGAAAGCCCTTCAAAAAGACTGCCGCCGCCGGCATATTTCACAGAGAAAAAGCTCTCCAGCATGCTCATATTCAGAGTCTTCCCGAACCTGCGCGGACGCGTAATGAGAGTCACCTCGTCATTTTCCTCCCACCACTCTTTGATAAAATCTGTCTTATCAATATAGAACGATCCGGCCCTGCGGATCTTCTCAAAATTCTGACTGCCGATAGCAATGTTTTTCACCATTTTGTCAAGCTCTCCCTGTTATCTTCTATCTTCCATACTTAACTTCTGTCACTAGTCTTATATCTCTAGTCTTCTGTCACCAGTCTTATATCACATGTTTTCTACATTCTATTTTCTAATCTTAACATACGCATTTTAAAAACACAAATATACAAACACGCCGTCATAAAAGGGTCCTGCGTCACGACCTTGACGCAGAACCCTTTTTGATCATTTTTACAGCGGAACTTTTCCTGAACTTCCTCATTATCTGGTATCCAAACATATCTTACCTTAAGAGCAGTGCACCACAACACATTCCTCCCCCTGACCAAGATGAAATTCTCCGCTTCCGCTCTCTCCTGTCAGTGTATAACTGCCCTTAAACCCGGTAAGGGCCGCAATTCCGTTCTCATCTGTGTGAAGCTTCTCCGACGTATGCCACTCCTTATGGATCAGCTCCTTCAACATATGGTAGGATGGTTTCTCGCTGTTGTCTGCCCGCAGCACGCCGCTTGGCGCACCCAGCCATGCGCCGTCCGTGAAATCCCAGCCGGTGATCGCTTCCACCGAAGGATGGGCAAAAAGGAAGCGGTACATGTCTTCCATTTCTTCCGCCTGCCGTTTCTCTCCTTCCGGTGTGGTGGGCCACTCGGGAATCTGATAATCGTTCAGATCCACAATGTGGGCCGGCATAATATGACCGGACACCAGTGTATTCTCCGTAAAGTGCAGCGGCAGGCCAAACCCGGCAAACCGCTCCACGATCTCTTCCAGCTTCTCCCTGCCCATGTAGCCCTGATGCTGATGGGTCTGCAGACCGATCGCGTCGATCGCCACACCGGCCTCCAGACATTCGTCGATCAGCTGTGCATACCTGTCGCTTAAGTTGAAATCATTGATCAGGAGCACCGACTGCGGATTGGCCGCTTTCGCCGCGGCGAATACCTCTTTGACGAGATTGAGGCGTCCGTATTCCTTACAGATTCTGGTGACCGCATTGTCGTATTTGTCGAACTCCGGCATGATGACCACCTCATTGATCACATCCCACATGTCTATCACTCCGGCAAAAGCCCTGACATCCCTGTCTATCCTTGCAAGCTGTCTGTCCAGAATCGTCTTGTTATCATATTGCAGCAGCCAGTCCGCACACACGGTATGCCAGCACAGAGGATGGCCTTTTACGATTTTTCCATGCGCTTTCAGATAGGCGGACGCATTCATACGGCTTTCAAACGCCGGTTCATTTTCCCTTTCCTCATATCTGCCCCAGTAAAAGGACATAGTCCCGTAATTATACAGCTCCAGCCATTTGCCCATGCGCTCCTCATAGAACGCATCTTTCTTTTTCTCATTCGTCAGCGGAATCGCGTCAAAGGCCCCGCATCCAAACAGGAACTCATGATTCTTAAGTTCCGCCTGAAATTCTGTGTTCTTTACTGCATTTCCCTTTTCATCTACCACACGGATCCGTGCGGTTGCTTTTCTGCCTGCGTATTGATCCATGTCAATCCCCCTTCCATTATGCAAACAGGAGGCAGACCGTGCTGCCTCCTGTTCCTGTAGATCAGTCGTAACATCAAGCCCCGGCTTTCCCGTTACGCCTGTATATCCATCCTTCTGCGTTTATTTAACCGCTTTTCTTGCCTCGATGACCGGCTGATATTTCTCTGTATCAAACGCTACCAGATCGTCCCAGCCAAATCCTTCCAGCTGTGAGCACATATCATCCCAGGTTGCCTCAAAAGCAGCCTCGTCTGCCGCAAAGATTGCTTTCCAGGAAGAATCGCATACGATCGTCTTACACTGGCTGCGGATCAGGCCGATGTCTGTGGTGTCAATCGCCAGAGACATATTGATGCTGGGTACCGGCTCCATCATGCCGTTGCTCTTCAAATATTCAACTTCGTTCTCTGCACCGAACTTTTCTTTCCACTCTTTGTTCGTCTTCGTGTTGTTCTTCTCAAGATAGGATGCCCACAGATCCGGCACATAACTCTCACCTGTAACAGGGTTCGTGTCGTAGCTCTGTACGATCCACTGGTTCACCTGGTTGTTACCGTCTGTCCAGTTACCGCCGCCCAGTTCCTCAGGGATCATGATCTCTGTCGTAAATCTGTTATAACCGTCTTCTGTCAGCGTATAGGTACCATCGTCGTTTACTGTGTAGATAATGCCCTCGTCACCGGCATGCTGAATCGTACATCCTTCCGGAGATGCCAGCCAGTCAAGGAACTCCATGATACGTGCTTTTGTCTCATCATCCACCTGAGAACCGATACCGAATACACGGCCGCTGCCGTAATAGTAATCGGATGTCTGGAATACTGTCATATCAGCGATCGGCATACCCATATAGTTGGCGCCCTTTTCACCGATCTCAGGAGAGTTGGTAAAGCCCTGCATCCAGTTGTTCCATACCAGATAAGTCCTCTTCTGCTTCATCTTATCGTTTGCAGAAGTCCAGTCCTGTGTCGCTGAATCCGGATCCAGAATACCCATCTGGTTCGCATCAAAGAAGAAATGCAGCATCTTATAGTATGCACCGTTCTTGTCGGTCAGCGGTGTGATAGAATGATCGGAACCGATCAGCACGGAGCCGTTCACTTCCTGTCCATACCATTTGGTCAGCTGATTGACATTCTCAATAGAAGTGCTGTCCCAGTCTTTCCAAAGGGTCATGCCGTACGCCTTATCGCCAGCCTCATTGGTGGGATGTGCTTCCTGCATGTCTGCCAGCGTCTTGAGCAGGTCATCCAGAGTATTGAAGTCCGGTTTGCCAAGCTCGGTATAGAAATCCCACGGAATTCTGGGCATCGAAGAAACCGTCTCCGCCATATAGGCTGTCGGTCCATTGGTGTTCATCTCGGTCGGGATCGCCCAGATGCCGTCTCCGATACTGGCATTAAACTTCTCAATCTGCTCCCAGTATCTCATCAGGTTCGGATAGCTCTTGATCTCTGCACTCATGTCTGCAACAAGTCCTACATCAATACACTCCAGCATATCCGCATTGTCCAGCAGGATGATATCTCCCAGATTACCCGCTGCCGTTCTTGTCTGATAGAGTGCTTCGCCGTCGCCGGATACCTGAGGCGCGATAATGTTAAGAACGATGTTGAACTTGTCTTTCAGAATCTTGCCATACCATCCGCTCTGCAGTCCCTGATAATTGGCCGCCACGTCATACACCTCAAGTGTAAGTTCCTCGTCGTGGGAAACCGCCGGCGCTTCTGTCGCCTCTGCAGAAGCTTCTTCTCCTTCTGCCGCCTCACCGCCATCGTCTGCCGGTGCTTCCTCCTGCTCCGGCGCAGCTCCGTCTGACGGTTCCGCCGTGTCTGCCGGCTCACTGTTCCCACAACCGCTCAGAATCATGGATGCCGTCAATACTACTGTCAATAATGTTGATACAATACGCTTTTTCATGAATGACCTCCTTCATTGATTTTGATCTTGAATCTCTATGTATAAGCGGAATTCAGTTTCCGCCTAACATCTTAATTTTACGTTGCCGTCATGCAGACGCTTATCCTTTGACCGCTCCGACCATGATACCTTTTACAAAGTATTTCTGGAAGAAAGGATAGACGCACATGATCGGCAGTACCACGATGATCGTGATCGTCATCCGGATACTGGTCGCCGTCTGGGTCGTCGCCGCAGCAGCCGCCAAAGAGCTTGAACTGCTCGTATTGGCCAGCGCCGACAGTGAACTTGCCTGGTTCAGGTACTGATACAGCACGAACTGCAGCGGATACAGCTTCGTATCTGTGACGAGCAGCAGCGTATCCTGAAACGCATTCCACTGGTTGACTGCCGCAAAAATGGCAACCGTAGCCATGATCGGCTTGATGACCGGTATCATCACCTTGAAAAAGATCGTCAGGATACCCGCGCCGTCGATCTCAGCGGCTTCCTGCAGTTCCTTCGGGACAGATTCCACGAAGGTCTTCGTCAAAACGATATGGAACGGCGATACGATCATCGGCAGGATATATCCCCAGAAGTTGTTCGTCAGGTGCATATTCTTCATGACCAGAAACCATGGAATAATCCCGGCATTAAAGTACATCGTGGCGATCACCAGCCTGTACCACAGCTTTCTGTGCCACATCTTCTCCTGGGAAAACATGAATCCCAGAAATGCCGAAGCGCTCACGGTTCCGAATGTTCCCAGAAGCGTTCTCATCAACGAGATCTTCGCCGCCTGAAACAGGCCGTCGATTCCAAGCGCGCTGCTGTAGTTCTTCAGATGAACCCCTTTGGGCCAGAACAGGATCACACCTCTGGAACTCAAATCATTGGCGCTGATCGTATTGATAAACATATAATAAAACGGATACAGACAAAGAATCGCGCAGATACTAAAAACTATGTAGCATACAACACTGATCATCTGATCTCCAAAACTCTCATGTCTTCTTTTCTTGATAGCAATCTGCTTACTCACGGAATCCTCCTTCTTTTACCTTGAAATCATCTCTTTCCATCCTCCCTGATCACAGGAAACTCTCGCCACGCGTCATCTTAGAGACTGTATTGGCGCAGATCAGAAGAATCACACTGACAACACTCTTAAGCATACTCAGGGCAACCGACACGGAATAACTGCCGCTTCCCATTGCCAGATTATAGACATACAGATCCAGCACCTGTATGTAATCTTTGTTAAACGCGTTCTGAAACACATAGTACTGTTCCATACCGTTGGAAAGAAAATTACCGATGTTCATCATCAACAGTACGAAGAATGTCGGAAGCAGGCTCGGTATGGTGATATAACGGATCATCTGCATCCTCGTCGCTCCATCGACTTTCGCCGCCTGGAACAGCTCGTCATCTATACTGGAAATCGCCGCGATATACATGATCGCCGCCCATCCAAGGTTCTTCCATGTAAGCCACAGCCACTGCGTCAGCCATACGTGTTCGGAAGACTGCAGAAGCAGGACCGGTTCTTTGATCAGGCCGAGATTCAGCAACAGGGTGTTGAACATACCGGTGCTGTTAAACAAACTGAACGCCAGGGAATACACCAATACCCAGCTGATAAAGTTCGGCAGCGTCGTGACTGTCTGCACAAACTTCCGGAACGGTATGCACCGGATCTCATTCAGAAATACGGCAAACAGCATGGGCAGCCAGGAGGTTCCCAGCGTGATACCACTCATGACAAAGGTATTCTTCAACACCTGCAGCAGCTGAGAGACCTTCACCGGATTCTCAACCAGCGATTTAAACCATTTCAGTCCTACAAATTCTGCTTCCGAGAAAGGCCGCGGCGGTCTGTAGTCATAGAATGCATACAGCCACCCATACAGCGGATAGTAGGCAAACAACAGTACCAGCACCAAAAAAGGCAATACATAAAGAAACAGTTTAAAAGAATACCATTTCTTCCTATCAATCTTACCGATCATTATCATCCATCCTCTCTTTTTGTTTAACGTTTTACCACCTATATACAAACAATACAGCTGTTTTTACTTTTTGTCAATGGTGATTTATGCAATTATTACTAATTTTTTTGCTTTTTTTTTTTTTTTAGTATAAATTGCCCTATATTTATTTTTCGCATTTGTTATATAATCGCATTATAGATATGAATATCGTTAAACCACTTATCGAATATTATCAGAATGAAAATTCCTCCATTTATCCAAAAAAACAGCGCCCCAGGGACGCTGTTTTCCGATATTTTCCTTCTGTTTATTTTTTGATCACGATCTGTGTTCTGACTTTTTGCAGCAGCGGATTCAGATCCTCCGCCGCCGACATGCCGAATTCCGGCATACCGTTGTGCCGGAAGTGAACCCGGCGGATGCCGTCGCATCTTATTGTCCGGTCCAGAGCGGTTTCCGCATGATAGGCGATCATCAATTCTCCCTCTTCATTGACATAAAAGGAATTATGCCCCGGGCCGTACTCCCCTTCTACCGAGTAGAACGAAAGCACCGGCGCGCATCTTTTCTCCCAGGAGGCCGTCTGCAGCAGGTCGTCCTTCGCCCGGGCCGTCAGAAGCCCCAGAACATAGGTATAGCTGTTAGCCGAGCCGCCCGAATAGGTGAGGTAGACTTTCCCGTCCCTGACGAACGCGTATGGCCCTTCGTTGTTGATCGTTCCCGCCACGTTCTCCCATCCCAACAGCGGTCTGGAGAGCAGGACCGGTTCGCTGGTCAGCTTCCACGGCTCCCTGTCATCAATCGTGGCGATATAAAGCATGGAGCCGGTGTCCAGTGCGGTCCCGATATGTTTCCGGTAAGACCATACGACATACGAACATCTGTCTGTCTTCAGATAAGTCATATCCAGCGTGATGCCCTCCTCTGTCAGAAAACTGCCGTCGGCCTTTGTCACTCTGACCGGATCCTCCCAGCTGGCAGCCTCTGTGATCGGCGCACCTTTTTTCAGTCGCATCATATGGCACTGAGGCCCCCAGACATGTCCGCTTACCGCGAACAGAAGGTAGAGCTCGTCGCCGATCACATGAAATTCCGGCGCCCAGAAAGTCTGTATCAATTCCCGCGCTTCATCTTTTGCCAGAATCAGATGTTCCGTAACGCCTTCCAGAAACAGTTCCCTGACACTGTCCGCCTCCCGCACGTACAGTCCGATATCGTCCGTATTGTCATTGGTAGAGATATAGTACCATTTCCCTTCCCAGGGAAAGATCACCGGGTCCCCGTATCCCACGGCCAACGGAAAAGGGAAACTCTCATCCACGACGCTGCCTTCTATCATATGGCTTCCCTCTGCCGTAAAGTCGATATCCGCCTTATCCCATACCACCTTCTTTGACACGTCGGAACCGTCCGAATACCATGCCGCCGCCCTGATCAGATCCACTTCCTCTTCGGAGTTCACTTCCACCTGATCAGGCACCGTGATCCTGACGTTGTGCACAGGCGTCCAGTACTCTATCGCCTGTTCCAGGATCTTCGCGCCGGCCGTTATACAGTCCGACGCCTGTTCCCAGCCGCTTTGCGACACCCCGACAAGTCCCTCATATGTAAAAGTGATAAAATCCTTCGTCTTCCACAACAGCACCTTGTCCCTGCTGTCATGGTCCTCATCGCCGTTCTCAAGCACGCTTCGCGCCGCAATGCCATAACTGCCGTCGTCCATCGCAAAGATCCTCGGCTCCCTGACCGCTTTCGTAAGAAGCGTATCATCCTCCCGAATCTGCGCCTCGGCAAAAAGGATGCCATAATTCTTATTCCAGGGCCGGAACTCCCCGCCCTCCGCCCGGCAGGCCATATGGACACTGTAGGCCAGCCCGGCCGGATAAGCCGCTTCATCCGGCTCTCTCGTATATACTTTCAACTCCATCTTTCCAGGCTCTCCTTCCGCTCATCCGATCCTGAACATCATCACACTGCATGGCGGGATCACAAAGGACACCCCTCTGTCTCCCACTTCAAATTCCGTGAACGCCTCTTCCACCACCGTCTCCGGCTCATCAAACGTATTATGGGCATTCATGGCGCCGCGCACGATAGAGCCGCTGACCGCAGCGGGCTTCTTCTGTACAAAAAGCAGTTCCATGTTCTGCGCCTCATGCAGGGAATGGTTGCAAAGCGTCACCGTCACGATCCCGTCTCGATCCACAGATATCGATTCCTGCACGACAGCCTCACCCTGTCCTTCCTGCTCAAGATAGCTTTCAAGCAGTTCCGCTCCCTGATGATGCCTGTACATGTGGAATACATGATAGGTAGGCGTCAGCAGCATCCTGCTGCCTTCCGTCAGCACAACAGACTGCAGTACATTTACGATCTGCGCAATGCACGCCATCTTCACGCGGTCGCAGTGCTTATTGAAAATATTCAGCGTCAGCCCTGCCACGACGGCATCCCGCATCGTGTTCTGCTGGTAGAGAAATCCCGGGTTCGTGCCGACTTCCACATCATGCCAGCAACCCCACTCGTCGATGATCATGCCGATCTTCTTATCCGGATCATACTGATCCATGATCGCTCCGTGCCTTCTGATCAGCTCTTCCATGCCCAGGGCGCGCTTTAACGTAGCATTCCATTCTTCCTCGCCAAAATCCGTGGCGCTTCCTTTGTGCGCTCCCTTTTCCGCACCTACATAATAGTGCACGGAAAGTCCGTCCATAAAGCCATGCGCGCTCTCCGGCGCCGGTTTGCGGAAGCATTCGTGCAGCACGGTATCCGTCCACTCATAATCCGCAGCGTCCGCACCGCCGCAGATCTTGAAGACAGGCCGGTCTTTATGATAATTCCTCACATAAGTCTGGTATCTGCGATACAGATGCGCATAATGGTCCGGCGTCATATTGCCGCCGCATCCCCAGTTCTCATTGCCGACTCCGAAGTAATCCAGCTTCCACGCCTGTTCATGACCGTTCTGCTTTCGAAGATCCGCCATCGGAGACACGCCGTCGAAGGTCATATATTCCACCCACTCGCTCATCTCCTGCACCGTGCCGCTCCCGACATTCCCGCACACGTAAGTCTTACAACCCAGCTGGCTGCAGAGTTCGAAATACTCATGCGTACCAAAGCTGTTGTCCTCCGTCGTACCGCCCCAGTGGGTATTGACCATCTTCTTCCTCTGATCCTTCGGCCCGATCCCGTCCTTCCAGTGATATTCGTCCGCGAAGCATCCCCCCGGCCAGCGCAGCACCGGAATATCGATCTTCTTCAACGCTTCGACCACATCACTTCTCATGCCCTTCACGTTCGGAATGTCCGACTCTTCCCCCACATACAGGCCTTCATAAATGCACCTCCCCAGGTGCTCGCTGAAATGTCCGTAAATCTCCGGCGCTATTACCCCCATTCTCTGGTTTTCATTGATATAAAGTTTCATGTCATCACCCCTTCTCATTTTGTTTAACGTTTTACCATTATGGACAATTATATGGGTCTATTGTTTTTTTGTCAATCACGGTTGTATTTTTTTGTACAAATTCCGACTTCCGGCAAGGGACCTGTAACTATAGTAAACGAAATTTCTAATGTCGTTTACTATAAAAAATCAGCCAAACCATTTTCAAGTTCAGCTGACCTTCTCTCTTAAATCCGGTGTACGGATTCACGTTCTATGAAAGTACACGGGATCAGTATCTTCTGTTTCACGTCATTCCGTGGCGTCCCCTTCTCTGCGCCTTCTATCTGCTGCAGCAGAAGTTTTGCAGAGACATTGCCGATCTCCTTGAGCGGCAGTGACATCGTCGTCAGTCCCGGAATAAAATGCCGCGCAATCTCCTGATTATCGAACCCAACTACCGCCAGATTCTCCCCCGCCCGTTTGCCATTCTCATTCAGACAGCGGTAAAGTCCGCCCGCCATTTTGTCTGACATACAGAAAACCGCCGTCACTTCCGTCTTCAGAAGTTCCTGTGCTTCCGGATAAGCGCTTACTTCGTCCCACGCAGCATACCGAATCCATGCCGGATTATACAATATCTGATGTTCAAACAACGCCTTCTGATACCCCAAAAGCCTCTCCTGCGTATGAATATTATCCGCTTTCCCGCCGATGACGCCGATCTTACGGTGTCCTTTCGAAATCAGGTACTTTACGATCTCGTATGCCGACCCCTGGTCGTCGATTCCCACAGACGGTATCTCCGGATTACTGTCAAAAGCATATGTCATCACCGCCGGCGTGGAAAAGCGCTCCGGAAAGCAGTGTATCACCCGGGCATGTCCGGCAATATAGATGATCCCGTCCACCATGATCGAGGTCAGTTCCCTGATCGCCGGCTCCAGTATGGCATGATAATCCGCCTCTTTGTTGTACCAGGAATCACTCCATCTGGCATAAAGACGCAGGTTCTTGACAATAGAGCGATAGCCGTTCTCTTCACAGTAACTCATGATGCCTTCCACAATCTCGGGCGTCGTAAACTGTGCGATATCCTCCGCTATGATGCCGATCATCTTCGTCTTCTGGTTGCGCAGGCCCTGCGCAATGTAGTTGGGTCTGTATCCTAATCTGTTGACAGTCTCCAGTACTCTTTCTTTCGTCTCCTGACTGACTTTCGGCTTGCCGTTCAAAATATTCGATACGGTCGTCGGCGAAACATTACATTCTCTGGCAATCTCCTTTATCGTAATCATTCTTATGCGTCTCCCAAATACTCCGTTCCTTACCAGTAGAATATAACATTTCACCGCTCACGATGCAATCACATGTGTTTGCCTTCCACTGCTGTTTCGTGACAGTTCGGCTTCCGGCTTTCCTGTCATTTCCAATCTTATCATGTAACAGAAGAAATTACAAACAGCAAAACCTGTGGCTGTACGCCGGATTATTGATTTTTACCCTGAATCATGCTATCCTTTAGCCAGCTGATTAAGAAGGGAGGCGGAAATAATGACTTTGTTACAGGAAGCATACACACTGATGCAGAGGCAGCCAGAAAAAAATATCCGGCTGATTGTGGACCTTCTCCGAACTATGTCCGTAAGAGAAAATGCGCAGACTCAGGTATTCCGGCGAACTGGCCTTGCGAAAGAGGCCGTAAATCTTCCGGGTGATTTTGACGAAACTTTTGATGCCCTCGATCATGATATCGAAGAGATGTTTTATGGAGATAGCTTATGAAATATTTATTGGATTCCCATATTTTAATCTGGGAAAATACACCGCCCCATAATGACCCATTTGATAAGATGCTGATTGCCCAGGCAAAAACCGAGGGCATGACTTTCCTGACGCACGATCATCTGCTGAAAGACTATGGAGAAAGTTGTGTCAAGACGGTATGATGCAGCAGGATGCCCTGCAGCGAAGTGCAGGGCATCGTAAACAGTCACATCACCCGATCCGCGCCTCCACAGTCCGGAACGCCTCCGGCAGATCTATCTCCTCCGTTACATCCAGCATCGGTTCCCCGTCAATATCAAAATGTGTTCTGCGTGCGGCAGAGGACCTCGGTTCGTCCACGCCGGCCCGCATGTGATAAAAATTCCATACCAGTCCGTTTTCGTCGGTCAAATAGGAATTATGGCCGGTGCCGTACTCGCCTTCCACGGAGGCGGAAGACATCAGCGGGTAATTACTCTTGCTCCAGTTATCCGGATTCAGGATATCGCTGCCCATCACAGGCTTTAACAGTCCAACCGTGTAGGTGGCATCGACTGCCGCAGCCGCATAAGTGATCATCAGCTGGCCGTCCCGCTCCAGCGCATAAGGTCCTTCCACCACATAAGTGTGGTTGTTCTCCCAACCGTACTCCGGTTTGGCAATACATACCGGATCGGTCACCAGTTTCCACGGCTCTTTCTCGTCAATCTGCGCCAGATACAGCCACGCCCCCTGATCTACCGGCAGGAACTGCCGCTGGGACCACATGACATATGTTTTGCCTTCATAGGGAATGGTGGTCATATCGAGGGATATCACTTTGCCTTCTTCACACAGCGGTGAACCGTCTTTCTTCACCACCATCATCGGAGCCGACCAGTCCTCCCTGCAGATCGGATCGCCGCCTTCCCGCAGCTTCCGCACCCGGGATTCCTCATGATAGAATTCACCGGATGTCGCTGCATGGAACACATACAGCTGCCCGTCCACCTCGTGGAATTCCGGCGCCCACAGCAGCCCGCCGATTCCCGGATAAGTCTCCGAATCCAGGAAAAGCTCTTCCTCTGCCGTCAGAATCCCTTCCAGCGTATCGGCACAGCGCATGTAGAGCGTATGGTTGTTATCCGCATCGTTGGTGGCAATAAAATAATACTTTCCGTCCCGGTACATGCAGACCGGATCCGCCCGGTGCTCTGCAAAAGGCGCCGGGAAATGTTCCTGATGCACTCTGCCCCGTACCACATGGGCTTCCTTCTTAGCCGGCTCTTCCCAGTCGATCTTACGGACAACCGTCGTCCCGTCGCTGTAGGAAGCGACAGCCTTCACATCCTTAAGCTCCTCCACGGACCGGAACGGCCCTTCCTTGGATAACGCCATGCCGACGCAGACCGGCGGTAACAGCTTTTTCAACAGATACGCTCCTGCCGCCTCAGGAACGACAACCGTATTGCCGGGTACGACGCCTTCCACCAGTTCCAGTTCCTCTGTCGCAAACACGGGAGCAGGAATTCCCGGCTTCGCAGTTTCCCTGACGGAGGCAGGATCCAGCTGCAGGGGTGCCTGCGCATCTTTCCCCGCATTTTCCTGCCAGGAAGCCACGCCTTCCATCCACTGCCCGCCCTCTGTCTGCCAGCAGATTCTGTAAGCCTGTTTTTCCCCATCAAAGACGCATCGCACCTCCGTGATCTCTCCGGATTCCTGCAGTCGGCACAGCCCCTTCTCCTCATAGTGAACCAGATCCCGGCTGACAAAGAAAAGCACACAGCCCTGACTGGACGCATCCGTTTCGCCCTCGCCGCCGGTGCGCACGGCCAGAATCCCGTAGCCGCCGCAGGATTCCCCGTCCCTGCACGCACTGCCATTCCCGGCGCTTTGCTGTCCGCTGCCTTCCGGATTTTCCCTGGACAATTCAAAAAGCCACGGTTTCTTCAAGCATCTGGCGTCTAAAGTGCCGTCCTCCGGATTCTGCAGCGCTCTGGCATACAGAAGGCCTTCGTTATGGTGAAAGGGCCGGAACTTTCCGTCCTCACCCCGATAGGCAAGATGCATACTGTATGCCATCCTGCCGCCGTATATGATATCTTCTTTTGGTTGTCTTGTGTAACTTAACAGTTCCATAGCAAATTCATCCTCTTTTTCTCTCTTTTTTTGTACGCTTTACGCGTAGGCAAACAACTTCACCTTCAAAAGCGCCGGTTCCTCATAACGCAGGCTGGTGGCCTCGTCCCCGTTGAATCTACGTCCGGCTTTCCATACGCCGTCCTCGAACTGCCCCTCTTCCAGCAGCAGCAAATCCACATACGGTTTCTTCTCATCCGTGGAAAAGGGAAGAAGTCCGGCCGCATGGATCATAACATAGAAAGTGTCTTCCGTCTCCTTTAAGATCAGGCACACACCCCGCCCGTCCACAATCGCCGGATCCTCCAGATTAACCCGGAAGCCGAAGGAGCCAAAGAGCATCTCATTCTCTTCTTTTCTCTCGCCGGACACCGCCTGCAGATCCCCGGTTCCGTATCTGCCGCCCAGAAGCGGCATCATCTCCTGCAGGTTATGGGTAAACCAGTAATATTCCTCCACGCTCTGCGGCGTCTTCAGTGCCGGATCGCTCACATCCATGCCAAACAACGCTCCCTGCTGTGAATTAAAAGGCTTTCCGATATCCTCAAATCCGAAGGGTGCATAGCACATGGCATGGTAATGGCCCACCGTATATACCTGCCGCACGCCCGCATAACTGTGTGTGGCGCATTCCGGAATGAACAGCGGATTGCCCCTTTTGACATATGCGTCACAAATACCCGGGAAATCCGGCACATAAATATCCGGCGCAAACACGTCGATCTGCGGTGCACAGTACTCCCACACTTCCATCATCCGCGACACCGGGCCGCCGCTGGGATACATACCCGGCTCCTCGCCTTTATCCAGCCAGCAGTTTACGGTCATCGGCAGCGGATATTCCGCTTTACCGGCGGCCGCCACCGCATTTACGTAGGAAGCGATATGATAAGCGCTGAAAATCTCTCCTGCGCATTCTCCGAATACTGCCTCCCAGCTGCCGCTGTCTGCGCCCTGCCGCACGGCCTCCGCCACATCCGGCGCCATGTCCTGTACATTTTCTTTCATGTAATCCACAAACGCCTGCGGAACTTCCGCCGCAAAGAGCGCATCCGCCTCATCAGACATCTCTCTGGCATTGCCCATCACGCCCGTCTCGTTCTCCACCTGCACCGCCACCACGGTACAGGCCTCCCCGTCCACCTCCTGCAGGTGCCGCATCAAACGGGCAAAGGCCCGTGCGTCGGCATCTCTCGTGGCGTCGCACAGATAAGACAGGGTCGTATACGGCATCTGGTAAAAATTTTTCAGATTCACAAGATTCCTACCCTTCTCCATCTGTGCCCGCCGGAAGCGCTCCGTATCCGTCTTCACCCAAGCCGGCGCGTAATAACACTGCGCATTTTTCCAGGCGCCGAACCAGAGAAAAGCAAGTTTCTTTCCCCGCGCCCTGGCCTGCATGATCAGCCCATCCATCAGAGAAAAGTCAAAAACCCCTTCCTCAGGCTCCACCAGTTCCCATGTCATCGGAAGCAGCAGACAATTCATACCCAGCGCATCCGCCTGGTCATACACACCTTCCATATATGCAACCGAGGAAGAATTGGAATTATGCACTTCTCCTGCCAGCATGATAAAAGGCTTTCCGTCCACCGTCAATACCTTTTGACCGTTACGATTCTCCACCTGTGATAATACTTTCATCCTGTAATCCTTACCTTCCACTTTTAATCTCTACCGCAGTAACTGAACCATTCAAACGACGCGTACTCCTCATACGCCGTCCCGTTGCCGCTGGCAAACATGCCCACATAAGCTCCCACGAAGCCGCCCGCCGTCTCACTGCCGAGAAAACTGCCGTCGATCTGCCCGGCAAGGATCTGCTCCTGTCCGTCTTCCCCGGCCACTGCCAGCGTAAAGTCCTGCCCGTCAGCCCGAATGACCAGCTCGGTCTTCGTCTGTTCCCAGAGAATTTCTCCCAGAAGCTCTTCCCGATATTCTCCCACCATATCCTTGTGCAGAAGGGAAGCATCTTTTGAAGTGTAGCCGCTGACTGCCCTTGCCACCTGACTGCCTTCCCCGTTCAGCCCCACTTCCACTCTCAGCTGCTGGTAATCATTCTGCAGTACCACCATACCCGCGGTCTGTCTCTCCTGCGGGGTAAAACACAGCTTTGCTCTGGCCTCGAAGGACATATGCTGCTGCCTTCTGCCCAGGAATCCCGTGCTCTGCGGCTCATGCCTTACAGCGCGGGCGTCTGCCCCTTTCGCCACCATGCCCTGTCCCATGGACTTATCGTATAATTTCAGTTTCAGACAGCCGTCTTCCAGCCTGTATGTATGCGTGTCCGGCGTACCGAGGAAATTCCACTGGTATCCCAGCCGCTCCCCGTCAAAGTCATCTTTCTCCGGTATGGACTTAACAGCGAACGCCGGCAGATCCGGCCCCTCATAAGTAAACTCGATCCGGCCTGTGCCCGGGCTGACGATGGGCCAGCCTTCCTCCCACACCACCGGCGCGATAAAAGTCTCTCTGCCCAGGTTCTTATGATAACCGCCGTAGGGTCTGGACGCCAGAAAGACAATGTACCAGGAACCGTCCTGCAGCTCCACCAGATCCGCATGTCCCGTATTCGCGATAGCCGCCTTCATCCCCAGATGGCGCTGCGTCAGGATCGGATTGCCCCGGTAACTCTCGTAAGGACCCGTGATCTGCTTTGCTCTGGCAATGGTCTCCGAATGAAAATGCTCCGTTCCGCCTTCCGCGATCATCAGATAATAGTAGCCGTTCACCTTATACAGATGAGGTGCCTCCGGCCACGCGGCATTCTCCATGGCGCCGCCCCAGATCTTCGTCTTCTCTCCCACCAGCTCAAACTTCACCAGATCAATCTCCGACAGCCATATCATCTGCCGCTCTCCCGGCCCTCCGCCGCAGGTTCCCGTATAGTAAGCCCTGCCGTCGTCATCCCAGAACAGGGACGGATCAATACCCTCCGCTCCCGCGATCCAGTGCGGGTCAGACCACGGCCCTTCCGGCCTTTCTGCCGTCACGATAAAGTTGCCGCCGTGATTTACATTGGTAGTGATCATGTAAAAAAGGCCTTCATGATAACGGATCGTCGGCGCAAAAATGCCTCCGGAGATCGCATACGGATCCAAGGGCAGCTGCTCAGGCCGATCCAGCACATGCCCGATCTGCTCCCAATGCGCCAGATCCCGGCTGTGGAAAATGGGGACTCCCGGATAATAAGAAAAGGAAGAAGTCACCATATAGAAATCGTCCCCCACCCTGCAGATGGAGGGATCGGGATAAAATCCCGGTAATAATGGATTTTGTAAGGTTACGCTCATATTCTGCCATACTCCTTTCATAATTGCAAATAATTTAATTTTTTCTGTTACCAGTTCGTATCAATCTTCTCGCCCGCCAACAGATGGGAAAGCTCTGTCTGCAGTTTATCCAGATAGGCGATCCGTCCCTCGAAACTGGCTTCCCCGTTCACCACGATGCCCATCCGTCTTGCGTCCGCCAGCCGGTACACTTCCAGCCTGTCGCTTTTGCCGTCCAAACGGCGGTATTCCAGAACCATCTCCGGCTCTCCCCCATGACTGTCCCTGTTGATCTGCTCGATGTCCACTTCCAGCAGGAACGAATAAAAAGCCCGAAACAAATCGGCATCCAATTCCTCACCGTCAAGCGTTACCCGCAGGATTTCCTCTCTGGCTGCTGTCTCGTTCTTTCCGTCTCCGATCTTCCTGTCGGTTCCTGCACCCGCTTTTGCCGCAGCGGTGCCGGATTGCTCCCCTTCATATGTCAGTGCAAAAAGATATTCTTCTCCCCGCAGGTTCAGAGAAACCTCCCTGATCTGGTCGATCTTCGGCAGAAGCGCCATTTTAAAGAACAGGTCATCCACCGTCTCCTCAAACAGGGGTAGTCTGCTTTCCTCTATTATAAACAATAAGTCCGAATCCGAACAGATAAAATATCTCTCTTCGCTCTCCTGCTCCCCGACTCTGTCACCTACGGTCAGCGTCAGCTCCCTGTCGTCATGCGCAATCGTCATCACCATGGACGGGCGGTCCAGCCCATATGCGGAAGCCTCTTTTGCATCGTATACGCCTGCCGCCTTTTTTGCAGAAAGCCCGAACAGGGAACCGATCTGCTCCCGCACCGCTTTCAGGGAAGTCTTCACATGAACCGGGCTGACCAGTTCATAAGGCGAAGTGTAGGCGTCAACCGCTCCGGCGGAAGCCACGATCTCCAGCGGCTCCTCCAGATCCGGCCGTTCCACCAGAACCCTTGTCAGGCGTTTCGTCATCTCCTCCGATTCAGCTTCAAAAGCCGGGATCAACGTCATGTCAAGCAGCGCCAGGGGCGCCTGTGTCATGCACTCACCGATGCCCCTGCTTACACAGTACAGCCCTTCTTCCCCTTCCTTCATCGCGTACCAGACGGCTGCACTCTCATTCCAGCCGCCAAGATAAAAGGTAATCGCCTCTCCTTTGCCGGAAATCTCTACCGTGGCCGCCGGATCCGCCAGACCAAACTTCTCTTTGTCAAAATCCCGCTCATAGAGCTGCGTCGCCGTCACAGAGGAGAGGAGTCGCACTGTTGTATCCAGCGCTTCTCTGTCCTGCCGGTACTTCTCGTATCCGGCAAGCATAAAACCCTGCGCTGCCGAAACGATCACATAATCCCCCTCCGCATTCCGAATCTCAACCTGTTCCACCTCATCCGGTGTAAAATTCGCGAGAACGCAGACCCTATCCTCTGCCCCGGTATCTGCATCCGCCGCCCCGCCGCCATTGTTCCCGGTATTCTGACCGGCCGCGGCGCCTGTCGAATCCACGTCTCCTGAGGCTTCCACCTTATTTCCCGTACCGTTCTTCGCGCTGTCCTTCGTGAACAGCAGCAGCCCCCAGACACACAGCAGGCAGACAAAGACCGTGCCAAGAACAGCCAGCAGTTTCTTCTTCTCTCTCATCACAAACGCCTCCTGCGCAGCCACATCACGACGCCGGCCACAAATACGGCTGCCGGAAGCAGCGTCCCCAGCGCCACCGATACCGCCGTGTATTGGGATCTGGTAAGCTGCAGCTTTTCATAAGTAAATCCCACGCTTGGGATGCTGATGCCGTTTTCCTTGCCGGCCAGCGTGTTGATCAGGCCCACGGTGAAATCCTTGTTACCGAAATTGTCGCTCACGATCTGTGAAGAGGAAAACATGGCCGCCGAGCCAAAGGCCGCCACATAGGAGCGGCGTTCTTCCGTGCCCACATATTTTAATCTGTCGCCCAGAACGGCAATCCCGTAAGCCCCTTTTTCCTGCGCCGCCGGATCAAAATGCTCTTCTCCCAGTGAGTACAGGGTGCAGGATTGTCCCGTTCCAAGCAGATAGGCAGCGCTTCTGTTATCCTTTTCCTCCCACAGAACAGACAGCGGCCTGCAATAGTAGCCAAGAAAAGGCATCGACGGGTTCTTCATCTGCTCCAGATAAGGCGCGGCCGCTTCCCCGTAAAGCGCACCGAACATAAATCCCTGCTGATCATACACATTTGTGGACTCCGTCTCCACGATCAGGCCTGCTCCCACACCGATTCCCCACTCTGCGAGAAAACTTTGAAGCCCCGGCAGTGCAGGCTGTTCATGGGAAGCCACATAGATTAACGTCTTGCCGAACATCCCCTCATTGTCCAGAAAACGGTCCAGCTTCTCAAGCTCCTCCGGCGCATAATCCGTGGTGGGAGCCGGCAGAAGTACCAGCTGTGCCTGCGGGTCGATCTCCTCCGTGGAAATATTCTGTTCCTGAACCATATAGTTATTTTCCTGCAGGTAGTTGACCATATCCCGGCAGCCCGCCTCCCCGTGCCCCGTGAGGATACTCGCCCTGATGACAGATTCGTCCGTCACATACAGAATGCCCGACGTAAGAACCTGCTCCGCCCGCGACTTGTACAGATAAGTATAACTGGAGTAGTCCACCTCCGTCTCGATACAGTCATTCAGGCCCACCACCTTGACCCTGTCCTGCGACCGGATCACGATACTGCCGTTAGTCACTCCGTAATCCCCATACTGCGCCGACAGCTCCGGCTCCCGCAAAAGGTCCACAAACCGCAGGGTGATTGCGTCATTCAGCCTGCCATAGCCTTTGAGGATCTCGTAAGTCTGCCGCCCGTACTCCGTGCTCTTCAATTCCTCCTCCCCATAACAGACAAGCAGCTCCACCTGCCTGTCCAACGGTTCGATCACCCGCACCGAATCTTCCGTCAGCTGGTAAATATTGTTGTCCGTCAGGTCAATGGACGGCAGCCGCTCCAAAAGCATGGACACCACCACGTTTGCCAGGATCACCACTCCCAGAAAGACCGCCGTCACCAGCACGGACACCCCTGCGCTCTTCACCCTTTTATCTGCCACAAAACGCCCCCTGTCCAGCACACGGACCGTGAGAAAATTAAACACCAGCACCACACTGACGAAGAACAGCACGTGCGGTACTTTCAAGATCCCCGCCGTAAAATCGCTGTAGCGTCCGGAGAAGGACAGCGCCAGCAGCGGCTTTTCCAGAAAAGAAAGAGCCGACGGCAGCACGCCGCTGATGCCGTCCAGCAGCATGAGGAACACCATACAGCCGAAGGTTCCCACTGCTGCCAGCACCTGGCTGTCCGTCAGCGCGGAGACCAGCAGCCCGATGCTCACAAGCGCCGCCCCCAGCAGTACGATACCGAGGAAATTGCCGAAGAAAAGATTCCAAAGCGGTGCGGAAAAGGCGCTGATCAGGGCAAAATAGACCACGCATATCAAAACGCCGGTCATATACAGGGTAAACGCCGCCAGATATTTCCCCCACACGATCTCCCCCAGCGTGACCGGAGCCGTAAAAAGCGCCTGATCCGTGTGCTGGCGCCGCTCCTCCGCAAACAGCCGCATCGTAAGAAGCGGCAGCGTCAGAGCCGCCACCACATACATGTTGGCGAAAATCCCGGAGATATCATTGGTCCCCACATAACGAAGCTGCATCAAAAAAAACTGCCCGCCCAGCAGATAATACACCGCCAGACAGATATACCCCTGGGGGTTTTTAAAGTAAGCGGACAATTCCTTTCCGTAAACCGCTGTCATTGTTTTAATCCTGCCTCCTTCTTAACGTATCCTGATTTCAAAAATCTCTGCCCACCGTGAGGCTAAAGAAGATCTCTTCCAGGCTCTTCTCCTGTCCGCCCTGTCTGGTCAGATTTTCCTTCGTATCATATGCCGCAAGCCTGCCCTCGCATAAGATCAAAATCCTGTCGCACACCGCCTGAATCTCCTGCATAATGTGCGAGGAGAGGATCACCGTGTGCTTTTTGCCCAGCTTTTCGATCAGGCTGCGGATCTCCAGAATCTGGTTCGGATCCAGTCCCACCGTGGGTTCATCCAGAATCAGGATGCCCGGATCTCCGATCAGGGCCTGTGCGATCCCCACCCGCTGCCGGTACCCTTTGGAAAGATGCCTGATCAGCCTTCCTCTCACATCCGTAAGTTTCACCTGTTCACAGATCTTTGCGATATGCTCTTCCCGCTTTTCTTTCCCATGCACCTTTTTCAGACGGTACATGAATTTCAGGTACTCCTGCACCGTCATATCCATATACAGCGGCGGCAGCTCCGGCAGATAACCGATGTTTCGTTTCGCTTCCAGCGGGCTTTCGAACAGATCCACACCGTTGATGCGGATCTGCCCGGAAGAGGCCGAAAGATAGCCGGTAAGCATATTCATGGTGGTGGACTTTCCCGCCCCGTTAGGCCCCAGAAAGCCCAGCACCTCCCCTTCCTTTACGGAAAAAGTGAGGTGATCCACCGCCAGATGTTCTCCATAATATTTGGTCAGTTCTTTTACTTCGATCAAAGTCTCTCCTCCGCCATGCTCCTGTGTTACCGTATCCGGATCAAGGCAACGCCATCCTTCGGCAGCGCAAAGGATACCTGAACGCCCCTCTGCGTCTGCGTCACCGTAAGCGTCTCCTCCTCGAGACGGGAAGCAAGATACAGCCTGTCCATCTGCTGTGCATCGGGATAGTCAGGACATCCCATCTCATCCCACAGCTTCCGCGGGTTGGCATGTTCCCCGTCCACCCGGCAGATGACCGCACCGGAAGCGTCAAAGTGCTCCACCGTCAACTCGATCTGTTCCTCTTCGGAAGGCTCATCCTGTACCTGCTGGTTGTACACGATCACACACAGGCCTCCGTCTTTGCCGGAAGCGGCCAGCATACCCACGTTGCCCTGCTCCTCCGGTCTGGGATAGCGCTCATTACCCAGCTGATGAAGCAGCTCGAAGGCCCGGTAGGTGGGTTTCGGAATACCGTGCAGCGTCTGCAGGCCGAAGCCGCCGTGGAATTCTCCCCTGTGCTGGGGATGTTCCTCGAAGATATCCGTAAACGTCCAGAAGGAATAAGCCTCCACATACCCGATATTGTCCAGGATCGTCTTGGTCACAAGGGCCGCGCTGTACGGATAGTCGTGACATTCATCGGGCAGGATGGCCGAAGTGTTCCATTCCGTATAGTAGAGCGGATATCCTTCCGCCTGCGCCTTCGTCTTCGCCGTCATCTTCTGCAGAACGCCTCTTCCATAGGTCTGCGCCTTCTTTCTGGCGTCCTTTTCGCCTGCCCGCTCTTTCTCCATCATTTCCGCAAAAAAGTCTTCCACGCTCATACCGCTGTTCCAGAGCGGATCGTCCGTCGGGTAATGATGGGTCGAGATAAAGTCAAGCGGCGCCTCATGCGCTCTGCAGTAGGCGATCAGCTCCGGCACCCACGCATTTAAAGCCGTCGCCGGACCGCCCACCTGCAGACAGCCGTCCACCGCTTTGATGGCCCTTGCCGTATGCTCGTAGAGTGTAAAATAGTCATCCTGCGTGCCGGTAAAGAAGAACTGCAGATTCGGCTCGTTCCACACCTCGAAGAACCACTGCCGCACTTCCGCCAGCCCATACCGCTCCACGAAATGCCGGATCATGGCGGTGATAAAGGTATCCCACGCCTGATAGTCTTTGGGCGGCGTGATGTTTCCCTTATAATGGAAACAGGTCTTCTCCCCGGATGCAAAAGGCGTCGGCATAAAACCGATCTCCAGAAAAGGCTTCATCCCGATGCGCAGCAGAAAATCAAAAATATTGTCGACATTGAAGAAATTATAGCTGTATTTCCCCGGCTCCGTCTCCTGCACCACGCACATATCGTCGTCCAGAATGCCGTGAAATCTCACATACTGAAAGCCCAGCTCCTCCTTCGCCTTCTTCAACTGTTCCCGGTAGTCCTCCCGCAGCGCCGTGTAGCCATGACAGGAGCCAACACATTTTTCCCAGAAATGCGGCAGATGCTGTTTTGGAGCTGCGGCATCCACCATAAAACGTACATTACCCATAATCTTATACCTCCTTTGTCCGCAATCAGTTGCTTTGCCGTCCTGCATTCCCTCCGGGCAGACTAAAGCTGCACCGTCCCCACAGACTCCGGCAAATTATCTTACTATTCAGAATAGTCAAAGCAGATCTTTTTATATAGTTACGATCTTGTCTGGTTTTAGTCCTTTTTTGCTGGACACGTTTTCTATGTCCTGCTACAATTATAGTAAACGAAATTTCTAATGTCGTTAACTATAAAAAACGCGAACAAACAGAGTCTTTAACGGGAGGCAGTATTATGTTATATCAGGAAACTTATCATGCAGGGGGCGACCCGCATAAACTGAATGTCAGCGGCGTAATCTATATGCATGATTTTACCCCCCCCCCACCACCCTGGATTCTGACCCCGGTTTGGCTTTCCCTTCCCACTGCCATTTATTCTATGAGATAGATTATACTCTGGCAGGCACCTGTCAGTTCGAGTTCGACGGCAGGCTGGTGAACGCCATGCCCGGTTCCCTGATTTTCCATCCTCCTCTTTCCGTACATTCCATTCGGAACGACAAACGTAGAGGTCATTTGATCCTTCAATTTTCTCACAAACTCTTAAGTCTTCTGGATAACAGCCAGGAAGGTGTTCTGCTGCCCGCCGGAGAACTGCAGCAACAGGGAATCATTCAACTGCGGGAAGGCTCAGCCGCCTGGGAATGTATGCAAAAGCTGCTGGCGGATGTACCATGCTTCTCTCTGCCTGTGCCCGCCGGGACAAATGAAATTACCGAATACCCTTTTTCTGAAAACCTGCGGTTAAATGCCCGCACCCTTTCTCTGCTCTCCTGCCTGTTCGATGACGGATTGATCCGGCCGGAATACACCGATACGCTCCCCGTCTGTCTGGAAGAAATGCAGGTATTGATCAACCGTCTGGTCACACATCCGGAAGAAAAGCTCTCCATGGAGGAAGCCGCCGTTTGCACCCACATGAGTTATTCCAACTTCTGCCGTTCTTTCAAGCTCATCCTGGGCTGCTCCTACGTGGATTTCTGCAACATGATCCGGGTACGACGGGCACAGGAACTGCTGCAGAACTCCCGCAAATCCGTGACCGAGATCTCGGCGCTCCTGAACTTCGGTTCCGTCAGCTATTTTAACCGCATCTTTAAAAAAATTACCGGCTGCACCCCTTTAGGCTACCGTGCTTCCCGGTGCTGTGTCGCAAAATAAGACTAAAATCAAGCAAATTCATTTGTAGATAAAATGCCCAAACACGCTTATCATATAAGTCGATGTTTGGGCATTTTTACGCATGTCCCGTCTAAATCAAAGAAAAGGAGAGGATTATCATGAAAAAAGTATCCAAAAAAGCCTTTGCGCTCTTACTATGTTCCACAATGACCGCTTCACTGGCTGGATGTGGCGGCGGCGACTCTGCTCCCGCAGCCGACAATGCACCTTCTGCACCTGCCACAGACACAGAGGCAGCTCCGGAAGAAAGCAATACGGAAGATTCCGGCAATACGGAGGCTGCTGCGCCTTCTGCTGAACTTTCCGGCGCTCTGGATATCTGGGCCTGGGGCGCAGACGATGAAGCAAAGTCAAGAGAGGGTGCGATTGAAATATTCGTTGCAGAGCATCCCGAACTGGATATTACCTACACCATCATCCCTACCGCTGACAGCGTATGGGATCAGAAAGCAGCCGCTGCACTGTCTTCCGGTTCTGCCGGCGACGTTATGCAGATGAGTCCTGACTATTACGGCATGAATACCGAGTACTACATCGATCTGAATCCTTACGTGGAAGCAGAAGGCGTTAATCTGGACGATGTGCTTGTGCCGGGTATGATCGACGGTTATTATGATACCGACGGTAAACTGGAAGGTTTCCCCAACCATGCAAACTGTTTCGTAATGGCTTACAACAAAGACATGTTTGAAGCCGCTGGCGTTCCGGTTCCGGAAGCCGGATGGACTTTAAAGGACCTTGCTGACTGGGGACAGTCTTTTGCAGGCGGCGAAGGCGCAAATCAGACTTACGGTCTTGCAAAGCACTGGGTAATGAACAATATGATGCCTTTTGCATGCGGCGGCGTTCCTTATACGGACGATTTGAGTACCTCCAAGATGGGAGAACCCGAGATCGTTGATTCACTCACACTGTACAAAGAGTTAATCGACAAAGGAATCATTCCCAACGACACCGCGCTGGAGACCATCCCTGCCGAGACACTTTTCGTATCCGGCAAGTCCGCTATGTATCCCTGCGGTGGTTTTGAGACTATCACAGTTACCAACGATGCGGATGAGAACGGTATCAACATCGGCTTCTGCCCGATGCCCAGCTCTACGAACGGCGACGAGATCAACGTTCAGTACGCTACCGGCTGGGCAGTGACCACCACCAGCAAGAATCCCGATGCCGGCTGGCAGTTCCTGAAGGAAATCGCTTACGCCAATGATGAGATGGCTAAGCAGATCGCTATCTGCGGTATGCCTGCCAACAAGAAAATAGCTGAGGATTACTATAAGAACATCACCTTCAAGGGCGAAGGACTGGACAATTCTTACTATGTTGAGCATATGGGCAGCACCCAGATCAATCCTTTTGGCGGCACGCTTGCCTCCTCCGGTAATATCTGGACTTCCATGATCGAAGCGGTTCTTCTGGATAATCAGGATCCTCAGGCAGTTGTAGATCAATATGCTCCTCAGATCGAGGCAGAATTCTCCGGTTATTCTTTCAACAACTAAGAAACCGGTCTACGACTACCCGGCAGTTTTGCTGCTGGACGGGGGTTTATAAGAATCGAATGCAGAGGGGAGTGTTCTCCTCTGCATTTTTTAATCCATTACGTTTTTACGGCATATTTTCGAGGAGGTAACTATGAGTAGTATGAGTAAAAAGAAGAAAAAAATGTCCGGTATTCAGAAACGGAATAATATTAACTTTTATCTGTACATATCACCGTGGCTGCTGTTCTTTCTTGTCCTGACTGTTTATCCGATGTTAAAGTCTCTGACGCTGGCCTTCACAGACTCCGATTTCAGCGGTAAGGGGAATTTTGTCGGGTTTGCCAATTTTATTCAGGCTTTCACCGTGGACGTACAATTTAAAGCAGCCTTCCGCAACACGATCTGTTATGTGTTGATGTATGTACCTTTAAGCCTGGTCCTTTCCTTCTTCCTTGGCTGGCTCCTTAGCCGCAAAGTAAAGCTCCTGGGCTTCTGGCGTACCGTATTCTATATGCCCTACATCACTTCCGGCGTTGCGGTAACGATCCTCTGGGGTTGGATCTTTAACGGTACTTACGGCATCATCAACTACGTCCTTTCCCTGTTCGGTATTACGGGTCCCAACTGGCTGGGCGACAAGCGTCTGGCGCTGGGCTGTATCGTAGTCATGTGCCTGTGGTCACTGGGTAACCAGATTCTGATCATGCTGGCCGGTATCCAGGATATCCCGGACTCTTATTACGAGAGCGCCCAGATCGACGGTGCCAGCACAATCAGACAGGTGTTTGCGATCACCCTGCCGCTGTCCACGCCAACCATCTTCTTCAATCTGGTCATCGGTGTGATCTCGGCTTTCCAGCTGTTCAACCAGCCGTATATCCTGACCAACGGCGGCCCTGTTGACTCTACCCTGACCGTAGCCATGGTAATCTTCCGCAATGCCTTCCAGTACGGTAAGATGGGTTACGCATCCTGCATCGCATGGTGCCTGTTCATCGTGATCATGATCTTCACCGGCATCATCAACGCTACGCAGAAGAAGTGGGTATTCTACGATAACTAAGCCGCAATCTGAAAGGAATACAAGCGCAGTCTCAACAGGTTGAGACAATAGCAGCGCAGAAAAGGAGTATAGATATGAATAAACGTCAAATGTCCAAGACAACTGCCAGACGAATCAGTATGACAATCACTTACCTTATTCTGATCGCCTGTGCAGTGGTATGTATTTTCCCGTTTTTCTGGATGCTGACCACCGCATTTAAATCTACGGCGGAGGCCTATTCTTTTCCCCCTACTTTCATCCCGAAAAGATGGCTGCTCTCCAATTTCAGCAACGGCCTCCAGGTGGCTGATTTCGGACTGTTCACGAAAAATACCGTCTTTCTTGTCCTGATCAACACGATTGCAACCGTGTTCTCTTCCGCAGTGGTAGCTTACGGTTTTGCCAAATTCCCGGCCACCGGATCCAAGTTCTGGTATACCTGCCTGATGGCGACCATGATGCTGCCTACCCAGGTAACGCTGATTCCCCAGTACCTGTTGTACTTCAAGATGGGGATGGTGGATACCTACTGGCCCCTGATCATTCCTTCCGTATTGGGCGGCGGCGCCTACAATATCTTCCTCTACCGGCAGTTTTTCCTCTCTCTGCCGCAGGAGCTGAACGAGGCCGCCACCATAGACGGAGCCAATTCTTTCCAGACTTTCATCCACATCATGCTGCCGGCCGTAAAACCCGTCTCCATGTGCGTGGGCGTTATGTCGCTGGTGTTTAACTGGAATGATTTCTATCAGCCGTTGATCTACCTGAATTCCACGAAGAAATTCACGGTGGCTATCGGCCTGCAGTTCCTGAATTCTTCCATGGGTACTACCAAGATCGGCCAGATGATGGCCGTGTCCCTGACCATGACGATCCCTGTTCTGGTGATCTTCTTTATCTGCCAGAAGTACTTCGTACAGGGTATTAAGATGCAGGGTATCAAAGGATAACGATATTACAGTCTATATAGAAAAAAACGGTGAGCTGCTCACCGTTTTTTTCTATGTCGGCTTCCCTTCCCGCCTGGATGACAGCAACGAATCCGAAGGCAATTTGTGCCTGTATCAATTATGGGAAAGCGTACCGTCCGAAAATGAATGAAAATTTTCCAATGTAACCTTACTTCGAGAAAATGCATATTGTCTAAAAAGTTCAGCGTATAATAGTTATAATGGATTGACCTGACTATTTAGAATTATTATAATATAACTACGGAAAAATGCATCATTTTACAAATTCCCGAAGTAAGGAGGAAGTAATGGAGACGATTAAGAGAGATTTATATTTGAATCGGCTGGTGGAACGCAGGGAAAATGGCTTAATCAAAGTAATTACCGGTATTAGACGGTGCGGAAAGTCTTATCTGCTGTTCAAACTATATTATCAGTATCTTCTGGACTCCGGCGTAGAGGAATCCAGAATCATCAGGATACCGTTAGATGATGATGATTACGGTGAATTGCATGACAGCAAACGGCTGAGCAGTTATATCAAAGAGCGTGTCACAGACGATGATATGTGGTATGTTTTTTTGGATGAAGTCCAGATGTGCAAGGGATTTGAATCAGTACTGAATGGTTTGAACAGGAGGGAGAATCTGGACATCTATGTAACAGGAAGCAATTCAAAATTCCTTTCCACTGATGTACTGACCGAATTTCGGGGCCGCGGAGATGAAATTCGGGTTTATCCGTTGTGTTTTTCGGAATATGTTACGGCATATTCAGGAGACAAATATGATGCGTGGATGGATTATTGTACCTATGGAGGGTTGCCGCTTATCCTGAGCAGAAAAACAGATGAATTAAAGTCGAAGTATCTGATTGATTTGTGCAGGGAATTATATTTGAAGGATATTGAAGAGCGCCACGGGCTGCGTGGAGACAACTGTATGGCAACACTGGTAAATATCCTTGCATCGGCAATGGGATCATTGACCAATCCGACGAAACTGGCGAATACTTTTGGCAGCAACGGGATCAATGTCAGCGACAAAACCATAGGAGTTTATATCGGATATCTGTTAGATGCTTTTTTTATCAGCAAAGCCGAACGATATGACATTAAGGGAAAAAAATATATCGCTTCCCCCTTCAAATATTACTTCACGGATGTGGGACTGCGCAATGCTCAGCTTAACTTCAGACAGCAGGAAGAAAACCATATTATGGAGAACATTATATACAACGAACTGCTGATTAGAGGTTTTAATGTGGATGTCGGCGTTGTGGAACATTCCGAGCGCAATGAGAATGGAAAAGTAGTGCGCAGGAGGTTGGAGGTGGATTTTGTCTGCAACCGTGGCAATCAGAGATATTATATTCAATCTGCCTTTGCGATTCCGGACAGCAGCAAAATGCAGCAGGAGCAGAAGTCATTGGTGCATATTGGCGATTCTTTTAAGAAAATTATCGTGGTCAGGGACAGGATCAAATTATGGCGAAATGAGGAGGGAATTGTGGTTATGGGGATTATGGATTTCCTCTTGAACCCCAATAGCCTGGAACTGTAATTTCCAGATACAAGCCGCCAACTATTGGCAGTAGTTGGCGGCTGTCTGGAAATATTCCTGTATCCTGTCTGCTCTCTGCGGGAAGCTCAAACCATAACACGTGCGAACGTTGTTCCCAGTTCAATATCAAACCCAAGCGCCTGGTACATTTTTTCATCACACGGGGCACAGCATACCGTTAAACTCGATATGCCGTTTTCCCCGCACCATGTCTGTGCCGCCTTCACCAGCTTCCGGGCAATGCCCCTGCCGCGGAAAACGGGTTCAATGTAGAAATCTTCATATACTCCCGTATCCGCGCAGGAAAAGGTTGAATAGTATCTGGCCACACTGCACATGCCGACAGCACGGTAGCCACGTCTGGCAACAAAGAAAGTTATCCTGCCTTCTTTGACAGCCTGCTGAAGCTGTTTCTGCTGTTCCTCCGTCAGTGCTTCTTCTCCGATTTCCTTTTTGAAACCGTTTTCCAACTTCAAAAACTGCCAGTCGGTTGGATCATTGAGAACTTCTACGGTGAAAGATATTTCATCTTCGGGCGGCAGGATCATCAACGGCTCACCCCACTCGTCAAAACCGTTTTTGACGAATCCCTGGCTCTCCCAGAAATGCTCCCGCCGTACATCCCCGCCATAGTTCAGCTCTACATAGAGCGCACCGTGTTCCTTTGCCCAACTGAGCAGAACCTTCGCGCACTTTTTGCCTGTACCGTTTCCACGGTATTCCGGATAAACGCAATATTCCATGACAAAACATTTGCCGTCTTCAGAAGTGTAAATCACCGGTAAAGCAAAGCCTATCTTCTGTCCATTCCGGCAAAAGAACAGATAGTAGCACCTGTCCTGCGGTCTGTCGTGAATCTTCTGCATATGCGCCCGATATTCCGTATCGCTGAGAAAATATTCCCTGTCCTTGTCATTCGGGTCAGGAAAGATATCCCGTTTGTAATAGGTGTGAAGCTGCTCCCAAAAAGCTGCAGCATCACTTTCCGTGACTGCTTCACAGACGATAATCTGGTTTTCCATTTTGCTTCCTCCATACATAGCCCATCTTCATTGAGATCACTTGTAAAGCGCAACCATGCCGTCATCCATGCCGTTCTCAAAGAAATACTTCCATCATGCTCTCCCCGAAACCAGCCGCACCGTCTTCACCTCAAATGCCCGGAAATCCAGCATGATCTTCCCGTCTTCCACCGGAATTTCCTGCAGGGTATTCTCCAGCATATCACAGGCAAAAGCACGCACATCCTTCCGCGCCAGCTGAACGCAGGTGCGCCGCGCCGCCTTCTTCGCCTCGTACAGGCGCAGGATCCAGTTTCCGCTGCCGTCCTCGGCAGGTTTCAGGGTATCCGCAAAAATATCGTCCTGCTCGACAGACAGCAGGCTGAAATCTCTGCCGCCGCCGCACACCGTCAGCGGAGCCACATTCACTTCGTACCCCTGTCTTACCACGTCGCAGCCGGCAAAAGTCCCTTCCCATGCGGTAAAGGCGTAGGTAAAATGATGCCTGCCGTTGTCCGCCCGCATTTCCGGGCCGGCGGCTGCCCGCAGCAGCGTGAGTTCCAGGCTGTTTCCGTTCATGGAAATTCCGTATTTACAGTCATTGAGCACCGCCGCGCCGTGAGCGCTGTCACACAGCGCACTGTAGCGGTGGTTGCATACCTCGAACCGATCCTTGTCGTAAGGTCTGGATCTGTGCGTGGGACGCTCCACGTAGCCAAATTGCATTTCGTTGATGCCGTTTTCCGCATGGACATCCACCGGGAAAGATACTTTGAGCAGGCGGTGCAGTTCCTGCCAGTCCGCCTCCGTCTCGAACACCAGCCTGCGGGATTCCTTCGCCAGACGGATGTACTGCCGGTAAGAGGACGCCCCGATCCTGCCCGTCACCAGAAGCACCGCTTCCACACCCTGTCCCAGCTCTTCCACTTCGATGTCGAAAGCTCCCGCAATCTCCTGCTGCCGGTAATTGGAATCAATGTCCCAGGCATCGAAAACCCTTGGCACGTCTTTGTACATATGGAAGCAGTTCATGGGCTTTGCTGCAAACTCCCTGCCGCTTTCTTTCAGGACGAAGGACGTCACTTCCCCGCGGTCATTTACCACCGCTCTCACCTGTCCGTTTTCCAGAATAAAGCCATCCTGTGCGCGCAGGATCACCGCTTCTTCCGCCGCCCCGTCAGCCGGCTTTCGTCCCGCCTGATCCGCCGATGCAGGCCGCAGGGAAATCCCGCCGCAGGAAGGCAGTTCCACCAGCGTCTTAAGCCCCTCGAAGGTATGCTCCACCGGCAGAACGGTTCCGTCCGCCAGACAGGCTCCCCGTGCAAAGGCATCCGGCAGCGTCACCAGCGCTTTTCTGGCAAAACTCAGGGAATTGAAGACCGTAACCGCCTCTTCTTCCCTGCTCTGATTCAAAATCGCACGCAGCGCCTCTTCCCGTATCCCGCCTGCCTCCTGCAAAAGCTTCTCCATGGCTTCTCTTGCTTCCACATACACCCGGGCGATGGAAGACCCCGGAAGAATATCGTGGAACTGGTGCAGCAGCAGCGTCTTCCAAAGCCCGTCCGCCTTCTCCAGCGGATACTGCCAGCCTTCCGCTTCCGCCAGACAGGACCACATTTCCATCTCCCGCAGCGCCAGCTCGCCCTCCCTGTTCTTCTGCTTGATCATCGCCTGCGACGTATACGTGCCTCTGTGGGCGGAGAAGTACAGTTCGCCGGCGTAGGTGTGTTTCGGCCCGCCCGCCTTTTCCATATCGGTAAAGAACTCCAGCGGTCCCGCCAGCTTCACCCGCGCGCCGCCTTCCAGATCTTCCTGCCTGCGCGCATATTCCACGTAATCTCTGGACGGTCCGCCGCCGCCGTCTCCGTACCCGTAAGGCAGCAGAAAAGCGTCCAGATCCCGAAGCTGCCGTCTGTTCTTCCAGACCGTATTGATCTCCTTCGGATCCGTCTTGTAGGTGTAGCTGGTGGGCAGGAAGGAAACAATCTCCGAGCCGTCCATCCCCTGCCAGGTAAAGTAGTGATACGGGAACTCGTCTCCCTCATTGTAGGACCAGAAGATCTTCTGCGTTACCAGATATTTGACGCCGCATCCTTTCAGAATCTGCGGCAGAGCTGCCGTATAGCCGAAGGTGTCCGGCAGCCAGAGGATAACGCTGTCCACGCCCAGCACTTCCCGGTAATAGCGTTTGCCATGAATTAGCTGCCTGATCAGCGCTTCGCCGCCCGCCATGTTGGTGTCCGGCTCCACCCACATGGCTCCTTCCGCGATCCACTGTCCCTGCCTGATCGCCTCTTTGATCCGCTCGAACAGTTCCGGATAATGCTCCCGGCACATTTCATAGGCTGCCGGCTGGCTTTGCAGATATTTATACTCCGGATATTCCTCCAGCAGGCGGAGCTGGGCGGCAAAGGTACGCGCGGTCTTCCGATGGGTCTCCGCCATCGGCCACAGCCAGGCCAGATCCAGATGCGCATTGCCCGTCGCATAGAACACCGGCTGCGTCGTGCCGTTCACCGCTTCCATGACGGGCCGCAGCTTCTGTATGGTCTCCCGGTAAGTGGCCGTCCTGTCTTCCCTGTCCTGCTCGAAATCCACAGTCAGCGTGAACTGCTCCAGCGCCTCCGCGATCTTAGATGCCCGCAGGGAAGTCTCGTCCAGCGTCTCCAACAGTTTATACAGGGTATCCACATCCATATAAAGCTGATAGGCGTCCTCGTTCCAGATGCCGTAAGTGCACACGCCCAGCGTCCTTCTCTTCCCTTCCTGCAGCGGATCCTGATAAGCCCCCGGCAGCACCGGCCCTGTAGCACAGCTGTGTATCTCCGGGAAATAATGACCCGCATAGGTTTCCATTAAGATACCGTACTGCTCCCCTGCCTGTCCGCTGCGCGTCAGGACATTGTCCTCCATATAGTGGTGCGCCTCACTCACCCAGTCGGCCCGGTATGTGCCAAAACTCCTGCCGTTGACAAACAGGGTAGACTCACCGCCCGGCGCCAGACGCATCACGATACGCTTTCCCGCCGCCGCGGCCGGCAGCGTTACCGTTCCCCGAAACCAACAGTACTCCCAGGTCTCACCCCAGGTAAATCCCGGCTCCACCCCGGTAAACGCACACTGCGCCACCTCCTCCGGCGTCCTGTGCTCCTTCGTCCGAAACGCCTCCCAGGCGATTTCCCCCAATGGCTCATAAAAATCATCTTTTAACGTCCGTATCCAGTGATGAAGACGGTCCGTCCACTCTGAATGCATTACTTTCATGCTGCTTCTCCTTTTCTTCCTTTCAGGGCTGTTCCTTTTTGTTCCCGCCGCCACGTTTTCCGCTGACTGGAGCAGGCTTTTTCCCTGACCTTTTTGATGATTACGTGCCAAAAGCCGATCACCGATATCGCCATGGAACTGGGGGCAACAGCAGCTATTTCACTGCGGTGTTTCGGCGGTTCAATGCCTGCACGCCGTCCGAGTATCAAAAGCAGAAAGCGGAGGAACACAGGCTGTGAATCTATATCATTATTTTTCTGATCTTACAGCTGTGCTTCCGGCCTTTTACACTGTAACTGATCCCGACCAAAAGCATGTCTCCTTTATAAGCAAACTGTCTTGCCAGTCTTGTATAGTCTCTGGCTTCTATCTGTGAAATAGCCTTCTCCGCACTCTTATTCCATTTCAGTTCGATCAAAAGCGCAGGCCTGTTCATCATTATAAAATTTCGAGGAAGTACCGGCCAGATGCGCCTCACCGATCATCTCTGCCATCTTGTCTTCCTCCATACGGATTGTCGCCTCCAGCAGACGGTCCGACAGTTCAACGGATTTGACCAGTTCCTTCCGCCCGCCGTTCTTTACCGCCCGGATAAACTCCTCCCTGATCTCTTCATTGGGTATATAGACCTCTCTTTGATCGGCATCATAGGCCAGATAGCCCAGATGCACCAGAAGGGTCAGCACGTCATCCCGGCTTCTCAAAGAAGTCATATCGTTCTGAAAAGAACCGGTATCTATCCTGCATCTGTTTCCGCCCAGCATGTCAAGCACCGCATCCTTCAATCCGTCAAAATTCAACTCCATATAAAGCCGCAGAGACTCATAGGTCTCCGTCTGTGTCCAATAGTGGCTGAAACTGCGGTTTACGACCGCTTCAATGATCGAATTAGGACTGAAAATATGACCAATCTGGTCAAACTGGTAGCCGTCGTACCATCTGCACGCCTCGTTAAAATCCAGACCGTGCTTTTCACATAATGTCTTTACCTCCTGCTCCGTAAAACCTGCATACTCTGCCAGCGCCTTCGGCTCCAGCATCGTAAACTCCCGGAAATCCGTCAGGGCCGACTGTGTGCCGTATTTCTTGATCGGAAGGATGCCTGTCACATAGGCGCCGCAGAGAAAGCGGGAAACCTGCCCGCCTTTGAAAAGCGCCCGCAGCAGATTGATATATGCCTTCTGCAGTGCAACATCTTCCGGCGCCTCACGAAACAGCGCGTCCCATTCGTCAATGATGATATAGAATTTGCGCCCGGTCTGTGCACTGATATGCAATAACGCCTCCGGTATGGAAACCTCATCTTCGTCAATACAGCCCGGAAACTCCGTTCTCAATTCTTTCACAATGACAGACTGCAGATTGCGCAGAACATCTTCTTTGTGCACCGCATTGGAAACAAACCATGTCATATCCCAGAACAGGACGTCGCATCTGTTCAAATACTGCGCATAATCCGCCAGTTTCCTGTCTTTTTCTTCTGCCGTATCCGTTTCCGGCGGATTGGCAACCCGCAGCTTCTCAAACAGCCTTCCGGCCTCTGCCCCTCTGGAGTAAAAAGCAACCAGCATCTGCGCCGCATAGGATTTCCCGAAACGCCGCGGTCTGCTGAAGCAGGTCAGCTTTCTCGACGTCCCCATGACCTGATTCGTATAGGTGATCAGTCCGGTCTTATCCACGTAAAGACCGTCCTTCAAGATATCCTCAAATCCGTCCGCCGGTGGATTCAAATAGATTCCCATCGTGTGGCCTGCTCCTTTCGACTTAATACAACTTACACCACCGCTTCCATAATCCTGTACTCGCCAATGACTCTCTCGAACACACCTGTTTCCTTCTTCTGATTGAAGTTGAAACTCAACAGATAGCCCGTTGTTTTCCGGTAATTCTGCAGATAGCCGATCAGCTGCTGTTCTCCGCGCTCGTGATATTCCCTGCCATGCCAGATCTTCATCTCGATCACAAACTGTTCCCCGTGATAGTCTACGATAACGTCTGTCCGCTTCCTGTCCCTTGTCTGTGACTCTATATAAAAATTCCCGGTTCCATTGATGATCGGACGCAGATACAGCAGGAAAAATCTTCTTCCGTATTCCTCCACAAACCGTTCATCCTCTTCTCCGTATAATTCCTGAAAATGCTGTGTAAACTTCTCGAGAATCCTGCGCATATTCAAATGACCGTCCACCACAAAAACATTTTTATCAGAAAAAGAAGCCTGCGTCATGCTATTTTCTTTCCACTCTGACGAAGTCAGAAAACGGTCATACAAGCGCGTCTCAAAAATCCGGTTGGCGATCGCCACCGCCGCCAGAAATCCTTCCCGGCTCCATGTCGCATGGCGATCTGGAAATCCCTCTGTTCCCGGCAGTTCCTCATCCATGATCCGGCACAGACGGCATACAAGAAACGGATACCCCGAAGTCTCCTCCGCCAGCAGACCGGCCATACCGTCTATATCCATGCCCGTATGCACATCCGTTTCGTATTCCCGCAGCATCCCTGCAATATCATTGCCGGAAAAGCTCATGTCCAGTGTAAGATCCACGGCGATATTCCAGGGACTGTTCCTCCGGTGTTCTTCTCCGGGGCGCAGTTTTCTTTTTAGATTCTTCACATCATAGACGCTCGCCAGAATCACACAGTGAAAGGTCACCGTCCCCTTTCTGGCCCGCTCTAAGTAATACTTGCGAAGCTGGGACAGAAAGTCCAGAAAAACCTGATTGTCTGCGGCACTGTCCACTTCATCCGCCATAAGCACGACGGGCCGTCCGGCAGCCCGGCAGACAGCTGTCAACCCCTTAAAAAGCTGCAGCAGATAAAAAGGCTCTTCCCTGTCCGTCAAAGACTTTTCCAGTGCCTCCACGGCACGATGCAGCGCATTCGTTTCCTGCCCGCATTCTGAACGAAATTCATCCAAAAAACAGGCTGCAAAAGCCCGCGCAAAAGAATCCTCTCTGCTGTACATCGCACTGCCGATCATCTGAAAGTCGAGGAAAACCACGATATATTCTCTTTTTAAATACTCCGCCAGAGCTGCCAATGTGGTGGTTTTTCCATATTGACGCGCCCTGTTAATCGTAAAGTACTGCCCCTGATCCACCATCTTCTTCATCTGTTCCAGACGGCTTCCCAAGTCTACCATGTAATGTTTACCGGGTACACATAAACCGGTGATATTGAATTCTTTACGCATTGTCGGTTTCCTTTATATTACCGCATCAGCCGGAACACCTGCTCCGCCGTATCCGTCATATTCCGCGCTGCATTCTCCCGATCCATCGCTTCTTCCAGCGATACCGCGCCGCGCACGATCGGGAAGAAGGCGTCAATGCCATGGGCATTACACGCCCGAGCGTCCTCCGTCACGCAACCGGAAAAAGCAACCACCTTTTTTCCATACTTTTTCGCCAGTGCTGCTACACCGACAGGCGCCTTGCCCATAACGGTCTGACCGTCCAGCCTGCCTTCTCCTGTGACTACCACATCGGCATCCTGCAGTTTCTCTTCCAGCTTCGTCTCCCGCAGGATCAGTTCCACGCCCGGTTCCAGAGAACCGTGCAGGAAGGTGCGAAATGCAAATCCCAGACCGCCAGCCGCACCGGCGCCGGGATGATCGGGATCCACCGCCTCTCCCTCGCAGGCCGCGGCAGCCAGAGCCGCATAGTCGGCAAGCCATGCATCCATCTGACGGATCATGGCATCGTCAGCCCCTTTCTGGGGACCAAACACCGCGCTGCATCCCTCGGGGCCGCACAGCACATTTTTCACGTCGCAGGCAATATGAAACTCGCAGTCAGCCAGTTCTTCCATGGCATTCCTCGTGCCGATGCAGGCCAGCTGCTCCAGCCCCTGTGCACCAAAAGTGACGGGTTTCCCTGCCCCGTCCAGGAATTCAAAGCCCAGCGCCTGCAGCATTCCCACACCGCCGTCATTGGTGACGCTGCCGCCGATACCGATGATAAATTTCCGGCATCCCTCTTTGACGGCATCCCGGATCGTCTCCCCCACTCCGTAAGTCGTAGTATACAGGGGATTCCGTTTCTCCGGCACGACCATGGTGATGCCCGCCGCATCCGCCATCTCCATGACTGCCGTGACGCCGTCCTCCAGAACGCCATACCGCCCTGTCACGCTCTCTCCCAGCGGTCCCGTAACGGACAGATACCGGATGGTGCCGCCCATGCCGCTGATCAGCGTTTCCACCGTTCCCTCGCCGCCGTCCGCCAGCGGACAAACCTCTGTGACCGCGTCCGGAAAGACTCTTTTGATCCCGGCCGCCGCAGCCTGTCCCGCCTCCTGCGAAGACAGGCTGCCCTTAAAAGAATCTATGGCTATGACTGCTTTCATATCAAATCCTCCAGCTGATATTGTCCTGGCATTTCTTTTATCCTGTTACTGGTTGAAGTCCAGGCATAAGCGAATCTGCGTATAGGGCCTTACCTTCGTATCCGCCACCTCCACATGTGCGGGGTGTACGCTGTAACCTTTCAACGCCTCCTCGTCCGTAAAGGTGGAATCCAGCATCAGATCCGCGTTGGAGGACTCCAGTCCTTCAATCTGCACTTTGATCTCCACAAGACCGGGGATCTTTCCCTGCAGTCCCTCCAGTCCTGTTTTGATCTCCTCTTTGATCTTCTGCTTTTCTTCTGTTGTAAGTTCGTCTTTCAGCTTCCATAAAATGAGATGTTTTACCATGATCTGTTTCCTTTCTGCTAGTAGCAAACACCAGGGCCCCATGCGTCGGCACAGGATACAGGTATTTGGCGTCACATGTTTACCGCATTGACCGTCCTGCCTGCCAGAAATTCCGCCAGATTAGATACCGCAATATCCATCAGGCGCTGCCTGCTTTCCTTCGGCGCCCACGCAATGTGCGGGGTCAGGATGCTGTTACTGCATCCAAGCAGCGGGTTGTCCGCTTCAACAGGCTCTGTGGACACAACGTCACAGCACGCAGCATATACCTTGCCGTTGTTTAGCGCCACGGCCAGATCTTCTTCCACGATCAGCGGCCCACGGCTTGTATTAAGTATTATAACACCATCTTTCATCTTGTGGATACTTTCTTTGTTAATAATTCCCCGGGTACTGTCAAACAGCGGGCAATGCAGGGATATCACATCTGATGCGGCAAAAAGCTCATCCAATTCCACATAATCTGCAATCTTTCGCCCCTCCTGTGTGGGAAATCCGTCATAAGCAAGCACCCGCATACCAAACGCTTTTGCCAATATGCCCACCGCCTGTCCGATCCGGCCAAATCCGATGATGCCCATTGTCTTACCGGCCAGTTCGATCAGCGGATATTTCCAGAAACACCAGTCTGCACTCTTTGTCCATTCTCCTGCCTTCACCGCATCCGAATGAGCGCCCACGTGCTGGCACGCCTCCAGCAGCAGAGCCAAAGTCATCTGCGCCACCGCAGCCGTCCCGTAGGTCGGAATATTGCAGACCGGAATACCTCTCTTAGCTGCTGCCTCCACATCGACCACATTGTAACCCGTAGCCAGCATTCCCACATATTGAATCTGCGGACAGGCTTCAAACACCTCTTTTGTCAGTGGCGTTTTATTGGTAATGACAGCTTCTGCATCCCCGATTCTTTCAACAACTTTTTCTGCCGGGGTACGGTCATATACCGTCACCTCTCCCAGCTTTTCGAATCCTTCCCAGCTTAAATCCCCGGGATTTTCCGTATATCCGTCTAAGATCACTATCTTCATATTTGTTATGATTCCTTTCTTTGCTCTTCCGTCACATCACAGCCATAACGCTGATTCACTATCCCCTCATCAGTTCTCTTGCCTTCTCACAGATATTCTCCACCGTGATCCCGTTCAGCTTTAACAGTTCTTCATAAGGCGCCGACTCCCCGAATCTGTCCTGCACGCCAATCCTGACCACTCTGCCCTTTCCTGTCTCCGCCGCCACCTCGCACACCGCAGAACCGAGACCGTTAATGATATTGTGGTCTTCCACGGTGATGATCCGTCCGCTGCCGTGAATCGCCTGCAGTACAGCTGCCTGATCTAACGGCTTGATCGTATGCATGTCATAAACAGCTGCTGCGATTCCTTCCTCTTCAAGCACTTCGGCCGCCTTCAGTGCTATGGATAAAGTATCGCCGTTGGCAAATACCGTCAGATCTTTGCCTTCCCGCAGCCGTTTCGCCCTGCCGATCTCAAATGTTTCCTCTTCGTCATAAATGCACGGAACCGCATCTCTCGTGAAACGCAGGTACACCGGCCCGTTATATGCATAAGACTCGGCAATCAGCTTTCTTGCCGAAGCGTAATCAGCCGGCATAATGACTGTCATCCCCGGAATCGTGCGCAGGACGCCCATATCCTCAATACATTGATGCGATGCCCCGTCGTTGGCCGGCGTCAGACCGCCGTGAGAGCAGAGTATCTTTACATTCAGTTTCGTGTAGCATACTTCCTGCCGGATCTGCTCGCAGGCACGCATACTGCCGAAAATGGCATAGGTCACCACAAAGGGCACTTTACCGGTCGTCGCCAGCCCCGCCGCAATTCCCACCGCATTTTGCTCGCTGATCCCAACATTCAGATGCTGTTCCGGCAGCTGCCCGGCAAACGCCAGCGTCTTACAGGATTTCGCCACGTCGCAGTCTATCACAAAAATATCCTGATGTTTTTTGCCAAGTTCTAAAATTTCATCTCCCAATGCTTCTCTCGTTGCCCTCGCCGTCATCTTAATCCCTCCTCCACCTCTCTCATCGCCTGTGCATACTCTGCTTCATCCGGCGCTATGCCGTGCCACTTCGCCACGTTTTCCATAAAGGATACTCCCCTGCCCTTCACCGTATTACAGACAATGCACTTCGGCTTCCCGTTCCGGCTCGCTTTCATGGCTTCTAAGGTGGTTACGATCTCTTCCATTTTGTGACCGTTGATCCTTGTTGTCTCAAAGCCGAATGCCGCGAATTTCCCTGCCAGATCTTCCGTAGGCATTACCTGCTCCGCCGGTCCGTCGTTCTGCAGACGATTGTTGTCCACGATCACCACCAGGTTGTCCAGCCGGTATTTGTTCGCCGCCTGTGCTGCCTCCCATACCTGCCCCTCATTGCACTCCCCGTCCCCCAGAAGGGTATATACCATATAGTCTTTCCGATCCCGCTTGCCTGCGATTGCCATGCCTACCGCACAGGAAATACCCTGTCCGAGCGATCCTGTCGAGATTTCCACCCCCGGGCACCGCTTCATATCCGGATGCCCCTGCAGGAGGGAGCCCTGCTTTCTGAGCGTATCCACAGCGCTCTGATCAATAAACCCTCTCATGATCAATGCCGAGTACAGTACCGGGCAGACATGGCCTTTGGACAGGACAAATCTGTCCCTGTCCTCCCATTTCGGGTTCTCGGGATCCACATTCATGACATGGAAATACAACGCCGCCATGATATCCGCCGCAGACAACGATCCGCCGGGGTGTCCCGACTGCGCTTTATAAATCATAGTAAGCACTGTCTTTCTAAGTTCAACCGCTTTCTCTTCCAACGCAGTATAAGATATACTCATTCTGATACCTCCTTTTTATTCTACGTATAACGTCCTACCTTTTATTCTCTGAAAATATGTTAAACAGCATTGAATTCTTACTTAATCTGCTCTTTCCAAGTGTCATGAGAATGGGCGATCGCGTCCGTAACGCCGCCTTCATCCCTGTTCTCAAGGCATTCAAGAATCTCCCTGTGATGTCTGATCACCATGGATTTCTCTTTCTCGTGCTGTACGGTACGAATGATGGATTTCTCAAAAATACCGTATACACTTTTCATAAGCCGTATGAAGAACTGGTTCTTACAGGCATCTATCATGCCAAGATGGAATTGATAATCCAGTTTCTGAGCCGCCACATAATCCTTCTGGTTAAGCGCCGCCTCCATATCGTCCAAGTTCTCGTGCAATATTCTGATATCTTCCTCCACTGCATTTCTGATCGCCATATGTAAGATGGATTCATCCAGAATACGGCGCATCTCAACCAGCTCTTCATTTGTACTCATGTCATAGATCACACTGTAAATAACGGAATCAAACGCAGACGGTTTCACTTCCGAACAGACATAAGTGCCGTCACCCCGTCTGATCTCGATGATCCCCATCGCAGACAGGATCTTAAACGCTTCCCGCAGGGAATTCCTGCTCACCTGCAGTTCTTCCATCAGTTCATATTCATTCGGAAGCTTCTCTCCCGCCCTGTACTGCCCTGAAATAATGGAATCATTTATCCTGGCTATGATCTGATCTACAATATTTGTCTTCTTTACCGGTTCCAGTCCTTTACCCATCCACGCCAACCCTGATTCTGATTATTTTTTTAATTTGTATCCTGTTTTTTATTTTATTGTTTCATACCGGAAAAAGCAATACTTTGGACAATATATTTTTGGCAAAAGATATAAATGACCGAAAGCGGTATGATACCCAGTACCGATGCCGCCAGCGCCGTTCCGGCGTGCGTTGTCCCGCTTGCACCGCTGTTGTACATCTGCAGCCCGATCTGGATCGTATAATTCTTCTGCTGTGTCAGCACGATCATCGGCCACAGAAGATCGTTCCATGTATTGATCACATCCAGCACCACGATGGTGGCAATGATCGGGGAAAGCAGCGGCAGAAAGATTCTGAAGTATATTTTGAACATGCCGGCGCCGTCCACGATCGCCGCCTCGTTCAGATCATCCGGCAGACTGTCGCAATACGTTTTTACAAAGAAAATATACATCGCGTTTGTCATGATACTGGGCAGTACCACGCCGACCGGATTATTTGTGATTCCCAGACTTCTGATCACCATGAAGATCGGCAGCAGCTTTGACTCAAAAGGCACCATCATATTTGAAAGAATAACCATCAGGATGATTCCCTTGCCCGGAAATCTGCCTTTAGAGATCGCATAACCCGCCAGCGTCGCCGTAAAGATATTGAGAACAGCGCTGAGCGTGACGATCACGACTGTGTTTTTCAGATATTTCAGCATCGGAACATTTGTGAGCGCACTCTTATAGTTAAAGACACTCGGCTCTTTCGGCAGCATGGAGGGCGGAAATCTCAGCGAATAAGATTTCACATAGTCAAAGCTGGTCGAAATAAACCAGAAAAAAGGAACAACGATAAGCAGTGCAAACAATGTCAGGATAAAGTAACTGGATACCGTAGAAATTTTCAGTTTTTTTCTTTTCATGATCACGCCCTCCTGACCGACTTTTTGTCTGCTTCCCTGTCTCTTGTAAGATAATTGTTCAATAACGTAGCCGCAAGAATAATGATAAACAGGATCACGGAAGCGGCCGTCGCCATGCCCTCATCCTTATAGTTCAAAGTTGAAAAGGAATTCTTATAAATATAGAGCATCACCGTCTCCAGCTTCCCGGCCGGATTGCCCGTCTCACCGCTCACAGCATAGACTTCTGTAAATCTTTTCAGCGCGGCAATGGTCGAAGTCATCAGGACAAACTGGAATGTTGCCTTCGAAGAAGGAATCGTGATATAGCGCCATTTCTGCAGCGGCGTGGCTCCGTCTATGGCCGCAGCCTCATACATATCCGCCGATATGGCCTGCAGTCCCGCAAAAAACAGAATGATATTGTACCCGATCCCTTTCCAGATCGCGATAAAAATAACACTCTCCCGCGCCGTGGTAACGCCGTTTAACCACATCTTCGGCTCCATCCCCATCTTGCCAAGAAGATAGTTGAATATCCCGTCCGCCGTGGGCATCATCATATACTTAAACAGTGTCACCACCGTGATCATGGACATCACCATCGGCAATAGAAAGATCACCCTGTACACGCTCTTGCCTTTACCGATTCCATTGAGCAGGCTCGCGATAACAAATGCGATGGGCACATTAAATCCGACACCGAGGATCGCCATATAGATGGTGTTCACAACGCTCTGACGGAATTCCGCGCTCTCGAACATGATCTTATAGTTTACAATTCCTATGAAGTCCCCCTTCATGTTGCACAGACTTTTTACAAAGGTGACGACCAGGGGATAAAAGTTAAACACAAGTGTGCCGACCAAAGTTATGATGAGCATCAGATACCATTTCGAATATCGCTTTACTTTTGTAGATTTCATGCATGACCTCCATTCATCCACAGCCCGCAGGCCTCTGCCGTTACTGACCTGCCCGGTCTTTCTTGATCAGAGCGGAGTACAGGATGAATCCCCATACCCCGCCAACTTCTATTCTGCAATATATCTGTATCAGTTTCCGGACTGCAGTTTGATGTTATTTACCCAGTCTGTCACACCGGCATGAAGCGCCTCCACTGCCTGATCCGCATCATATTCTCCGGACAGGATCTGATTATTGACATTCTGGATCGCTGTTCTCCAATACCAGTAGTCATCGGTAATAAATACATTCTTCTGCTGATAAGCCAGTCTTTCTTTATTGATATCATATGACATCATCTCCATGCCTTCCGTGTCATTCAGACAGGAAATCTTATCAGAAGCATAGTTCGACAGATAGAAATCAACGATCTCCTTGTCTGTAGTAAGCACCTTGATCACTTCCCATGCCGCATCGGCATTTTCAGCATTCTTGGAAATGGAGAAGCGGAAAAATTCCGGGAAGCCTTCGCCATATTTTCCTGTCGGGATCAGAAGCGCCTTGTATCTGTCCGTAATGGAGGTGTCCCCACTGTAAACATATTTCATGTATGTGCCTGTCGAATTGTTGGAGTCAAAATTGATGGCGATATCGTTATCTTCCGTCAGCCAGTTTTCTCTGCCGGCGCCTGTTGCCACGGCAGGATTACTACAGCCGACCGCACGCACCATATCTGAAAAATAATTTTTGACTTCACTGGAATCCTTGATATAATCAACGTATTCTGCCATGTCCAATTCGTTAATATCCATTGTATCGCTGAAGAAAGGCTTCACCGCATCATAACTGAGCGCATACCACTCCATCCATGTGTTGAACAGATAAGCACCGTAATTCTGCTTGCCGGTAACCGGATTCGTGCCTGTCATCTGCTCTGAAAGGTCGATCAGATCCGACATGCTCATATCCGCCGTAGGCTCGCTGATTCCCCAATCCTCGAAAATCTTGCTGTCATACAGGATCACGTTGCAGGCTATTGTAATCGGTATGCCGTACACCTTACCGCTGTCAGCCGGATGGTTGAAGGATTTGTATCTGATATAATGCACTGCCGAGGGAATAAACAAATCCTCAAGATTATTAAAATTCAGATCCGCATCTTTTTCCAGATAAGGCGTCAGATCCTGATACCAGTCCGGAATCGCTTCCTGATTGGTGAAAAATCCCACATCCATCTCCCCCGCCTCATTCATGGCTTCCACGCTCTGGATCCAGCCGTCCCAGGCGATCGTCTTCAACTCAATGTTATAATCCGGAATTCTCTCGTTCAAAAACGCCTCAAATTCTCCGCGGCTCTTCGTCTCAAGACCCGAGATCGGATCTACCGTCGTCTCCTCGTTCAGGCCCGGAACCAGTATGCGGACTGTCTCTTTGCCCGTCTCAGTATCGACCGCCGTTTCCCCTGTACTGTCGCCTGCCGGCTGTGTCCCGCCGGTTCCTCCGGACGCGCTGTCCGTGTCCCCACATCCGGTCAGAAGCATACTCATCGTAAGCGCTGCCGTCAGTGTCAATGCCATCAGTTTCTTTGCTTTCATAATCCTTCCTCCTTCTTATTGATTCATCTTATTGTAAATACTTTCAAACCCTGATCTTCCGATCATGCAGACCGGAACCTCCACCGGATCAAACTGCAGCAGGCTCATGGAGATCTGCGCAAATGCGATCACGTCTACTTCTCCGGCGAGTCTGTACAGCTCTCTGCGGATCATCTCGTCATGTCCTGGTCTGTCGCCGGCACAAAGAATGTCAAAAGCGCCTTCCACGACCCGGTTTACGATCTCAACTTTCCTGCCTTTCTCATCTGCTTTTTCCTGTATCACCCGTCCGATCGCCGCCGGGCTCGTCGGCAGTGTCGCCAGCACCCCTATCCTGCTGCCCTTCTCCACGGCCATCTCTGCAACCGGCTCCTCGATATTGATGATCGGAATGTGTAAAAAGGGCCTGATCAGCCTGGTTGCCTCATTGACTGAGGTGCAGGTAACGATAATGCCTTCCGCACCGGACGCCTCCGCCGCCTGCGCATAGTGCAGCATTCGTGTGGCGATCACAGGTGTCATCTTCCCCTGTGCCCTGGTATCCGTCAGCAGGCTGTCATCCATGATATTATAGATCCTGATATCCGGATGTTCCTCCTCGAACGGTTTTGCAAAAGGGTTATAGATCATTTCCATAAAATTGTTGACTGTGTATAATGCATATAATTTTCTCATAAGTACCTCTCCGTGCCTGCTGTGGCTGCTGTCTTCAATACCTGTTGTCATCCTGTTCTGCAACCGCCTCTTTGACGATCACGCTGCCGTCCGCCAGATATACCTCCGCCGTCCAGACTTCCCCTTCCTCAATGCCCTCCACCGGCCCCTGCAGCCAGTTTACAATGTAATGGATGGTGAAAGGATCGTCGTAGGCTGTGGCAAAATATACCCCGTTCCGTTTAAAGATCACTTTCTTGATCGTCTCCGGATACATACTCGCCAGTCGGATCCAGCGTTTCCCGTCACAAGTCTCATCCGCTTTCAATCCCTGCAGATAAAACTGCTCTTCCGGCTGCAGCGTATTTCCGCCGATTCCGAAGCTCTCACGCATCCTCATGGCATAGAAACGGTCTTCTCCTTCCGTGATCTGCCAGGCAACAGGCGGTTCCTGCTTCGTCATGTTGTTATAGTAGCCCCAGGAAATCCCTTCGTTTAACGCCACCCACATATTTCCAAGCGCCTGAGAATCTTCATTACATACAATGGGCCTTTCGGGTTTGATCTTTTTGACAAGCTGTATATAATTGTAAAAATCCTGTCTTGGCATATTATTTCCGTGAATCAGAATAACATCCGATTCTCTGGCAATCTTTTCCGGAAAATAGCTGTTGGTGGAACTGCATCCGACCGGAATGCCTGCCGACTCTCTTCTTGCTATGTGCAGCAGCTCGACAATTCCCTTCTCATCATAGAGAATCGGATGTACCTTGTACGGATCGATGTTGTGCTCATTTGCGATCTCCAGGATCACATTCGTATATCCCTGATCCCGAAGCCAGTTCGACACTGATTTCACAGCTTCCATCACGGCGATATCGTCTCTCAGGAATCGTACCTGATGTCCGTAAAAACAGCTCACGATCACCACCATTCCCAATTCGTCCGCCGCCTCAATGATTCTGTGCATACGATCCAGATATCGCCTGTCGATATGCATCCCATCCTCACTGAAAGGGTTGTTGTCAATGCTCTGCAGGTCTGCCATCGTAAAGCAGGGACCTCCGCCCTGAAACCCGACTGTAAAAGCCCTCAGCCCGTGTGCATACCATGCAGGAAGTGCAGCGATCAGACTGGCCGTATTCTCCTCCGGATCAAAATGCCTTCCGAAGCGTTCAAATCTCGACGCATCTGCCTTATCGTCAAAGATTCCCTGAATAAAGCGGGCATTCATCAAAAGCCCCCTGTTCTCCTCCGGGCAGTCAGGATATTCACTGTAGGTCAATTCCCCGTTGATCAGAAATTTTGTGTTACAGATCTGAAGCTTTGTCTTTCCCATAATTCTCCTGTTTCCTTTTTGGTTTTGTTACTTCTTGTTTTTTGTTGCTTTGTTATGCTGGAGTATCTTTACTTTTATTTGTCATACGTAGGATGTATTACGTATTATGTTTTGATTCTAGCATCACACTATACAAAAGTCAACACAACCTGACAATTTCTACATTTAGCCCAATTCCACATTGTTAAAATTATGCATATCTTACAAATCCTTAAGATTTTGCCGTAAAATCTCAACTTGTCCGTCCAGCATAACCACCTCTGCTCGAAACGCCGCCGCACCTCTTGACGGAAAATATGGCTCCTGAATCCAGGTTGCCTCGCTGTAGAGCATAAAAGGCTCCGCATAGGCCACATCCAGCAAAGTATCATCCTCATAAAAGCGTACCCTGTCAATCAATTCCGGCCTTCTGCACGCTGCTCTCACATACCTGCCGCCCGCGATCGTCATTTCCGGTTCAAAACCCTGCAGATATACTTCATTTTCCATATCCGGCCTGCTGATTCCAATAAGCCCGGAAAGCCGCTGTGCGAAATATTCATCCTCTCCTCTCGTGATCCCCCAGTCGCAGGGAGGCTCCTGCTTGGTCATATTGTTGTAGTATCCCCAGGAAAAATGATCTTCCACGGCAACCTCAAGGTGCGTAAACAGCGGCGAATCTTCATTCACCACCACAGGCTGCTCCGGTTTCCAGGAACGTATCCTGCGGACAAAGTCGTGCAGTTCCTGACGGCGGGCCGTATTCCCGTGCACAAGAGATATGTCACTGGCCAGAATGACCTCCTTGTCCGCGTAAATACCGCCTGCACTGGAACCGACTGCAAACCTGCCATCCGTCCATTCTCTGACTTTGCGAATCCACGCAGCCATGTTCTTACCTTTGATCAGAGCCGTATCCTTCACATGCGCATCCAGAATGTTGTATTCATTGGCAATCTCGATGATGACATTGTCATATTCCAGTTCCCGCAGCGCCTGACAGGCTGTCTTCGATGCTTCGAGAATGGACCCGTCATTTTCCAGATACTGAATCTGTGCCTGATAAAAGAAACTCACGATGACCAGCATCCCCAGCTCATCCGCCGCTTTCAGGATCCTTACAAGCCTGTCCCATGTATCTTTGTTAAGACTCCTTCCATCCGTTGAAAAAGCATTCGTACAAATACCGCCCCAGTCTTCATACGTATAAATAGGCCCGCCCGCCTGAAGCCCTACCGTGATCGCCCGCAATCCGGCCTCATACCACGCCGGCAATGCCTTGATCAGGTCCTCCGTGTTCCGATCCCTGTCGAATTTTCTACCGAATCTGTCATACTTGCCGGCATGATCCGGATTGATATCGTCGAACACTCCATTGATAAATCTGGCGTTGAACAGCAGTCCTCTTACCTGCGGATTTCCATGCGGAATCTCACTGTAAGTCAGCCTGCCGTTAATATAAAATTCCCCGTTTTCAATTTTGTATGATGTTTTTGCCATGCTGTACCTCCATCCAAACAATCTTTTTGACACATTACATCAGCGACTTGATATAGTCGAGAATCCCGAACGTATCCTTCTCGTTCTGCAGTGCTTTCAGTTTCTGCTCATCAATGTTGTCTGCAACGCTGAATATGAAATCCATCCACTCAAACGTCTTCTCCATGATCCTCACGGGATCATAACGTCCCGGGAAAACATCCGCAGTCAACCAGCCGTCATAGCCAACTCTGTTCAACGCGTGTGCAAATTCCACAAACTCCACGAAGTTCACGGTTCCTGGTATCATATCCCAATCCCAGTTTCTCGTATTATCATTGATGTGCACATAGAAAAGTCTTTTTGCCGCCGCAAGGAAGCTAACCGTATCCGCCGGCTCCTCCAGCGCAAGATATGCATGACCGGAATCAAGCGTGACTCCCACATTTTCACAACCTGTCATCCAGGCAAAACAGGCCATCTTGCCAGCATTGTTGAACAGGCAGTGAATCCTCGGCTCTGCCAGCTTATACTCTAAACTGATCCTTACATCCTTCCGGTATTCGGCGCATTCCTGAATTCCCTCCAGCGCTCTGTTAAAGGCGTCATACTGGTCAATTTCAAACGGATAATCCTGCCCGTCATTTAGAAGGGCCGTCGTTACAATACCGCACCCAAGCTCTGCCGCCGCATCCATGGCGTTCTTCAAATAGCGCACGGATTCCTCCCGCACCGCCTTTTCCACGCTGGAAAACGAACCGTATCGGAACTTCTCTTCTCCTTTCACATTCAGGTTCACGGTAGAGACGCCAAGGCCGTGATCCTCCAACAGCCTTTTCACATAGGCCGGCTCCGTAAAATTTTGCGGATAAACGACCTCCAGCCCCGAACACCCCTTGATCTTTGCTGCCATGGCCACCATCTCTTCCATGCTTCTCTTCGGCTGATAATTGGCGAACCTGTCCTGCAGACCGCCCATAAAGCCCGTAATGGTCGCATACTTTCTTGTCTTCATTTCTATCATTCCTCCTTCTGTAACAATTCATGCTTTCATTATTTAGTAGGTCGTTATACGTAGGATGTATTGTTTGCAACTTTCGTTTTCCGTACAATATCAGGATTGGTAAAAGGATCTCTTGCATCAACCGCCAGAGTTGATACCGTATAAAATACGCACCCCTCTGGCCCGGCCTGAAACCAGTGCTTTTGCAGCGGCGGCATGGTGATCGTATCCGCAGGCTCCAGCACATGCTCATTCCTGGATGTGTAATACTGTTCCCGCCCTTTCGGTATGCGCCCCCTGCTCACTGTATCAGCTCCCGGCAGATAAAGATACAGCCTGCCGCTTATGATCCTTAAGGTCTCCTGCTTTCCTTCATAGCCGTCAAATCCCGTATGCCAGTGTTCCGGCTCTGTCTGTCCCGGAAATAATGCGATCACTCTCATTGCGATCTTATCCGTATCGATCAGAGAAACAATCTGCGCGCCCTCCACTGCCAAGTTGCCCAGCCCAAAATCAGCTACGTCCATTTTCTCAATTTCCTGATCAGACAGTACGATTCCGGCTGCCTTGATGCATGCCGCGGCCTCTTTTCTGGCCCTGAAATATACTTCTTTTGTTATCATTGTTCTCCACCCTCCTCTCTAATCCCACCTTTTCTCTGTGTTTCGTCATCACTCCTTTCTGCTCTTCTCCATCACATCCTGCAGCGTTACCTTCCAGTGCTGCTCAACCAAAGCCCTGGCAAAACCGGCATCCCCGGAAATGATGGCTTCACACTCAAGTCTATGCAACTGCGTCGATTTCTCCATGGAACTTATGTGCAGTCCTGTGTAACGGATCCTCACCACTTCAATCAACTGCTGCATCTGCCTCATTGCGGAAACTGCAAATCTGTTGTGGCTTAAATCCAACAATTGTTCATGAAAACCGCAGTCAGCTTCCAGCCACCCCTCCTTATCCCCACGTTCCATGGCTTCGGTCATTGCTTTTGCATATTCCCGCAGCACTGGCAGATCATATGCGCCCCGTTCCTCAGCGATATCACAGGCGATCATAGACTCTACCGCACCTGCCATTTTGTAGACGTTTTCGATATCTTTTGTCGTAAAAGGCCTGCACACAATACCTTTCTTCGGGACACTCTGCAGCCAGTTCTCCGTGCGGAGCATCTTGATTGCCTCTCTGACGGGCGTCCGACTGATTCCCAGCTCGTCGGCGATCACTGCCTCGATGAACACATACGCTTCGTCATATCTTTCCTGCAGGATTCCTTCTTTTATATAGTTATACGCTCTTACATAGTTGGATAGCTTTTTGGAAGTTTTCATGTATACATTATACGTTCTACGTATAATAAATTCAACTGTAAATTTCCACTTAATTTACTTATATTTTTGTTCAATATGTATATTTATTGTTTGTTTTTCTGAAAATACATCCTTTTTCATTGTTTTTCATATGTATATCAAAGTATTATTTGTATACAATTAGACTTATCTCTGACTCATTGCCAGCATGAAAAATCAACCGACCTCTCTTTTTCGTGCAAAGATTGAGAGGAAAAGGGAAAAATGCTACTATATACTATAGTAAACGAAATTTCTAATGTCGTTACCTATAAAACAATCAGGAGGATCAGAACTATGGAATGGATCGAGAGATTGAATGATGCGGTAGGTTATATCGAGGAACATCTGACGGAGGAAATAGATTATGAACGGCTCGGGAAGATTGCCTGCTGTTCTTCCTATCATTTCCAGCGGATGTTTACTTATATGGCAAGCGTTCCTTTATCCGAATATATCCGCAGGAGGAGAATGTCGCTGGCCGCCGTAGATTTACAGAGTACCGGTATAAAGATCATTGATGTGGCAGGCAAATACGGCTACAATTCCCCCACCGCCTTCAACAGGGCTTTTCAGTCTGTTCACGGAATCGCCCCTTCTGCCGTAAAAAACGAAGGCGTATCCGTCAAATCTTTTCCCCCTGTCTCATTTAAGATCATAGTCAAAGGAGTGGAAGAAATGAATTATCGAATTGAAACAAAGGATGCCTTCCGCATCGTGGGCGTATCTGTACCGCTGGAAAAGGATATCGAAAAAAATTTCGCAGTCATTCCCCGGAAATGGCAGGAGACAGCCGTGAACGGAACGCTGCAGAAGCTGACCGGCCTGATGGACACCCAACCCATGGGCGTACTCGGCGTCAGCACCTGCAATGATACGGAGCCATGGCGTTACTACATTGCAGTGGCATCTTCACAGACAGACAGGGATCTGGAAGAATATACTGTACCGGCAGCCACCTGGGCTGTTTTCCCCGGGACGGGCACCAACCAGTCTATCCAGGATCTGGAACGACGCATTGTGACGGAATGGCTGCCGACATCAGGATACGAATATGGCAGCGCACCCGATGTCGAAGTCTACCTGAATCCCGACCCGCAAAATGCACAATACGAGGTATGGATCCCTGTCGTCAGGAAAGCATAGCAGTATTATAACTTCTCTGTCAGTGACAGCGGCCGTTCGCACGTCGAATTGACTTCCTCGAACCGCCCGCTGTCACTGCTCTTCATCATTGTATCGATCACATCAAGCACATGGTATGCCAGCTCTTTATTTGCCCTGGTCTTCCCACCTGCCCCCTTTGTCCTCTTCTACACCATCGCTTCCACGATCTCCTTGCCGCCCAGTTTTACAACTCTGACGCCGGCTTCCTTCTTCTTATTAAAATTGAAACTGAGCATATATCCTCTGTTCAGATGAAAGTAATCCAGATAAGCCGCAAGCTGTTCTTCTCCCTGTTCATTATACTCATTGCCGTGCCAGATCTTGAGTTCCACAACAAACTGTTCACCCATATAATCGACGACAACATCCGTTCGCCCTGCATCTCTGGTCTGTGCTTCCAGATAATAATTCCCCACACCGTTGATGACAGGTTTCAGATAGAGGAGAAAAAATTTCCGTCCATACTTTTCTACAAATCTGTCATCATTTCCACTGTAAATATCTGTAAAATGTACCACAAACTTTTCCAGCACAAGTTCCATGTTCAGCCTGCCATTTCTGACAAACTGATTCCTGTCGCGCTGGCCATAACGAAACGCCTCACTGTCCAACGCTTCTTTTGTCATAAACATATTCAGAAGCGCCATTTCAAAAATCCTGTTTGCCACCGCCACATATCCGTTTTTTTCCATACTGCCGCCCTCTGTTGATGACAAAATATTTACCCCTGTCCACAAAAAGGCGTTTGATCTCCTTCAGTCTGTCATCAAGCCTTACCATATAATGCAGCTGCGGGATACATACTCCTTCTGTGTTAAAATAGCGATCGCTCCGCATGAGATTCTCTCCTTCCTCTATGCCTTATTCTATCATCCCCGGTTTCTCATGTAAACAAAAGCCTTTCAGGGCACAAGCCTTTGTCTGCTCCTCGTTACAGTTCACGGCCTAACCGGCCGCAAACTGTAACGCATCCAGCCCATTCCAA
>OFFW01000132.1_pt1 | contig 59140 bp, 49 predicted proteins | sample 1521501 | NCBI WGS metagenome assembly OFFW01 (sample SAMEA3504107, study PRJEB24116) | mouse gut metagenome | biome: mouse gut; feature: mouse-associated habitat; material: faeces | place: Denmark | collected 2011
TTTAAGATAAAAAAAGCGAATGTTGATAACTTCTTCTTTATCTTTTTGCAGGTTTTGTGAAAGCGGAGTATCTTTAACCGAATTTTTAGGAGAGGAGAAATTATGCAGGATTTTGTCCATTTACACGTCCATACCCAGTATTCTATTCTTGACGGGCAAGCGTCTATTTCGCGTTTGGTCGATAAGGCGATTGCTGACGGTATGAAAGGAATAGCGGTGACCGATCATGGTGATATGTTCGGTATAAAGGAATTCTTTAACTATGTAAATAAGAAGAATGGAGGAACCAACGGCGAGATAAAGGATTTGAAGAAGAAGATAGCCGGACTGGAAAAAGGTACGGTGGAATGTGATAATCCCGAGGCTGAGTTGGCTGTATGCAGGGAGCAATTGGAAGCGGCGAAGAAGAAATTGTTCAAGCCTATCTTCGGTTGTGAAATGTATGTGGCACGCCGTCGTCTATTTAATAAGGAGGGAAAACCGGATCAAAGCGGTTATCACTTGGTGGTGCTTGCCAAGAATGAAAAAGGGTATCATAATCTTATTAAGTTGGTATCTAAAGCATGGACGGAAGGATTTTATATGCGTCCGCGTACCGATCGTGTGGAATTGGAGAAATATCACGAAGGACTGATTGTCTGCACGGCTTGTATTGCCGGTGAAGTGCCTAAGAATATCATTGCCGGAAAGTATGAAGAGGCTGAAGAGGCTATCCAATGGTATAAACGCGTTTTTGGCGATGACTTTTATTTGGAGTTACAACGTCATAAGGCTACTGTGCCTCGTGCCAATCACGAAGCGTATAAGTTGCAACAGATTGCCAACGAGAAATTAATAGAGTATTCTAAGAAATATAATGTGAAGCTGGTGTGCACCAATGACGTTCACTTTGTAGATGAGGAGAATGCCGAAGCACACGACCGTTTGATTTGCTTGAGCACGGGAAAAGACTTGGATGACCCTAACCGTATGCTTTATTCTAAGCAGGAATGGATGAAGACGCGTGCGGAAATGAATGAAATATTTGCCGATGTACCCGAAGCACTGTCGAATACGGTAGATATTTGTAATCAGGTGGAGTTTTACAGTATCGACCATGCCCCGATTATGCCTACTTTTGCCATTCCGGAGGATTTTGGAACAGAGGAAGAGTATCGGAAAAAGTACACGGAAAAGGATTTGTTCGATGAATTTACGCAGGATGAAAATGGTAATGTGGTGATGAGTGAGGATGCCGCTAAGTCCAAAATAGAAAAACTGGGTGGCTATGATAAGCTTTACCGTATCAAACTGGAAGCGGATTATTTGAAAAAACTCGCATTGGAAGGAGCTCACAAACGCTATGGAGAAGTACTGAGCGAGGAGGTGCAGGAGCGAATCAAGTTTGAGCTTCATATTATGAAAACCATGGGTTTCCCGGGATACTTCCTGATTGTGCAGGACTTTATTCGTGCAGCCCGTGAGGAACTGGATGTATCTGTGGGGCCGGGGCGTGGTTCTGCAGCCGGCTCGGCTGTGGCTTATTGCTTGGGTATCACTAAGATTGACCCTATTGCCTATGATTTGCTGTTCGAGCGTTTTTTGAATCCCGACCGTATCTCTTTGCCTGATATTGATGTGGATTTTGATGATGACGGGCGTGGACGCGTGTTGAACTGGGTAACGGAAAAGTATGGTCAGGAAAAAGTGGCTCATATCATTACTTACGGTACAATGGCAACGAAGTTGGCCATCAAGGATGTTGCCCGTGTACAGAAGTTGCCGTTGTCGGAGTCCGACCGTTTGTGTAAGCTGGTTCCCGATAAAATACCTGATAAGAAAATGAATCTGCCCAATGCCATTGCATACGTTCCCGAGTTGCAGGCGGCAGAAGTGTCACCCGACCCGATTTTGCGCGATACGATTAAATATGCCAAGATGTTGGAAGGGAATGTCCGCAACACGGGAGTGCACGCGTGCGGTACTATTATATGTAGGGATGATATAACAGATTGGGTTCCGGTAAGTACGGCGGACGATAAGGAAACCGGAGAGAAAATGCTGGTTACCCAGTATGAAGGTTCGGTCATTGAAGATACCGGCTTGATTAAGATGGACTTCCTTGGGTTGAAGACTCTGTCTATCATTAAGGAGGCGGTAGAAAATATCAAGCATAGTAAGGGTATAACGCTCGACATTGATGAAGTGGATATCTGTGATCCTGCTACCTATGAACTGTATAGCGAAGGACGGACAATCGGTACTTTCCAGTTCGAGTCTGCCGGTATGCAGAAATACTTGCGTGAACTCGAGCCGAGTACTTTTGAAGACCTGATTGCCATGAATGCCCTTTATCGTCCGGGGCCTATGGATTATATTCCTGACTTTATCGACCGTAAACACGGGCGTAAGCCTATTGAGTATGATATTCCTATCATGGAGAAATACTTAAAGGATACCTATGGTATTACAGTGTATCAGGAACAGGTCATGCTGCTGTCACGTTTGCTGGCTGATTTTACTCGCGGTGAGTCTGATGCTTTGCGTAAAGCGATGGGTAAGAAACTGCGGGATAAACTGGACCACATGAAACCGAAGTTTATTTCGGGTGGTCAGAAGAATGGGCATGACCCGAAAGTGCTTGAGAAGATTTGGGCAGACTGGGAAAAGTTTGCATCATATGCATTCAATAAATCGCACGCCACCTGTTACTCGTGGGTAGCCTATCAGACTGCTTATCTGAAAGCGAATTATCCGGCAGAATATATGGCGGCTACCATGAGCCGGAATATTTCGAACATTACTGAAATCACGAAGCTGATGGACGAAAGTAAAGCGACCGGAATCATGACCAAAGGTCCGGATGTGAACGAAAGTTATCTGAAGTTCTCAGTAAACCGCAAGGGGGATATTCGTTTTGGTTTAGGAGCTATCAAAGGTGTAGGAGAAAGTGCAGTTCACTCCATTCTGGAAGAACGGGAGAGAAACGGAGAATATAAAGATATCTTTGATTTCGTTCAGCGTGTAAACCTCTCGGCTTGTAACCGTAAGAATATTGAAAATCTGGCTTTGGCAGGTGCGTTTGACAGTTTCCCCGGCATCAAGCGTGAAGATTTCTTTGTGAAGAATGCCAAAGACGAAACCTTTACAGAAGTATTGGTACGTTATGGAAATAAATATCAAATGGATAAGGCTGCCGCATCCAACTCTTTGTTTGGCGGTGAGAACCAGATAGAAGTAGCGACTCCTGAAATAGTTCCGGCACCGACATGGGGAGATTTGGAACGTCTCAACAAAGAGCGTGATTTGGTAGGGATTTATCTTTCGGCCCATCCATTAGATGAGTATGCTGTTATTTTGGAGAATGTATGCAATACTCACATGATTGAATTGACCGATCTGACTCCGCTTCAAAACAAAGATGTGACAATGGGAGGTATTGTAACCGGAGTCCGCGAGGGTTACACCAAGACCGGTAAACCGTATGGCATTGCGAAGATGGAAGATTATAGCGGTTCTGCCGAATTTGCTTTCTTCGGTAATGAATGGGTGGAAAAGAAAAACTTTTTCATGAACGGTATGTTCTTGTTCCTGAGAGGAAAATGCCAGCCGAAGCAGTGGCGGCAGGAGGAATGGGAAATAAAGATAAACTCAATTGAACTTTTGCCTGAGGTGAAAGAAAAGATTATTGAAAAGTTGACGGTGACTGCCCCTTTGTCTGCCATTGATGAAGAGATGATTGAAGAGTTTGCGGCTTTGGTGAAGGCAAACCCCGGCAATGCGGAACTTTATTTCCATGTACAGGATGAAGATGGTCAGATGTATGTCAATTTGATGTCTCGCATGATAAAGATTACGGTTCAAAAAGATATAATGGCATATTTAAAGAGCCAACCGATGCTCTCCTATAAAATAAATTAGTATATTTGCGCAGATAACAATTCATATAATATAAAGTAAGAGTATTACAATTATGGCACTAGAAATTAAAGATAGCAATTTCGATGAATTGCTGAAAGCAGGAAAACCGGTGGTAGTTGACTTTTGGGCAACATGGTGTGGACCTTGTAAAAAGATTGCTCCGGATGTTGAAGCTTTGGCTGAACAGTATAAAGATCAGGTCGTTGTCGGCAAATGTAATGTTGATGACAATGACGAGTTGACAGGCAGATTCGGTGTTCGTAACATCCCTACCGTTCTGTTCATCAAAGATGGTGAAGTACAGGACAAGACTGTCGGTGCAGTTACCAAAGCTCAATTGGAAGAAAAATTGAAAGCTTTACTTTAATCAACAGAGAATATTCACCCCTTAATATATTAGAACTATGGGAATGGAAGACGATTTCTTATTGGAAGATGAGGATGATGCAAAAACGATAGAATTTATCAAAAACTATCTGCCTCAGGATTTGAAGGACAAGTTCACGGACGATGATTTGTATTACATCCTCGATGTGATTGTTGACTATTATACCACCAGTGGTTGTCTGGATGTAGAGCCGGATGCGGAAGGATACATCAATATCGATCAGGATGAAATCGTGAATTACGTAGTCAAAGAAGCTGCGAATGACGGTATGGGCCCTTATGAAGCCGATGATGTGTTCTTCGTGGTGCAGGGTGAAATGGAATATGGAAATTCTTTGGGACAAGTAGACTGATACTTGCCTTTTTGATAGAACAATAAAAAAGTGAATGCGCATCTCCTTTATATAGAGGATGCGCATTCTGTATATTATAATCGTTTTATTTCTTCTGCTGCAGCTCCTTTCCCTTTGTATTTGCTCTTTGCCGTATTGAATTTGTAACGGATAGTGAAACGAAGTTCACGACTGTCAGAAACATTGGCTACATCCATATTCATGTGTTTATTATAAATTCGGTTACCGTCCTTGCGTCCATGAGTCAGGTCTATACCTTGTAAATGAATGGATAAGTGCTCGTTGAGAAACGATTTGGTGAGTGTGGCGTTCATCATGAATACATTTTGATACATATAGATATTCTGATAATCCCCTTTACTTTGGAAGTTTATGTCTGCACTTAGAGTCCAATGATATGGCAGTTGGATGCCGTTGTTGAGTGTACAGAAGAATAAGGGGGTATCCATTTGAAGTGTTTCTCCGTTATGCTCTATTTTTGCCCATTGTTTTTGTACACCTACTGTGAGTTGGGGGTGCCAGCTGCCGATTGCAGGGGAAGCAGTCAGGAATGTAGAGAAATTATCTATACGGTTGAAGTTACGGTGGGTAACGGTGGTAATAGCGGGATTCTTTTCGTATTGTTCTGTAATATAGAGAATTACATCTTTTTCGCGTTGGTAGCTTATCATAAACTGTAGCCATTTGTAGCTGCCGGATAAGGTGAGGTCATGGATTGTTTCAGGTTTTAAATCTGGGTTACCACTCATATAGGTAAACCGGTTCATATATCTCATATTACTGGATAGTTGGTTGTAGAAAGGGCGTTTGATTTTAGTAGTATAGCTTAGTTGGGTCTGAAATTTGCCTATTTGTGTAGCTAACGAGATATTAGGGAAGAAGTTGCTATAGGAGTGCTCCGAAGATATATGTTCATAACGTAATCCAATATTCAGGTATGCGATTTTTATGAAGCGGTTGTATTCCGCAAAGAATCCGGTATGAGTTTCTTTAATATGGTTATCAGTAGTAGGAAGTATTTCCTGTGGGTTGGCAAATAGGTCATAACGGTGGGTATGGGTATATTCGGAACCAAATGAGAATGTACCTTCAGCTATAGGATAGCTGAAAAGCAATTTTCCTGCATAAAGTTTGTTGTCTACTTTATTTGTTGATTGTATCATGCGGCTTGCTTGTTTGTGACTGGTTTCCTCTATTTCGTTTGTGGTTCTTACTTTACTCCATAGTGCATCGGCATTGAAGTCAATAGTCAGTTGGCCGAAGGTGGCTGAATAATATGCATTTATTTGTTGTGACGGCTTTTTTACTGTTATACTGTTGCTACTACTCAATAAATGGTCATAATAATCTCCATTGGCAAGAATCTCACTTTCTGCTTTATACCACACTTTATCTTTAGGTGAAGCAGACAGTGAATAACGGATACCTACAGATTGATTATTATTGATTTGGTAATTCATTCCTAACTCTCCTTTATAATTGTTGTATAGGGAAGCTTCTTTCATGATATTTTTCTGCTGCCATAAGGTATCGACAAAAATATCTTGGGTGACGCGGCGGGTGAGTAAATATTCATTGTGTATATATTGGAAAGTTCCAAAAATATCAAGGCTGTTATGTCGGTAGTTCAGGTTTAACTGCTCATTCAGTCTGCTGTTTTCAGACTGTCCCCAAGTGGAACGAACGTCAATTCCTATTCCGTCACCGCTTTGTCTTACTGTTTTAATACGGATTACTGCTTTTGCATCTGCTTTATATCTTGCTCCCGGATTCGTGACGACTTCCACTTGTCGAATTTCTGCTGAACTTAACCGGTCAAGTTCGGAAAGGTCACGTATTTCTCTGCCATTGATGTAGATAGTTGGTGTGCCCTTACCAAATACTGTGAATTTTCCTTCTTTTTCTTGTATTCCCGGAATGTGTTTCAGTACATCATTTCCTGTTCCTGATTTACTTAAAAGGCTATTTTCAATGCGGGTAACAAGGTTGCCGTCCTTTATTTGATAGTCGGGACGTTTGGCGGTAATGACCACTCCTTCCAATATAAACGTATCATTGGACAAAACTATGTGTTCCTTTTTGCTGTTTTGGGCCTTTTGATATGTGGTTTGATATCCTATGGAAGATACCTTTATTATATATGTGTTCGGAGATGGGGCAATTATTTCGAAACTGCCGTCTTCTTGGCTGATACTTCCTTGAATGAATGAAGAATCGCGGGCTGATAATAAAACGATATTGGCGAATCCTATCGGTTGATTTTGCATATCTGTTACTGTGCCACAGATATGCTGAGCCATGAGATTGGTTGCTGTTACCAAGAATAATAGTACACAAATACTTGTTCCTTTAATTACATTCTTTTTCATTTTGCTGATAATTTTCGTGATTTATTTCCAGCAAAAGTAAGAGTGGGCAAGAAATAGGGCAAATAATAGGGATATACATCAATGTTTAGTGATAAAACACTTATTGATGCGTTCTATCCCATGTTTCTGGGATAAAAGACAAGGTCTGACGGCTAGTTTATAATATCTTTCAGTTTTTTCAGATTCTTCAGGTAAGTACGGGATACAGGAATTTCTTCGGTTGTTTCGGTTAGGTTTAAACGATAACCTTGCGCATTCCCACTGATGTGTATGATATGATTAATATTGACAATGTAGGCTCGGTGGCAACGGACGAAGTATTCGAAAGGCTGCATTGCTTCTTCCATCTGTTTAATGGTGGATCGTAGAAGTTTGTGTTTCTCTTTCCCTTCTTCTTTATAATAAATATCGACATAATTCCCAGATGCTTCCATATAGAAAATATTTTGGGGCAACAGGGTGACGGAGTCTTTTGTCTCTCCTGAAAGAGTAATCATTTCATTGCTTCCTTTTTCGTCTTTATGTCGTTCGGAAAGCGCTTTGTTCAGCTTTTGTGCTTCCAACAGGTTACGTTTCAAGGCATTGTTTTCTACAATGAAAAGACCAAAAGTAAGTGGAATTGCACCGATAGTGAATGCCGCAAGCATATCAATGCAAAGTATCTTGTAGAATCCGGGTGTCCCCAAATCATCCCAAAAGTTGGCTTTAATGAGAAAATAATGGTCGTAGATAAAGGTGCAGACTCCCATGAACAATAAGAAGGAGAAGCAGTGTATGATGTTTTTCTTTATAGTCCATTGTTCAGGATCATAAAAACGCTTGAACAGTTTAGGGGCTACAACGAATCCTAGAACGGAAGCAATGAATGCAAGTCCGATAAAAACACATAATACTCCAAATTGAATGACACTGTTTAATCTGTAATGAAAAGGTTCGAAAACAGCAAGAATCAATCCTACGGTGGTGGCATTCACTAATGCAAGTGTCCATGGCTTATCTACTGCATAGGTAGGGCGGTTCAGGTATTCCTTTAACTTTATCATACGATACCTTGTACATTAAGGAAGAAGTAAACGCCGGTGGCTATCATCATCAGTCCTAATAAAGCGTAAAATAAGCGTGCACGTTGGCGGCCTACGTTGTGGACAATAAATTGTGTATTATGCGCGGTGAAAAACCATTCCCAGTTGAGTAAGGAAGCTAGGATGGCAAGTAAACCCACCAATACAAATATTCCTTGTATAATATAATGCATTCCCATTTTTGTATAGTGTCATTGTAAGTAAGGAACACATGGCTCCTTATTATGAACTCCGTCATTCCAAATACTTTGCAGATATTTGGAACGACGAGATGATAATTATCTTTAGCTTTATCTGCTTCCCGAAGGAGCTTTTTTATTCGGCTGTTTCAAAATGGATTTTGCGGCTTCCGTCTTCCTGTTCGTCGATATAAACTTTCACGGCATCACCCGGCAAAACGTCTTCTATCAATTCCGGCCATTCGATAAAGCAAAGCGCACCGCTGTAAAAGTAATCTTCATATCCCATATCATATACTTCTTCCAGTTTCTTGATGCGGTAAAAGTCAAAATGGTAAATCAGTTCGCCTGCCTCTTCCGAACGATATTCGTTGACGATGGCAAATGTAGGCGAGTTGATGACATCTGTTACTCCCAGTTCTTCACATACTGCTTTGATGAACGTCGTTTTACCGGCACCCATCTTTCCATAGAAAGCGAAAACGGTGTTGTCTCCCATGGCTGCGATAAACTGTCGGGCAGCTTCGTGGATAGAGTCTAAAGAATTGATTTTGATTTCCATATAATTGTTTGTTTTAACTTCTTATTATTTATCGGGTATGTCTGCAAAGATAAATGCTTTTCCCCACTTTGCAAAGTGCATACACCAGAATAGAGAAAAATATGATGGCGGCTCCTGAAGGAACTTGTAGTTTATAAGAAATGAACAGTCCTCCCAGACAGCCGACGTATCCGATAACGATGGAAAGCCAAATGATGCGCTTGAAACTGTGAGTGAACAGGTTGGCGGTCATTTGTGGCAATGTCAGCAGTGAGATGGCAAGGACAATCCCCACCATGCGCAGGCATGAGACGATGGTAAGTGCAATGAACATCATCAGCAGATACTCAAAAATGGCGACGGGGATGCGTTGCGAACGGGCAAACTCGCGGTCGAAAGCTATATAGATAATGGGATTTAAAAAGAGGGTGAAAAATAGAATCAATAAGACCGAAAGGGTAGCCAGCATCCAGATATCCGTTGGTGTGATGGTAAGGATATTGCCAAAAAGAAAAGCCGAAAGGTCGGGGGTGAAGCCCGGTGCCAGGAAACTGAATATGATACCTACTGCCATGCCGAATGTCCAGAAGACGGCAATGGCGGAGTCTTCGCGCATATCTTTTCGCTTGCTCAGCCACTCTACTCCGAAAGCAGACAAAACAGAAAATACGGCAGCCGACAGAAGGGGGGAGATACCGGCATACAGCCCTAGCCCGATACCGCCGAAAGAGGCATGAGTGATGCCACCGCTGATAAACACCAGACGGCGTGTCACAATGTACGTACCGATGATGCCGCAGGCGATGCTGGCAAATAAACTTCCCAACAGGGCATGCTGGAAGAAAGTATAATGTAAAAGTTCTAATATATCCATTTGGCTTTGTTTATTAACTCTTTCTGCCGGAGGCACCTCCGGAGGGCGGGGACTATTTGAATCTCCGTTCTCCTACTATCAGGAACAGTTCGTCTTTCAATTCGTCTGGCAATTCGATACCCCGAAGCTGCAAACTGCGGCTCCATCCGGCCACCTCGTCTTCCTTGCAGGTATACATCACTTCACGAAATTCTTCAATTTCTTCTTCGCTGTATCCGTCCGAAGAATGTCCGCGGAAGCGGTCCAATTCTTCATCGTCATAATATTCTATCTTTTTGCTTACGGCGGCCAGTAGACTTTCTTTTTCGCACACTTCATGTTGTCCGCAACATTCGGCATCTGCTTCTACTATTTCGGGAGCAGCCTGCAGTTCACCGCTTTCTATCTTTTTTTGAATCTTTTTGTTACGTGCATAGCCCACTGCCATGGCAATGGCGGTCAGAACGATTAATCCGATAATTAGTATCCACATATTTTTATACCTCCTTTATTATGAAACCTGCCTGTCTCAAATCTTCCCAATAATGGGGGTAAGACTTGGAGACTACTTGCGGATTGTTAATCAATATTTCGGGCAATGTCAGGCAGGCAGGGGCAAATGCCATTGCCATGCGATGATCTTCATACGTATCGATGGCAGGATGCTCTTCAGCACTGCATCGTTCTCCTTCCCATGAAAGAACAGCCCCGTCAGTTTCACGGAGTATATACCCCAGTTTCCTCATTTCCGTTATCAGTGCAGCCATACGGTCTGTCTCTTTGATTTTCAAACTTTGCAGGCCGGAGAAGCGGAAAGGGATATTTAGTAACGCACAAGTCACAACAAATGTTTGTGCCAGGTCAGGCTGGTTGATGAAGTCATAATCCAGTCTTTCTATGGCGTTTCCACTTTTTTTCAGAGTGACGGTTTGGTCTTCGTATATGGTTTCTACTCCCAGTGAGCGGAATATTCCGGCTACTTGGCTGTCGCCCTGATAGCTTTCCTTGAAAAGTCCGGGCAGTGTGACTTCCGCTTCTTTCGACAAGGCTACTATCTGATACCAGTAAGATGCGGCACTCCAGTCACTTTCTACATAGAAAGGGATAGAATGGTAGACTTGCGGCTCTACTTTGAGCTGATGGCCGTCTGTCCATTCCGCACAGACACCGAAATCGTTCATCAGTTGCAAAGTCAAGTTGATGTAGGGGCGTGAGATGATATCGCCTGTCAACCGGATGGTTAGTCCGTTTGTCAAAACGGGGGCTATCATTAATAAAGCGGAAATATATTGGGAGCTTACGTTGCCGGGCAGACTGATAGTGTCTTTTTCGAATTTCCGCCCTGTGATGCGTAATGGGGGGAAGCCGTCGTTGGCTACATATTCTATATCTGCACCCAGTTCACGTAAAGCGTTGACCAGCACTTGTATCGGACGTTGTTGCATACGTTGTGTTCCGGTGATGATTCGTGTTCCGGGGGTTACCGACAGATAGGCGGTGAGAAAGCGCATGGCTGTTCCGGCAGCCATAATGTCAATGGTTTCTTTGTCATCGTTCAAGGCGCGTACCATTACCCGGGTGTCATCGCAGTCCGACAAGTTTTCGGGTTGGTGTGTTCCGTGGCCTAACGCATTGATGATAAGTGCACGGTTGCTGATACTCTTGGAAGAGGGCAATTGGATAGTTGTATGTATCTTAGCGGGTGCCGTTACTTTTATTTGCATCATACCTTATATATAATAATGTGTATCGGAGTGCAAAGTTAGGAATATTATCTTAATACTTGATACGTTGGAGGATAAAAAGAATGTTCTTTTAAGGAGAAGGGGAACCGGAAGCGGGATGGAGCAAAAAATCGGGCGGAAAGATTCCGCCCGTCAGTATAATGCTTTTCACAAAGCTCCCATGCTGATAATTTATAGTAAAGTTAAGCTATAGTAATGCCGGAATCTAGGTAAACGTCCTGAATGGTGTGAAGCAGTCCTACTCCTTCATTCATTGGTTTCTGGAACGCTTTGCGGCCGCTGATAAGTCCCATGCCTCCGGCACGTTTGTTCACAATGGCCGTGATGACCGCATCTTTCAAGTCGGAACTTCCATGTGATTCTCCACCGGAGTTAATCAGCCCTACACGTCCCATATATCCGTTGGCCACCTGATAACGGCAGAGGTCGATGGGATGTTCGGAAGTCAGTTCTGTATAAACTTTATCGCTGGTCTTGCCGAACTTGATAGCTGTGAATCCGCCATTGTTGACCGGAAGTTTCTGCTTGACAATGTCCGCTTTGATGGTGACTCCCAAGTGGTTGGCTTGCCCTGTGAGGTCGGCTGCCGCATGATAGTCCACACCGTCTTTCTTAAAGTCATTATTGCGCAGATAACACCACAAAATGGTGGCCATACCCAGTTCGTGTGCATATTCGAATGCTTCGGCTATTTCGACCAACTGGCGGCGGCTTTGTTCAGACCCGAAATAAATAGTGGCGCCGACAGCTACCGCTCCCATATTCCATGCCTCTTTCACCGTACCGAACATCACTTGGTCGTAGGACGTGGGATAGGTCAGCAGTTCATTGTGGTTCAGTTTGACGATAAACGGAATCTTATGGGCGTATTTGCGGGCTACCGCGCCCAAGACTCCGAAAGTAGAGGCAACTCCGTTGCATCCGCCTTCAATAGCCAGCTTGACGATATTCTCAGGATCGAAATAAAGAGGATTCGGAGCGAATGAAGCTCCAGCAGAATGTTCGATACCCTGGTCTACAGGGAGGATGGAAACATATCCGGTGTTGGCCAGTCGTCCGTGTCCCAATAAAGTTTGCAGGCTGTTCAGCGTACGGATATTCCTGTCCGAATTAATCCACACCTTGTCGATGGTATCGGCCGAAGGAACATGGATGAGTGACTTATCTATTGTTTTACAAGTATGGCCCAGGTAGTATTCGGCCTGGTTGCCAAGTAAATCTATTATTTTATTCATAAAGTAATTGTTGTTAAAGTTTAGTTATTTCTTTTTTCCCTGATTGGCCACTGCTTCCATTAGCTTCTTTATCTCTTCCGGATTTCCGAGAAAATAGTCATTCTTCAGATTCAATTTATCATCAAATTCAAAGACATAAGGAACGGCAGTCGGAAGGTTGAGGTGTACAATCTCTTCATCGGGAATGTTTTTCAGATATTTAATGATACCTCTCAAGCTGTTGCCGTGAGCCACCACCAACAGTTCGTCTTCTGTTGCCAGAGCGGGGAAGATAATGCATTTCCAATAAGGCAGAATGCGTTCGATGGTTTCTTTCAAAGACTCGGTGCGGGGTAAGTCGCATTCGGGAACTTCCTTGTAGCGGGTCTCGTGGATAGGATTGCGCGAATCGCTTTCTTCCAATGCATGCGGTGCCACGTCAAAACTGCGGCGCCATATCAGGACTTGTTCTTCTCCGTATTTAGAAGCTGTCTCACTCTTATTCAAACCCTGCAGAGAGCCATAATGCTTTTCGTTCAGGCGCCAGCTCTTTTCTACGGGAATCCAATCCAGGTCCATTTTGTCGAGCACACAGTTGAGTGTCTTGACAGCCCTTTTCAGGAAAGACGTATACGCTTTGTCAAAGTGGAAACCCTTTTCCTTCATCAGTTCGCCGGCTTTGTGGGCGTCGGCTATTCCTTTCTCCGTCAAGTCCACATCCGTCCAGCCGGTGAATCGGTTTTCTTTATTCCATGTACTTTCTCCGTGTCGGAGTAATACTATTCTTTTCATATTTGGTTCTCCTTTCTTGTTACCTTAAAATCGTATGGCTGATATCGGCAAAGTTACTTGCCATTATTTTCATAATCAATACCTACTGATTATGAATTTAACAATGGCGGAGAACGATTTGTTTACTCCCAGTCACTAAATTCAAAGGAGAGCTGTTCCCATCTTTCCTTCTCTGCCGTCCCTTCTCTCTCTTCCTTGGGATTGGATATAGACAGACCGATGAGGCGGATGGGATGGTTGGAGTAGTCTACCTCTTTCAGCAGTTGTTTGGCTAGCGGGAGTATCTTGTCGAGGGTATGCAGTTCATGCGGTTGGGTGATGCTGCGCGTGATTTGGCTGAAGTCGTGGAATTTGATTTTCAGCGTCAGTGTATTGCCGGCAAAACCGTTTCGCTTGAGACGTTCCACCAGTTCGGTGGTCACATGGTAAAGTTCAATGATGGCAGACGAAGGGATGGAAATGTCTTTTTCCAATGTATGTTCACACCCTACGGATTTTCGGATGCGTACTGCTTCTACGGGGCGCAGGTCTATACCTCGTGCAAAGTCATAATAAAGTTGGCCGGCTTTACCGAATTGGCGTGTCAGCATTTCAAGGGTGCAGGTCTGCAGTTCCTTGCCGCTATGTATGCCGAGGGAATGCATCCTTTGGGCGGTGACAGGGCCTACTCCCCAAAAAGATTCGATGGGTAGCCGGGAGATGAATGCCAATGCCTGGTCGGGGTAGACGGTGCACAGTCCGTCGGGTTTGCGATAGTCAGAGGCCACTTTAGCCAGGAATTTATTGTATGAAACACCTGCCGAAGCTATCAGTCCCAATTCTTCGCGTATTCGCTTCTTTATTTCCTTGGCAATGTCGACCGCCAAAGGAATGTCGGTCTTGTTTTCCGTCACATCCAGAAAGGCTTCATCCAGCGAAAGAGGTTCGATGATATCAGTATAGGTGTGGAAGATTTCGTGTATCCGGCGCGATACATCTTTATATACATCCATTCTGCCGTGTACGAATATCAATTGCGGACACAGCCGTTTTGCTTTTTGGGACGACATGGCCGAGCGTACTCCATAGCGGCGTGCCTCGTAACTGGCGGCGGCCACTACGCCACGTTCTTCTGCATGCCCCACAGCCAACGGCTTCCCCCGTAGCTCCGGGTTGTCTCTCTGTTCGACGGAAGCATAAAAGGCATCCATGTCGATATGTATAATCTTGCGTTCGGACATATTCAGTTTTTGCATGGCAAAGGTAGAAAAAAAGAGGCGGATTCGGTGAACTTATGCTGAAATATCATTCATCATCCCGGAATAGCTTTTATAATTAAAAAAAATAAATTGCGTGTATGTTTTCAGGAAAACGAATCTTAATCTACGATTTAAAAGGAAACTTAGCCAATGACATAAAAACAGATTTCATAGCACACGAAATAGAATATTTGGAAGATGGAAGTTTAGCCTGTTACTGCGATTATTCAGCAAATGAGGCGTATGAAAAGAATAAGACACGCCCTAATCTTATATTGTTGGATTTAAACAGTGCAGAAACACATCCTTTTTTATATACTCCACAATCAATTTCTGTACAAGAAGTAAATTCGCCTTTTTCAGCTTTGTCTTCACACACTCCTCAGTATGCCTTCCTTTTTGACATATTGACCAATTCTATTTACGAAATCGGGCAAGAAAGAATTAAGAGAACATTTGTACTGAATTTCGGTGACGAGGAGACAGCAAACCAAAAGTCCTATGTCCGCAAGTTGGAAGAAGAGCAATTAACCGCAGAAAGAATTATGCCGGGAGCTTCTGATTCGCCCCAATATCCTGTTATTACATCGTTGATAAGTTGTAATAACTTCCTTTTTCTGAACGCTATCAATTACAGTACGATGGATGTATATCAGATAGTTTACTCTGTAGACGATGCCAAATGTATTTATGGGAAAGCCCAAAAACAATTTCCTATAGAAAACGATATAGATGGTGTTGTTCCCTTTGCGCCCTACGCGGCTTATCAAAGCAAAATATATGGCGTCATAGAGTCATATCAGCTGGCTGCATCAGAACCGACGAATAGTAAAGTTGTAACTTTTTTAGCTGATATTGAAGAAGATGACAATCCTATTATTGTAATGGCTGAGACTAAAAAAATAAATTGAACATTTAACTCATGAAGAAAAAGTATTCCATAATCTTCATTGGTATAGCGATGATAACGTTGAATGTAATTTGTCTGAATTGGGCTATTCAACAGAGAAGAATGAAAGAATTAGCAGCTACAACAGCAAGTGATAGAAAACAGATTCTATCACTTTTATTAGGTAATATACAAATGCATTACACTTATTCAGAATGTCAATTACCTGATATTATATTAATTGATAAATTAAAAAACGAAATAACTCTCTCTTCAATAATAGCTGATAAGAGGAAACTTGCTTTAAAGTTTTCTCCCCAAAATTGTTATTCATGTATTGAATTTGCTATGTCCTGTTTAGAAGAACTTGCCTTAAGCAAGCCTAATATTAAAGAACGATTGTTAATTATTATTAGTGATGCCAGTTATAGGGAATATCAAGCTATATCTAATAGTTTACAATCTGATATTCCTATTTATTTATCTAAAGATTCAGCTTTTAGTACAATATTAAAAGAAGAAAATATTCCTTTTATTTTTGTTATGAATGAAAGATTATGTATGGATGATTTATTTATACCCATAAAAGAAATGCCTAATTATTCAGATTTGTATTTTCATATAATAGAAACAAAATATTTCAGGAATCTATAAAAAGAGGAGAGCAATCTTTCTCTTTGTGGTTTTAAGATTATGCTTAGCCCTCAAATTCTAAATACGATGATAAAACAAAAACTGCTTCCGGCTGTCATGGGATATGCTTGTATATACATATTATGTATTTTTATGACAGCTTGCAATCCTCCCGGTCCATTAGAGCAAACTTTGAGACAAGCAGGAAATACAGGATAGAATTGGAAGAAGTTTTAAAACATTATCAAAAGGACAAATTAAGATATAAAGCGGCCTGTTACTTGATAGAGCGTATGAGCAAATGTTATTCTTATAGCGATTTATATATCGACTCCTTAAAACAACTCAAATGGTTATCTGCCCAGTATGGAGAAGGAACATGGACGGACTCGGTAAACGACCTATGGTATAATTTCTCCTATCGAAAATCGCTGAAAATATATGACTCACAAGTGATTACAGCGGAATACCTGATTGAAAATATTGACTTAGCTTTCAGTGTGTGGGAACAACGTCCATGGGCAAAGCATTATTCATTCGATGATTTCTGCAAGTATATACTTCCCTATCGCATTGGTGATGAACCATTGGAATCATGGCGCAAAATCTATTTTCCATAATTTAGAACCGGAAGTTCGTTTTCTGCCGATGTACCATAAAAATGAAATCTTATGTCCAACAGGATATGCTTTCTCCATCACTCGGACCGGAACCGTAAACTTATATAAGCCTGATACATTAAAAAGACAAAAAGCAATATTAACCCGTAAATATCCGGTTCATGCACATTTTAAAGAATATTTAGAATGTATGACAGGACTAATAATCGAAGGAGACCAATCTATGAATTTCCAAAATCCATGCTTATTAGGCCATATAGAAGATACAATCACAACTAATCAAATATGTTTTGATTCGATACCTTCCTTTCCTGTTAAATATATTCGGCTTATTCCTCCTGGAAAATTCTATATTGAAATAGGTGAAATAGCCTTTTTCGATACAAATAATAAAAAGTTGGATACATATATTTGTAAAGCACCTATAGCTAAAGATGCCAAACATACGGAAAAATGTATTTTGGATGGAGATATTTTATCTTATTACGAATCACAAGAAATAACAAAAGAAGAAATCGTTCTTTCTTTTACAAGAAAAAGTCAAATAGGAAAGATTTTATTTGTCCCACGAAACGATGATAATTTTATTAAAAAGGGAGATGAATATGAACTCTTTTATCAGAATGGGACAAAGGGTTGGATATCCTTAGGTAAACAAATAGCAACAACAGACAGTTTAATTTACAATAATATTCCATCAGGAGCATTACTTTGGTTACGTGATTTAACTCGTGGACAAGAAGAACAATTATTCAGTCTTCAAACCAATGGAAAACAATTGTTTTAATGCTTAAGTATACTTATTGTGACAAGAAGGACAATAGCCACAAGCCTGATATCAACATAGGTAAGATTTTACAAAGAACTGGATGACAATAAAATGGCTTTTAATAAATAATATCATTCACAAAACATAACGGCATAAAGAGAATGCTATTCGCCCTCATTGTTTTGCTGTTCTTTGGTGTTGTCACAGTAACCGCACATAGTAAAGAAAAAGAGTTCAATTTCAATAGAGTGAGCTTAGTGTAAACTCTGCTTGTTCTCTTGTAAAAATTCTGTCCTTTGTTAGGAATTAGGTTCTCCGGGCTAAACGGGAAAGGATGTCTTTTTTCCAATCATTGAGTTGCACTCAAAAGAAAGTTGATAAAAGTTGCTTTCACACGTCACACCCATTGAAATCCTTTGTTCATCGGCGTTTTGAAGTGAAGAAGACGGGGAAGGTTACTTTCACACAGTGCCTCTTTGAATAAGAGATTTGTAAGCATCCGATAAAGTACACATTGTATTTTTCATAAATAGAAGAGGCCATCTCAACAGTTCCTTGCCGCTATGTATGCCGAGGGAATGCATCCTTTGGGCGGTGACAGGGCCTACTCCCCAAAAAGATTCGATGGGTAGCCGGGAGATGAATGCCAATGCCTGGTCGGGGTAGACGGTGCACAGTCCGTCGGGTTTGCGATAGTCAGAGGCCACTTTAGCCAGGAATTTATTGTATGAAACACCTGCCGAAGCTATCAGTCCCAATTCTTCGCGTATTCGCTTCTTTATTTCCTTGGCAATGTCGACCGCCAAAGGAATGTCGGTCTTGCGTTCGGACATATTCGGTTTTTGCATGGCAAAGGTAGAAAAAGAGGCGGATTCGGTGAACTCATTAACAGCTTTCTATGTTTATTTACTTATAACATTTATATATCTGAATTTATGGGAAGGGCACGGAAGAACTACTTTATTTATTTAATGATGCTTCTTCTTTTCGGAGGGCTCATTTATATGGCTATTGTCGGGGGCGAACGGTTTGAACATCTATCGTCATCCCGGGTGGCGGGGCAGGCGGGAGATGCTTTTGATATGTTTGTTGTTGTATTGGCGGATAATATCCAACATCCGCTTTCTACCCTGTTGGTTCAAATTATTGTCGTTTTATTGGCGGTGAGGTTGTTTGCTTCATTGTTTCGTGCTATCGGGCAACCGGGAGTGATAGGAGAGATAGTGGCGGGGATTGTTTTGGGACCTTCTGTCTTAGGAACTCTGTATCCGGAGTTGTTCGGCTTCCTGTTTCGTCCCGAATCATTGACCAATTTAGAACTGATAAGTCAACTGGGATTGGTGCTCTTTATGTTTGTTATTGGCATGGAAGTGGACTTCAGTGTATTGAAAAACAAGATAAACGAGACACTGGTCATCAGTCATGCAGGTATTCTGGTACCTTTTTGGGGGGGAATCATCGCATCCTACTGGATATACGAGTCGTATGCTGCACAGCATACAGCATTTATTCCTTTTGCCTTGTTTATAGGTATATCTATGAGTATTACGGCATTTCCGGTGCTTGCCCGCATCATTCAGGAGCGAAATATGACTCGTGAACCGGTAGGGATTCTTACCATAGCTTCAGCGGCCAATGATGATGTGACGGCTTGGTGCCTGTTGGCAGTGGTGATTGCCATAACTAAAGCCGGAACGTTAGGTGGAGCTGCTTATACGGTCTTGCTTACTTTTGTGTATATCGGTGTCATGTTTGGGCTTGTGTGTCCGTTTCTGAAGAAAATCGGTGCCATGTATTCCAATAAAGAAGTGATAAACAAGACGTTTGTCAGCTTTATCTTCTTGGTGCTTATTGTTTCAGCTGCTATAACCGAGGTTTTGGGTATTCATGCACTGTTCGGTGCTTTTATGGCAGGCGTTGTGATGCCTTCCAACTTCGGTTTCAGAAAGGTTATGATGGAGAAGGTAGAAGATATAGCATTGGTATTTTTCCTGCCATTGTTCTTTGCGTTTACAGGGCTCCGCACTCAGATTGGTTTGATAAATACGCCCGAATTGTGGGGAGTATGCCTGTTGCTGGTGACAGTGGCAGTGGTGGGAAAGTTTGGAGGATGTGCGGTGGCTTCCCGCTTGGTCGGCGAGTCGTGGAAGGACAGTTTCACCATTGGCACTTTGATGAACACTCGCGGACTGATGGAACTGGTTGCTTTGAATATCGGTTATGAGCTGGGAGTGCTGCCTCCTTCCATATTTGTGATATTGGTTATCATGGCACTTGTCACGACTTTTATGACTACGCCGTTATTAAACTTTGTCGAATGGAGTTTCACTGTTCATCGACAGAAATCGGCGTTGCAGCGTAAGCTTCTTCTCTTTTTCGGACGTCCGGAGTCCGGAGGTAAGTTATTGTCTGTCTATCGACTGCTTTTTGGTAATCAACTCTCTCAACATCAGATTATTGCCACTCACTATACGCTGGGGACGGATTTGAATCAGACTAGCGCGGAACAGTTTTCGGAAGAAAGTTTTGAACCGATAGAGAAACGTGCCGGCCAACTGCATCTACAGATAGAAAAACGTTATCGTGTAACTGATAATTTGGTTCCCGATATGATTTCAATGGTGGAAGATGAAGCACCCGATATTCTGTTGTTGGGTGCCGGACCACGGTTTATGACAGATGGTGAAAAGTCTATGACCTCTTTCTTCGGGCTCTTCCGTAAGAAAGTGAATGATGTGTTGGAAGAAGTTTCCTGTCCTGTGGCTGTTTTTGTCAACCGCGAGTTTAGGGAGGGAGAGGAAATTGCGGTTCTTGTCAATGGTGCGGAAGACGAGTTCCTTTTCGGCTACCTGAAGCCGTTGTTGGAGGAGGGAAACCATGTACTTCATCTCTATTATTTTAAAGGGGGAGACGAGGAGTACATGGCACGTGTTTGGAACTTGGGCAAACAATATTCCGGCAACGTACATCTGCGTCCTTTGGTAGAAATAGCAGATTTACGTTTGCCGGATTCTTACGGTTTACTGATTCTGAGCTATAATGCTTGTGTCGGCATTGCGGCAGATGAAGAAATCTTTAAGTCACTTCCTTCTTTGCTGGTGATTAAAGATACCATACATTCATTCGTCATTTACAAATGACATTGAATTCGTAAATGGAAGGTGGTGCAGATGCTTTCAGTACGTTCAGGCGTATTTGTGAAGTGCGGTAACAGTAAGGAAAATGAATGACCTTACAGTCGCCCATGGGAACGTCCGAACGGTAAATCGTTTCCCAATCCCCATCCTTCCATATTTCTATTTGATAGTCCTTGATGCGGTTAATCCTGTAGTTGGAGAAGCCGTCCGTTCCGTTTTTGACATCGCAATATTCGAAGATACTGATTTTATTGAAAGGTTCTTTCTCGTCCAGCGTCAGGGTCAACGTCGCCACTGTGTCGGCAGCCGCCCATCGGGTTTGCATACCTCCGTCTGTGGCAAACTGTGCACCATATTTGTCCTCGTCATTGCCGTAGGTGGAAGAGGCAGTCACTGTACTGTTCAATGAAATGAATTTTCCGTTGCGCGGCAAAGTTTTCCCTTTTTTTATTCCCAGCCGTTTGTTCAGTTCGATGATAGTGCTGGCTTCATGTTCGCGTATGCGTCCGGTTTGGTCGGGCGGAATGTTTACCACCAATGTATTATCATTGTCGGTACACCAATAGAACAGCTCTTCCAGTTCATCCAAATCGCGGACAGGCATGACGGACGATTTCTGGAACCAGTTCCATGCCTTGCTCAGACAAAGGGTGTGCTCAAAAGGCAGATAATAAGATTTTCCTTGATGTAGATACTGCTTCTTGTCGGCTTTGTGGGCAATTTTAGGGTCCCACAAACGGAAATCGCTTGGAAAGTATTGGAAGGTGTATTTGTTATCCACCGTCATAGAGTCGGGGAGTGCAAACTTACGTTCTCCCTCTTTCAGGACAATGGTATGATTGACTCCTACGGCGCATGTGGGTTGCAGTTTCTTGATGTGTGAATAAATGCGGGGCAATTGCCACTCTTCCGGCTTCTTGTCCCATCCTCCGTCAAACCATATTTCCTGCACCGGTCCATAGTTGGTCAGCAGCTCGGTTAGTTGGTTTTGCATATAGTCAATGTACTTGCCGAAGTCTTTTCCTTTGTACAGGGGTTCGTGGCGATCCCACAATGAATAATAGATGGCAAACTGCAGACCGTACTTTTTGCAGGCCTTGGACACTTCGCCCACCACATCTGTCTTAACGGGCGAGGAAGCCACATCGTAGTCGGTATATTTACTGTCCCACAGGCAGAAGCCATCGTGATGCTTAGTGATGAGCAGGACATAGCGGAAGCCGGCATCTTTGGCCACCCTCACCCATTGGTCGCAGTCCAGTCGGGTCGGGTTGTATGCACTGACGGGGACAGTGCCATCCGACCATTCATCTCCTGAGAATGTATTCACTCCAAAATGTATAAACATTCCGTATCCACGTTTCAGCATGGCTTTTTGAGTCTCATTCGGAGTATCCGAAGGGGTGATTTCCTGAGCGTGTGTACACACTATCGCGAATAGTAGTGCAAGAAAAAGAATGGATTTGTGTGTTTTCATATAATTGGGTATTCTATTTTGTTTCAGTTTTCAAAAGTATATCTTTTCTGCTGAATAGGCTAATATATAACAAGTAAATTCAGACCTTCTTTTAATATTCTTTACCCGCCGAACAGTTTTTCTATCCGTCTTTTGCCGGATGAAAGGAATGTATCACACGAGATTTCATTGCCAAGAGTCTGTCAGTCAACGCACTCGACTACCTTGTCGGAAGGAGTGCTTTTGTGTTCCGGGTTTTTATATATCTCCTTCAATTCTTCAAATGCGCTTTGAAGATAACTTATGTGCTCTTCTTTAAACATTAATTGTTTTTGACATAACTCTATGTTCTGTTCTAACAGGTCAATCATTTTTTCATTGTTTTCGACTTGGGCCATCAATATTTGGTTGTAATAACAGGTATCTTCGTATTTCGTGGCTAACTTGTGAATTCAATAGTGGGACTGTTGGCTAAGTTTTGTAATGGTCACTTCCAACATTACAAAGACAACTCTTTCATCCACTGACATTAGCCGGGCAATAGTATATATATCGGTTTGGTTGGCAAACGCAAGGAATACTTTACGTTCGTTTTCTCCGAGCAACATGCTCAGTGCATGACTGACAATCTCGTTGATGGCTATAACCTGTTCGCTCAGTTTTTGTGTAAGGCCTCTTGTCGTGTTGCCTGTTTTCTATTTTTTCTTAGAGCGAAGCGCTTTTTGCAGAACATTTACCAGCGAGTCCTTCTGAGTCAGTTGCTTGAGCGCATCAATATAGGCCATCAGGCTGTCTTCATCCACAAGAATTACACCCGCAGCGTCGGAATAAACCACTTCGTGTGTTTCGAGTATACGAAGCATTTCTTTTTGGGAGATGCCATACTTTCTCATCAGTGTTCTGATTCCTTTCCAGTTAGTCATATTGCTGTTTTTTAGGTTAAGAGAGAATGAAATAAAGATATGAATATTTAAGGATATATTGTCTTTTTTTTTAGCACAAAAGCTTTCTGTTTTTTGGGGTAAAGTTTGTCCGAAGCTGGAATACATGGTGTTTGGAACTCCCTAAGTCGTTCCATTAGTCGGAGTAAGCGTTTTCATCCTTTCGATTATGCCTTTCTGTCCGTCAGATTACTACAGTCTTCGGCAGTGGACTGTATAGTCCGCTACAGTAGACCGTACAGTCCATTGCAGTGGACTGTACAGTCCGCCGGCGGAGACTGTAATAATCTTCCGTTTAAAAGTCCTTGGCTGACAGTATGCAACGGCTTACTCTTCCCTTTGTTTGTGCTATGTTATAAGGAAATAAAAGAATTGATATATCAGGCTATTGATGAAAAGGATTCACTAATATCGCGAATCGTACAAATATGGATTATTTTTGTGTCATCAAAGAACGGTTATATGAACGTAGAATTTGAAAAGGAACATTTGGCAAGACTTTATGAAAAAGGAAAACCGATGACAAGAAGCATCGTTTCCAACCTCAAACAGTCAATGGTTATTAAAGAAAATAACTGCTTTGTTTTAAAAACAGCTATTGGTATGATATTATAAAAACAAGAATAAGGTTTCTAATGGAGCATCTAAAACATGGGTAGGGCATAAGTTATCCGAAAAGTGATTGACCCAAAGTGTAATCAAAAGGTAATCGCTATAAATGAAAAGGAGTTAGGTCAATGACTTAACTCCTTTTGCTCAGCTTGTCGGGGTGACTAGATTCGAACTAGCGACCACACGCCCCCCAGACGCGTACTCTAACCGGGCTGAGCTACACCCCGAATTGCGGATGCAAAGGTACAGCTTTATTTTAAAATAGCAAATCTTTCAGCTTCTTTTTTTAGAATAAAATGCATTTTGTTTTATTGAAGCCTATGTATCAGTTAGTTATTGTTTGGCTCTAAATTATACTTGATTACATGGATTCACGATAGAAATCGAGCATATCCATAATTTCTTCTTTAGTTGCCGACTGGTTGATTTGAATGTCGCCCACATCAGCCAATAAAGTAAAGTTGATTCTGTCGGCGATATTCTTCTTGTCATGTGTCATGAACTCGTAAAGACGGTCATAATGTTTGCAGTCGAAATCCAGTTTACCATAATGATTCTTGATAAATTGGAGAGTTTGGCGCAGTTTGTCTGTGGGAAAGCCAATCTTTATATGAGAGAAATATAGTTCGCAGACCAGTCCCCAGGCAACAGCATAGCCGTGTAGCACCGGATGATTGGTCTCCAAAGCAAAACTTTCAAAAGCATGCCCCACCGTATGTCCCAAATTCAAAGCCTTGCGTATTCCGGTTTCATATGGGTCACATTCGACAATCTTCTCTTTGATTTGAACGGATTTGGCAACCAGCTCTTGCAATGCCTTATAGTCTGTCTTGTTGAAGTCGAAGTTTAATAACTCAGCCCAATGTTCAGGTGTGCTGATAAGCCCGTGTTTCAACATTTCCGCGTAGCCGGAAAGCAGATTGTGCATATCCAGTGATTTTAAGAATTCACTGTCTATCAGCACTGCTTCAGCCGGAGAGAAGACACCGATTTCATTTTTCAATCCATTGAAGTTGATGCCGGTTTTTCCTCCTACAGAAGCATCTACCATGGCAAGTAAAGTGGTGGGGACATTGATATATTCAATGCCTCGCTTGAATGTTGAGGCTGCAAAACCGCCCAAATCTGTCACCATTCCTCCACCTAAGTTGATGAGCAGTGAATGGCGCGTAGCTCCTCGGTCGCCTAATTGTTTCCATACATAGGCCAAGGTATCAAGATTCTTATGTATATCCTCGGCACCGATGCTAATCAGTTCCGCATCCGCAGTAAAGCCGGCTTCTTTAATGACCGGTATGCAGAGTTCGCGGGTATGCTCGTCAACCAGAATGAATAATTTGTCATACGTGCATTGGCCGATGGCATCCGCTAAATTCTCGTTTAGATTATGGCAGATAATAACCTTTTGTTTACTCATAGCTTTTTATATATTTGCCTGCAAATTTAGGTAAAAAAGCAAAAAGATGGGCGTAGTTTGCTTGCAAATAATTACTTTTGTACGTTAAATACTAAAATAATGAAAGGAATTCTACCCACTTATTGCAGAACCATGGGATATACTCTTTTAATCCTGTGTGTGTTCTTGCCGTTGATGATGTTTATGTTTGGAATGATAAACGATAGTAACTTGTTGTTTACCAAAGCCTCTGTGAAGTTGTTTATTTGGTTTTCTCTTTTCATGATATTTCTGGCAAAGGTGAAAAACGAGAATGAGGCAACATCTAAAATCCGTGTTAAGGCCATTTGTTATGCCATTTATCTTTTAGGCATTTATTATATTGTTATGCTTGCCAGGGGAGTCTATGATGGAAACCTTGAAGAAGCCGATAATTCTATTGCTATTGTTTATATGGCTTTCAATGTACTTTGTCTAGAGTTTGGCATTCAAAAGAGTAAAGTAGACAAGCTTTTTAAAAAATAATCTTCTTTTCCGTTAAACCTTTTGAGGGTGGAAGTGTCCAAAGGACATTAGGCATTAAATCTCATTAGGAAAAATAGAAAGATGAAGAAATTGATACTTTTGTTGTTACTGGTGTGTGCCGGTACAACTCTCTCTTGGGCCCAGGGCGGCAAACGAGTCACGGTAAGCGGAACTGTAGTTGATGGAGATGACAAGAGTCCGATAGCACAGGCTACCGTACAGTTGCTTTCTCTGCCGGATAGTACAATGGCAGTAGGAAATGTTACCAATAATAATGGTGTTTTTTCTGTGGCGGCACGTCCCGGAAAATATGTTTTGAAGATTTCCTTTGTCGGTTATCTGACGCAGGAGAAGCCGTTGCAATTGACGGCCGGAAAGCCTTCTGTCAATGTAGGTACGGTGACTTTACCCACTGATGATATTATGCTGGGTGAAGCGATTGTGGTGGCTGAAGCTCCTCAAGTGACTATTTCGGAAGATACAATCGGATATAATGCATCCGCCTATCGTACTCCCGAAGGAGCTATGCTGGAAGAACTGGTGAAAAAACTGCCCGGAGCCGAGGTTGATGAAGATGGAAATATCAAAATCAATGGTAAGGATGTGAAGAAAATCATGGTGGACGGTAAGGAGTTCTTTGGCGGCGATGTGAAGACCGGATTGAAGAACTTGCCTGTCGATATGGTTGATAAACTGAAGACTTATGATAAGAAATCTGATTTGGCCCGTATTACAGGTATCGATGACGGTGAAGAGGAAACGGTGCTGGATTTGACTGTCAAGAAGGGTATGAATCAGGGGTGGTTTGGAAATGTCGATTTGGCGGGAGGTACTGAGGACCGCTATATGGGACGTGCCATGATAAACCGTTTTTATGATAAAACTCAATTCTCTATTATCGGTTCTGCCAATAATGTGAATGACCAAGGATTTTCGGGTGGGGGAGGCGGCCCTCGCTGGAGACGTAATAACGGACTGAATGCCACAAAGATGCTGGGTGCGAACTTTGCTACCGAAACGTCTAAACTGGAATTGGGAGGTAGTGTGCGCTATAATTATCGTGATGCAGATATCATCAGTAGCGGTTATTCTCAACGTTTCTTGCAGAGCGGCAATTCTTATTCAAATACGAATTCAAACAACCGTAACAAAGTAAGTGATTTTAATGCGGATTTCCGTATGGAATGGAAACCCGATTCAATGACAAATATTATCTTTCGTCCTAACGTCTCTTATAACAAGACCGATGGGGCTACAATGAAAGAATCAGGTACTTTTAATGACGATCCTTATAATTATATTGCCAATCCGAATGACTATCTTAATTTTAATGATATGGATGGCAATGATCCGTTGCGCGATATCCGTGTCAATGCGACCAATGAGCGCGGCTTGTCGGATACCAAGAGCGTGTCTGCCAATGCCACTTTGCAGGTGAACCGCAAGCTGAACGATAAAGGGCGCAACATTACGTTCCGGGGTTCGTTTGGTTATGGCGATAACGACAATGATCAATATACCCAGTCAGAAACTCGTTATTATCAAATACATAATTACTTGGGAGAAGACTCTATCCAATACCGCAATCAGTATATAACGATGCCGACTAAGAATTATAACTATATGGCACAGCTGACGTATAGTGAGCCGATTGCACGGGCTACTTTCCTGCAACTCAGCTATCAGTTCCAATACAAAAACAGTACGAGCGACAAGTCTACTTATGATTTACAAGGTTTCCCTTGGGAAATCGGTGACGGATTGCCCGAAGGATATGAAGCTGCGTATGTGGATAGTTTAAGTAAAGATGCCGAGTATCAATACTTTAACCATGATGTCTCTTTGGGACTGCGTTTCATTCGGGAGAAGTATCAGATGAGTGTGGGAATGTCTTTGCAACCGCAGAATACCAAGCTTTCTTATAAAAAAGGAGCGTATATGGTAGATACCACTCGCACTGTCTTTAATTTTGCTCCTAATCTGGATTTCCGCTATCGTTTCTCTAAAGTGAGTCAGTTGCGCATCACTTATCGCGGACGTAGCAGTCAGCCGAGCATGGAAAACTTGTTGCCGATTGTCGACAACTCGAATCCGCTGAACATCCGTGTCGGTAACCCTGGTTTGAAGCCTTCGTTTGCACATACCATGCGTGCATTCTATAATACATATAATGCTAAAAAGCAACGTGGAATGATGGCGCACTTGATGTTTACCGCTACTCAGAACAGCATCAGTAACAGTACGCAGTATGATATGGAAACCGGACGGACTATTGTCACTCCGCAAAATATTAATGGCAACTGGAACGCTTTCGGTATGTTCGGTTTCAATACCGCACTGAAAAACAAGAAGTTCACCATCAATTCTTTTGCACGCGCCAATTATCAGAATCAGGTGGCCTATCTTTATAATAAGGATACAAAGATGGATGATAAGAACACGACTACTGGTCTGACGCTGGCAGAAAATCTGAACGGTTCGTATCGTAACAGCTGGTTTGAATTCTCTTTGAACGGTTCTATCGAATATACGGCGGAACGTAGTAAATTACGTCCGGAAAATAATCAGAATCCTTATACATTCTCTTATGGAGCAAGTACCAATATCACTCTTCCCTGGCAAATGACTTTGTCTACCAATATCACTAATCAGTCAAGAAGAGGATATAACGATGCCAGCTATAATAATAATGAGTTGATATGGAATGCCCAGATAGCACAGAACTTGCTTAAAGGAGCTGCAACTATCAGCTTTGAGATGAATGATATCCTGAAGCAACAGAGCAATGTCAGCCGTTCACTGTCTGCCGATATGCGTTCGGTTACAGAATACAACAGTATCAACAGTTATTGTATGGTTCACTTTATTTATCGTCTGAATATCTTCGGAAGTAAAGGGGCACGAGATAAAATGATGAATAACAGGCGCGGTTTCGGGGGGGGCGGCTTTGGCTCCGGTCCCGGAGGACATGGAGGACGCCCATTCTAAAATAAGCATAGAAGAATCTTTTCCCAATCTATATTGTTATAGGTTGGGATTTTTTTTATATGTTTGCTAATGTGTAAATCAGAGCTATGATAGAATGGAGCATATTCAATGAGATATTTACTGTTGCCTTTAACCTGCTTTACTTTATAATTATCATTGGCACTATTATGATAGTGGTGCTTGATAATCGTAATCCGGTTAAAACAATGGCCTGGGTGCTTGTGCTCTTTTTTCTGCCGATAGTCGGACTTGTTTTTTATTTCTTCTTCGGTAGGAGCACACGTAAGGAGAAACTGATTGGTCGTAAAGGGTTTACCCGCTTGATTAAGCGTCCGATGGCAGAATATCAGGCGCAGAAGGCGTTTAAATGTCCCGAAGACCAGCACCAACTAATGCGTTTCTTTAGAAATGTGAACAATGCTTTGCCTTTTGAAGGCAACAAGACGGAAGTCTATACCGACGGACTGTCCATGCTGCAATCGTTGATGAAGGCAATCAGTAAAGCGAAGCATCATATTCATTTGGAGTTTTATATATTCGAAGATGACTCTGTGGGCAGGTTGTTGCGTGATTTATTGATTGACAAGGCTCGTGAAGGAGTTGAAATCCGTCTGTTGTATGATGATGTAGGATGCTGGAAAGTTCCCCATCTCTTTTATGATGAAATGAGAGGTGCCGGCATTGAGGCACGCAGCTTTCTGAAAGTCCGTTTCCCGGTTTTTACGAGTAAGGTGAATTATCGTAATCATCGTAAGATAGTGGTGATTGATGGGAAGGTTGCCTTCACGGGAGGGATGAACATAGCTTTGCGTTACATGAAGGGCTTCCAATGGGGAATTTGGCGTGATACTCATATTAAGATAGAAGGGAAAGCTGTGTATGGATTGCAGACGGCGTTCCTGACAGACTGGTATGTGGTGGATCGTACTCTGATTACTTCTTCCCGTTATTTCCCCGAGATGGAGAGTTATGGTAATGCTTTGGTACAGATTGTGACTTCAGATCCGGTGGGAGAGTGGCGGGACATCATGCAGGGTCTGTTGATAGCCATCAGCAGTTCACGCAAATATTTTTATATCCAGACTCCTTATCTGCTGCCTACCGAACCTATATTGATGGCTTTGAAAACGGCTGCTCTTGCGGGTGTAGACATTCGTATCATGATACCGGAACGTGCTGATACGCGGTTGACTCATTTGGCTTCTCTTTCTTATTTGGATGATATGATGCGTGCCGGTGTTAAGATATATCTTTACCAGAAGGGATTCCTTCATTCCAAATTGATGGTGAGTGACGATATTCTTTCTACGGTTGGTTCCACCAATATGGATTTCCGAAGCTTTGAACATAACTTTGAGGTCAATGCTTTTATGTATGACCGTACTTCTGCATTCACCTTGAAAGAGATTTTCTTGAAAGACCAAAAGGACGCTTTCCTATTGCAGAGAAAACAATGGATGAAGCGTCCGTGGTATCAAAAGGTACAAGAATCTACTATTCGGCTTCTGGCACCGTTGCTCTAAAGAAGGAGAAATTGACACTGCCATATATGCGGCGTTCGATGAAATGAGGATTATCCTCAAAGTTTTGATCTTTTCCGTGTTCCAGTACCAGCAATCCGTCTTCCTTCAGCAGTCCGTTTTCGAAAATACGGCCGGGAATGCTTTGCAGATCTTTTAATGCATAGGGTGGATCAGCAAAAATGAAATCGAATTGTTCGCTGCATTTCTCAATGAATTTAAAGACATCGGCACGGACAGGAAAACACTTGTCGGTTTTTACTTCACGCATTACTTGAGATATGAAGGACAAGTGTTGAGGGTCTTTTTCTACCGAGATTACTTTGTCGCAACCGCGAGAGACTAACTCGATGCTGATACTTCCTGTTCCGGCAAAAAGATCGAGTGCGGTTACTCCGTCTTCAAAGTCGAAATAGTTATTACTTAGCACGTTAAACAGATTCTCTTTTGCAAAGTCTGTTGTCGGGCGTGCTTTGAAACTGTTGGGTACGTCAAATCGGCGCCGTTTGTATATTCCACTAATTACTCGCATAAGATTAGAGTTTGCATATCAAAAGGTATATCTTCAATTTTGCTTATCTCAGAACGGTTGAACTCAGCTTTCGGATTGATAACAAATACTTGGCGCAGATACTTGCGCAGGTCGGTCAGCAATTCTTCCTTATCTTTAAATTTTCCGGTCACTTGTAATTCATCTTTTTCTTGGTTGTAGCCCAGCTGTTGCCATATATATAATAGGTAATACACACGGTCGGCCGTTTGTTTGCAGGGGAATGAGTTTATTAATAATAATTTTCCCTTGTCATAGCAGTATACTTCTATCAGATGTTCGCGGACGTGGGCATAGAGCTTTTTACTGTTGCCTAGTCTGCTTTTTTGCGCAAAGTATTCTGTCAGCGGACTGACCGTCGAGAAGAAACGGGCGGTGGGAAAGTGTTCTGTCAATAATTGGTGGGCATGCTTGTCCATGGCAAACAGAATCACCACATTACTTTTGCCTAGCACATTGCCTAGCACAATCTCATTATTGGCCTTTGGAAAATTATGATAAAATAATGCATCCATCTGTTCGTCCTCGAATAAATCAAAAGGAACCGGAGTGGATCGGGGAGAGTCTACCAAAATGTTTATCCGTTTATAAGGATACTTTAATGCTTCTGTGCTTGCCAGCATTTCTTTGATATTGGCAGTCATGGAACAGAAGGTATTGACCGGATAGGAGTCGAAGCTGAAGTCGCTATCTCCTAACGGATTGTAGATAGAAAAAGAAAATCCATCCGCACTGAGGCGGATGGATAATGTATATTGTTCCGATTTAGTAAAATCGATACGTTCAGTCATTCTTATTCCCAGTTACCTGCGTTGTTGTTAGGCTGTTCGATATCACCAACTCTCAAACCACAGTATTTGCCAAGTTTGCTTTGAAGGTCTTTCAAGTTAGCCAATTCCTGTGCGTTCAAACCGCTCAGATATGTTTCGTATGGAGTCTGTGCCTGGAATAAGTGCAAAGGAGCACCTGATTTGGTTGTATCGTTACGGATAGCCATTTCAAACTGTGCACCGTTTCCGAAGGGTACATATCTCATAGAGTCTGGGTTGAAACCTGCACCATAAATAGTATCGGTTACAGCTACCCACATTGTATCACGTTTGAAGTTCATCAAACCTTCTTTTTCTACTTCTTTCCAGTTACCTGTCTTCTTGGCCTTATTGATAATAGCCATAGCCTTCTTTTCAGTCATACCGGCTTCCAACTGAGCATCAGATAAAACTCCTTCTTTCTTTACGAACGGAAGTTTTGCGGTTTTAACAAAATCAATCAAAGTATCAAAGCTGGCAGTATATGCACCTGAATGTAGGTTACGGTATTCCAACTGCGCTTTACGGATGTCAATCAAGCGAGCTTTTACTTCCTTCTCTCTAGCCTTTTTAGTGTTGTCAAAGTTAATCGGTCCCACGATGCTACCATAGCATACATATACCAAACCGATAACGCAGGCAGCCAATACAATATTAATAACTGTTTTCATGATAAATATGTGTTTTTTTTAGTTTATATTCGCATCGCAAAAATAAAATAAATAAATCTAATAACGCACAGTTCAGGGAACTTTTTATTACGCAATTATGATTAATAATTCTTTAGTGCAGCAAATTAAGGGAAATTTTCTATATAAACCAACTTTAGAGCAAGAAAAAGCTGTTAAATCTTTAGCAGATTTTCTTTTTTCCCGCCAACAGGATTCGGTTTTCCTCTTAAAGGGGTATGCCGGAACCGGAAAGACGTCTCTCATCGGGGCGTTGGTCAAAACTTTGGACCAGTTGCAACAGAAGTGTGTTTTGCTGGCTCCCACCGGTAGAGCTGCAAAAGTATTTTCACATTATGCCGGGCATTCCGCTTTCACGATTCATAAGAAGATTTACCGTCAGCGCAGCTACTCCAATGACATGGATAACTTTTCTTTGGATGACAATCTGCATCAGCAGACTTTGTTTATTGTCGATGAGGCATCCATGATAGCTAATGACGGTTTGTCGGGGGCGGCTTTCGGAACGGGACGTCTTTTGGATGACCTTATTCAGTATGTGTATGCCGGAACCGGTTGTAGGTTGATGTTGATTGGTGATACGGCGCAGCTTCCTCCGGTGGGTGAAGAACAGAGTCCGGCTCTTTCTCCCGATATCTTGAAGGGGTATGGGCTGGAAGTGTACGAGACACAACTCACCGAGGTGGTTCGCCAGACGCATGATTCGGGTATCCTGTGGAACGCTACGGAATTGCGCCGTTATATTTCGGAAGAAGAATTCTTCGCGCTTCCTCCCATTCATGTCGAAGGATTCCCGGATATTCGTATTGTTCCGGGGAATGAACTGATAGAGGCAATCAATGACAGCTATGATTATGCGGGAATGGATGAAACCATTGTGGTTTGCCGTTCCAACAAGCGGGCTAATGTTTATAACAGGGGGATTCGCAACACTATTCTTTATCGTGAGGATGAATTGAACAGTGGTGATTTACTGATGGTGGCAAAGAATAATTATTTCTGGACGGAGCAGTGCAAAGAGATAGACTTTATTGCGAATGGCGATATTGCTGTGGTACGCCGTGTGCGTCGGGTTCGTGAAGCGTATGGTTTTCGTTTTGCAGATGTAGTGTTGGCTTTTCCTGATTATGATGGTGTGGAATTGGAGGTTAAGTTATTGCTTGATACTCTTCATACCGATACTCCTGCTCTGCCTAAAGAACTGAATGATAAGTTATTCTATACAGTGTTGGAGGATTATGCCGATATCAGCATGAAGCGGGAGAGAATGAAGAAAATGAAGGCTGATCCTCATTATAATGCTTTGCAGGTGAAATATGCTTATGCGGTGACATGCCATAAAGCGCAAGGTGGCCAATGGAAGCGTGTTTTCCTTGACCAAGGCTATATGACGGAGGATATGCTTACGCCCGATTATTTTCGCTGGCTTTATACTGCTTTTACCCGTGCCACCGAAACTCTGTATCTGGTGAACTGGCCGAAGGAGCAAACCGAATAGAGGAATTACCGTACCACTAAAGGCAAATGTCACGTGAGGGTGTGTTAAGACTCCGGTATCGCTATCAATTAGCCTGTCATTCTGAGCAAAAGCGAAGAATCTGTATACACAAAGTAATTGCAAACAGATCCTTCACTGGTGCTCAGGATGACAAAATAATAGCCCGCTTTAGTTTTGACACACCTCCGTTGTGCCCTGTCTTTATGGTTTCATTAATATCCCGGGTTTTGTGTAATATTGGGTGTTTCAGCTACTTTTGAAGGAATCGGCAACAGAAGTTGGTAATCTTCTATTTTAAGAAACTCTTTTGCTGCTCCTAGGCGTTTGAGGAAAGAGAAGCACCCGAAAGTTTGTCCCATTATGTTAATTCCTTTATCCAATAAATGGGCTTTTATTTCGTCGGCTTTATCACTGCCTTCCCAGTTGCCATCAAATATCTTCAGGGCATTGGAAGCCTCAGCCACTTGGTTGTTTGCCAGCAATAATTCCACACGCAATGCATTTTGGTTCGCAATGCGATAGATGAGATGATAAGGTCCATTGAAATACATTCTGTAAAGCGGCTTGTTAAGCATCGAAGACTTGTTATTGTTGACTTTCCATAGATTGGCGCTAAGATACGTGTTGTCGTCTATTTTCTCAAAATGCTTGGACGCATTGCCATAGTCTTTTATCTCCGCATACATTGTTGCCATAAGCAATTGGGCGGCGGCAAAGGAAACCGGATTGCTTTCCGGCTGGGATTGTGTGGCAGTCTGTGGTAATGAATTTGCATATTTCTCTAAAGCTTCCAGTTGCTTGGCATAGATAAGTTTGACCGGAGTACGTGTTAAGTCGCTTTCATGATTGATATCATTAAAATTGTCGGGAGTGACGTAGGGTACGTCTCCAAACAGTTGCGTGAGGCTTTGATATACCAAAGACTGAATGGCATAGGCGGTCCCTACATAGGGTTCTACTTCATAACCATATGCTTTGCTTGTTAATACGTGAATCATATAGTTACATTGCCTGATTGTTGCATAGGCGGCAGTCCATATTTCGTACACTTCGTTATCATCGGGAACTAAAGTAGTGGGATAATCGGGAATAGGGCCGATGACGCCACAGAAGTTGGCTTCCCATACACACTCTGTTTGCAGAAAGTCACGGAGATATTTATTGACCTGTTCCAATAACTGGATGCATTGTTGCCGGGATGGAGTAAATCCTTCTTCGGTTATTTCAAAATCATCCGGTTTGTCTTGTTCATCAAGTCTTCCGTCTCCATTCCGGTCTACAAACCGCCAGAATTCCGGAAAATCGTTTTTGAAGTTATAAGCTTTGTAGAAAGAATCCAGTTGTTCATGTATGCTGGAATATTTCATATTCTGTTGTCCGTAACGGATGCTTTCTTTTATGTCTTCATTGTCAATGCGGCCGTCTGAAGCAAAGTCTTTATCCCATTCTTTAAAGAAATCATCTAGGAACTCTTCGTCTACCGATGTTAGGAGAATGTTAGAAACGGCAGCCATTATGGAGGACGGGTCATTGTATTGGCTGAAAGAAGTTTGCGTCGGGACAACGCTGAGCATAGACACATATATGTCGCTAATGCTGAAAGCGGTAAACATTTCTTTCAGAGCTTGTTCCGATGCCTTTTTATAGATTTCGAGTGACGTCGGAATCATTTTATCATAATCCGGATTCTTTTTTAGGAGGTTACAGATGCGGGCTGCCGTCAGTTGGGTGAATATATTGACATTGGTAGCCGGAAGTTTTATATATCGGTTGATACTTCTTTTTTCACTGTTGTGATTTTCCAAATGGTTGATGGCGCGCAATGTGGTTTTGTGTTCTGAATACCGCCCTTTGGTTCCGTTAAAAAAGTTGCCGGTCACTTGCACTTCAAAGTAAAGGCTTTCATTAAGCGACATATTGTCCACTACAGAGAAAAGACCATAGTCGGTCTTAGCTTCGTTGCTATATTGAAACTTTTCAATGTGTGCCAAACTTTTGTCTAATGGAAACACCGTTATCGTGCTGTTGTGGTTGAAAGCGCCCAATTCAGCATAGCCTTCCACATGATAAGTCATAGTGGGAGTGGGGTCTGGAGCCGGATCCGGTTCGGGAATGTCATCGTTTTTATTGTCACTGCATGCAGCGAAGATACAAAGCAAAAAGAATAGGGCTAAGTGTGAGTACTGCTTTTTCATCATATTATTTATATGTTTTGTGTTGTTAGTAAATGAATACTTTCAAAGATAATAAGTTTTGTGCATATAGCAAGAGAAATATCGGATTATCTTTCAATTAAAAAAGTCCCGGTATTGGCTTTTCAGCCAAATACCGGGATACTCATTATATTTAAATATGGACGGATTCCTGTTGGATTACAGTGCTGCCAATTCAATAACTTTATCAACCGCAGCATTCAAACCATCGGCATTCTTACCACCGGCAGTTGCAAAATGAGGCTGACCGCCGCCGCCGCCCTGAATCAATTTGGCAGCTTCGCGCACCAACTTGCCCGCATTCTGTCCGGCTTTCACCAAATCATCGCTAATCATCACTGTCAGCATCGGTTTGTTATTGTCTACGCTACCGATAACCACAAACAGGTTGGCGGGAATTTCACCTTTCAACTGGAATGCGATATCTTTCACTACATCGGCAGACATCGGGATAACGGCTTTTACTACTTTCACACCGTTCACTTCCTTGGCGTTGGCTACTAATTTGGCTTTCACCTCAGCAGCTTTTTCTTTCATGAACTCGTCTACCTGTTTCTTCAAACCGGCATTTTCGTCAATATACTTACGGATAGCGACTTTCAGGTCGGGAGCATTGTTGAACAAAGCTTTCAGGTCGTTCAGCGTATCTTGAACGGTATCCATCAACTCTTCTACTTTAGCACCGGTGATGGCTTCGATACGACGCACGCCGGCTGCAACAGAACTTTCGCTCACAATGCGAACCATACCAATCTTTCCGGTAGCCGATACGTGAGTACCTCCGCAGAACTCGATAGAGTTGCCGAACTGAACAACGCGTACTTCATCGCCATACTTTTCACCGAACAAGGCGATAGCACCCAGTTCTTTTGCTTTCTCGATGGGCAGGTTACGGTATTCGGTCAAAGGAACGTTTTCACGAATCTTGGCATTAACCAAATGTTCTACTTCGCGAAGTTGTTCGTCTGTCACTTTCTGGAAGTGAGAGAAGTCGAAACGCAAAGACTCCGGAGTCACCAAAGAACCTTTCTGTTCTACGTGAGTACCCAGAACTTGGCGCAATGCTTCGTCCAGCAAGTGAGTACAAGAGTGGTTGGCTGCTGAAGCGGCACGTTTCTCTGCATCTACACACGCCATCATCGGAGCTTCGATATGTTCGGGTAATTTCTTGGTTATATGGATAGGCAGATTGTTCTCTTTCTTGGTATCGATGATTTCGATTGTCTCGAATTCGCTTACAATAACACCGGTGTCGCCTACCTGACCACCACTTTCTGCATAGAACGGAGTATCGCTCAATACAATCTGGTAAAGTGTCTGGTTCTTCTGTTTTACCTGACGGTAACGCAGGATGCTGGTTTCGTATTCGGTAAAGTCGTAACCTACAAAGTTGGTTTCGCCTTCTTTTACAGTAATCCAGTCACCTGTTTCAATAGCGGCCGCGTTGCGTGCACGTTCTTTTTGTTTCTGCATCTCTGCATTGAACTCTTCTTCGTTTACGGTCATGCCGTTTTCGCGAAGGATCAATTCAGTCAAGTCGAGTGGGAAACCGAAAGTATCATAAAGGGTGAAAGCATCCACACCGCTGATTTCCTTCTTTCCGGCAGCCTTGGCGTCAGTCATGGTCTTGTCCAACAGGCGGATTCCGGTTTCCAGTGTGCGTAGGAATGATTCTTCTTCTTCTTTGATTACTTTCTCTATCAGTGTCTTTTGTGCGTTCAGTTCGGGATAAGCCTCGCCCATGTTCTCAATCAGTACGGGCAACAGCTTGTACATGAATGCCTGTTTCTGGCCTAAGAAAGTATAACCGTAGCGAACGGCACGGCGCAGAATACGGCGAATCACATAACCTGCCTTGGCATTGCTGGGCAACTGGCCGTCGGTGATAGAGAATGCAATGGTACGGATGTGGTCGGCAATAACACGCATAGCGATATCTGTCTGAGTATCTTTACCGTATGTAGTGCCTGCCATTTCAGCAATTGCTTTGATGATGGGCTGGAATACATCGGTATCGTAATTTGAAGTCTTGCCTTGGAGGGTACGAACCAGACGTTCGAATCCCATACCGGTATCAATCACCTTAGCGGGAAGTCCTTCCAATGAACCGTCAGCCTTGCGGTTGAACTGCATGAATACAAGGTTCCAGATTTCAATTACTTGCGGATGATCCTTGTTTACCAGTTGGCTGCCGGGGATTTGAGCCTTTTCTTCTTCCGAGCGTGAGTCGATATGGATTTCGGAACAGGGACCGCAAGGTCCTGTATCACCCATTTCCCAAAAGTTATCGTGCTTGTTTCCGTTCAGGATATGGTCTTTCGGTAAGAACTGTTCCCAATATCCGGCTGCCTCGTTATCGCGTTCCAAGCCTTCTTCGGGGCTTCCTTCGAATACGGTGGCATACAAGTCTTTAGGGTCTATCTTCAACACATCTACCAGATATTCCCATGCCCAACTGATGGCTTCTTTCTTGAAGTAATCTCCGAAAGACCAGTTGCCTAGCATTTCGAACATGGTGTGATGATAGGTGTCGTGTCCTACTTCCTCCAAATCATTGTGTTTTCCGCTTACGCGCAAACATTTCTGTGAGTCCGCCACTCTTTTGTTCTTGGCAGGGTGGTTGCCCAAAATAATGTCTTTGAACTGGTTCATACCTGCATTGGTGAACATCAATGTGGGGTCATCTTTAATGACCATTGGAGCCGACGGAACAATCTGGTGTCCTTTCGACTCGAAAAAGCTTTTGAAAGAATCTCTAATTTCTTTAGCTGTCATCATGTCGCTATATAGTCTTCTAGTTAATATTCTCAAAAAGGATTTGCAAAGATAATTGGTTTTATTATTTTTGTCGACAATAATTGTGCAAAATATTGATGTGTTGTGCATTAAAAACTTCAAAAAGCAGAAATAGATGCGTAAAGTCTACTATATTTATAATCCTAAAACCCGAACTTACGACCGCATTTACCCCACAGTGAGGCAACGCGCCATAAGCATCTTACGCCGTTTGTTTGTGGGCATGGGCCTGGGAGCAGGCAGTTTTATTATTTTATTGTTCATCTTCGGTTCACCTTCCGAAAAGGAACTTCGTATAGAGAATGCACGTTTGCTGGCGCAGTATAACGTATTGTCTCATCGTTTGGATGAGGCGTTGGGAGTGATGCAGGATATCCAGCAGCGTGATGACAACTTGTATCGGGTGGTGTTGCAAGCCGATCCTGTTTCGGATGCGATTCGCAAAGCAGGTTATGGAGGAACGAACCGTTACGAGCAGTTGATGGATATGGCAAATGCCGAACTGGTGATGAATACCACTCAAAAGATGGATATGCTGAATCGCCAACTTTATATTCAGTCGAAGTCTTTTGATGAGGTGGTGGACTTGTGCAAGGGACATGATGAAATGTTAAAGTGTATTCCGGCCATTATGCCGGTATCCAATAAGGATTTGAAGAAGACAGCTTCGGGATACGGAACACGTATCGACCCTATTTACAATACGCCTAAGTTTCACGCCGGAATGGACTTTTCTGCCAATATCGGTACGCCGGTATATGCCACCGGAGACGGTAAGGTGATAAAGGCAGGGTGGGAGACTGGTTATGGAAACTTAATTCAGGTTGATCACGGGTTTGGTTATGTGACTTGGTATGCACATCTGAGTAAATATAAGGTTCGTCCGGGTCAGAAAGTGGTGCGTGGCGAGGTGATTGGCGAAGTGGGGAATACAGGAAAGAGCACGGGGCCTCATTTGCATTATGAGGTGCATGTGAAGGGTAAAGTACAAAATCCGGTGAATTATTATTTCATGGATTTGAGTGCGGAAGATTATGATAAGATGGTTCAGATAGCTGCCAATCATGGTAAGGTCTTCGACTAATCTATATCTTCAGTATGTTTGCTCTAAATAAATAGTTGATAAAATGGCATATAATCCGAATAAGGAACTGAAGCTTTACTACTCAATAGGTGAGGTAGCAAAGATGTTTAATGTAAACGAATCGCTGTTGCGTTTTTGGGAGAAGGAATTTCCATTCATCACTCCTAAAAAGGCGGGGGGGAATGTACGTCAGTATCGTAAAGAGGATATTGAGAACATTCGTTTGGTGTATCATTTGGTGAAGGAGAAAGGACTTACGCTTCAGGGAGCTAAACAGAAATTGAAGGTAAGTAAGGATACGTCTATCCGTGCAACGGAGATTCTTGACCGTTTGTTGCTTGTGCGCGAGGAATTGGCAAGTATGCGGAAAGAATTGGATTATCTGACATAATGCCCCTGCATTTATCAAACTGTTGTTATTATCCATCACTGTAGGGACGTAGGCTTACGCCCCTACAGTGACGAAAATATGATATTACGCAACGCTTAATTAGGTAAGTCTTCAAACTTTTCGATGCGGGTTACTGTCTTCACTTCACTGATTCTCCGTAAGTTGGTAGAGATGGTTTTTACGTCATCCACATCATGTACAAACAATTGGATTCTTCCTTCAAAGATACCATCGTTTGTTTCTATATTCAACTTATGAATATTTACGTTCAGTTGCTGGGAGATTATTTCTGTGACTTTATTCAGCAGCCCTATGTGGTCTATTCCTTTGATATATAGATTAACAGGAAAATATAAAGATTTGCCTGTCTCCCATTGGACAGCCAGAAGTCTGTTGCCATAGCTGCTTTTCAGTTTGGTAGCTAAGGGACATTGACGTTTGTGAATGATGATTCGATTATCGTCATCAATATATCCCAATACATCATCTCCTGGAATGGGTTTACAGCATTCAGCTATCACATAGTTCTTTTGGATTGCTTCAGGAGTAAGTTTTAGAATTTTCTTACTGTCAATCTTCTGAATCGGCTCTTTTTCTTCGGTTTTTTCTTTATTGCTCTTGTTACCGCCGAAAGCAAAGGAGATGTATTTTTTCCAATTGCTGGTGGCAGGCTTGTCCTTCAATTCATTTTTATCACTCTCGCCTAGGGTAATGGTCTTGAAACCAATAGCGGAAAACAACTCTTCTTGTGTCCTTACATTGTGGAAAGTACAGAGTTTCTGTATATTGTCGGAGGTGAGTTCCAACCCTTCTTTATTGAAGAATTCATGTAGGATTTCTTCTCCGGTTTGTTGCATACCGCGTTGTTCACGCTTCAATATGGCTAGAATCTTGGCTTTTGCCTTGGCTGTAGTAGCAAAGTTAATCCATGACGGTTGGACGTGCTGTGATTTGGAAGTAAGAATTTCCACCTGGTCTCCACTTTGCAACTTGTGACTGAGAGGTACCAGTTTATGGTTCACCTTAGCACCGATACAGTGGCTTCCCAAGAAAGTGTGGATAGAGAATGCAAAGTCCAGGGCCGTGCAGTTTTGCGGCATTGTCTTTATTTCTCCTTTCGGGGTGAAAACAAAGATTTCGGATGCGAATAGGTTCAATTTGATGGTATCTAGAAAATCCATAGCGTCCGGTTGCGGATCATCCAGAATCTCCTTGATGGTACGCAGCCATTTTTCCAATTCTCCTTCGTCTTCACTGCCTCCTCCTTCTTTATATTTCCAATGTGCGGCAAAGCCTTGTTCGGCAACGTCGTTCATGCGTTCACTGCGTATCTGCACTTCAATCCACTGTCCTTTATTGCTCATCAGTGTGACATGCAGAGCCTGATATCCGTTGGATTTCGGATGGCTCACCCAATCACGTAGGCGGTCGGGATGTGGCTTATAAATCTTGGAGACTGATACATATATATTAAAACACTCGTTGAGTTCTTCTTCAGGATCTTTAGGGGTGAAGATAATGCGGACGGCAAGTATATCATAAATTTCTTCGAAAGTGATATGCTTGGTCTGCATCTTGTTCCAGATGGAGTAAGGAGACTTGACTCGCGCCATCAGTCGGTAACTGATGCCCATTTTGTCCAGTCGCGCGCGAATAGGAGCCGTAAATTCACGGAAAACTTCTTCGCGTTCTGCCTGTGTCTCTTGTAGTTTCGCTTCAATCTGAGCATATTCTTCGGGATGTTCATATCGGAAACTGAGATCTTCCAATTCGGTCTTTATCTTGTTAAGCCCAAGGCGATTGGCAAGCGGAGCATAGATATATAAGGTCTCACCGGCTATTTTATATTGCTTGTTGGGTAACATTGAGCCCAATGTGCGCATATTATGCAGTCGGTCAGCTATTTTGATAAGGATAACACGGATGTCATCACTCATGGTCAACAGCAGTTTTTTGAAGTTTTCTGCTTGTGCCGAAGCTCTGTCACCGAATATGCCACCGGAGATTTTGGTTAACCCATCTACGATTTGGGCAATCTTCGGACCGAACAGGTTTTCAATGTCTTCTACTGTGTAGTCGGTATCTTCAACTACATCGTGTAACAAGGCGGAACAAATAGAAGTAGAGCCTAATCCAATTTCGGTACACACAATTTTGGCAACTGCTATCGGGTGCATGATATAAGGCTCACCCGAGCGTCGTTTCACTCCTTTGTGTGCTTGCTTGGCAAAGTTGAATGCCTTTGTGATGATCTCTACCTTCTTTCTATGTTTGGTCGCGAGATAACTGTCCAAAAGTTCCTGAAACCCTTGGTTTATCATCTCTTCGTCAGCTTGTTCCTGAAGTTGTTTTTCATCCGTCATAATTGCCTCCTATATAATCTATAATGCAAAAATATACAAAAAACATCTTTATGCAAGCGATTTCGATAAATCTATCGTGTTAAATCTTTCTTTTTTACCAATTAGCGTATTCTCAATGATTTTCCGGCTCTGATATTATTACCTTTTATGTTGTTGAGGCGTCTCAATTGATTGACGGAAACATGATATTTGGCTGCAATTCCTCCCAATGTGTCACCGGATTTGATTTTATGATATACAGCTCCTTTGGATGAAGTAGGGATACCGGCATTGTCTTTGATAGCTACGGTTTTTCTTTTTTTCAGATATTCGTCTGTTTTGTACGCAAAGATACTGTCTTGGCGGTCGATAAAATTGCTGACTGTATTGTTGGGCAGACGCAGTACGCATAATTCGCTGTTGCCGGGAATGATATCCTTTTTATATTGTGGATTCAGGCTGCGTAATTGGTCTATGTTGAGGCTGCAGACTTCTGCCACTTGTTGCAAATGAAGGTCTTTATGGATATGGATAGTGTCGGTTGTCGAGGGAAGCTGAGTTTCCATCGGGCAAATACCGTGTTCACAATAGTAGGTCATAATATAGTTGGCTGCAATAAAAGCAGGTACATATCCTCTGGTTTCTTTGGGCAAGTAATTATAGATGGTCCAATAGTCTGTTGCACCGCCGGCACGTCGTATTGCTTTATTGATGGTGCCCGGACCACAATTGTAGGCAGCCAATACAAGGTTCCAGTCCTGATAGATGGCATAAAGGTCCTTTAAATAACGCGCGGCAGCCCAAGTCGATTTGATGGGGTCGCGTCTTTCGTCTATCAGGCTGTTGTTTTTCAGCCCATATATTTTTCCTGTTCCCAGCATGAACTGCCACAAGCCGGTAGCTCCCTGTCGGGAAACTGCTACGGGATTTAGTGCGGACTCAATGATAGGAAGATATTTTAATTCCATGGGTAGGTCATATAAATCAAGCGCTTCTTCAAAAATAGGCATATAGAAGTTTGTTGCTGCCAACATGAAAGACACCTTATTGCGCAAACGGTTGGCATACATATCTATAAACTTTCTAACAGCTTCATTGTAAGGCATTTCTATGATAGACGGGATACGTGACAAACGATCCATGTAGATAGAATCACTGACAATGGGGTTGGCTGAAGTCATTTTGCAGTTTTCACCCATACTGATGTAATTCTTTGATTGCCAGTCCCAAAATAGGCTGTCCATTTCAGACTGCATACTTTCAGGGATGTCAATAACTTCTTCTTTTCCTGTCGTTTGTGAGTGAACAGTGATGCTTTGTGTTTGTGCACTGATTCCTGTCGTTCCTATAAGTGCGAATAAGCCAATTAAAAAGTTTTTCATGCGATTTAAAATTTGAGGCTGCATTGTAAACCGATTGCGTTCCCACCGATTTTATTGCGGCCATCGTTAAAAATAACAGGCTCTATTTTGAGACCCAAGTCTTTTGAAATATCAAAGTCCGAAAGTTCGGCATCTACATAAGCGTCTATCACAGACAATAGGTATACACCAATAAACGCAAATATACTTAAATCGCGCTGGCGGCGATAGAGGTCTTTTCTTTTTCTGAAAATCTCCTTGTATCGTTCCTCCTGGCCGGAGATGTCCGCATTGGGCGGAAGAAAATCTTCATAGCTTTTTGTATTGGGGTCATCGTCCATGATATCAAGGTATGCTTGCGAGTAATCTTTGTACATCTTGCCGTTCCAACTCAGCGCGTAGGCACATCCCATAAATCCGCCGTATACGATAGGCAATTTCCAATATTTCCTATTGTAAATCTGTCCTCCTCCCGGGATTATCAAGGCCAGCCATGTAGCACGGTTCGAGTTGGGGATAAACCGTTTCTTTTCCGTCGGCAGGGCTTTTTGTATGGAGTCGTTTTTCTTTGCCAGCAGTGCAGTGTCAACCGGAGCTTCCAGCTTCTCTATCTCTTTTTTGTTCAGTATAGCCAGACTGTCGGTTGTTATACTGTCTGTAGTCAAACTGTCTGTGATTGCTTGCTGTCTGAGAGCCAGCGAATCTACGCGTATTCCCATTCGGCGTTGACGTGCTTTCTGGGCGTAAACATCCGTACTCCCGGCCCATAACAAGCACAAGAGCAAAAGAGACAGTAGTTTATATGTGGATATTCTTTTTTCCAATGTCGTAATAGCGCTTTATTCTTTTTTCTTTAGCGAATCAAATATTTCCATGATACGCTCAAGATCTTCTTCATTATTAAAAGGAATGCTGATTTTGCCTTTTCCTTTAGTTGTACATGATAGTTGTACTTTTGAGCCGAAGAAACCGCATAGATGGTTTTGCAAGATAGTATACTCCTCCGAAAGTTTGCTGCCTTTCGGTTTTATTTTCTTGCCGCCGCTGTCTATGGTTTCACCGCTTGTCAGTGCTTTTACTATCTCTTCCACTTTGCGTACGGAATAGCCCTGTGCCTGTATTTCATTAAATATTCGTATCTGGGTTTTAGGGTCATCCAATGCCAGCAATGCCCGGGCGTGTCCCATATCTATTTCACGGTTCTTTAAAGCTACCTGAATCTGCGCCGGTAGTTTTAACAGACGGAGATAGTTGGCTATCGTAGTGCGTTTCTTGCCGATACGTTCACTTAGGCGCTCCTGTGTCAGTTCGTATTGTTCCAACAAATGCTGATAAGCCAACGCTATTTCCAATGAATTCAAATCCTCCCGCTGAATGTTTTCAATCAATGCCATTTCCATCACATTTTCGTCATCGGCTGTGCGGATATAGGCAGGAATTGTTCTTAGTCCGGCTTGGACAGAGGCGCGATAACGACGCTCCCCGGCGATGATTTGATAAGAGTCTTCATTCAGTTGACGTAACGTTATAGGTTGGATAATACCGATTTCAGCGATAGAGTCAGCCAACTCCTGAAGCGCTATCGGGTCAAATTCGCGACGCGGCTGGTTCGGGTTGACGGAGATTTTGCTCAGTTCTATTTCATTAATAGAAGAAGAACCGGAGGTCTTTACTTCTTCGGTCGAAATCAGTGCGTCAAGTCCGCGTCCTAAAGCAAATTTCTTCTGTACTGCCATCGTTTACTTACTGTTACGTGTTATAATTTCTTGTGCTAACGCTAAATGGTTCTTGGCTCCGGTTGAGTCGGTATCATATAGAATGACAGGTATGCCGTGGCTGGGAGCTTCGCTCAGTTTAACGTTTCGCTGGATAATCGTTTTAAATACCAGTTCCTGAAAGTGTCTTTTCACTTCATCGTAAATCTGGTTGGCCAGACGGAGGCGTGAATCGAACATAGTCAGCAAGAAGCCTTCTATTTCCAGTGACGGGTTTAGCTTCGATTTAATAATCTTAATGGTGTTCAGCAATTTGCTGATACCTTCCAAGGCAAAATATTCACACTGCACGGGGATGATTACAGAATCTGCCGCAGTCAGTGCGTTTATAGTGATGAGTCCCAATGAAGGCGAGCAGTCTATCAGAATATAGTCATATTCGTTTTTCATTGGGCTAAGCACTCTTTTCATTATCTTTTCACGGTCTTCCAAGTTCAGCATTTCTATTTCCGCCCCTACCAGGTCGATGTGAGAAGAAACAATGTCGAGTCCGTCGATGTCGGTGGTATAAATTGCTTCCCGTATATCGGCTTTGTTGATAAGACATTCATAGATAGAGCATTCTACCTCTTTAATGTTCACACCCAATCCTGATGATGCATTGGCCTGAGGGTCAGCATCGATAACCAGTACTTTTTTCTCCAGTGTAGCCAGAGAAGCAGCCAGGTTAATAGTGGTGGTAGTTTTACCTACTCCACCCTTTTGATTGGCTAAAGCAATAATTTTTCCCATATTAATCAGTTTTTTCTCGCTGCGAAGTAACTAATAATAGATGAGCACACCTATTAAAATCGGCAGACATTAGCAAAACTGTTGATAACTCATTGGTTTTGTTAATAACTCAACGAGGGCAAAGATAATTATTTCCTGCCAATTCTATTTCAATTTTAGCACTGGGTTGTAGAAGATTAAGATAATTTTCTATTCTCAGGGGGGATAGTTCGGGTAAAGAGTTGTATCTTTACGCTCCAAGAAAAATAGAGATTTGATAAATATGAAGAAAGAGAAACCATTGATATTATTGTCTAATGATGACGGAGTGACTGCCAAGGGGTTGAATGAGTTGATTCGTGCGTTGCGCGGATTGGGGGAGATTATTGTAATGGCTCCCGACGGACCACGTTCCGGTGCATCCGGCTCAATTACTTCGGAGTATCCTGTCAGATATTATAAAGTGCGTGAAGAAGAAGACCTGACTGTATATAAATGTAGCGGTACTCCGGTTGATTGTGTGAAACTGGCTTTGCATACTGCAGTTCCCCGTCGTCCTGATGTGGTGATAGGTGGAATTAATCATGGTGATAACTCTGCTGTGAATGTACATTACTCCGGTACAATGGGAGTGGTAATCGAAGGTTGTTTGAAGGGTATTCCGTCCATAGGTTATTCTTTGTGTAATCATTTTGCCGATGCTGATTTTTCTGCATTATTGCCTTATATTCGCAGAATAACGGAAGAAGTGCTTGAACATGGTTTACCGGCCGGTATTTGTCTGAACGTGAACTTCCCGGATGTCGCAGCATTCAAGGGAGTCTGTATTTGCCGTCAGACGGCCGGTGTTTGGGATAAGGAATGGAAAGTTTGTCAGCATCCCAGAGGTGGAGAATATTATTGGTTGACAGGGCAGTTTGTGAATCATGAGCCTGATGCTGTTGATTCTGACCATTGGGCGTTGGAACACGGTTATGTTGCCGTCACGCCTACACAGATAGATGTTACGGCTTATAGTGTAATGAAGGAATTGAAAAACTGGAAGTTAGACGTATGAAATACTATTTAATAGTAGGCGAGGCATCAGGAGATTTGCATGCATCCAATTTGATGCGTGCTTTGCAGCAAGAAGATTCTCACGCAGATTTCCGTTTCTTTGGAGGGGACAAAATGAGTGCTGTTGGAGGAAGCCGAGTAAAGCATTATAAAGAGCTGGCTTATATGGGGTTTATTCCCGTATTATTGCATTTGCAAACTATTCTTCGTAATATGAAACAATGTCAGGAGGATATTGTAGCATGGCAGCCCGATGTTGTTATTTTGGTGGATTACCCCGGATTTAATTTGAAAATAGCTGAATATATCAAAAAGAACACTCAAATACCTGTTTACTATTATATTTCTCCCAAGATTTGGGCATGGAAAGAATATAGGATAAAGAACATCAAGCGAGATGTGGATGAACTGTTTTCTATTCTTCCGTTTGAAGTCGATTTTTTTGCAGGGCATCATTATCCTATTCATTATGTGGGGAATCCGTGTGTGGATGCGGTGGATGAATATTGCAAAGGTAATGTGGAAACTTTTGGCGCTTTTGCAGCCGAAAACGGTTTGGCAGACAAACCGGTTATTGCTCTGCTTGCCGGCAGCCGCAAACAGGAGATAAAGGATAATCTCCCTAAAATGTTGGAGGCGGCCGCACCCTTTACAAAGGATTATCAATTGGTGCTTGCCGGTGCGCCGGGTATGGAACCTTCTTATTATGAAGAATATCTGAATCCGAAAGTTCCTGTTAAAATAGTCTTTGGACAAACTTACCGATTGTTGCGGCAGGCACAGGCGGCATTGGTGACTTCGGGAACAGCCACATTGGAAACGGCATTGTTCCGGGTGCCACAGGTGGTATGTTATCATACTCCTCTTGGAAAGTTTATTGCATTTTTGCGCCGGCATATTCTGAAGGTGAAATATATTTCATTAGTCAATCTGGTTGCCGATAAAGAAGTTGTCCGTGAGCTGGTTGCTGATACGATGACTGTTGCGAATATCCGTTCAGAACTCGAGGCTATCTTATATAATAAGGTGTATAGAGAACAAATGTTGGGTGAGTACGAGCGTATTATCCAGATATTGGGACCGGCAGGAGCTTCCCGGCAAGCGGCACGACAAATGGTGGCTTTATTGAAGAAATAAACTTTTTAGGGGATAGTTTTGTTGTTTCGGGAATAATGAACCTAAATCCCGAAGTATATGAAATATAAATTGAAAAGTTTTTTGATGGCAGGACTTCTTATTGGTGTATCTGCTTTTTATGGTTGTGGAAATGATGACGATGATTATCCCAATGCTACAGTAGCGGTAGGAATGGCAACGGTAGAACGTCCGCCTCAGTATGACGCTCCTTATTTTGTCTTGGATAACGGCAAGAAGATGTGGGTGGTACAAACCCTTGTTCCTTACAAAGATCTTAAAGCAGACGAACGTGTGTTTGGCAGTTTTAGCTTGTTGCAACCCGGTGAAGATGGTTTCAGCTATAATATACGTTTGAATGATTATACGATGGTGCCTGTGCAAGAGGTCCTTTCACTGAATGTAGAGAATGTGGACAGTATTGGAAATCAGGTGGTGCAGGTTAGGGATATCTGGCCTTCCGACGATTATCTGAATGTACGCTTTATGCTGAACTATCCGAATCCGCAGAAACCGATTTTAAACTTGGTGTTTAATGAAATGATTCCTTTGGTGGATGACGGATATGCTCATTTGGAGCTTCGTTATAATAGTAATGGAAGTGCCGGAAGATTAGTTCCCGGCATGGTCTCATTTAAATTGGGCAAATACGGACCTTCCAATAGTAGTCTGAAAGGATTAAAAGTATTGGTTAAGACATCCGCCGGAAATGAGAAAACATATACTTTTTCTTATCCGCTGACGGATGAGGCTGTTCCCTCATTCACTCCGTTCGATTTATCGGAATTAAAATAGAGATATCACATATAAATAAACTACTGCTGCCGGGATAGCGAGGATGGCACTGTCAAAACGGTCAAGTATTCCACCATGTCCCGGCAGAATGTTTCCGGAGTCTTTCAATCCCAGATGACGCTTGAACAGTGACTCACTCAAGTCACCCCATGTACCGAATACGACGACAGTCAATCCCAGTCCTACCCATACTCCCATTGACATAAATGGGAAAAAATAAGCCATGACGAAAGCAGCGATAATGCTGAATACACCGCCGCCGATAGAACCTTCCCATGATTTCTTGGGTGAGATGCGTTCAAATAAACGGTGCTTCCCGAAAAGCATTCCGGTACAATAAGCACCCGTATCATTAACCCAATTAAAAATAAAGATGGAGAGAGGAAGAATAGGATTGTATTGTGAAATGCTGGTTGCTTCATCAGAATGGAATGCCAATACATTTAATAAAGCAAACGGCAATGCAAGATAAATTTGGCTGAACATGGCGTAAGCCCAATTATTCAACGGATTTTTCTTCTTGAGATACAGTTCGCTCGCCATCAGATAGATGATTAATGCCAGATAGGGAACGAATATACCTGTTTGGGCAGGATTGATGCCATAATAGAAAAAGCATAGAAATAAGAATATACCTCCTAAGATGCAGATACGCTTATTCATCTGCACGTCTTCTTGCTTGTTTACTAAATTGCCAAATTCATTGATGGCTGCTGCACTGATAATAGCAAACAGAATGCCGAATGAGATAGGACCTCCTAATATACAGCCGATTAATACTGCTACGAAAATAATCCCGGTAATGGCACGTTGCATGAAATTGTTTTTCATGGTAATTTGATTATGTAATAGACTAATGCCATCCCATACTTTCTTTGTCTGCCTTGAATTGAAAATATGGAATGGCAATACTTATTGTTTATGCTTTTTTCTTTTCTTCAGTTTCCTTTTCCTCAAAGTTTTCAGTTACTTTTATAGTTTTTGAAGTTCCTTCTTCAGCAGCCATAATTTCTTCTGAGCGTGAAGTCCAGGGACGTTTACCGAATATGCGCTCGACATCCTCGGCAAAAATAACTTCTTTTTCAACCAGAAGACGAGCCAACTCGTTGTGTCCGTCTTTGTGCTCGGACAAAATAGCTTTGGCACGATCATATTGTTCGTTAATCATGCGTTTGACTTCTTCGTCAATAAGTTCGGCTGTACGGTCGCTGTATGGTTTGCTAAAAGAATATTCGTCATTGCTGTAATAACATAAGTTAGGCAACTTGTCGCTCATTCCGGCGTATGCAATCATGCCGTAAGATTGTTTGGTCACTCTTTCCAGGTCGTTCATGGCCCCGGTTGAAATATGTCCGGTGAACAACTCTTCAGCGGCACGTCCGCCTAAAGTGGCACACATCTCGTCCAACATCTGTTCTTTAGTGGTGATTTGTCTTTCTTCCGGCAAATACCACGCAGCACCTAAAGCGCGGCCACGCGGAACGATAGTGACCTTAATCAATGGATTGGCATGTTCCAGAAACCATGAAAGGGTGGCATGACCGGCCTCGTGTAAAGCAATCGTATTCTTCTCTTCAGCGGTCATAATTTTGGTTTTCTTCTCCAAACCGCCGATAATACGGTCTACCGCATCCAGAAAATCTTGTTTCCCTACGGCAGGTCTTCCATGACGGGCGGCAATCAGGGCAGCCTCATTACATACATTGGCAATATCCGCACCGCTGAATCCCGGAGTCTGACGGGCCAATAAATCCACATCCACCGAATGGTCCAGTTTCAGGGGCTTTAAATGTACACCGAACACTTCTTTACGTTCATTCAAGTCGGGTAAGTCAACATGAATTTGACGGTCGAAACGTCCGGCGCGAAGCAATGCTTTATCGAGGATGTCTACACGGTTGGTAGCGGCCAAAATAATGACGCCACTGTTAGAACCGAAGCCGTCCATTTCGGTTAATAATTGGTTCAGTGTGTTTTCGCGCTCGTCATTTCCACCCATACTCGGGTTTTTGCCACGTGCACGTCCCACTGCATCAATTTCGTCGATGAAGATAATACAGGGAGCTTTTTCCTTGGCCTGACGGAAAAGGTCACGAACGCGTGAAGCACCTACACCGACAAACATTTCTACAAAGTCAGAACCAGACAATGAGAAGAACGGAACATCCGCTTCACCTGCCACGGCTTTTGCAAGCAGAGTCTTACCGGTTCCCGGAGGGCCTACAAGCAAGGCACCTTTAGGTATCTTACCTCCAAGTTCCGTATATTTCTGCGGTTGTTTCAGGAACTCTACAATTTCTTCCACCTCCTGCTTTGCTTCAGCTTGGCCGGCTACATCCTTAAATGTAATCCGGTTGGTCTTGTCTCCTTTCTCATATACCTGAGCTTTACTTTTACCCACGTTAAAAGGATTGGCGCCACCCGAACCCCCGCCTCCGCTCATACGGCGCATGGCAAACATCCAGATACCGATCAAGAGCAAGAAAGGAGCGATATTCCAAAATAGAGCACCGAAATAGTCACGTTTTTTCTCGTAACTGATTGAACCTGTGAAATGGCCTTCTTCCTGAGCTTTCTCCAAAAACTTGTCTAATGATTCCATCGAACCGATTTCTACGTTCAGAAAGGGGCTTCTTCCTACTTTCTTATAATCATTCTTGAATACATCTTTTATATATTCAGGCTTGATAAACATTTCAACTGTATTGTTATCATAAGCAATGATTTTATCCGCATATCCCTTGTTCACCATGTCTTTAAACTCGGTATAAGTGATTTGCTTGTCTACTCCCCCTTCTTGATTGGAAAAATAGAGGATACCAAAGCTCATTGCGATGATAACATATAACCAGCTTAAATTGAAGCGTGGCATATTTATTTTAGGCTTGTTGTTATTATTAGTTTCACTCATTTCTTTTCTATCATAGATTAATCTAAATCAGGTAAATAGGTAAGTTTGGCATCTGCCCATAGATGTTCCAAATTATAGAAATCTCTGACTTCGGGCAGGAATACATGCACTAAGACATCGCTATAGTCCATTGCTACCCATTGTGCATTGTGGAGTCCGTCTATGGCAGTCGGTTTATTATCTGTTGCGATACGCACATACTCTTTCACCGAGTCAACAATCGCTGTGACGTGGCTGGGAGAATTTCCTTGGCAGATAACAAAATAATTGCAAATCGTATCATCAATGTCACTAAGGTCTGCTACAACAATGTTTTTACCTTTCTTTTCTTGAATACCTTCTGTTATTTTTTTTACTAAGTTCTTTGCTTCATTCATTCTATTTAATGCTAATTTTACTCAATAGTCTACATTTACAACAAAGTACAAAGATACTTGGTTTTCTAATTCTAACGAAAAAATGTGCCTGAAATATGCACCCTTTTTGTTTTTTTTAGTTAGAGAGTCTTTTAATATTAGATTAATCCTTTGAGTGGCTTTCAATGTATCTTTGTTTTTACCCCAATATATTATGAAAGGCAAGGTGGTGATGTTGGATAAGCAGGAGTGGGGATTCGACCGTTTTACTAAAGCGGATGCATTTTTTTTAGAAAAAAGTTATGTAAAAGTTTGTAGGTTCCAGAAAAAGCGGTATCTTTGCACCGTCAAAAACGAAATAAGGCTTTTGGCAAAGGACATTGGGATATGGTGTAATGGTAACACTACAGATTCTGGTCCTGTCATTCCAGGTTCGAATCCTGGTATCCCAACAAACAAACTACTTATTAAAGACAAAGCCCCTCTGAAATTGAAGTTTTAGAGGGGCTTTTGTTTTTTCAGGCTCTATCTTAAAATTAGGGATTAGCGGATATTTCGGGTCAAGTCAAAAAATATGTGGGTATAATATTTGAGAAACATTGAAAGTCTGCAATGCTAAAAACATACATCCTTCCAAAGTATTATAAATCAAGTACATCAGACGAACACCTGATTGGACGTCAGCATTGTAACTCAGAGGTCATGCTTATCACCCACAGGGTTTTCAGATTAACCCGATATTTCGGGTCAAGTCAAATTAGTGGATATCAAAGGGAAGAGTAAGCCGTTTCATAGGGTCGGCCAAGGTCTTTTAAACGGAAGATTATTACAGACTACGGCAATGGACTGTACGGTCCACTGTAGCAGACTGTACGGTCTACTGTAGCAGACTATACAGTCCGCTGCCGAAGACTGTAGTAATCCGACTGACAGAAAGGCATAATCGAAAGGACGAAAACGCTTAGTCCGACTAATGAAACGACTTAGGGAGTTCAAAGCGTATGCAGCGTTTGAAAACCGGAGGAGACAACATCCTGTGGACAGGTGTTTGCTTGATATGTTACCCCTCCCCAAAAAGAATAATAACTAACCGAAAAACCGCCATCTCAATATAAAAGGAAACCCTTCTAATCAAGATGGCGGAATCAAGATATAAGAATAATTCTTTTATTCTTTATTTATTGACTGACTGGTCAATGACTTCGATTTTTTTCAGTATCAAATCCAAATCAGCTTTCAGCTTTTCAACTTTACGATTCATTTCTGTTACCAGATTACTGCCTTTCTTTGACGAACTGGACAGGAATCCCAAGTTGTTCTCGTACGTTTGAATTTCATTTTTCATATTTTCATACGCACGAACCAGCTTTTCACGTTCACGGTATATATTACCTTCTTTACCAATATTTGACTTGAAGTTACTCAACCTCTTCTGAGAAGCAGACAGGTTTAGTTTATCGAATAACTTATCGATTATTGCGTGATATTGCTTGTATAATTTATCTTTTTCCTTGAAGGGGACATGACCGATAGCATTCCATTCCTTCATTAGTTCGCGAATGGTATTACCGGCATCTTCATCAGGAGTCTCTTGAGCGTTGATTGCACTCAGCTTTTCGATAATTTCTTTCTTCTGTGCCATGTTTTCCTGCTCAACGGAACGCTGTGAAGAAGTAGCCTTGTTCTTTTGGTCAAAGAAATAGTCGCAAGCACCGATGAAACGCTTCCATATCATTTCCGAATATTTCTTTGGAACCGGGCCGATGGTTTTCCATTCCTTTTGCAATTTGCTCAATACTTCGGCAGTAGTCTTCCAGTCTGTGCTGTCTTTCAGTGCTTCAGCCTTTTCGCATAATTCTTTCTTCTTCTCCAAATTGCCGGACATATTTTCCTTGATAGACTTGAAGAATTCTGCTTTGCGTTTAAAGAATTCGTCGCATGCCGAACGGAAGCGTTCGAATATCTTCACATTCATTTTTTGCGGAGCATAGCCGATTGTTTTCCATTTGGCTTGCAGGGCAAGAACTTCCTGTGTCTTATTTTCCCAATCCTGGAAAGTGATGAATGTGTCATACTCCATTGTTTCCACAATTTCGCAAATGACGGTCTTTTCATCCAAGTTGCGTTGCTCTTTTTCTTTCAGTGCTTCGAAGTGCTGCTGGTGACGGCGGTTTACGGTTGTTGAAGCAGTCTTGAAGCGTGTCCAGATTTCTTCGCGCAATTCTTTGGCTACGGGGCCTGTATCACGGAATTCCTGATGCAGCTTTTGCAATTGGTGGAAAGCAGAAATGACGTCTTCTTCGTTGGCCAGTTTTTCGGCAGCTTCGCAAAGATGCAGCTTTATTTCGAGGTTTTTCTTGAAATCATATTCACGGAATTCATTGTTCAGCTTAATCAAATCGTAGAACTTTTCGGCGTAAAGTTGGTAACTCTTCCATAGTTCATTGATTTTGGCTGCCGGAACTTGCTTGATTTCATTCCATTCTTGCTGCAGTTTTTTGAATTCATTGTAGGCTTTGTTGGCGTCGTCGTGAGATTCGGACAGCTCTTTCAGTTTTTCAATGATGTTCAGTTTCTTCTGCAGGTTCTCTTCTCTTTCTTTTTCCTGCTCCGCAAGCATGGCACTTCTTTTCTCTTTGATGGAACTCATGGCTTCCTTGAAACGGCTTTCGGAGTCGTCTGAAGGCATTACAAATGTTTCGGGTGCTCCACCGGCTTCCATAAATGTTTTACGGGCCGCTTCCTGTTCTGCTTTGTGTAGCTTGTAGAAAGTTTGTTTCAGCAAGTCCAACTCTTGTTTGTCGGCATTGCAAGCATCCTCGTTGAGTTCTTTTAGACGTTCAATGACCTCTTCTTTGGTTTGTTTAGGTACATACATAGTGTCATTCTCTTCCGCTTGGGCGGGGGATGATACCAAAGTTTCGGGCGTCTTGTCCATCGGAACTTCGGTTAAAGGGCGATTAGTTTCATTCGAGTCCATCGTATAGATTTTTAAAGTGAGCTTTCTTGTTATAGCAACAATTTACAAATTAAAAGAAATAAATTAGAACTTCATACTATTTTGCCTGTTTTTTTTATTTTAGGCCGATAAATGTTGTATTTCGGGCACGAATCTCATTCTTTGTTACACTTAATATAATGATACAGAGTATGAAATCCGTGCCCGAAGCACATTATAAAGAAAGAGAATTACGATAGTAGTACCGTAATGCCCATATAAAGCATCATGCCTATGATGTCGTTGGTAATGGAGATAAACGGCCCCGTGGCGATGGCGGGATCTATTTTTAGTTTTTCGAGTGTCATGGGAACCAAGGTTCCGAAGATGGAGGCGAACATGACAACAGCAAATAAACTGACTGATACCGAGTAAGATACGGTGGCGGTTGCTCCGAAGCGGATGAAGTTATAAATATAAACCAACATGGAAATGATAGTGGCATTGATAACGGCTACTACTGATTCTTTAACAATCTGTTTCCATGTATTGTGGGCGTCCAGGGAGCTGTTGGCAAGTCCCTGAACCACTAGTGCGGAAGATTGTGTTCCCACATTTCCTCCCGTACCGCCGATTAGCGGGATATAGAGTGCCATTTCGGGGTGTGCTGCAAAGGTGCTGTCGAAGTTTCCCAAAATCATGGAGTTGCCGATGCCGCCAATCATTCCAATCAGCAGCCATGGAAGGCGTGCTGTGGTCTGGCGGAATACGCTGTCGTCCGTTTCTACGTCTTGGGACAAACCGGATGCCAACTGGTAATCGCGTTCTGCTTGTTCACGGACTTCGTCCATTACATCGTCTACGGTAATACGCCCCACTAGGCGGCCGATGCTGTCTACCACAGGAACTGCTACCAAGTCGTATTTTTCAATCAACTGAACCACTTCGTCTATCGGAGTGTCTACGTGCACCGAAAGCGGGTCTTTCTTCATTACATGCTTCACTTTGGAAACAGAAGGGCTGGTAATCATCTTTTTTAAGGGGAATACACCGCGTAGGCGTTCGTCGTCATCCACTACATATACATAATAGATTTCGTCCATGTCTTCTGCCTGAATACGCATTTCTTTCAGACATTCGGGCATACTCCAGTTTTCGTTAACGATGACCATTTCGGTACCCATCAAACCACCGGCAGTGTCTTCGTCGTATTTCAGCAAGTCGACGATGTCTCCTGCCTGTTCTATATCTTCGATGTGTGAAAGGACTTCTTCCTGTTTGTCTTCATCCATTTCACGGATGATGTCAACGGCGTCATCCGAGTCCATGTAGTCTACAAATCGCTTGGCGATTGTTTCGGAAGGAAGTATCTCCAGGAAATCCTTACGTGCGTCTTCGTCCATTTCGATGAGGACATCGGCAGCCGTTTCATTATCCAATAACAGATAAATGAACCGGGCTTCTTCGGCATCCAGTTCATTGCACAGTTCGGCAATGTCGGCAGGATGCAAGCCAGAGAGCAGTCCTTTCAGTTCCTCGGAGTTCTTTTGCTCGATAAGCTGTTCTACTTTTTCTAATTCCTCTTTATTCATCCTATTTTTCTTCCGTTAATATAAAATAAATAGGTTATTCCTTTTTGCTTGTTGCACCCTTGCGGGCGATGTCGTTGCCGCAATTTATGTCTGCTTTGTCTTTCAGGGCGGCTTCTACTCGGTTGGTCAGCTCGATAAATTCCTGTACCGATAACTGTTCCGGTCGTTTGTTGAATACCGAATCATTGCTTAGCGGATTTCCTTTTTCTAAAATTGAAGAGATGGAATTTCGCAAAGTTTTGCGCCGTTGGTTGAAAGTGGTCTTCACGATGAGTCTGAACAATTTTTCGTTGCATCCCAGTTCTTTCGTTTCGTTGCGTGTCATTCGGATAACGGCACTCTTTACTTTCGGGGGCGGATTGAATACATGTTCGTGCACGGTGAACAGGTATTCCACTTTATACCACGCTTGAATCAGGATACTCAGGATGCCATAAGTCTTGCTGCCCGGACCGGCGGCGATACGTTCGGCCACTTCTTTCTGAATCATTCCGGTGCAACAAGGAATCAGGTCTTTATAGTCCAACATCTTAAAAAAGATTTGACTGGATATATTATACGGATAGTTACCGGTGAGAACAAAGGGGTTGCCATTAAACACCTTCTCCAGTTTCAGCTTTAAAAAGTCATCTTCTATGATGTTCCCTTCCAAAGCGGGGAAGTTCTCACGCAGATAGGCAACTGACTCAAAATCAAGCTCTACCACTTTTACTTCACGTCCTTTTTCCATCAGGAATTGGGTTAATACTCCCATGCCCGGTCCCACTTCGAGAATAGGTAAACCGGGACATTCGTCCACCGTATCGGCTATATCTTTTGCAATACTCAGGTCTTTAAGAAAGTGCTGTCCCAGAAACTTTTTTGGTTTGACTAATCCCATTCCGTTATTTTTCTATCATTAATAAATAGGTTTATTTCGCTAAGATAGTATCTTTGCATCGTGCAAAGGTAAACATTATAAATTTAAAATACGTTGATTTTGGAAGGAACTCATATAAAAAAGATTGTAAAAAAGAGCCTGCAGATACTGCTTCCGTTGGTTTTGGGAGCTGCGATAATGATATGGATGTACCGTGGATTTAATTTCGGGCATGTGTGGGAGGTATTGGATGGCGGGATGAATTATAGTTGGATGCTGCTTTCACTGGTATTTGGCGTGTTCAGTCACATCTTCCGGGGGTGGAGATGGAAACTTACATTGGCTCCGTTGGACGAGCATCCCAAAACATCAGACTGTGTGTATGCTGTTTTTGTGTCGTATGCTGCCAATCTGATTGTTCCTCGTGTGGGTGAAATCTCTCGTTGCGGCATTTTGGCAAAGTATGACGGCACTTCTTTTTCCAAGTCTTTGGGGACGGTGGTAACAGAGCGTCTGATTGATACCCTCTGTGTAGCTTTGATAACGGGGGTGACATTGTTGCTGCAAGCCGGCGTGTTCGCTACTTTTTTCAAAGAGACAGGAACTGATACGCGGGCGCTGACCGATGTATTGACCTCTGCCCATTTCTACATTATTATAATATGTGTTTTGGCTGTCTGTGTGCTGGCCTTTTTTCTGATAAGGAATGTGGCGGTGTTTGCAAAGGTGAGAGGTATCCTGCATAATGTGTGGGTTGGTATCCTTTCGTTGAAAGATGTGAAGCAGATGCCACTTTTCATCTTCTATACCGTTGCCATTTGGGTTTGTTATTTCCTACAATTTTACGTGTCCTTCTTTTGTTTTGATTTCTCGGACAATCTGAGCATCATGGCTGCGCTGGTGATGTTTGTTGTCGGTAGCATTGCGGTCGTTGTTCCTACTCCTAACGGGGCAGGCCCGTGGCATTTTGCGGTCATAACCATGATGATGCTCTATGGAGTAGGTAAAGAAGATGCAGGAATTTTTGCACTATTAGTGCATGGAATACAAACCTTTTTATTAATTTTGTTGGGAATATATGGATTAGCGGCTTTGCCGTTCACTAATAAAACTAAGAAGTTATGAGTACAATTCTCTCTCT
>OFFW01000134.1_pt1 | contig 58946 bp, 50 predicted proteins | sample 1521501 | NCBI WGS metagenome assembly OFFW01 (sample SAMEA3504107, study PRJEB24116) | mouse gut metagenome | biome: mouse gut; feature: mouse-associated habitat; material: faeces | place: Denmark | collected 2011
ATCTGGGTTGTAAGGAAATCTACCCCGCATTCTACCTTATGCTTGAGGTTTTTGATATCATCCTTCTTATGCTCCGTCTCCACATGGCCTTCGGGATAACACGCGGCGCCGATGCAGAAATCACCCTGGCTCCTGATGTCTTCGATCAGTTCACTGGCATATCTGTAGTGGTTGGGAAGGGGGAATTCGCTCTCGGAGGGGATGTCCCCCCTGAGTGCGAGAATATTCTCGATCCCCTTCTCCTTCAACTGTTCTATCACCCTGTGTACCTCCTCCTTCGTGGAGGAGACACAGGTCAGGTGGGCAAGGCTCGTCACACCAAAATCATCCCTGATGTGCGACGCGATGCTCACCGTATTCTTGCTGGTTCCGCCGCCCGCTCCGTAAGTAACGCTGATGAACGCCGGCTTAAGCGCCGCGATCTTCTCTGTCGCGGCCAGGACGCTTCCATATCCCGCATCCGTCTTAGGCGGAAATACCTCAAAGGATATGTGCGGCCCTTCGTTCTTTAGTATGTCTCGAATCTTCATCTTGTCCTCTTCCCGGTCATTCTACATACCGTCGTATAATGCCTCGTACTGTTTTGCTGAATTCGACCATGAGAAATCCTGGCTCATGGCACGCTCTACCATCTTATTCCAGTCACGTTTCCGGTCATAGTAGATCCGCTCCGCATAACGGACGGTAGCCATCATCTCATGTGCATTGTAGTTCGTGAAGCTGAAGCCTGTACCAGTCTTATCATATTCGTTATATGGCTCTACCGTATCCTTAAGGCCGCCTGTTTCCCTGACAATGGGAACCGTCCCGTAACGCAGGCTCATAAGCTGGCTCAGGCCGCAGGGCTCGAACAGGGAAGGCATGAGGAACGCGTCGCTGGCCGCGTAAATTTTATGGGATAAAGCCTCTGAATAGTATATATTGCCCGAAACCTTATTATGATATTTCCAGTCAAAATGACGGAACATATTTTCATAACGTTCTTCCCCTGTGCCGAGAACCACTATCTGCACATAATCCTGGCATAATTCGTCCATAATGCAGTCAATCAGGTCGAAGCCTTTCTGGTCTGTCAGTCTTGAGACAATACCAATCATAAAAGCCTTGTCGTCCTGGTCAAGGCCAAGCTCCGCCTGCAGGGCGCGTTTATTTTTAATCTTTTCTTTCCGGAAATTCACCGCGTTATACTGATGGGCGATGAACTTATCCGTTTCGGGATTGAAATCGTCGTAATCAACGCCGTTGACAATTCCTCTCAAAGAATTGCTTCTGGCGCGCATCAGGCCGTCTAACTGCTCTCCGTAAAACTCCGTCTTGATTTCCTCCGCATAGGTATCGCTTACCGTGGTTATGGCGTCCGCATATACAAGACCGCCCTTCAGTAAATTGGCGTCCTTAAAAAGCTCTAACTTGTCGGGGGTGAAATAGTAGCCGGGAAGTCCCGTAATATCCTGTACCTCCTTTACGCTCCACTTTCCCTGGAATTTCAGATTGTGAATCGTCATAACGGATTTGATTCCGCGGAAAAATTCATTTCCCTGGAAGCGTTCCTTCAGATATACCGGAACAAGACCGGTCTGCCAGTCGTGACAGTGGATTAAATCGGGTCTGAAATCAATCACCGGCAAGATAGATAACGCCGCTTTGGAAAAGAACGCAAACTTCTCGATTTCAAAGAGCGCGTTGTCGCCGTATGGCTTAAATCCGTTAAAAAACATTTCATTGTCAATGAAATAATACTTTACTCCTTCCACCTCGGCGTACAAAATGCCTACATACTCGTTTTTCCAGTGGAAATCCATATAAAAATGGGATACATAACTCATCTTATCCTTCATTTCCTGGGACATACACGTATATTTGGGGAGAATTACTCTCACGTCAAAATACTGCCTGTCAATGCACTTGGGAAGCGAGCCGACCACATCGGCCAAACCTCCTGTCTTAATAAACGGCATCCCCTCTGATGCGACAAAAAGAATGTTTTTCATCACTAACCCTCCAACATAAATTGTTTTACTGCAATATCCGATGCTATACACATTATACAACATCCCTTCGTCCAATAAAAGAAAAATTTACAAAAAAGCTGCCGGACCATTCAGCAGCTTTTCATTTCCCTGTTAAATTTTAAAAAAAACCAAATATTCTCTCTGACACCTTACCGGTATTGAAGACGAATCTTATCCGCAATCAGCGCAATAAATTCCGAATTGGTAGGTTTTCCTTTTCCCGTATTTATGGTATAGCCGAACATGGCGTCCAAAGTCTCCATTCTGCCTCTGTTCCACGCCACCTCAATGGCGTGCCTGATTGCCCGTTCCACACGGCTTGAAGTTGTCTGGTTTTTTCTTGCAATTGTAGGGTAAAGCACCTTGGTAATGGAACCAAGCATATCCGGTTCCTCCACAGACATCATTATGGCTTCCCTCAGATATTGATAGCCTTTAATATGGGCCGGAACGCCGATTTCATGTATCATGTCCGTCACGTCCCTCTCCAGATTATAGCTCATCCTTGAGACAGAGTCTGCTTCAGGCTCTTCAATCGTTACCTCCCGGTTTCCGGAGGGCACCGTAATCATAATCTGAAATTCCCTGTCCGTATGTATCAGTTCCCCCAGAATCTTGTACACCTTCTCCGGGTCTTTCACTGTCGATAAATTTAACTGCTCCATCATTGTTCCCTCCATTAATAGTTCCGCTTCGGCCCTTACAGTGCACTGCAATAGCCTTCGCTGATTCCGCAAATATTGCTACAAATCTATTATAAGGAACATGATATGTCACTTCAACTGTCATTCATCGCACGATTTTTGTCAATTGGCAGAAATGGCTGCCGGAATATGCAAAACCGCTCAGTCGTTGGGACGTTTATAAAATCTTCCCGTTATCTGCTCGGTCTTCATAATGTTGATAAACGCCTGGCCGTCAATTTCTTTGATTTTTGTCACCACCTTGTGAATCTCGTCGCTTCCCACCACGGAATAAAGCATGTTGCATTCGTGCTTCCTGTAACAGCCGGTTCCCTTAAATAAAGTGGCGTCGTGGTTCGTGATGTTCTTTATCTCCTGATAAACCTCCTCCGGCTTTGCCGTGATAATAAATAACGTCTGTTTTTGATAGCGCTTATACAGCATGTGAAGCATCTGTGTGGAGGTGAACTGGAAGATAATCGAATACAGGGCTTCGTCCCATCCAAACAGTCCGCCGGCAATCAAAATAACGATAACGTTGCCCACAAAAATATAATTAAAGGTGTCTATTCCGAACTTTTCGGAAAAGAAAATCGCGATAAAGTCCGTTCCCCCGCTGGTGGCTCCCGCTTTCAGGCACAGACTGATGGCAAAAGCGTTAATGATACCGCCGAACACACAGACAAGAAGCGTATCCTGGGTCACCGGATATCCCGGCAGAATATCCGTTAAAACGGAGGATAACCCAATCATCAGGCAGGAATACAGGGTAAACTTTTTGCCGATAAACCTGAAGCTGATAAACACCGGAACGGCATTGAGCAGCAGGTTTATCAGAGTAAATGGCACTTCCACGTCAAAAAAGGCCTTTCCAATCTGCTGAAGCAGCAATGTGATACCGTTAAAGCCGCCCGGCACCAGATTCCCCGCACGGATAAAACTTTTTATATTAATGGCCATGATGCACGCCCCGGCCGTTATCATAAAAAGTCTCCTTGCTTCTTTAAAGACTGACTGACTGATTTTATTATTGATTAAAGACTGATTTTCCATCTTATTTATACTCCATTGCAACTTCCAGTTTTCCTTTTTCCATTTTAATTTCCGCCATGCTTCCGGTGACAAGCGGCATCATCGGCGGAAGATGCCCCAAATCCGCGTCCATAATCACAGGAACGTTATGCCGGCGCACCGTCTGAAGCACCGCTTCATACTGGTCAAGCCCTATCATTTCCTGCCCGTTGCAAAGAGGCCGGCCAATCAAAAAGCCCTTCACATACTGAAACCACCCGGCATGTTCCATCTGCCACATGGCTCTCCTTATTCCGAAAACGTTGAGGTCGCAGGCTTCCAGAAACCAGATAAAGCCGTCCTCCTTATATTTTTCCAGAAATTCCCCTACTCTGTCAAACTTAGTGCCCAAAAACGTCACAAGACAGTCCATGCATCCGCCAATCAGCCGTCCTTTCATCACTGCCTCGTCCGTTTTTTCCATCTGGTTCTCTGAAGGCTGATTCTCTGCCGGCCGCCACGCCCGAAGCGCAAGAGGCTCCGTGCACTGATAAGGCGCAAGGGCGTCCTCAAGCCCTTCTTTCTCCCACTTTTCGTAGCTGTTTACCCTCTGCTTTTTCCCTCTTAGAATTTCCATGGCATCGTTCACCGCCGGATGCCACGGCTCCATTCCAAAGGTTGCCGCGCAGGGACCGTAAATAGCCGCCACATCGCACAAGGTCGCCAGAAGAAAGGTCATATTGGTATTGTCCGAATATCCCATGTACCACTTGGGAGCGGCCTTTTTTATGGCTTCAAAGTCCACATGCTCTAAAATTTCACACATCAGTTCCCCGCCGCCGCAGGAAATCAGACAGTCATTATTTTGGCTTACATAATAATCCGTCAGTTCCCTTCCGCATTCTTCTGGGGTATTGCTGATGCCGATACCCTTCCCGGCATAGCAGTTCGGCCCCAAATCAAGCCCATAGCCCATAGCCGCCCATTTTTTCAGGGCGTTGTCAAAGGCTGTCCTGTACGGCTCGATTTCACATCCAAACGACGGCGCTACAAAACCTATTGTTCCCTTTTCCTTTAAAAATTCCGGATATCGCATAAATTTTCTTCCTCCTTCTTTGCGGTTCCATCCTTACCGCATTTATACAAAATCAAACAGACTGATTTGGTTGGATTCCGGTAAATCTCCCAAAAGATTCAAATCCGCCATCATATCAACCACCGTCTTGGACGCCTTGGTTCTTTCCCGGAAATCGTCCTTGGAGAGAAAAGGGCCGTCTTTTGCCGCCTCCACTATGGCGTCCGCCGCCTTCTCCCCCAAGCCGTCAATACTGTTTAAAGACGGCATCAGCTTGTCTCCCACTATCTGGAAATTCCGCGAGTGCGCGCTGAAAATATCTATGGGTACAAACTCAAACCCTCTGGCATACATTTCCTGCACAATTTTCATATCCTTAACGGTGTCCTGCTCCTTTTTCGTCAGGCTCTCGCTTCTCTGCTTATAGTCCGCCATCACGCTTTCCAGATGCTTCTGCCCCTGGCACATAATCACATAGGAAAAGGCCGAAGCCCTGATGGAAAAGTAAGAGGCATAGTAAGCCAGCGGATAGTAAATTTTGCAATAGGCAATCCGCCATGCCATCATCACGTATGCCGCCGCGTGGGCCTTAGGGAACATGTACTTGATTTTTTTGCAGGACCAGATGTACCAGTCCGGCACATCCTTTTCTTTCATAGCCGCTTCCCACTCCGGCTTTAAGCCTTTTCCTTTACGGACGCTTTCCATAATGGTAAAAGAAAGGGCGCTGTCCACTCCCTGATTAATCAGGTAAATCATAATGTCATCACGGCAGCAGATTGCCGTTGAAATGGTGGCCTTTCCGTCTAAAATCAATGTCTGTGCATTGCCCAGCCAGACGTCCGTTCCATGCCCCAGCCCGGAAATCCGAATCAAATCGGAAAGCTTCTGAGGCTTCGTGTCCAAAAGCATCTGAATAACAAATTCCGTACCGAACTCCGGCACGCCAAGAGAACCCAGCGGGCAACCGTCAATCTGCTCCGGCGTAATCCCCAGCGCGGAGGTATCCTGGAACAGGGACATGACTTTGGCGTCGTCCAGCGGAATTTTCGTGGGGTCGATTCCCGTCAGGTCCTGCAGCATTCGTATCATGGTAGGGTCATCATGGCCCAGAATATCGAGCTTTAACAGGTTATGGTCAATGGAGTGGTAATCAAAATGAGTGGTCACAATATCCGTCGTCATATCGTTGGCGGGATGCTGCACCGGCGTAAAGGAATTGATGTCTTCCCCCATGGGAAGCACAATGATTCCGCCGGGATGCTGGCCGGTGCTCCTCCTGATTCCCGTACAGCCCCCTACAATCCGGTTAATCTCGCAGACCCTTTTTCGGTTTCCCCTCTCCTCATAATAATTCTTTACATAGCCGTATGCCGTCTTATCCGCCAGCGTTGCAATGGTCCCGGCCCGGTAGGTCTGTCCCGCCCCGAAAATCACTTCCGTATATTTATGAGCCTTACTCTGATATTCCCCGGAAAAATTAAGGTCGATATCCGGCTCCTTGTCCCCCTTGAAACCAAGGAATGTCTCGAAAGGGATGTCAAACCCGTCCTTCACCAGAGGCTTCCCGCAGACCGGACATATTTTATCTGGCAAATCGCACCCCGCGTTTCCCGCGCTTGCCCTCACCTCCGGCGAATCGAAATCGCAGTAAAAACAGCCCGGGCACCTGTAATGGGCGCTCAGAGAGTTTACCTCCGTAATTCCCGCCATAAAGGCCACCAGAGAAGAGCCTACGGAACCTCGCGACCCCACCAGATAACCGTCCTCCACAGACTTCCACACCAGCTTCTGTGCTATGATATACATCACCGCAAAACCGTTTGTAATAATAGAGTTTAGCTCCTTTTCCAAACGTTTTTCCACTATTTCGGGCAGCTTTTCCCCGTACAGTTCGTGGGCCCGCTTATAGCAGATATCCTTAAGTGTCTTGTCGCTGTCGGGAATTACCGGAGGACATTTGTCGGGACGCACCGGCGCCATCACGTCAATCCTGTCCGCGATTTTCACGGTATTGGTAATCACCACTTCCTCCGCCTTCTCGCTCCCAAGATAGGAAAATTCTTCCAGCATTTCCTCCGTAGTCCGAAGGTATAAAGGCGCCTGGTTATCCGCATCCGCGAAATGTTTGCCCGCCATGATAATTCTGCGGTATACCTCGTCCCCGGGGTCCAGGAAATGAACGTCGCAGGTGGCCACCACCGGTTTTCCGAACTGTTCTCCCAGCGTCACAATCCGGCGGTTCATATCCATGATATCCTCCCTGCTGTTAATAACGGATATCTTTTCCGAAGAAATCATAAACTCATTGTTTCCCACAGGCTGGATTTCCAGATAATCGTAAAAATTTACAATCCTGGCGATTTCCGAATCCGCCTTTCCGTCTAAAAGGGCCCTGTAAAGCTCCCCCGCCTCACAGGCGCTCCCCAAAATCAGCCCTTCCCTGTGTTTCATCAGAAAACTTTTGGGGACTCTGGGCCTTTTGCTGAAATAAGTCAGATGGGATTCCGACACGAGCGCGTACAGATTTTCCCGCCCGATATTATTTTCCGCCAGAATAATGGCATGGTAAGAGGGCAGCCTTTTTACAAGTTCCGGGCTGGAATCTCCCATTGCGTTTAATTTCGCCAGCGTATCCACGCCGTTTTCCTTCAGCATGGGAATAAATTTCACAAAGATTTCAGCCGTCGCCTCCGCGTCGTCCACCGCCCGGTGATGGTTTTCAAGGGAAATGCCCAGCGTCTTTGCCACCGCGTCTAACGTATGCTTTGCCTGATGGGGGAGAAGGATTCTCGCTATCGCCACCGTATCCACATAAACAAACTGCTTTTCTATCTTCTGCCGCAGCGCGTTTTCTTTGATAAAACTCATGTCAAATCCCGCGTTGTGGGCCACCAGTACCGCGTCGCCGCAGAAATCAAGAAATTCGGGCAGCACGGAATCAATAAAAGGCGCGCCGCTCACCATATCGTCCGTAATTCCAGTCAGCTTTACAATCTCAAAGGGAATCGGCACGTCCGGATTCACAAAGGCCGAAAACCTGTCCACAATTTCTCCCTCGGAAACCTTTACCGCTCCGATTTCAATAATCCGGTTATTCACAGGCGAAAATCCTGTGGTCTCTATGTCGAACACCACAAAATCCCCGTGAAAGTCCTGTCCGCTTTCACCGGTTACAATCTCCTGGAGGTCATCCACCAGATAAGCCTCCATGCCGTATATTATCTTAAAAAAGTCCTGTTTGTCCGGGTTTTCTTCTCCCGCTTCCTTTCTCTTTGCCTTTTCCGCCTTCCACAAATCCTCCCACACATGGTTGGCATCAGGGAAAGACTGCACCACTCCGTGGTCCGTTATCGCAATGGCGGGATGCCCCCATTTATAGGCTCTCTTTACAATGTCCTTCACTTCGGACACCCCGTCCATATCGCTCATCTTGGTGTGGCAGTGCAGTTCCACCCTTTTCTTAGCGCTTTTATCGCTGCGCGATACCGTGAAATCCGGTATTTTTTTTACGCCCGCAAGGGAACCAAAGGTCAGCTCGTTGTCAAACCTGTCGATGGTCGGGACCCCTTTGAGCTTGATAAAAGCGCCTTTCTGGATTCCTGCCGTCAGCTCGCTCATCTGTTCTTTATGTATAAACAGTTTGACCGTCATCGTGTCGGTAAAATCCGTCACGTCAAACATAATAATCGTTTTTTCATTTCGGATTTCTCTGGAATCCAGGTTGATAATTTTTCCCCGGATAACCACTTCCCCCATTTCACCTATTACGTCTTCAATGGGAATGGCCTCCTCCTCAAAATCCCTTCCGTAAATAACGTCCGGATTGTCCGAACGCTTAAGCGCTCTCTTGAACTCGCCTTTGTTTCCTTTCCCGAATTCTCCCCGTCTGATTCCTCTTTTTTCGCCGTTTCCGGGAAACTGGGAAACGCTCCCGCCTGATTCCGCCGTTTTCGCAGCTTTCGGCTCTCCGGCCGCTATCGGCCTCTTTGGCGTCTCCGCACTCTTTTCGCCGGCCTCTGACGCTGCTGCCGGATAGGAAATCTTTACAACTTCCTCCTCCCGCTCCCGTACTTTGATTTCTTTATAATGAATCTGGCAATGAACGGAAAAACCGCACCTGTCGTTGAAGATTTTTTCCATAATCCGGCAAAGTTCCGCCGCCTTGCTCTTTCCGAGTACGGTGTCCTCTATGGTCAGCCCTATCTCTTCGCCGCCGGAAAAGTCAATATCCGCTCCCTTAAACAGATGATATTCCACAGGACTGTGCTGCCGCAGTTCCAGCAGGATACTGTCCTTATATACATTCATCAGCTTTTCGGGGGTATACTGCCCTGACAGCCGGAAACGCTCGTACAGCTTTACCTGCATATTGTAGCCGGAAAAAAACTGCTTTTTTATCTCTGTCTCAACCTTGAAAACCATTTCCTTCGGAATCAGATAATCGCAGGACACCGTAGCCCGGATATAATCCCCCCGTTTCGTGGCGGACACCTTTTCCACCATGACCTGCTCAAATAAATCCTGTATCTTCTTCTCCAGCTTCAAAGATGGGAACACGTCAAAAAACTGTTTCGCCATATTCTCCTCCATGCCGAAGCAACCTGACTTTTAATCGTTCCAATGGGCCAGCTCCTCTCGCAAAACAGAAAGCAGCTCTCCTTCCGGAACCTTCTTAATAATCTCTCCCTTTTTAATAAGGAGCCCTTCCCCGATACCTCCGGCAATTCCGATATCCGCTTCCTTAGCTTCTCCGGGTCCGTTCACCGCGCAGCCCATAACCGCGACCTTGATATCCAAAGGAAACTGTGAAACCATATCCTCCACCTGATTGGCAAGCCCAATCAAATCGATTTTCGTTCTCCCGCAGGTAGGGCAGGAAACCACCTCAATGCCCCCCTTGCGAAGCCCCAGCGTTTTTAAAATCAGCTTCGCCGATTTGATTTCCTGAACCGGGTCGCCGGTTAAAGACACACGGATAGTGTCTCCGATTCCCTGATTTAAAATCAGGGCAAGGCCCACGGAGGATTTGATATTGCCGCTGAAAATCGTTCCCGCTTCCGTAATCCCCACATGCAGCGGATAGTCCGTCTTTTCCGCCAGCAGTTCGTGCGCCTTTACGCACATCATCACGTCGGAGGATTTGATGCTGATTACCAGATTTTCATATCCCAGCTCCTCTATCATCCCCACCTTGTCAAGGGCGCTCTCCACCAGTCCTTCCGCCGTCACGCCGCGGTATTTTTCCACCAGTTCCTTTTCCAGTGAACCGCTGTTTACCCCCACTCGGATAGGAATATTTCTTTCTCTGGCAGCAGACACCACTGCCGCCACCTTATCCTTTCCTCCGATATTTCCCGGATTGATTCTGATTTTATCAGCGCCGTTCTCCATAGCCGCAATCGCCATCCTGTAGTCGAAATGAATATCCGCCACAAGGGGTATGGAAATTCTCTTTTTGATTTCCCCCACCGCCTTAGCAGCCTCTGAAGCCGGCACCGTACACCTGATTATTTCACATCCCGCTTTCTCCAAAGCATGTATCTGGGCCACCGTGGCCTCCACGTCCTCTGTTCTGGTATTGGTCATAGACTGTATCAAAACAGGATTTCCGCCTCCGATTACCCGCTCGCCAATCCTGATTACTCTCGTTTGTTCTCTGGTCATTTCTCCTCCTTTGCACCGGCATCATGCATCACTTATAATAAGCCGAAAAGCGTTTGGCCCATAGGGCGTTTGCTGCAATAAAGTGATTATATTCCAATCAGTTAGAAATAGCAAGTTAGAGCACTTTAAAAACAAAAGCGCTAGGCGTCGAAGCATTTTTATAAGGAAACTGCATTTACACTTAGTTCATTTTAAAATACTCAATATGTCGAAAGCAAGGAGATGATGGACTCCCTGTTTCGTTCACTCCACCGAACGACTTTGGCTTCGTAATTTAGAAATGCGTCTTCAATGCCTTTCGCCATATAATTCCGGTCATTCAAAATAACAATAAGCTGGCTCTCGTTTTTTCTTGCCGGCTTTGTGTCATTCCACGCAAAAAGGATGTTTCCCATACTTGAATTATTTGGATTGTTGACTGCCTGACACAATCTCTCCGGTTTTGTTTTGCTTCTTTGCAACAAAAAATCATAGTTATGGGAAAACCCAGAAATCCCTGTAAACTGCACATTTTCGGAATAATAGATTTCCTGCTCGGCAAAAAAATCCTGAATATCGTCTAAAAAGAAAGAGGATTCCTTTGATTGCGGGTCGGAAAACATATCTCCTATTCTCAATACTGCCTGAATAAATAAATGCTTTTTCTGCGCAAAATTATTTTCGGCAGCTCTTGTGACCATTTCATCCCCTTTCAGCTTAACATCATATTGGCGTAAAATCTTTTCCAGATAAAGTTTACGATTCGAATTTATTTGAAAGCCATGCATTTTAAGCCCGTGTATCGTAGCGCAGTCATCTGAAAAAAAGACACCATTGCCGTCTTGCTTTACATATATCTGTATATAATCGTTAGCATTATCCAGATACGGTGTGGTAATCTCAAAATACTCTCCAATTTTATCAAAGGTAATTTCACTTTTTAACCAGGCTGCATAGTCCTCAATCAATTTCTGAATATTCAAGATTACACCTCCACAAATCAATTCAGCTCCGGGAGCAATTGAACAGCCGGACGCTTAATTACATTAAATTTATCCAAAAACAATATTGTATTGTCCACAAATTTTTTACTGTCAATACTTTCAGCCGAAAAGGCCCAAAGTCTTCCATATTCTTCGCTATAGACATGCCAGTGGCTTCCTGTAATTTTTTCTCCGTCCGGGTTGGTATGTACATTTGACGGATTAATATGCAATTCTAATAGCATTACACCGTTTTTAACAATGCGGGCCCCAATATTATACTTCAAACGATTAATTCTGCCTCTGAAATATTCACTGCAAAAATATCCTGCCTGCTCTCTCCAGCAACACTAAACTCTATACTTTCTCCCCCTGTCGGAAAGTTGATTTCATTTGTCAATGTATGTTTTAACATATTTAAGAGTCTGACCGCCTCAGCTTGAGCAATTTTAGCAGAAGCCATTTTATCCCTCCAGAATATTTTTAAATTATACTATAAACTTCTTGTCATGTCACACCTGTCTATTCTACCCCTGTCCTGCCCTCTTCCACACCGTTTATAATCCCTTTCACAAAAAAAACCCGGCTGCTGTATCTCTCCCCGTCCTCTGCCACCGCCACAATCTGCACGGCCAGTTTCTTATCCGGCAGCCGCTTTGCGGGCAGTTCAAATCTCACGCTGCTTTCGGTTTCATAGACGGCGTCATATTGAAGAAGCATTTTCCTTCCCAAATCATCCCTCATTTCCACCCACAACTGTTCCTGCTCTTCCAGCGCGTGAACCGCCGCCGGTATAGGCGCGCCGGATATCATGCCTGTGGAAACATTGCTCCCCGCCAGAATCATAACCGCAATCAGCCCGGAAAATTTCTTCTCAGACATCCAGATATTCTTTTCCCTTTTGCGGAGATAATTCTTTTTATTCCTGCGACCGTAAAGCAAAAGATATAACAGCAGGGTAAACATGAGAAATATCAGAGGTTTTTCAAGATAGGGAAAGGGGAATTCCGTTTCGGGAACACCCTCTAACAGAGGTTTTATAAAACAGAAAGCCGTACAGCCGCCCATAAAAGCAATCGCGGCCGCTTTTGGCAGATATGTTATCCTTACCGGAAAACGTATGGCGGAAAAGGTTTTTATGTCCGTCAGGTCCGCCTCCAGCTCCTCCATGGATTTGTATCTCTTACGGACTTCCCCTTTTACGCATTTATTGATAATTTTATCCCAGCCTTTCCACAGACCTCTGTTATATTCCCTGACAGAGCGTCTCATGTATGCAGGATTGGTGGGATTGTCCCCCGTAAGCATTTCGTGTATCACGGCGCCCAGCCCGTAAATATCCCACAGGGCGTCCCCCTGAACATCATGCCACTGCTCCGGCGGACTGTAGCCTTTGGTTCCCACGCAAAACCGCTCCCTTTTATCTCCGCACAGGCACTGCATGGCCCCTCCGAAATCTATGAGCTTTAATGCGCCGTTTTGCCGTATCATAATATTTTCGGGCTTTAAATCCCTGTAAATCACCGCCGGGTGTCTTTCGTGCAGATACTTTAAAATACCGCACAGTTCCCCCGCCCATTTCAGCGCCTGCTCCTCAGGCACGCGTCCATGCTTTTCCAGATACCGGCGAAGGCTCATTCCCTCAATATACTCCATCACCAGATAGCTTTTCTCCTCCTGGCAAAAGCAGTCGTAAATCAGCGGAAGTCCCGGATGCTCCAGCTCCTTTAAAAAAGCCGTCTCACGGACAAGGAACTCCTCCCGGCTCTCTTTGACCACAACCGGCTGATTCAGGTGGATATCCTCCGCAAGCCACACTTTCCCCATGCCCCCGGAACCTAACAGACGAACCACCTTATATTTGTGAAATAAAATCTTATCCATACCATCTCCCTTTCGGAGTATTTATGCCGAAACTCCGGGCAGCCCTACCGGCAGATTCCGCCCGCAATCGCGTAAACTGCCGACAAATTGTCGCTTTCGCCTTTCCGCTTTACTGCCGTTCCGATTTCCTTAAGCCGCCTTTCAATCTGTTCCCCGCTCTCCACATCCTCAGGCGCAAGGGCCTGAAAAAATCTGCCTTCCATATTCCTGTAAAACCCGTCCGTACATAAAAGGAATCCGCTTCTTCCCCAAACCCTTCCTCCATAAATATCCGGATATTGAAAGGCAAAGCTCCCCATACACTTTGTCACGGCCTTTCCCCCCGCGGCATGGTCTTTTGTGAGCAGCCTTACCTTCCCTCTGCGGATTAGATAAATCCTGCTGTCCCCAAGATGGAAAATAAGATAACGTCCTTTCCAGAAAAGCAGCATGGAAATCGTGGCGCCAAGCGCGATATCCCTGCCCTTTGCATATGCGGATAGCTCTCTGTTCATATCGCAGAAACAGCGCAGAAGGCTTTTTTTCAATGCCTTTTTTCCTTTTCCTCTTCCAAGAAGCGGTATCACCTGTCCATAAAAATTCTCCACCAGTCTCTCCATAATGAAACCGCTGGCGGTTTCTCCCTCGTCAAGCCCGCCTATTCCATCGCTTACCGCTGCAATTGCCGCTCTTCCTCTGGTTGTAATCACCTGTTGAAAAGTAATTGAATCCTGATTTAATTTTCTGTTACCCTTATCCCAATACGCTCCCGCGGCAATTTTCAATTTTCAGTATCCTCTCTGCCTGTGTTCCATCCTCATTGCTCACAATATCTCCGCCCGTAACTTTTATAATAATTATAAATTTGTAAATAAAAAAAATCCATTATACAAGATTACCAAAATCGTAATTTCAGTAATCTTGTACATGGATTTCGCATGTTATTCTATCAATTATCTAAAAAACTTTGTAATATCATTAAAGAAAACAAGTACCATAAGCACCATAAGAGCCATCATTCCCGCCAAATGCACCATTCCTTCCTTTTCCGGCGGTATGGGCTTTCCTCTGAACGCCTCTACCAGCAAAAATACCAGTCTTCCGCCGTCAAGCGCCGGGAAAGGCAGCAGATTCATAATTCCCAGGTTCACGGAAAGCAGCAGCGCGATTTCCATCATGTTCAGCATCACGTCCAGCGCCCCATATTCCTTGGCGGAGTCATAAACCTCGTCAACCACCTTCACAAGCCCTACCGGACCGCTCACATCATCCTTTGAGAGCTGACCGCTCACCAGCATTCCAAGGCTCTTAAATGTGGATTCCACATAAAATTTCATGGTATAAAAAGCGTATTCAAAGGTCTGCGGCACATTACACTTCAGATAACCTCCGATTCCCAGTCCCATGTAATACCGCCCCGACGCCTCGTCGTAAGAGGGACTTACTACCGCAGTGCCTTCCTGCCCGTTTCTCTCATAAGTGATGGTAAGCGTTTCCCCTTTCGTGTTGAGCTGGGAAATCAGCGTAACCTCGCCCCCTAAGTGAATCCTTTTTCCGTTAATGCCGGTAATCATATCCCCGGTCTGTATTCCCGCTTCCGCTGCCCTGCTCTCTTCGGTCAGCGATAAGACCTGAGGTGTGGTAATCCCGCAGACGGACACTAAAATAACCGCCATTACATACCCAAGAATAAAATTGAAAAGCGGGCCGGCAAAAATCGTCGCCACTCTTGCCCACACCGGCGCATTGGGAAAGGCCCGTTCCGAGCTCTCCCCCTTTTCTTTTTCCAGTCCGTCTTCTCCCTCGAACATGCACGCGCCGCCGATAGGCAGAAGCTTTAAGGAATATTTGGTATCCCCTTTCTGAAAAGAAAACAGCGTAGGCCCCATACCGATGAAAAATTCCACCACATGTATCCCGTTTTTCCTGGCCGCTATAAAATGCCCGAACTCATGGGCAACTACCACTACCAAAAAGATTACTAAAAATAAAATAATAGACAAAGTCTTTCACAACCTCCTGCATAAAATTATCCGCTTACCTGAATTTCTGACTGATGTATTCATAGGCTTCCGCCTCCGCGCAGAGAATTTCCTCCACGGAGGGATTTGCCGTCGGCCTGTGATTTGCCATCGCCCCTTCAATCAGTTCGTATATCTCAGGAAATCTTATTTTTTTATCAAGAAACAACGCCACCGCCTTTTCATTGGCCGCATTATAAATTGTGGGCATACTTCCGCCCGTGTTTATGGCACTGTAAGCCATTGCAAGCCCTCTGAAGGTTTCCGTGTCCGGTTTTTCAAAAGTGATGGAAGAAAGTTCAAAAAAATCCACTCTTTTTCCGTCCATGGGGCGTCTGTCCGGATAAAACAGCGCGTACTGTATGGGAAGCTTCATATCCGGCATCCCAAGCTGCGCCATAATGCCCCCGTCCACATATTCCACCATGGAATGGATGATACTCTGAGGATGCACCACCACCTGTATTTTTTCCGGCGGAACGTCAAAAAGCCATTTTGCTTCAATCACTTCCAGACCTTTGTTTACCAGAGTGGACGAATCCACCGTAATTTTCCGCCCCATAGACCAGTTCGGATGCTTTAAGGCCTCCTCCACCGTGATATCCGCAAGTTCCTCTTTTTTTCTCCCCCTGAAAGGACCGCCCGAAGCCGTCAGCAGAATTTTACTGACCCTGCTTCGGTTTTCGCCGTGCATGGATTGGAAAATCGCGCTGTGCTCGCTGTCCACCGGCAGAATGGGAATATTTTTTTCTTTTGCAAGAGGCATAATAATATGCCCGGCCGTCACCAGCGTCTCCTTATTGGCAAGGGCGATGGTTTTTCCCGCTTCAATGGCCGCTATGGTGGGTCTTATTCCTATCATGCCCACAATGGCCGTCACTAAAACCTCCATTTCCGGCATAACCGCAATTTCCAGAAGGCCATCCACCCCTCCAAGACCCTTCGTATCCGTATCCTTTACCAAAAGCCGCAGCTCTTCTGCCGCTTTCTCGTCAAAAAGAACCGCAAGCCGGGGAGAAAACTCCCTGATTTGTTCCTCGATTTTTTTTACATTACTGCCTGCCGCAAGGGCCGTGACCTGCAAATCCCTGTTATTTCTGACAATTTCCAGCGTCTGCGTCCCAATAGAGCCGGTAGAGCCTAAAATTCCTATTTTTTTCATTCTTTCTCCTGTGTAAAACGTTTTCCGTTATACTTTTATCAGCAGCAGCGCCAGGAAATAAATCATGGGAGCCGTGAAAATCACGCTGTCAAAGCGGTCCATCACGCCGCCGTGTCCCGGTATCAGTCTGCCGTAATCCTTTATCTCATGGTTTCGCTTGATTGCGGAAGCCGCCAAATCTCCCACCTGGGAAATCACAGCTCCTGCCGCGCTGATTAGCACGAAAACCCAGGTGATTTCCTGCTCGCTGACCATCTTTTCCACAAAGAAATAAGCATATAAAGCGCCCACGACGGCAGAGCCCATCACGCCTCCAAGGGCGCCCTCCACGGACTTTTTAGGGCTTAACACCGGCGCCAGCTTATGCTTCCCGAACAAAACGCCAACCACATAAGCGCATGTATCGCAAATCCATGAGCTGATAAAAATCATCCAGACGGTGTATACTCCGTAGGGAAGCCCTCTCACCAGATAAATGAAAGAGAGCATCACCGGCGCATACGCCACACAGAAAAAAGCGCACATAATCTCCTCAGCCCTGTACCTCGGAAAAGTAAACACGTAAAGGAACATAAAGGCTACCAGAACGGTAATCAGTACAAGGAACAGATAAATCCTCTCCTCTGTAAAGGTCATCAGCAGGTAATATACCGTGATTCCGATATAGCCCGTCACTTCCAGCCCGTTAAGTTTACGTCCCACGGCTTTTCCCTCAGCGCTCCCCGCCCCCGCCAATTTACAGGCATTCATCAGTTCTCTGAAAGCGGTAACGGCAAGAAAGAAAAGAACCGCCGCCAAAAGACAGCCGCCGCTTAAGATAGTCAAAAAAGCCAGCGCCACAAGAACGACGCTGCTCATAAGTCTTGTCATAAACATGACTTCATTCCTCCTCTATCCGGCCATATCTTCTGTCCCTATGATTATATGCCTCCACAGCTTTTATCAATTCTTCTTTCGTAAAATCGGGCCAGGGAACAGGTGTAAAGTAGAACTCTGTATACGCCAGCTGCCACAGCAGAAAATTGGAGATTCTCAGCTCGCCGCAGGTGCGGATGAGCAGATCCGGTTCCGGCAGTCCCGCCGTATCCAGAATCCCCTCCACCGTCTCCTGGGTGATGTTCTCAGGGGCCAGCCTTCCCGCGGCGGCCTCCCCGGCAATCTTTCTGACGGCCCTGACGATTTCATCCCTCCCGCCGTAATTGATGGCAATCTGAAAATGAAGACCGTCGTTATTCCTGGTAGCCTCTTCCAGTTCCCGGATCCGGCTGCGTATGTCCTCGTCCAGACGGGATTTCTCCCCCAGAACCCTCACGCACATGCGGTTCTTCTCCGCCGTTTTCAGACATGTCTTCATGTAGTTGCGCAGCAGTTTCATCAACGCCTCCACCTCTTCCCTGGGACGGTTCCAGTTCTCCGTGGAAAAGGCATACACTGTCAGATACTGAATGCCCATCCTGTAGGCTTCCTCACAGATGGTCTCCACTGTCTTGGCCCCCTGTACATGCCCGTAATTCCGCGGCATTCCCTTGGCCTTTGCCCACCTTCCGTTTCCGTCCAGGATGATCGCCACATGGCGGGGCATCTTCAACTCCTCACTCATCTTTGCTCCCAACTGCCTGTCCGGGGCAGGCATCCCTTCTTCAATATTGTACGGCGTTCCCGAGCTTTCCCCATTTTCACACACGCTCTAGTATAATCCACAACAATTACCACTATGTTTCGCGAAGGATAAATTTCCAGTCTGCAAGGCGGAGGAAGGAGTCGTAGCGGGCTACGATGACTGACGACAACGATGCAGATGGAAATTTAGACAAGTGAAACATGTGGTTAATTGGTGGGGGTTATACTAGGGGAGCGGAGATACCTCTCCACTCCCCATGGGCTTACACAGTCATTATCTCTTTAGATTTCTTCTCCATCAGGACATCTATATCCTTCACGAACTTATCTGTAAGCTTCTGAAGCTCATCCTCCAGCTGCTTTACCTCGTCCTCGGAGATATCGGTCTTGCCCAGTTTCTTCAGGGCATTGTTACCGTCCTTGCGGATGTTGCGGATGGCCACCTTGCCCTCCTCCGCCTTCTTTCTGATATCCTTCACCAGGTCCTTCCTGCGCTCCTCTGTGAGATCGGGAAATGCCAGGCGGATCACATTTCCGTCATTTACAGGATTGATACCGATATCCGATGCCAAAATTGCCTTTTCAATAGCCTTCAGCAGAGATTTCTCCCAGGGAGCAATCTGGAGTACCCTGGCGTCGGGCACAGTGACATTGCCCACCTGCTGAAGAGGGGTGGGAGTTCCATAATAGTCCACCCGGATCTTGTCCAGGACATGGGGGTTTGCCCGTCCTGCCCTGATGGCCGCATAATCCGCCTCCAGAAACTCGCAGGTCTTCTTCATCTTATCCTCATACTGCTGTAATCTGCTGTCCATAATCTCTTTACTCCTTTTATTTTATTTTGCCTGCCTCCGGAAGCCCGGCCTCAGCGCCCAGTTCCTTCCCGAAAGCCTCCGGCAAATCTATACCAGTATTTTTGTGCCGCTTAAAGTTCCCCTGACGGTATCTACAATGCTGTTCTCCTGGTTGAGTCCAAACACCCACATGGGCATTTTATTGTCCCTGGCCAGAATGGAGGCGGTCATGTCCACCACCTGCAGATTTTTGGCGATCACTTCCTCAATCGTCACCTCACTGTATTTTTTCGCGGCAGGGTTGCTGTGGGGATCGTCGTCGTAGACCCCGTCGATGGATTTGGCCAGAAGAATCACTTCCGCCTCCACCTCCACGGCCCGCAGCACCACCCCGGTATCCGTGGAAAAATAGGGATGTCCCGTGCCTCCTGCAAAGAACACCACCTGCCCCTGAGAAAAATACTGCTCCGCCCTGTCCTTGGAAAAAAGCTCCGTAAAAGTCCCGCAGGCAAAAGGTGTGAGGATACTGGTCTTCATCCCCACAGAGCGGAAGATCTCCGAGACATAGATACAGTTCATCACCGTGGCCAGCATACCGATCTGGTCGGCCTTGGTCCTGTCTATGCTTTCGCTGCTGCGGCCTCTCCAGAAATTGCCTCCTCCGATGACGATTCCGGTCTCAATTCCTTCTTCCGTCAGCTGCTTTACCTGCAAAGCCACCCCCCTGACAGTATTCTCGTCAAAGCCGGTCCTCTTCTCCCCCGCAAGGGCCTCCCCGCTCAGTTTTAACATGATTCTCTTCATGGCATTCACATTCCTTCCTTATGCTTATGTTATTCTGCTTGGATTATCAAACACTGCCGGGAAACAGCCGATATCTATTCCTCAAAATCCCAGTGCCTGTGCTGAACCGGCTCCGTGTACTCTGTAATGGGCAGAATCACCGTATCGTCCATCTCCAGAATGGTCTCTATGATCTCCGGCAGAGCCTCCACCGTGGTCTTCTTCCCTGCGGAATCATGCATCAGTATAACGGATGTACTGTATTTTTCCACAGTTCCGGTACAGTTCTTAAGAAGTGTCTCCACCGGCAGCACCGCGCTGCCTCCGTCGCCGGATGAAATATTCCAGTCAAAAAAGGTAACACCCTGACTGTGAAGATATTCTCCGAAAATCTCCATGTCCTGTTTGCTCACCGAGTTGGAACTGCCCCCCGGAAACCGGTATACAGAGCTCTTCACCCCCGTCACATCATAGATATATTCCTGCGCCTTTGCAAAATCCTCCGCAAAAGCCTCCACGGACGCATAGATTTCCGAATACTTATGGCTGTAGGAATGCATGCCAAGAGTATGCCCCGCTTCCACGATATCTTTCATGGACTCCCTGGCCTCCTCCGTATCTTTTCCCACCACAAAAAATGTGGCCTTGACGCCGTATTCTTCTAAAATGTCCAAAATATCATCTGTATACACACTCGGGCCATCGTCAAACGTCAGATAGACCTTGTGGGCAGCCTCAACCTCCCCGCCCTCCTCCGGGCCTTCCTCCCCTTCCGGCAGCTGCATCTCCTGACCAGGATCTGTGCCGGCCTGCTGGCCGGCTCCCGCAGATATTTCTTCTCTCAGCCTCTGCAGCTCTTCCTCCATCAGCTCCAACAGCTCCTGCCTCTCATCCACAGCCCGGGAAAGCTGTCCCACCTGGGCCGACAGCCTGCCGATGGTTTCATCCTGCCTGTATATCCTCGCAAGCAGGCAGCCGCTGAGGGCTGTCAGAATCAAAACGGAAAAAATCAGCATCACTGTATTATATCTCTTCATCCGCCGAACACGCCTGGAACGTCCCGGCGGCGGAAAGGTTTCCTGCATGCCTGTCTCCGGCATACCACTCTTTATTTTATATGACATAGCTTCCTCTGGTCTTTTTGTCCCCGGCAAAAAACAGTGCGTTATTTCCACATTATAACATATCAATCATTTCAGGGAAAGACAATTTTGCTAAAAGAAGTATAAAGATTTATGCACTGGAAAACTGCCAGAGGCTTTTTGCAGTCTGAAAATCTTTCAAACTATCAGGCCCTGAAAACACCGTTTTCACTTCTTCAGATTCTGCCCGCAGCTGCCCTGACAGCTTCCTCTTCCTCCGGAATTGGCACCGCATCCGCTGCAGCCCCCGCAGCCTCCTGCACACTGGCCCCGGCGAATCCGCCGCAGCCTCCTGCGCACAATCAGAAACACGGCTGCGGCCAGCGCCGCTATTATAATAAAATCTGCCATACCTGCCTCTCTTTCCCCGGCAGAATTCACCTGGATAAGAAAATTCTGCCGTCGTTCTTTTTGAGACTCATTCTCATTAACAGTATAGTGCCAAGACAGCCCCTATGTCAAGAAAAAACTCATTCCCCTGCACAATCCTCTGTGTAATACTTTGCCTGGGCATTCCACATTCCGGCATAGCATCCCCCTGCGGCCAGAAGCTCTTCATGGCTTCCACGTTCCACTATTTTTCCATCATCAAATACCACAATGTCATCACAGAACCGGCAGCTGCTCATGCGGTGAGAAATATAAATGCTTGTCTTGTCCCTGACCATCTCGTGGAAGCTCTCATATACCTGGGCTTCACTGATAGGATCCAGAGCCGCTGTGGGTTCATCCAGCACCACAAACGGCGCATCCTTATACAAGGCCCTGGCCAGAGCAAGCTTCTGGGCCTCGCCCCCGCTGACGTCCACTCCCCCTTCCTTGTCCTTGAACAGCAGCGTGTCAATGCCCTGGGGCAGCCCCTTGACAAATTCTCCCGCACCGGCCTTCTCCAGGTTCTCCCAGATCTTTTTCTCATCCCTGGCATAGCCTGCCGCCAGATTCTGCCAAAGAGGAAAAGAAAACAGTTTGAAATCCTGAAAAACCACCCCGAACAGTTCCCTGTATTCCTCCTCCCTGTACCTGCGAATATCTATTCCGTTTAACGTGATAACCCCGTCGGTGGGTTCGTAGAGCCTGCACAAAAGCTTCACAAAGGTGGTCTTCCCTGCGCCGTTTTTTCCCACCAACGCCAGCTTATTCTTCATGTCCAGGCGGCAGTTCACATGCTCCAAAATCATATCCTGACTGCCTGGATAATGAAAGCTCACATCCTTAAACTCTATCTCATATTCCCCATCCAGACGTTTTTCCACAGGGATAGAACCTCCTGCATGACAATTCTCTCTTCCCATCAGCTCCAGGAAATCTCCCATGTAAGTGATTATCTGGCTGAGCCTGTCATTGAACCAGGAATACTGTCCAAAGCCCCCGGAAAGCTTGGTAAGAGCCCCCACATACTGGGTGAATGACCCCACGGAGACGGCCCCTGCCAGCACTTTCACCGCCACAAAAAGATAGCTGCACACGACAAAAAAGCTGTTGGCCCTGCCACTGACAAAATTCTTCGTGCGCGTCATATCACACATGCCCCCGTAAAATTCCTTGGACTGTTGGTTATACTTGGTGATATTTCCCATCAGCATATCCTTCATATCATAGATCCGCACCACTTTTGCCGCATTGAAACTTCCCGCCACCCGATCAAGCAGATAGGAAAGCCGCAGCTCCATTCCTGTGTGATCCTGAAGGTATGCTTTGGTATTTTTCATAGACTGGCTGTTGATCCTGACATGAATCACAGACAGAATGCAGGCAAACAAAACAATGGTCAGAGCCGACACCCAGGGCTGTGCCGCCAGGGCCAGGACTCCCTCCTGGACACTGGGCCTTCTCATGCAAAGGGCCGCTACCAGCCCTAAAGCCGCCGCCATATTCAGCAGACCCGCCAGGATGCCGTGATAGGAATCCACCACACTCTCCAATCCCCCATACATAGAGGCTGTGCGCTCCGAGTTATAGATCTGCTCTGCCACCTGAGGCTGTTCCATGGTTTCATAGTCAAGAGATACCGCCTTTTCCCGCATCATCACCTCAAAGGCAACCTCACACCTCTTGGAAGACCCCCCATAGGCCCTGACCACAAAGGCTCCGGCCACAGCAGTAATCACCCCCAGCCCTGCCGTAAGTCCTCCCAGTATCATCCCCTCTCTGAACCTTCCCTCCAGAAGGGAATCGATAAACCGGGCCGTGAGGTACAGCCCCAAATAACTCCCCGCTACATCCAACACAGTCTGTATGATCCGCAGAGGAATTACGGCAGAATCCACTTTATGGACAATCTTCAGCAGAGCCAGCCCTGTCCTGTGACGGCTTACAAAAGTTTGTTCTTTTTTCCTCTCTCCCATGGCTTAGTTCTCCCCCTTTTCTTTCTTTTCATCCTCCTGGTAATACTGCGCCTGTGTGTGGAACATGTACGCGTAAGCCCCCTGTTTTTCCATCAGCTGAACATGGTTTCCCTCCTCGGTAATCCTGCCCTTATCCATGTACAAAATGCGGTCGCAGAACTTGGTGGAGCTCAGGCGGTGGGAGATAAAAATACTCGTCTTTTCCCTGGTCATCTCATAATATTTGTCATACATACTGCTCTCCGCAATGGGGTCCAGAACGGCGGTGGGTTCATCCAGGATCACCACAGGCGAATCCTTATACAGAGCTCTGGCCAGCATCAGCTTCTGCAGCTCTCCTCCGGAGAGATTTATGCCGGAGGCGTCCACATCTTTGTTCAAATAAGTGTGCTCCTGTTTCTCCATTTCCTGAACCCGCTCCCACAGATCTGCTTTCTGGAGGCACTCCTTGAGCCTCTCACGGTTGATATCCTCCTCCCTGCGGCAGGTGACATTTTCTCCCAGAGGAAAAGAAAAAGCAAAGACCTCCTGGAATACCACTGCAAATTCCCGCCGGTACTCCCTCCGGGACAGCTTGGAAACATCCTGCCCATCCAGGTATATTTTTCCCCGTGAGGGTTGATACAGCCCGCAAACCAGTTTTACCAGGGTGGACTTTCCCGCGCCATTCATACCCACCAGGGCAATTTTCTCACCGGGCCTGATGGTCAGAGAAAGGTCGTGGATGGTGTCTTCCTCATTTCCCTCGTACCGAAAAGATACATGCTCCAGGCGGATCTCATGGCTCCTGCCAGGGGAAGACACCGCCTGCCCGCCTCCTTCTTCCTCCTGCCCCAGCTTCATACAATCCCGGTACCGATCCATGTGTCTGTTCTGATACAGTATCCCTTTCAGGTTCTGGATCAGGGAACTCATCCACCCGTTAAATCCTCCTGCAATCCCCACATAGAGCAGAAACGCCGCCAGGTCAATACGGCCCTGGGCCATCTGATCAATAAGCCACACATACATCAGCAGATCCCTGGCAAAACTCAGCACACTCTCCACTATATGGGCACTGTTGCCACATTTCGACTGTTTTGCTGCAATCCTTGCAAACTCCTCCTTCATTGTCTCAAACTCTCTCTGAAACCAGTTCCACATCCGGTACAGCCGGATATCCTTGCCCCCTGCCGGAGCCATCACCTCCCGTTTCAGGTAGTTGTAGCTCTGGTTATTTTTGATATAGGCGTCTTCATAGCGTACACTCCTTTTGTCGGCATAAAAATGAACCCCCATCACTGCCCCGGAAGCCAGCAGCAGAAGCAGAAGAGCCCAGGGATTCAGCAGGCCAATGACAATCGAATAGACCGCCAGGCCCAGACAGGCCGCCGCACCTCCTGATACAGCCCCCAGAAAGGCTTCAATCCCTTCATCGTTGCCCCGATAAATATTCCCCTTGCCGCCTTCTATTTTCTCTTGTCCTTTTCTGCTCTCAAATGTCTCAAAGTCCATTCCCAGAATCGTCTTAAACAGCTGGACGCCCATGCCGATGCGGGTGACAAATCTCCTCTTATAATATGTTGCATTCAGATATCCCTGCAGCAGATTCAGAGCCTGCAGAGCCATCACATAACCCGCCAGGGCCAGGAAAATCATTCCAGGTTCCCACCCGCTTCCCAGCAGGTAGACCACTGCGCTGGGCAGAGCCATTGCGGCAAAAGGGCACAGCACCGCCAGAAGAATGTCTCCTCCCATCACCCAAAGGCTTTTCCCCCCGATCTCCGCCACCAGACAGCCCAGGGCCTCACGATAGTTGTCCCAGAGCGGATAGTGCGTCCGCACCGCTCCGCCTTCTGCCGCCTTCTCTCTTTTCTTTTTCTCTTTCTTCCAAGCCATCTCCTGTCTCCTCCTCTTCCCCTGCCTTCCCGAAAGCCGCCCTGTCCAGATCCGCACCTGTTGTATTCTCAGTTTTGGCCGCGGTCCCAACGGTGTCAGGAATATTTTCTTGTGTTCCCACCATAACGCAAAAATCCCCCTGAGGGGGATTCCGCTCACGAAATGTTCATTTTTTCACACCAAATGCAGGAAATGGCGGCCAGTCACAGAGAAAGTGTTACCTCCGCCGCAAAGATCCCCGGCTCGCTTGCCAGGGTCAGATATCCGTCGTACTTGTCCACCACCGCTTTCATCCGCTTCATGCCCAGGCCATGATTGCCCCGTTTCTTGGTAATGTAATTCTTTTCCTCAAAGTCCGGCTCCTCCTTGGCAGAATTCTGTATGGAGACATAGAATTGAGAGCCTTTTACCGCCATATAGATGCGCAGAAAACGCTGCTGCAGAGGAATTTTTTCACAGGATTCCAGAGCGTTGTCCAGAAGATTTCCCAAAAGCACACACAGGTCCACATCCGACATGGCAAGCTCTCCCGGCAGAGCCGCCTTGCAGTTGACCTGAACGCCGGCACGTTTTGCCAGAGTCAGCTTGCTGTTCAGTATCGCGTCCACCATCTGGCTGCCCGACTTTACATAGGTGTCCACGCTGTCCAGGTTCTCCTCCAAATGATCCAGGTACTCTGCCATCTCCTCCATACGCCCTGCAGCCATCTGCGCCTTCATGACCTGTAGATGATTATGGTAGTCATGCCGCCAGCCCCGCATATTCAGGTAGATCTCCTTGGTCTCCTGGTACTGGTGGCCCAGCACCTCCTGCTGCAGCTGCTCCGTCCGGCGGACATAACCCCGGTGGTAGTAAAAAAGCGATCCCTCCAGGGCAAGAAAAATAAGCCCCTCCAGAACCGCCACATAGGCAAGATTCTCCGCCCCCGCCCCATCCTGCAGAACCTGCAGGGACAAAAGACCATACACCGCTCCCACCAGCAGGCTGTTCCACAGGCGCAGGCTCTCCCGCTCCAGAGCCAGCAGAAACAGAAAGGCCGTCAGAACCACTCCGTTCCAAAACACACAGGCCCCCGCCTCCTCCGCCCCGCAGACTGCAGCCAGACAGCCCGGCACCAGAACCTTCCACCACTGCTCTCCGAGAGGCTTTTCATCATAAAAAAGAACATACAGAAAAAGTACCAGAACCACTGCGATCCAGCCCCCGGTGCGGCTCCAGAACACCGCCTGCTCCGAAGCGCCAAAAACAGCGGGAATCTGGGTCAGAAGAACCATTCCCAGGGCGATCCCTCCAGACACAATCCGCTTTCCCCGTCCTTTCTCCAGTTCACTGATCTTTTCTATATAATACAGGTACAGAACAAGCCATATTATCTGAACCAGAAGCCGCATCTTTTCATTTCCTTCCTCTTATTTCCTTGTATTTTTCAAATGGGACAGCCCACCCTTTTTCCGGACACACTTTCTGTCCTTTGTCAATCCGCTTCTCTTCGGGCCTCACGCCTGAAATATGCCATGTATGCCTGGTTCAAAGGTTCCCATTTTCCCCTGGCCACAGGCACCAGCATCCGGTTTTCCATGCGGATTTCCTTCTTTCCTATCTTATCCACCCTTCCCAGGTTGATCAGAAAAGACCTGTGAGGCTTGAAGAAAGCTTCAGACCTCTCCTCAATCTCCTGCTCCATCTGCCGGAGACCAGTTCTGCAGGACAGGCTTCCCCCATCCCGTTTCCAGATCAAAGTTTCATGCCCGCTGCCCTCCAGGCAGCAGATATCCGAGAGGTACACCTTCTCCACCTCTCCCGCAGACAGAGGCGCCAGGATCGCCTCCCTGTGTGCCCCCCGCTCCCTGGCCCGGTTCAGCGCCATATGAAGCCGTTCTCTTTTTATCGGTTTTACAATATAAGAGACCGCCTCCAGGTCATAGCCTTCCAGGGCAAATTCCGGATTTCCCGTCACAAAAATTATTCCCAGACGTTCCCCCATTCCCCGGAGTTTTTTCGCCAGAGCCATTCCGTCCATTCCCGGCATTTCTATATCCAGAAGCAGCACATCCGTGTCCTTCCTCTCCTCCCAGGCAAAGAGAAAGGCATCGGCCGTAGGGAACTGTTCCACGCTGCAGACCTCCTGCTCTTCTCTGGCCCAGGCCTCCAGTTCTCTGACCAGGCCCTCCCGGCATACCTCCTCGTCCTCACACACCGCAAAATGCAGCACTGGGCCCTCCCTTCCGCATACGGTCACGTTGGCTGTGTGTCCTGCCTATGCTTTCTCACCTTGACTTCCTCATTATATCACCAATCCGACAGCATGGAAACAATGAGTTTTCCAGCCGGGTTAAGCTTTCCCCTCCTCTGGGCAGGCCCCGGCGCTCTGCCCGGCCGCCCTGTAGGCAACCGGCGTCCTTCCATATTTTTTCCGAAAAGCCCTGGTAAAATAGGACTGATTGTGAAATCCGCAGTTTTCCATAATGTCAATCACTTTCAAATCCGTCTCCACCAGCTGCTTTGCCGCCAGTTCCAGGCGGTAATCCACCAAATAGGCGTTGAAGCTCATCCCCGTAAACTCTTTAAACAGTTTCATAAAGTGACTCTCCGAAAATCCACACTGCCCCGCGGCTTCTTTCACTGTGATCTCATGGTCGTAAGATTTCCGCACATGAAAGAGGGCGTTTTTCAGTCTGTTATAGGACAGCTGCTGGCAGCGGTCCTCAGCATTGGCCGTGGTGCTGTACTGATTCATATGGTGCAGAATGAGATAGAGGCCGGACTTAATCATCAGTTCATGGGTGGAATAGCTCTCCCTCCGGCAGGCCAGCAGAGACTGGACGCAGGGAGACACTTCCCGGTTAAAGTCCGAGTCCGCCGGATAAAATCCTTCCATGGTTCTCTCCCCGATCAGAAACGGAAGCACATATTTTTCATAGCAGGGATCTTCCCCCGTCCCTTTAAAAAGCGAGGGGTGGAACATTATATTATAGTACTCCCCTTTCTCAGAGCCGCTCTGCCCCATGGAGTGTACCCCATGGGGCAGCACCAGAACCAGATCTCCGGCCCGAAGCGTGTACACCCGCCCCCACAGGGTGGCCTGCATCTGTCCCTGGACGCAGAAAATCAGCTCAAAATCATCATGCCAGTGCAGGGGAAAAGAAGAAAGCCACTCCGGTATGCGCCCGTGGTAGACGCTGTAAGGAAAGGCTACAATACCATGTATCTTTGTCTCATGCAGCGGGGTAAAATCCATAGAATTCCTCCTGAACGTGAAATACGCAAACACAGAAAAACTTTCGGGGCCTCTAAACTATTGAAAAGCTTGTAAAAGTCAAAAGAGCACATTATAATAGGATTGTGTCAAAAACCGCGGATAATGCTGCAAGAATTATAGCACGCATCATTGTACAATACAAGCATGAAGAAAAACGGTGAACTGCCGACAACGGGAGGAAAAATCTATGGAACATGCAGCGGTGAGACATTTTGCGGACAAACGGTACTGTTATGCGGTGGAGAAAGGCCGCATTCTGATTCGACTTGAGACCAAAAAGGGAGACGGGGCAAGGGTGGTTCTCCATGTACAGGAGAAATATCTGCCCGTGAGTTTCATGGATACCAGACAGCAGCGCCCCATGACCCTGGTCTGTTCCGACAGGTATACTGACTATTATGAGGCTGAGGTTAACGTGGATATGGTCTGTCTCCGATATTTCTTTCAGATAGAGGGAAGAGACGGAGAGACTGTCTACTATGGCAATCATGTTTTCACCGACGCCTGCATCACAGACATAGAGTACATGTTTGACTGTCCCCAGACACTTCGGGAGGAGGAAGTGTTTGAACTGCCCTCCTGGGCCAGAAACAAAGTGGTATACCAGATCTTTCCCTCCCGCTTTGCCACGGACCAGGATGTGCCGGAAGAGACCTGGTATCAGGCCCCCATAAAAAACAGCGCGGATCTGAAGGGCTCGCTTCGGGGCATTATCAGCCGCCTGGAGCACATAAAATCCCTTGGAGCGGATATTCTCTACATGACCCCCATTTTCCGCTCCGGCTCCAGCCATAAGTACAACACCGACGATTACTTTCAGATCGATCCCTCCTTCGGAGACAAGGAAGACCTGAAAGAACTTGTGGAAAGAGCCCACGGACTGGGCATGTATGTGATTCTGGACGGTGTGTTCAACCACACTTCCATAGACTTTTTCGCCTTCCGGGATATCAGGGAGAATAAGGAGCGTTCAAAATACCTCGACTGGTATTACATCCAGGATTTCCCCCTTGTGATGGAGCATGGGAAAAAGCCCAGTTACAAGACTTTCAGCTACGCGGGAATGATGCCAAAACTCAACCTGCGCAACAGGGAAGTGGCAGACTTTGTGATACAGACAGCCACCTACTGGATCCGGGAATGCGGCATTGACGGCTGGCGTCTGGATGTGGCGGATGAGATCAACCATGGATTCTGGAAACGGTTCCGACAGGAGGTCAAAGCAGTAAAGAAAGACGCCCTCATCGTAGGAGAAATCTGGCATTTCGCCGGAGATTTCCTGGAAGGGGACCAGTGGGACAGCGTCATGAATTACCCTTTTCACCGGTCTGTGCTGGAGCTGGCCGCCCGAGGGGAACTGGCTCCCTCGGCTTTTCTGGAAAAACTGGCATTCCTGAGAGGGAATCTGAACCGCGCTCTGGAAGGGTATCTGTGGAACCTGATTGACAGCCATGACACGGAGCGGTTCCTCCACAGCGCAGGGGACGACGTGCGCAGACAGATGCTGGCGGCGGCGCTGCAGCTGCTGCTTCCCGGCATGCCCATGATCTACTACGGCGACGAGGTAGGCATGACGGGAGGTTCTGACCCGGACTGCAGGCGCGGCATGCTCTGGGAGGGCAGCAGGCAGAATCAGACCCTCTTCCACTACTACCAGACTTTGATCCACATCCGGCACCAGTACCCTGCGCTGACAGAAGGCACCCTCACAGAGCAGAGTGCCGACGATGAACGAGGACTGATTACCATCAAAAGACAACAGGGCAGACAGCGCCTCAGACTGCTTTTCCATGTCAAAGCAGGCACTTTGATCCTGCCGGAACTGGCGGGCAGAAAAAACCTTGTGGACAACCGGGACTTTTCGGGAATCCTGGGGGACTTTGAAGCCGCAGTGCTTCTGGAATAGACCAAAACGGGGCTTCCCGATGACAAAAACCTCGGACAGGAAGGAATAAAATGAAATCTTTTTCAAAATTGTGTATCCCCATCGGCCTGGAAACGCTGTGTTACATGCTGGCAGGAATGGTGGATACTGTCATGCTCTCCACCGTCAGCGACAGCGCGGTGGGGGCAGTGGGTACGGCAAACACCTACATCAATGTCTTTATCATTATGTTCAATGTGGTGGCATCAGGAATGATTGCCGTGATGACCCAGTACATCGGCGCAGGTAAACCCGGCATTGCCTACCAGGCCATGCAGCTGGGAGCCGCTTTCAACGCCATCCTTGGCATCCTGCTCTCTCTGTTCCTGGGAATTTTTTCCGGAAGTATTCTGGAGATTGTGGGTGTAGCGCCGCTTTTGATGGAGCATGCCGACACATACCTGCAGATTGTGGGAGGAGGCTGCGTTTTAAATGCTCTGATTCCCATTTTCTCCAGTTATCTCAGGGCTTTTGGGTATACAAAACAGCCCCTGGCGGCGACCCTGCTCTCAAACGGGGCTAATCTGGGGCTGAACGCCCTGTTCCTGTTTGTATTCCAGGGCGGCGTGGCAGGCGTGGCGGCCGCCACCGTTATCTCAAGGGTCCTGAATCTGGGAATCGTCTTTGCCGCCTCCATGCTCCTTGTCCATGCGGGCAGGGAGAAGGACAGAATGAAAAAAAGGGAGGTCTTTGGGCGGATTTTAAAAATCGGACTGCCCTCCGCCCTGGAGAACGCGCTCTACAACGCCGCTCTGACGCTGACCATCCGCTTTATGAACCAGATGGATGAATCCGGCTTCAACGTGACGGCAAGAGCTTATGCAACCCAGATCGCCAATTTTTCCTACTGCGTCGGGGCGGCCATGGCCCAGGCAAACGCCATTATCACCGGGTGGCAGATGGGCCGGGGAGACTATGACGCCTGCCACAAAGGGACCATTAAAGCCGCCTGTATAGGGATGCTGGTGGCAGCAGGCATGGAGACGGCTTTCTTCCTCAGCGCAGACGTGCTGGTAAAGCTGTTCACGGACGATGGGGAGATGATCCGTCTGGTAAAACTCCTTCTGGCCATAGACATTATCCTCGAAGTAGGGCGGGTGGCCAATCTGGTATTCGGCCAGGCTTTGAAAACCAGCGGGGACGCCGTCTTTACCACCATCATTGGAGTTGTCTTCATGTATATCTGCATGGTGGGCGGCACATGGTTTTTCGGGATCCGCCTGAATCTCCTGGCGGCCGGCGCCTACATAGGGCTGGCCTGTGATGAATGTGCCCGGGCGGTCTGTATGTTTCTGCGGTGGCAGTCGGGAAAGTGGAGGACAAAAGGATTTATCCGGCAGGAGCAGGAAGCGTAATCATGCCGGAAACTCTGTCTCCGGGTTTTGCCCATCCATAAGAGCAGGCAGGATAAAGTTTTCCTGGCGTATTGATTTTTCATATTGCAAACTAAAACTGCATATGCTATAATGCCCCTAGTATAACCCCCACCAATTACCACATGTTTCACTTGTCTAAATTTCCATCTGCATCGTTGTCGTCAGTCATCGTAGCCCGCTACGACTCCTTCCTCCGCCTTGCAGACTGAAAATTTATCCTTCGCGAAACATAGTGGTAATTGTTGTGGATTATACTAGGCAAAAGCAGTGAATAGTCCATGCAGGATGACAAAAAGCCCTGGTGTTCCAGCATCAGGGCTTTTCTATTCAATTTTTTATTTTCCAGAATCAGTTGAAATCAAGCACAAAATTGAGAACGGAGGTAGGAGAGATGGGGTGTTTAGGAAACATCATTTGGTTTTTATGCTGCGGATTTTGGCAGGGACTTTCCTGGCTGGGTGCCGGTATTTTATGGAGTATTACAATTATCGGTATTCCAATTGGCCGTCAATGCTTTAAATTTGCTTCACTTGCCTTCTTCCCCTTCGGAAAAGACGTGGAATATGGCGGGGGCACCATGTCCCTGATCGCAAATATTTTATGGCTGCTTATCAGCGGCATTCCTTTGGCGACAATGGCTCTGCTGAATGGATTACTTCTGTGCTGTACAATTATCGGTATTCCTTTTGGACTGCAGTGTTTCAAAATGGCGAAACTGGCATTGATGCCTTTTGGCGCAACAATAATATAGAATTGAAAATCATTCCCCTGCGCCATTGTTCATAGTGGCATGGACAGACTCCCCCTAAAGCCGGGAAGTCTGTCCATGCCACTTTCCGCACAGAAATCTGAGATACAGTGCCGACACAGCCGTACCTGTGCAGATCATCACAAGGTACAGAGGACCGCTGATATACTGCATTTCCCTGCTGTACTCGTCCAGATACCTTATCACCATCTGATGCACCAGGTACGCTTCCATACTCACCATGGATATAGTATGCCAGAATTTATGCGCAAATAAACGCGCCAGCTTTGTGTCATAGCACAAAAAACTATAGATACAGAGCATAGATGGCAGAATATAGATGATACCATAGGACAATGCCTCCGGCACATAGGGGTATCCTATAACCAGTACGGCCATTAGAACTATAGAGCCTATCTGCAGCAATGTCCCCCGTTTCTTTCCCCTGTTGCCTTCCTTTGTTTCTGCAAGCCTGTCCTTGAACTGAGCACAGAGCACCATGCCCAGTCCAAAATCAGCCAGCCGCACCAAAGGACAGATGTAAAGAAGCCACTTTTGTTCCGGAAATCCCCCTGCCATCCCGGCAAAAAGCACATAGAGCAACACCACCGCTGCTGCAGTACCCCCCCCGAGAAATATTTTCTGCCTCTTGATCATTTGGGCCAGAAACGGAAAGCAGAAATAAAAAAACAGAATATCACAGAGAAACCAGGATACCGCATTGTAGGAAAAGTAATACTCCCCTTTGGGGATAAATGACTGGAACAGCAGAATATTGGGTACCGCTGTCTGAACCGCACCCCAGAATCCCTCCACTGAAAACCATCTGATCAGCCAGTAGGCCTGAAGCAGTGCCCCAGAGACAAATGTGATTATATGCCCCTTATAAAATTTCCCCAGGCCTTTTTTATAATACCCCACCCCTGCTCTCCACAGTCCGGACACTGACACTTTACCGTCAATCTCATCCCCATGGTTATAAAACATCAAAAATCCCGACAAAATCATAAACAGAGAGACTCCGCCGCATCCCAGTCCATTGTCATGGTGATTCAGCCTTGTAATATGACTGACAAATATCATTAGAAAAGCTGCTGTTCTGATGAAATCTATCTGGTAAAACCTGCTTTTCAACTTTTTCACCCATCCTGTCCTGCAATCTCTTTTGCAAAACGATCATAATCCCTTATATATTCCGTGTTATCGTAATGCTCACTGGCCAGCACGAGCAGCACAGAATCCTCGCTAAAGTCATACATATCTTTCCAGACCATGGTTGGAAGATAGATTCCGGTGTGGGGCCTGTTGAGACAGTACACAGCCTCATTTCCCTCCCCGTCTTTTACCCGGACCTTACTCTTTCCGGCCACATTAATCAACACAAATTCCGTCTTTCTGTTGGCATGCTGTCCCCGTATCACATCCCTGTCCGAGCCATAGATGTAGAACACTCTCTTAATCTCAAAAGGAATATCCTTTCCTCCCTCTGCAACCACCAAATGCCCTCTCTCATCCCCCATCTGTGGGAACTCCAGCATCTGTACTCTGTTCATATGGTGCATCTGTCCTCTTCCTCCTCTCCTCTGACGGGCGGCCTGAAACCCGTTCACAGCCTCCAGCACATCATCCCATTCCCCGGCATTGCCCCTGTAGAGACGTGCCAGGATCACCCCGTAGGCAGAATCACTTTTGCCCTGCCTCGGACCACACACTCTCCCTGTTGATTGTAGGCCTTTGTGCAGAGCACCGCCCTGTTTTCCGCTTCCAGACTCCTTATATAAACACATGCCGTTATCGTATCCCCCATAAACACCGGCTTGAGAAAGCAGCTTTCCTGTGAGAGATAAATACTTCCCCTTCCAGGCATAATTGTCCCTATTACCGTGGAAAAAAATGAGGAAACCAGCATGCCGTGTGCCGCCTGTTTTCCAAAAATACTGTTCTTTGCTTCTTCCGCATCAATATGTACCGGATTAAAATCTCCTGTGATTCCTGCAAAACCATAGATATCATGTTCTGAGATGGTCTTGGAAAATCTTCCTTCCCTGCCCATATAGAGCTCTTCCGCTCCCCGGCTCCTATCGCTGAGCATAATTCTGAAATAATATTTATTGACCTTTTCTGTCTCCTTTTCCGTGATTTCTATTCTGTCCTCCATGCCCCCTGCGACGGAAGCACACTGCCCTACAATCCTGAAACCTACTTTCATGTCGTTTGTATAAGCCTGTACATTCTCAGGATGCACTGAACCAGCCACCTTCTCCAGGCCCAGAAAATGAAACCCGCATTTCAGCGCCATCACAAGACTCTTTCTTCCCAGCCCCTTTCCATGAGCCCTGCAATCGCCAATCTGTATCCTTCCAATGGAGGCCAAATGCCTTTCACGACAGATATCGTAGAGCGAAATACTTCCAACCATACAGTTTAAATCCATGTCATCTATGGCAAATATCAGTTCATTTTCATTATTTTTATATTGTTCAAACCATTGACGCTGCATTTCCTGCGTAATATAGCCCACATCTCTGAGAAACCTGTTTGACTTTGCATCATTTCTCCAAATCCTCAATGCCTCAATGTCACTTTCCTCCAGCGGGCGAAGTCTTACATCCTCATACAAAGCTGTATAACCATGTTCCATAATTCAGACTCCTCTCTTCTGTTATGGTATACAACCTGGTACCGGTACAGACGCCGACTGCACTGGCAGGGCAGTTTCTTCTAATTAAGTACCCCCCCGTAAATTTTTCTCTTTCATCCCATCCTCCTGAAACACATATATCTTATCTGCCACCCTGTGGCGGCCAAATATTTCGCTGCCTGACGCTTCCATTTCCAATTCCTTGCCGCCTCCTGCAAAAGCATGACTTCCCGTTATACGAAACCCTAATTTCTCATAGACTGCCCTTGCCCTGGCGTTCTCTTCGTGAACTGAAAGGAGGAATTTTCTGATCCCCAGACACTCCATTCCCACCCTTGCAGTCATCAAAAACGCCTTAAGTCCCAGGCCCTGCCCTCCTGCGCTTTTTTCTCCGATTACCACTTTTCCAATCTGACAGGTATCACCCTTAAACTCATACAGGGCTATAGATCCCACCGTTCGGCACCGTCTGTAATCCACTGCAAAGAACACCACATCAGGATCTGAGAGATATGCCCCAAACCACTTCTCCTGCATATCCTCTGTGACCTCCCCCACTGCTGTGAGAAAACGGTTCAGCTCCTTCTGGTTACGCCACCGGCGCAGGTATTCTATGTCATATCTGTGCAGGGGACGAAGCAGCACCTCTTCATATTGGGCACAATAGGAATGTTCCATCCTTCACCCCGCTCTGAAACTGTTTACAGCTTCTATCACAATGTTCTGTTCTTCCTCTGTCATGCCATTATACATTGGAAGGCTCAAAACCTCGTCCGCATACCGCTCCGCTATGGGGAAATCCCCTCTTTTGTGGCCCAGACAAGCATAAGCCTCAGAAAGATGAGGGGGAATGGGATAATGGATCAGTGTGCCAATGTCTTTTTCTCTCAGATACTCCATAAAGGCATCGCGGTACACTGGAACATGAACCACAAACTGATGCCATGTGGAATCAGCTCCCGGGCGGATCCTGGGGAAAATGACAAGCGGATTCCGGATACCTTCATAATACTTTTCCGCAATCCTGCAGCGTTCCTGGTTAAACTCATCCAAATGGCTCAGTTTCACCCGCAGCAGCCCCGCCTGGATCTCGTCCAGTCTGCTGTTGCTGCCTACCATTTTATTGTGATAGCGTTTTTCCGACCCGTAGTTACGGAAAATACGAAATTTTTCGGCCAGCTTCTGGTCATCTGTGACAATACAGCCTGCATCTCCAAAGGCTCCGCAGCCCTTGCTTGGATAGAAACTGAAACATCCTACATCCCCAAAAGTACCCAGAATCCGACCCTGCCAGCGGCTGCCGTGGCTCTGGGCACAATCCTCCACAACGCGCAGGTTATATCTCTGCGCCAGATCCATGATCTTTGTCATATCGCAGGCCTGGCCATACAGATGAACGGCCAAAATGGCTCTGGTTTTCTCTGTGATCTTCTCTTCAATCTTATCTGCATCAATGTTGTCATACTGGTCCGGTTCCACAAAAACCGGCACTGCCCCGTTCATGGTAATGCCCATCACACAGGCTATGTAGGCGTTGGCACAGACAATGACCTCATCACCCGCTCCTATGTCCAAAAGTCGGAAGCTGATCCACAGCGCATCAAGACCTGACGCAAGCCCTACACAATATTTTGAACCGAGATACTCCGCCCACTGTCTCTCAAAGGCCTCCACTTCTTCTCCCAGAATATACCAGCCGGAGTCAAGAACTTCGCAGACTTTCTTCTTATATTCCCCGGCGTGAAGACTGTACTGCCGGCCCAGATTATTTGGCATGATCATCTTCTTTTCCTCCTCATACATTATCTTTTTATTCGGCTCAATATTTTTTTCATTGTCATTTTCTTCTTTTTCATCTTCTGAAAACGCTTCGCATGCACCCACATCTCCCTGTCAATCTCTCCGGGAAGTTCTCTCCGCATCAGCTCTGCAAATACCTTTTCCTGGTCAAATCTCCCTGCATATTCAAAAGACTTATCCGAAACATTGGCATCGGCGAAAAACTCTTCCATGATCTTGCCAAATTCAACTCTTCTCTGCCCCGTCTTCAGGTCAATATCCGGATACTCCCCAAGAGAACAGCCCTTTGAATCATAAATCCAACGGTAATGTACCTTCTCAGGATCCGCAGCTCTTACAGGTGTAATGATAACTGTAGGACATCCGTTTTTTGCACCGTCAAGGGCGCTGGTTCCCATGGCAATGAGCAGATCAACATTTTCAGAAATATATTTATTCAACTTTTCATATGGAATATTTTGTATAAAATTTACTCTATAACTGACGTTTTCTGCCTCTTTTTTGATCCGCTCCAGTGCATCTCCATCTCCCACAATGGTAAATTCCACTTCTGCGTTCTGTGTCCTAGCCCAATCGTCCAAGTCCTGCAGCAGATGCCTGAGAGGGATCTCCTTAAAGTCAGTGGACACTCTCCCAATCCAGGAAATATTTATAAGGCTTTTTCGGTTATCGTGAGACGGATATAATTTTTCACTGGGAACATTGATTGCGATTGGAACGATATTCTCCTGGCAGGTATCGCTGCATTTCATATGAAATACCTGAAATGTATTGTAAATTCCCACACTGTCAGTAAATACCACAGCTCTCTTTCTGAGCAGCCATTTCAGTGCTGCTTCCGCTTCCTTTTTGTATAAAACCTGCAGCATTTTATCAAAAAAGGACGAGGCAGGATAATTGTAATAGGCATCAGAAAATGCACCCATTCCCATGATCCACATAAGAACTCTTTTTATCCGTATTCCTCTGTTACTAAGTTCATATAGATTCCCTAATTGAGAGGAGGGGATTATGACAAGCTCATAACATCTCCTCAATCTGTCCATTTCTGTTTCACTCAGACAGCATATGTCAACGCTGTAATTCTCCCCTTTAAGCCAGCCATATAATCTGTCCAGCAGTTTATCCGTCCCGCCAAAAAGTCCTTGTCTGCAAATCAATATTTCCATATGTTTTATTCCACCACGACACATCCATTATTATCCTGTTTCACTGTTTTCTAAACTTTTTACCCTCACTACTTTTCTGAAATTCATCCCACAGACCATCGCCATGGTCAAGGCGGCAGAGATCTGGCAGTCATGCATAACAAGAACCGCCTCCAGGGACAGGAGGCAGAATCCCACCCCCAGATCCCATTTCCCCATTCCCAGTTTCATAATTTTCTTTGTGTCAACAATCCGCACAATGACAACTATCACATAGGACATCATGGTGGCGAGAACCGCTCCCAGGATATCCAGACGGGGAATCAGCAGCAGATTCAGCAGCAGATTGCTCCCAGCGCACAAAATTGTAGATTTAATCTCCAGCAGATTGGCCTTTGCCGCAGCATAGACCGCCCCATAGTAATTGCTGATTCCAAGAAACGCCGTCCCAATCAATAGCAGAGGCACATAATACCAGGCTCCGTAGAAAGCTTCCCCCACATATACTTTCATCATTGGCCGGATCAACAGCATCACCACAGAAACCATGGAAAATAACAGAGCAGAGTACGTATGATATATCTTTTCAAAGAAAAGCACATTTCTTTCCTTCTCATATTCCTTTACCGCAGAGATAATCCATGCCTGAGTAAACACAGACAGCAGTGTTGTGATAATCGCAGGCACCTTTGCGGCAACCGAGTAAATCCCCACATCTGTGGAAGAAAAAAACAGATCCAGTACCACCCTGTCAGAAAAACTGGTAATCCACCATGAGACCGCGTTAAACATCAGAGGAACGGAATATTTCAGCATCTGAGTCAGAAGTTTCCAGTCCACAGGCCTGGCCCATTCCCAATATCGTCCCAGACCTCCTGCCAGGAACAGAAAACAGACGGAGACAAGATTCCCCAGGATCTCAGCGGTAAAATACCCGGAGATTCCTCTCCTGTAAACCGACAGTAACACTACATCTGCTCCGGCTGTGACAAGTGCCGTCAGAATGCTGTCCACAGAGTACACCACCACCTTGTTCTCTGCCTTGACAAAGAGGGCAAAATTAGTCTTAAAACACTGCAGCACCACCAGTATTACTATGTACCATTTCCAGGGTGAAATACTTTTGTAAAATACCAGAAGGGGAGACAGCAAAAGGACAAATAGAGAAGCCCCAAGCAACACCATAACCCCGTTTTTGAACAGAGATTTCTTGTCCGTATCCTCGCTGAGTCCGAACCTGAGCATGGCGTCAGACAGCTCCAGGGAAACCACCGGGACTGCCAGCCCCACAAAGGTCACTGTCAGGTCAATGATTCCATACTCTGCTGTGGAAAGCACATTGGTAAAGTACGGCAGGAGCATGAACTGTACAAATTTTGACCCCAGCAGCCCAAGCCCAAAAATCAGCATATTCTTAATAAGTGTGGTATATCTGCCCTGCATCTATACTGTCTCCCAACCTGGAAGAACAAGATCCTCTGTCCGGACCTTCCTTCCCCCTACTGCCGCCACACTGTACCATTTCCCGGGACATACCACATATTTTTTCAGCCCCAGGGGATTCAGCCAGGCTCCCCACCAGCTGAAGGTACTGTTGGCAATGACCGCGCTTCTACAGTAGGACATCAGGATCATATCCTGCCAGCTCTCCTCCCCCCTGTTCCAGTCCACATAAACATTGTTTTTCAGGAAGATATGTTCTCTCGCCCACTCCATGTCATCAGAAAACACATACAAAACCACTTCTCCCATGGCTTCCTGCAGCTTTTTCAGAGCCTGCGTGTAATACTCTGTTTCGCTCAGATTGACCAGAAAAGAATTTTTTGGATCCAGGAAATCCTTCCGCCGGATATGCACCGCTGCGGCATTGCTGTCCCTGATCTGCCGGACTGCCCCGGCAGAGCGCGCCGAAAGCTCCCGGCGGCACCGAAGCTCCTTCTGAAGCTGCTCCTGAACCGGATAAAAATACCTGTGACTGTGCCAATACCCTTCCAGATACGCATCCTTTTGTGTCAAATTCTCCAGTTCCTGGTCAAATCCAATCACTTTCTCGCTGTAAAATGTTTTCTTCCGAGGCAGAAACTTCCTGCGCAGCCTGTCCCCTGGAGAGAAGGTATAGCCAAGTCTCCTGATGTCCTGCAGCCGCGCCGTGGACAGCTCCACTCCAAACACGCTTTCAAGCTCCAATCCATAGTGAAAACTCTGCCTCTCATAAGCCGTCAGATCCGCAAAAGTCTCCTGGTCCGCCTGCTGCATTTTCCTGTAATAGGCATATTGAAACAGCTGATTTCCTAAGCCTCCCATAAACCGTATAATTTTCATAACACGCCTTCCTGCCTGCTGCCCCTGCAGCTGTGTCCTGCAACAGACTGCAGCGTCCACAGTATAATGACAGTGATAATAGTCTTAAAGATAAAATCTTTCAGGCTTGACCTGCCCAGGTAAATCAGGTTTGGAAGGGTCATAAACAAAAGCATCTGGGCATACTCCGCACTTCCCCCTTTTTTCACTGCCCTGCAGGCACATTCCAGGATGCCTGTACACACTCCCGCCAGCACTGTAAAAACCATTCCCAGAGGGAATCCCATAAAATATGCTTCCGCAAAAAAGCTGGATCCGAACCCTCCTGACTCAAATCCTGTTCCTCTCACCCTGTCAACCACCATGCCAAAATCATTCCGGGTAAAAATCTCCAGAAGGCCAAATTCCCGACGTATCTCTTCCCGGAAAACCACACTTCCAAAGACTGGTTCCACGGAAGCTCCCTGGGAATTCAGGGTGGAAACCATCACATCCCTAAACCCAGACGCCACACTCCATCCCAGCCTGTAAGACAAGATAAAATTGGCCAGATAGACCAGTCCCATCCCCAGAATGATCATCCAGGACCATTTTATTCTGTGGCGGAAAGAGAAAAACAACAGCCACATAAAAATATACATGATGGCATAGCCTCTGGCCCCCCGCATCAGATATCCTACCCCTGCCAGCATCAGGATGGTGCTGCCCCAGAAAAAACGATCCCTGTAAGATCCAAACAAAATCCACAGCAGGATAAAATACTTCCCAAAAGAAAAATACCGGTATCCCTGCACCATAATATTTTCGGAAACCGCCAGATAATCATGGGCATTAATCACACTGATCTTTCTCACTGAATCCAGAAGAAAAAGCGCAAAAAATCCCAGAGCGCAAACCACCAGAATCCCTTCCGCATATCCTGGAATCACCATCCTTTTTCTGCTTTCAAAGAGGGGTACTCTCTCCCAGAATCTGCTCCCTTCCATCAAAATTGACACCATGCAGATGACATTGGCTGCTGTGCCCAGATATACAGCAGTATGACTGAGATTCACAGCATTGATCCCATTTCCCACCGATATCACATCCGTGTTAAAGAACAGATTCAGGAGATACCGCATCCACACAAAGACCAAAAAGGACAGTACCAGATAGGAATACGGCCTGATATAATCTTTCCGTTTCCAGAAAATTGACAGCACCAGCACCGCCGTTATCATAATCACATAACAGGCGCGAAAAGCCTCGCTCCCTGGGAACAGCAGAACAGCCATTCCCCAAAAAATCATAGCTAAATTTAATGCCGCAAGTCTGCAGCTGCTGTTTTTAACCATTTTTCTTCTTTCCAAAACCATTTCTGGCTTTCACCATGAACTCTGCGGGTACCAGGCCTACTGCCAGAGGTTTTAAGACGAACAGAATCCCCTGGGGCAGAAGTCCATTCCTTTTAAATCCCTCAAACCTGGTTCTGATTTCGTTCCATCTATATTTAAACTTACGCTTTGCGTAAGAAGACCTTCCCTCATAGTAGTACAGCAATGGTTCCTGTATGTTGTACCCCTTGTAACCTCGCTCATACAGCCGCATCCACAGATCATAGTCTTCACATCTCACTGTGCTTTCCACATCCCTGTATCCGCCCAGTTCCAGAAGTACGCTCCTCCTGATCATGACTGTGGGATGAGCAAAGGGATTGTTCCACAGCAAGTCTTTTCTCCCGGGATATTCCGGAAATGCCTTCCTGGCAAATACTCCGTCCCCATCAAATTTATTTATGGAAGAGCCAACCAAAGCATATTCCGGATGACGATCCAGAAAGGCTTTTTCCCGTTCCAGACGCTTCTCATGGCACAGATCATCTCCGTCCATTCTGGCAAGATAAGGAGCCTTTGAAATTCCTATCAATCTGTTAAGAGAATAAGTCAGTCCCCTGTTGCTGTGATTTCTGTAGACAAAGATTTTATGAGGGTACGCCTCCGCATATGTATCCAGAATCTGAGCTGTCCTGTCAGTGGACCCGTCATCACACACCAGAAGCCTCCAGTCTTCAAAGCTCTGCCTCAGTATGGAATCCACAGCTCTTTTTATGTTTTGTTCTTCGTTAAAAACGCCCATAATAATATCTATGTCAGCCATTTTCTGCTCCTGTCTTCGGCGATAACACAGATTCTTCTGACATCTCAAAGCCCGCATAAACTTTCCACATCATCTCATCCACAATTTTTTTGTCAAATCTTTTTATCCGCTTCCTGGCATTCTCACCCATCTGCCCCAGTCGCTTCTCATTGACCGCCGCCCACTCTAATACATGTGCCAGCTCTCCCACTCCATATCCCACTACCCGGCCTTCCATGCCGTCCCTGATCAGATCCGTATTCCCCCGAACCCTTGTCACAATGCCGGGCAGACCGCTGCACATAGCCTCCATCAGAGATACCGGCAGGCCCTCCCTCTTTGACAGAGACAAAAAGATATCAGCGCAGGCCAAAATATGCTCGATATCACTGCGGTATCCCAGAAAGTGCACCTTGTCCTTCAGGCCTTTTTCCTCTGCCAATGCCTCCAAGCGGGTGCGCAGTCTACCCTGACCACAGATGAAATAATGCATGTTTTCCGTTCCCCTGCTGCCTCCGGCCACCGCCCGGGCCAGGGCAAGAATGCCCAGCTCCTGATTTTTATTCTCATTCAGCTCTCCCACTGAGAGCAACATTCTGTCCGTGTCGGCAAGTCCCAGAGCCCGCCGTCTCTCCGCCCTGTCCTCCAGTCTCCGGAAAAATTTTTCTGCGTCCACCCCTACGCCGGGCAGACACACAGTCCGGGATGCATGAAACCTCTCCTTTGCCCGGGTATAGTCCTCCCTGTTGACGGTCAAAAGCACATCGGTGTATCTGCTCATCCATTTTTCAACGGGATAATATAACGCCCAGTTCAAAGCCGGCGCTCCTGTAAAAAAATGAAAACCATGGGCAGTATAGAGCACTTTTGTTCCTCGTCTTCTCCGGTACTTTCTGGCCTCCCACCTGACAATAGCCGCACAGATGGGTGCATGGCAGTGAATCAGACAAAACTGCCGCTTCAGCAGCTTCCTCACCTGTCCCACGGACCTTAACTGTCTGGCTGCGCTGCCAATCTTCCTGCTGAAGTCAATCTGTACAATATGTACCCCTTTTTCCCGCATCTCCCTGGCAAAAGAGTCTATTTTTTCCTGGGAGTTGGTATCCTCCTCCGTATGAAAATTGGCTGCCAAAGTAACTTCATAGCCCTGGCTCAAAAGGATTTCCACATTGTTCCGGTTGAAATTGTCAAGATTGGATGCTACGGAGGCAATACAGAGGGCCTGTCTTTCCCCCCGCCGTTTTTTCATGTCACTGTGCTGCATTTTCATGACATCCCCTTTCAGTGAGTCTGATGCTTTCCTCAAAACCATACTTTCCCACTATATCTCCGTCCCTGTACATGAGATCCCCAAAAACCTTCCTCAGTACCTTCAAGGGCAGATGTTTTATCCCAGAGCAAAATCCGCCAATCAGTACAAGTTTTTTTCCATTCTCCTCTGCGGCCAGCTTTACCATCTCAGAAGTACATACATACTCTCTATTTTGAGGAAAAAACATTCCGTTGCTCTCCCTGTCAATAACTCTCTTCACAAATTCACAGAGATTCCCAATATAAATCATACTCCGCCTGTTCTGGCACTTCGGAAACACCGGACTGTGCAGGGCAAATTTTCTCAGGGCCTGGTAGTTTCCCCGGCACCCTCTCCCATAAACCATGGGCGGCCGCAGAAGAGCCACTGCAAAATTTCTGTCTCTCAATTTCTCCAAAGTCTCGTCGGCAGCAAGTTTTGACTCTCCATAAAATGTTGTGGGATAGGGAACCGTAAACCTGTCAATTTCGCCTGTTGTCATTCCGTATACGCTCATGCTGCTGAGCTGGATAAACTGTTTTACACCCGCTTCCTTTGCCGCCCTGGCCGCTTCCACCGCCAGCTTCTGATTTATCTGATAATATAGCCTGCGGTTCTCCTCTGTCTCTCTTACATGTGCAATCCCTGCAGCGTTGAATACAACATCAACCCCCTCAAAAAGCCTTTTTTCCGGTTTCAGACCTACAGTATTCAGGGTCGTCACATGATACGCTTTCCGGTTCCCCTCCTCCAGGTATGCTCTGAGAGCCTCTCCAATGTAGGAACCCTCTCCCAGGATCAGAATGTTTTTGGGCTGGACAGGCTCTGTGTCAGTATCCGGTATGCCTTGGGCAGATTCCTCCTGAAAACTCCCAAAACCCCCTCCCTCTGCCACTCCGTCAGAGGAAATCACCGAAACTATTGTCCGAAAAAACAGACAGACATCCATCCGAAAAGCTTCCAGACCTCCTTGGCGCAGCACAGTCCCATATTCTCCGTCAAGCCGGGCCTTCTCCCCTATCTCCAGTTCGTCCCGTCCGCTGATCTGAGCCAGGCCGGTAAGACCCGGCAGCAGGTTCCACGCGCCGTTTTCTCTACGCAGGAGGGCCAGATCCTTCTGGTTCCACAGGGCAGGACGAGGCCCGATAAGGCTCATCTTTCCCCGGAAAATATCCCAAACCTGCGGCAGCTCGTCCAGACTTGTCCGACGCAGAACTTTTCCCACTCCTGTGATATAACGCTCCGGATCTTCCAGACAATGGGTGGGCACATCATGAGGCGCCGACATCTTCATGGTACGGAACTTGTGCAGCAGGAAATAATGTCCTCCCCGGCCAATACGTTTCTGGGTAAAAAATATCGGTCCCGGATCGTCCAGATACACTGCAAGACCCACCGCCCCATAGACAGGCGCCAGAAGCACCAAGGCCCCAAATGCCATCATATGATCCGCTGCTGGCTTCACCAAAGCTTCATACACGCCTGCCTGCCGGTAGGATTTTCCAGAACCGGCACAGCGGCTTCCTCCAGAGTCAGCGGATATTCCAGTCTTCCTGCAGAAGGCTTTGGATCCAGTGTTATAACTCCCTTTCTGGTTCCATCCCTCCTCCCACGCGTCCAAATAGGGATTATCCCGGTCCATATCCTCCGGTTCTCTGCACTTGTGGGCAACCAGGCGCAGAACCCCCCAGGCTCCTGCAAGGACAGCTGCCGCCGCATACTTCACAGACTTTTTTCCCAGCCTGCCCTGGGTCAAAATATTTTTCCTATATCCTGCTGCCATGCCTTTTCCCTTTCCAACCATGCTTACACTTCTTCTCCCTGAGCCCTTTCTTTCGTCCCGGCTGTTTCTTTGTCAAAATCATATTCTCAGCCTTGTAGCTTTCCGGCAGATTCCGATCTTTCTTTTTTCTTCATTCCGACTTTTCGTCATCCTGTCCTGTAATCTCAATCCCCAGGTACAACAGGTGTTTTTCTCCCAGAAATTCCGTCTCCACCTGGGCCGTCCGCCTGTGAAGATCCACTTTCCGCATCTGTCCTGCCGCCCGGGTCAAAGGCCCCTGAAGATACCGGACTTCCCCGCCGCCGGACACACTTACACGAGAGATTCCTATTTTTCCTGCCTCGTCCGAGATCTTCCCCAGGAAATCTGCCTCCCCCTCCTCCAAGGTATGAACCGCTCCATCCCTGGCAAATAACAACCCCCTTCCAGGCACTTTCTCCAACTCCTGATGTACCGCCTCCGGATGGTCTGTCTCTATGAAGACATATCCGGGAAACAGGACTTCCTGTACCGTGCGCCATCTTCCCCCATATTTCTTTTTCCTGCTCCTGGTCAGGTGAAAGCACCTGGCATGCAGACTCTCAGGCAGGAAACCGTCCAGAAAAGCCTCCGCTCCCGCCTCTCCGCCCCGTTCCACATATAATACACACCACACTCTGCCGTACCCCCTTGTCCTTTCCATTACACTTCTCCCTGCAGTTTGCGTTTTCTGCCCCTGGGGCGAGAATTATTGTATACTTTTTTGCACAAAGGCTATTGCAAAAGAAAAACAGGTATGGTATATTAAAATCTGATTTATAAGATTTCTTTTTATCGCTTTTACATAAATTCTAAGCATTTTCAGGGATGGCCGTTTAAAAGTGTATATTATTGCGCACGCAAAAAAGTGTGCAAAAAAGTATACTTTTTTGCACATCCTTCACAAAAATTCCTTTTCATTTCTCCAATACGCAAACACGGTTGCAGAAAAACTGCTCTTGTGTTAAAATCTGATAAAATAACCAATCTCCCCGCCCTGATTCTCAGTATTTTCACAGACATCTTCAGGGGAGGAGACGGATACAGAAAGGACATATATTATGTTAAAACAAGTTTCCATTTATGCAGAAAACAGAAAAGGGGTCATGCAGGAGATCACCGCCATACTGGCCAGGGAAGATATCAACATCCTGGGTTCCGTCACAAATGACGGTGCAGAATACGGCATTGTCCGAATGGTTGTCTCCAATCCTGAGAAGGCCCTGGAAGCCCTGACCCAGGCAGGATTTCTCTGCCGCCTCATCGACGTGCTTGGGGTGGAGATCACGGACGAAGTAGGAAATCTGAACCGCCTGCTGCTCTCCCTGGCAGAGAGCAATATCAGCGCGGACTACCTGTACCTCTCCTTTAACCGCGCCTCCGGCAAACCTATTATGGTATTCCACGCGGAAGGCCCCTTTGAAGTGGAATCCTGCCTGCGATCCAAGGGATTTACACTCTGCGGCATGGAATCATAAAAACCTGGCCGGGACAATTTACGAAAGCCGTCCCTGCCACAACAGGCCCCAAAGGAGCTCCGGCTCCTTCCGGAACGCCTGCCGAAGGAAACCTTCCTCCCACAGGCGTTTTTGCTCCGGCGACACCGGCATGTCTGTCCGCTGTTCTGTGCTGAATACCCCGAAGGTCCCTCCTCGGGGCACGGATTCTGCCATCTGTACTCTGAGCTGAAGGGACTTTCAGCCGGGCCGGACACCATCCTGTCCCTACCCGGCTCCTCCGCAGACTCTCTCTTCCTCCAGCCTCTCATCGGCCCATTTCCGAAAAGTATGACTGCTGATCCCCAGGGTCTTTGCGGCCAGACGGGCGGAACAGGTTCCCTCCACCCACTTTCTGTAGAGCTCCTCAAAGCCAGGCAGAATTTCCTTGGGCCTGCGCCCCAGTTTCACTCCCCTCAGCCTTGCGGCCTCAATGCCCTCCGCCTGCCGCTGTCGAATATTAATGCGCTCCGTTTCCGCCATATACGACATCAACGTAAGCATAAGCTGCGCCACCACCCGCCCCATAAGATCCTTGTTCAGATCTCCCAAAAGCGGAATGTCCAATATGATGATTCCGGCCTGCTTCTCCACCGTGATCAGCCTCCACTGTTCCAGAATTTCATCAAAATTGCGCCCCAGCCGGTCAAGACTTTTAATGACAAGAGTATCGCCTTTCTGTAACTTTCCAATCACCTCCTTGTATCCCGGACGGTCAAAGTCCTTGCCGGACTGTTTATCCGAGTACACATTGCTCTCAGGAATGCCGCACTCCTTCATGGCAATCCGCTGTCGATCCTCATTCTGTTCCCTGGTGGACACACGGATATAGCCGTAAGTCCGGCCTTCTCCGATAGTTTCTTCTGTGCTTTCTCCGCTTACCGTAGTTGCTGTCCCCGCCATAAGCCTTCCTCCTTGCAGTAAAATGTAGTGCCAGTGTAATTTCTTCCGCTGTCTACATTATTTTAAAGGAAAGCTTACACAGATAAAAGCCTATGACCGCTTTTACCTCCGGATCCACTTACCGAAAATGGTCTTTTTATAGTGTTTTAACTCTTCCCGCGCATCTCCATGGCTGCTGATTTTCTGAAGCAGAGCCACCGCTTTAGGGATATCCGCCTCCATCCCCAGCCCTCTGCCATAGATCAGGGCGCGCAGATAGTCCGCCTCCCAGTACTCCCAGTTCATCTCATCCAGGTAACGGAGGGTCATGGAATAGCTCTGAGTGGTACCCCAGCCGTTAAAACAGCATTTTGCCATATAAAAGACTCCCCACCTGCTGCCCTTGTCATAGGCATAGGAGAACAGCCGAAACGCTTTGTCGTGATCCTGGCGGACACCTCTTCCATAAAAATATGCCTTTCCCAGAAGATTATGTGTCATGGGACGGCCTTCGGGAAGCTCCTTCTCAAAACACTTCACAGCATAAGCCTCATCTTTTGCCGTGCCGATGCCCTCAAAGAAACAACGCCCCAAGTCCGTCAGAGAGCCCGGATTTCCTCCTTCTGCCGCCTTCCTGTACCACTGGAAAGCCTCCTCCTTCCTTCCGGCTTCCTCCAGCTCCTCTGCGTAAATGGACTGGTGGATGGGATGCCCTGCCTCTGCGCCGATTTTCCAGAGATCCCTGGCCCTCTCCGGCCTGGGAGGAATAATGTTCTCGTCCCCCTTGGTGTAATATTGATTGAGATTGTTGGCGGCAAAATACATGCCTCCCCTGAAAGCCTTCCAAAACCAGTCTTCACACTTGGAAATATTCTCCCTCATATAGGCCTTGCACGCTGCAGGACTGGAAAACGAGCTCTGATCCTTCTTCTGGATCCGCGTGAAATCCCACCAGAAATACACATTTCCAATGACATACTGGCAGAAAGGCTCTCCCTCCTGGGCCAGGGCCAGAACATCGTCAAATGCCTCCTGGAGGCTGGCAAAGGGCATTTTCCTCTCCAGATCCGGTTTCAGTTCCCCGCTCCGCAAAGCCACCAGCACTCCCAGGGCACTGCCCTGCTCCACGGATTTACGCAGAAGCCGCTCCGCCCGGCTGTCATCCTCAGGAAAACCGTGGCCTTTCCATACATACTGATGCCCGCACAGGCACCGGGCCAGTACACAGGTGGCATCCCCGTCCCCGGCGGCAGAAGCCCGCTCCAGGATCGCAAACGCCTCCTTTCCCCGCCCTGCCCTCTCATTGTAATAAATATCCTGCAGGGCCTGGCGCACCTCGCTGCTCAATGTCTTCCCCATAATCTTCCTCTTCCTTTCTAAATATATAAAATACTTACATTGGCAAGAAGTATTTTCTTCTGATTAATATATATCGGCCAACCCCTGCCCCCGCCTTACCAACAAAACACTATTCCGATGTTCGGACGACCTGTGGCATTCCGGAAGCCGGGGACGAAGTTTTCCTTCTGGCAGAATCATGGGTATTTCCATTTCAGCAGAGGCTCCAGTGCTCTACTTCCCAAACTGAAAAACTGTGCCCCCTTTCCAGTCCGGACATTTCTGCCAAAAAACAATTATAGATTTCTAAGATATTATTCAAAATAAACAAAGAAAAAACTTGTATTCCTTCCTCACATCTATTATAATTTTATTAAAAGTATCCACTTTCCATTTCTACAGGAAAAATATGAATTACTTTGTGATAGGGGGTAAATATATGAAATCAGACCAGTTACAGACAACAGACTCCAGCACCGCCATACGCAAGGGCATTGGGATTTCCGCAAAACTTGCCCTGGCCATTGTCCTGTGTGTGACCATTGCAGTATCGGCATTGCTTTTGATGGTGTATTCCAAGATGTCGCAGGCTCTGTTGAACAAAAGTGAGGAAATGCTCCAGACCACCACGGAGGGAACACTCCAGGAAGTCAGTGGATGGCTGAACGGGATCCTGGCCAGAATACAGGCACAGAAAGAAACCATAGAATATCAGGATATGGATATCTCCACCCTGAAAAATTATATTCTGCACACTGTAAACCCTGGAAGTGCCTGCCCCGCAGGTATCTTTGTAGGACTCAAGGACGGTTCCCTGTACCACGCCACGTATAAGCCGGGTGATGATTACGTTCTTACGGATAGAACCTGGTACAAGAGCGGTATTCAATCGGAAGAGATCACCCTTGGAGACGTATATTTTGATGAGGACAGCCAGTCATATGTTGTAGGAGCGTCCGGCATACTGAAGGGCAGCGGAGACTATGTTCGTGGCGTGGTGGCTGCAGACATTTACCTGGATGCCATCTCCGACATTGTCAGCCCTGTCAGAGTAGAAGAAACCGGCGGAGTCTTCCTGGTAGACGCCAATACCAATATTGTCATCGGCCACCAGAACCGGACGTTGACAGGAAAACATCTTGACGAACTGGTGGGAAGTATGTACTCCTTCGCCTTGAATCAGATAAGAAACGGTACAACCGGACTGTCCCTTCACGACGGCACCTACATTCAGGTGGAACGAGTGCCTGGCTGCAACTGGGTGGCTGTGGCCTATGTATCCCGGCAGGAAGTTCTGAGCGAAATCCGGGAACTGACAGAAACTCTGGTAATCGTAACCTGTGTGATGATTCTCTTCCTGATCCTGCTGGTTATCTTCCTGGTAAAGCGCATTATCGGTGTTCCTGTAAAGGAGCTGAGCCTGGCTGCCACTCGAATTGCGGAGGGCGACCTGAACCAGTCCATTCAATACCGCTCCAGAGATGAACTGGGTATATTGGCTAACAATTTTAACCGGGTTACAGTTCGGCTGCGCGAATACATAAAATATATCAATGAGATCGCAGAAAAACTCCACGAGATTGCGGGAGGAAATCTGACTTTCACGCTGGAAAACGACTATACTGGTGAATTTGAGAAAATCAAAAACTCTCTGGACGAGATTTCCTACTCCCTCAACCATGCTATGAGGCAGATTCGCGACGCCTCCAGGGAAGTGGCCCTTGGTGCAGAACAGGTTTCCGATGGAGCCATGTCTCTTTCCCAGGGTTCCACGGAGCAGGCATCTTCTGTGGAAACACTGGCGCAACATATCAACTCCGTGTCCGGCCTGGCCCGCGTTACCGCACAAAATGCCCAGGATGCCAGCAACATCTCCCAGAATGTAAAAAATGAACTTCTGAACAGCAATGACAAGATGAAGAATATGACGGTGGTGATTGAAAAGATCAGCGAGAAGTCCACAGAGATCCACAAGATCGTAAAAACCATTGAAGACATTGCCTTCCAGACCAACATCCTGGCTCTGAACGCCGCTGTGGAAGCTGCCCGGGTAGGAGAAGCCGGCAAGGGATTTGCCGTGGTGGCAGATGAAGTCCGCACACTGGCTGGAAAATCTTCCGAAGCAGCCCAGGAGACCACGGAACTGCTGGGCCAGACCGTGGATTCCATGGCAGAAGGTGTCCGTGCAGCCCAGGATACGGCAGAGTCCATGATGGCCGTTGTCGCCCAGGCAGATGAGATGAACACATTGATTGGGGATATCGCAGAACATACCACCAAACAGGCCGCCGATGTGTCAGAGATCACTCAGGGTATAGAGCAGATCTCCGTGGTTATCCAGTCCAACGCCGCCACTTCTGAGACCAGCGCGGCAGCCAGTGAAGAGCTCTCCGGCCAGGCCGAAATGCTCAAGAACCTGGTGGCAAAATTCCGGCTGAAGGGCTGACAGCCCCTCCGGCAGGAGAACAGAATATTTTCAGAAAAAATCATTCAAAAGAACCCAGGGAACATAGGCTCCCTGGGCTCTTCCTTTCTCTTCAAACTGTCCTCTGCAGGTGATACTCCTCCTGAACCCTTTCTCTTTGGTATTCTCCTATTCCTTGGAAAATACAAGCCTCCCAAAAGCCTCATCTGCCTCTGAAACCTCCGCCAGGCTGCCGATAACCACCCCTGTGCTGCTGCCTTCTATCCAGACAATATAGTTCTGTTCTGTTCCAGCCTGCCCCTCATAGGTATAGGAAATCACATGCATTTCTTCCCTGTCCGTCTCCTGGCGGATAACCGCTTCCTGCTGCGAAGAAACAGCCTCAACATACCCCTCATACATTGACTGGTCCACAAAGAATCCCTGCAGGATGATCTTCTCTCCATTATTCACCTCAAATCCATCTCCTGAATTTTTAAGGCCATGTCCTTCCGATGAATCCAGCGTCACCTTGATTGAATCCCCTGTGGTGACATTATAAGTCAGACTCACTGTACGATTGAATTCACATCCTGTCAGCAACATAATACATAAAAGCACAGCGGCCAGCCTTTTAAAGATTGTATTCATTGTCTTGTCCCTCCCTTGTCTGGTTTTATTTATCTTATGTATTATTTTACCACCCCCTTGAATTTACTGCAACTGCTCTTTCTCAAAATATCTGACTTCGGGAGAATTTAAAGGTACATGGCAAATTACAACATTTCCTTTAGGACAGCCCCCTGGGAGCTTTATCAAAACTCCGCATATATTCCTGCCGAAAAGAGGGACAGCTGCGCTGTCCCCCACTGTATTTTACATTTTCCTCAGCACATCCGCATACCAGCAGAACACATCCGAGACCCGTCCCAGATCTGCCTCCTTTCCTGTGCTGCGCCAGAGTTCCTGAAAGAAGCACAGACACCTCTCCAGATCCGACGCCAGGCTCATGCCATCCTCCGGCCGCTCTCCCTTCTGCAGACAGTGCAGGCGCAGCCCCACTTCATTCCATACCCCCACGGCTGCCAGGGACATCTGCACGCACTCTGCCACCCATCTGTACCTGCTGTCCATGCTGCGGCTGATAACACACAGTTCTCGCTTCATATCCTGGATGGACTGCCTCAGGCCAGGAACTTTCGTCATGTCCTCCTCCCAAAAGATCTCCCGCAGCTTCTCCTGATCCAGATTTTTCTCCACGCCCTCTTTTATTCTGACTACATGATTCCAGGAAAACACAGTCCGACCATTCACACGGCCTAAAAAGTCAAGCAGCCTGCCGGATGTATCCCCGAATTCCAGGACAGAGATTTGACGATTCAGCTCATGATAGTCCGGATATTTCTCTCCCCAGGAACACACGGCCCCGTATATCATGCCTGGAATGCTGAACACAGGCTGATTGATGTGGCCGAAATCCCCCCATTCCGTGTTCAGTATACCCACTGCGCCGTACTGTCTTCCATAGCCGCACATCCTGCGGATATTTTTGTAGCTGCTCTCCAGGGCGTTTACCCAGGTATTCCACCCGCAGGCCCCGGGGCAGAGAAACTGTACCGCTCCTGCACCGTGGAGTATCCGGGCCTCCCTGTCCGACTGAGTGGCGCTGTAGCCCCAGGTCAGGCAAACCACCTGCTCCGGGATCTGGGCGTATTTCTCCGGATACTGAGCGATAATGTCCCCCCAGAACATGGGCACCCGTCCATGTTCTATCAGGAAATCGAAGAGCTCCAAAATGTAATCCATGTACAGACTGCCGGTTCCCTTTTCCGCAGCCAGGGCACTGCTGCAGCCCTTTCCCAAGTCAAAAGTCTCATCCGCACAGATATTGAACTTATTGGATCGGAACAGCTGCATGTATTCCCCTATAAGCCCCTTGATCATGGGAAGGGAATCCGGATTGGACACATTCACCGTGTGATGGTCCATACGGTCCCGGAAGGAAAAAGTGCCTTTGGTGCTCTCGGGCAGCTCACACATGGGCTCAAAAGTTTTGGTGCTCAGGAGCTTGCACAGGTGGCCGAACGTGGCCAGAGAGGGCACCAGCTCTATCCCCCTGTCATGACAGTACTGGTCCAGTTCCAGGATCTCTTCCGCAGTCAGAGGAGTGTCATCCCGCCAGACTTCCGTCAGATCTCGAAACAGATAGGTATGTTCCACATACAGCTGCAGCTGATTCATCTTATAGAATGCCATAATGTCTGCCAGCCATTTCAGACTCTCAAGTGACAGAATCCGTCCTCTGGTAATGTCAAAGAAAAAGCCTCTGTTTTGAATATCCGGCTCATCGTCCACGGAAATCCCAGGCAGCAGTCCTCCGCTCTGGCGTACCACCTGGCGCAAAGTCTGGACAGCGTACCCCAGGGCCTCCAGACTGCCCCCGCACAGAACAGCACCCTCTTCTCCGGTCTCCAGGGTGTAGCGCTGCCCACCCAGAGCTTCATTCACCTTCAGCAGAATATCCCCCCTGCGGAAAGTCCCCCGCCCCCTTCCCAGGGACATTCCCGCCCAAGTCCTGATCTCCTCCTGCAGCAGCCTGGCATAGACATCCGCTCCCTGGGGACAGGATGCATCCATCACAATCATGTTTTCCTTCTCCAGCAGCTGCTGCCCGTTTCTTTCTTCCATCTTTTTGGGTATCGGCAATATAACCATACTTTTCTCCTTCTGGCATAGGGAAGTCCCTCCAGACAGCAGATACAAGCTGACAGCACTTTCCATTGATTTCCCACAGGCAGGCAGCGCCGAACACATTGTATCCATTATCTTTGGTCCATTCCCAAGAAACTGTGTTTCCTGTGACCTGCACCCATTGTACCAGAAGCCCCCACGAAAGCAATATCTCCCGCCCAAGCGGTATGCTTCCCTGCCCAAATGGCAAATCTGGGAAAGTCCCCTCACACTTCTCCCAGTCATTCCCCAGTATGGCTCCCTTTGACCTTTAAAGATCAGCTCTTAACCACTCTCTCTATCACGCAACTGTGAGGTTTATTTTTGTGGTCTTTCTCATAGTTAATTCCCACCAGCAGCACCTCACCCCCATAGCCTTCCAATGCCTGGGCATAGTTCCTCTCCTTCATCTGCTCCAGGGCAGTATCCGCCGTTCTGTCATACTTCAATTCCACCACCAGGGCCGGCTTCTTTGTATGAGGCAGGGGCAAAAACACAATGTCCGCAAAGCCTTTTCCCGCAGGAAGCTCCCGTATCAGCCTGTAATCCCTGCGCGCACTGTAATAGGCCAGCCCCACCGCACAGCTTAGAGAATTCTCATCATTGTAAGTCAGTATGGACGCCACCTCCGTGTGAGCCCTGTCAAGTCCTCTGGCTACACTCTCTTCATCACCTTTTAATGTATCTTCCAAAAGTTTTTCCGATTCCTTTAAAACCCTCATAACCTCCGGCCAGCCGCTGACGCTCATGGCATTTTCAAATTCCCCCGCTATCTCTTTGTTGGGGATAAAAGTCTTCTCCGTCTCCGGGGCATAGGCCAGGTATCCCAGATGAATCAAGAGCGTAAGCACATCATCCTTCGTCTTTAAATTCCGCATGTCATTCTGAAAACTTCGGGTATTGACCCTGACCCGGCCGCCCCCCATCATCCGCACAATATCGCCACGCAGCCCGTCAAAATCCATGTCCATATAGAGCTTCAGCGCCTCGTAAGTCTCCGTAGATGTCCAGTAATTTGAAAACTCCTGGCTGCTCATTGCCTCCACCACTGATTTGGGATTATATACATGCTTATACTTTTTAAAAGTATATCCGTCATACCAACTGCCCGCTTCCGTATAGTCCATCTGATAGCGTCCGCAAAGCTCTTTTACCTCGTCTTCTGTAAAACCGGTGAACTCCTCAAATATTTTCTGATTTGTCATGGAATATTCCCGAAACATATTCAGCGCTGAGTGCTGCCCATACTTTTTCACAGGCAGAATCCCCGTCATGTAAGCCAGAGCTACATAGACCTGATCCTTTAAGAGATTCCTCAGAAAATCCAGATATTGCCTCTGCAGTCCCTCACTGGTCTGCCTTTCCCGCATCACACAGTCCCACTCATCAATCAGAAAGATAAACTTCTTCTTTGTTTTTGCATAGATTTTCCGCAGCGCTGCCGCAAGGCCAACATCATGCCTGTTGACGGCGTCTCCGTACTTCTCCAGAACCTCTTCCAGAACCTCCTGCTCCAGATACTCCGTTACTTCCCCTTTTTTTGCCTCAATCAAAAACTGCTGCATATTCAGAAATATGACATCATATTGGTTCAAATGTTCCTGAAATGTCCCTTGTTTTTCTATTTTGCGACCTGCAAACAGCTCTCTGGAATCACAGCCACAGCTGTAATAAGCCGCAAGCATTTTCAATGCCATAGACTTTCCAAACCTCCTGGGCCTGCTGACACAGATATACTTTTGTTCTGTGTTGATATACTTGTTCGTAACTGCGATCAAGCCAGTTTTATCAACATATATTTCGGAACGAATCGACTCCCAAAAGCCGTCGTTCTCCGGATTTAAATAAATTCCCATTGTTCTTCCCCTCCATACTCTGTGTGCAAAAACAGCTCTACCCTCTTCGCAGGCCGCTTTCGTAAGCCCAGGACCCCCGCCATCCCCTCCAACTGATCCTAAGGAAGTCCCCTTATATTTTCCCCATCACTGATAATTATTTCGTCCTCACGGGCCCGGTTCCTGGAACAGTTTCCTGCCCGTCGAAAAGAAGCTTTGATGGAGGGCATATTTTTTCAGTATAACGCACAGGACAATTATATCGGCCGATAATTGTACTCTCCTGTATGGTGCAGCGCCGCCACAAAAAACGATCGGACGGGCTGCAGGATGGCAGTATTATCTTCCCAGGATCAGGAAAAACAATTGCCCAATCTTCCACTAAATACATCTTACAGCAATCGTATCATAAAACAGATAAAAAGAAACACTTTTGTTCAGATGTATAGATCTTTTCTCTCAAACAATAGAATTCCCAGTACATACATTACAACACCGCCCGCCAAAAGTATAATGGCGCCCACTACTGCACTGCTTTCACCTGCAGCAAACCCCTCCGGGTGAAACAAGGTAAAAAACGTGAAATACTTCGCTTTTTCCGCATCTGCGCCTACATTTGCAAGCATCTGCAGCACATACATAAAGGCCGGAATGCCTGCTCCCAACGCAACACTGTACTTTGTATCGGAAAAGACGCAGGAAGAAAGAAAACATATGCCTCCGATAAACAGATGCAGGCAAAGCAGTCCACCGTTCAGTGCAAAAAGCTCTGTCATATCCAGCTGTCCCGGAAAAGCGCTTCCTGCACAGATTACCTCCAGCACCGTGCAGTAAAAAACCAACAGCAGAATTCCACTTACAAGCACCCCCATCTGTGTAAAGGCAATGGTACGCCGTTTCACAGGCGCCGCCGCCAGCAACGCCATAGAGCCTCTATCCACATACTTTGCAATCAGGGCATTTCCGCGCAGTATGCAGAACAGCATGGGAAAAATCAGCAGTATAAATCCATAGAGATAAGACACCATAAACCCCAAAAGATCCGCAGCATTTGTTTTCATGCCCACGGACGCCATCAATTCTGGCATAACTTCTGCAAAGCTGTCCAATGTTTTCATCATTTGAGGGTCATACATGGTGATGATAACAGAGACATACATGGTAAGAATTGCGCCAAAAATAAGTAACAGCTTTACACTTCCTTTCATTTCACGTTTATATAGCGCCAGATTAATCATTCGCCTCACCTCCATAATAATTCATAAAAATTTCCTCCAGGCTCTGCTTTGTAGTTACCGTCACTTCTCTCCCACTGCATATGCCGCCAAAATCTGCGGCAAAGGCCTCGGCAGCTTCCGAATTTTCCAGCGTAACTCTGTAACTGCGGGTATGTCGTTCACGCAGTGCTGCGGCAGAGTCAACCGCTATCATCCTACCCTTGCGAATAATGCCGATCCGGTCGCAGGTCCGTTCCACTTCCTCAAACATATGGCTGGACATTAAAACCGTTTTGCCTTTTTCCTTTTCCTCCGCAACCAGACTGACAAACCTGCTCTGCATCAGCGGATCAAGTCCGCTGGTGGGCTCGTCAAGAATAATGATATCAGGGTCATGCATAAAAGCAGCAACAATTCCAAGCTTTTGCTTCATCCCTTTGCTCATCTTTTTTATCCTGCTTCCGGGGTCTAATTCAAAACGCTCCAGCAGCTCGTCCTTACGGCTCTCTGAACCGATTTTACGGTATTCTGCGATAAATTTTAAAAATTCCCTTCCCGACATATCATCAAAAAAGCTGATCTCACCGGGAATATACCCAAGCCTTGCCTGCACTTTCTCCCTTTCCTTCCAGCAATCCAGGCCGTCAATGGTACATTTTCCAGATTTCGGCTTGAGAAATCCCATCAAATGTCGTATAGTTGTGGTCTTTCCTGCTCCATTGGGACCCAAAAACCCGAAAGCCTCCCCTTGATCCACATGAAAAGACACATCAAAGACACCTTTCCCGCCTCCATAGTCGCGGACAAGGTTCTCGATTTTAATCACACTCATAAATAATCCTCCTTCTATGTAACTTATTACAGTTAGTTACACTGTCTCCATCCCGGCTGCAAAGCCCCAGCCCGCTGCCTCCAACCACAAGGACACAGGCAGCCATCAAACTTGAACCGTATCTGGATGTACCTCTGCATAAGCGCGGCACAAATTTTCCAATCTCGATTTTTAACAATATTCTGCATCTGCGCTTCTCTTTCTTCCCATAGCCGCATTTCTTTTTTGACATTGGCAATTTTATCTCTCTTTTAAAAAAATCCCGCTTTTATAATGGAGTATATAATATATGCCAGCCACTCACAATACATATTTATTTCCTCATTTTCAATAGGTACACAATTCCGCAAAGGGAGTAAAACAATGCACCAGGCGCTTCCGCAGTACAATAAGCTTGTACCCTGAAAAGTGCAAAAGAAAGTGGTCTTTGTGCATGGCATTAATTATACAGCGAAAAGAACAAATTGGGAAGAGACAAGAAATGAACACAGAATTTTTTTCTCTTGCAAATTTCTGTCAAGTATGCTATGATAAAATTAGTCTTAAACTCAATAAGCAGGACACTCTATCCCCAGACATTTGTCTGCTGGCTTAAAGTCTTACATTCTACTTTTCAGGAATCCCTGCTTAACATCACATATATTATTATGCAGGGAATGTGCAGAGAAGCAGTTTGATACTGTGAAATGCTGTGACAAAATCCGGATGTCTGACAAAGCAAAGAACCTATTATCTTAACCTGAATCCGTAAAGTTCAATTCATAATTAAGTTTAGAAAGCCAGTATTTAT